>Ga0316203_1000406_pt1 | contig 54969 bp, 36 predicted proteins | sample 6monrhotite_MG_FD_204940 | JGI IMG/M metagenome (GOLD analysis project Ga0316203, IMG submission 204940) | Microbial mat bacterial communities from mineral coupon in-situ incubated in ocean water Damariscotta River, Maine, United States -... | ecosystem: Environmental > Aquatic > Marine >... | reverse complement strand
CAAGGGGCTATGACTATTTTTCAAGCTAACATCGTTAAAAATGGTTAAAGTAGAATGACTACATTGCACAATTTTTGCCTTGTTATCTTAAAAAATAGCCTATAGCAGAGACTAAAATGAAAGATCAGCAGACCCTAATAAAAGTTAAATCAGTAAAAACAATCAATTTATCTTAGCAGACGCTAAGAATATAAAAATAAGAGCATAGTAGTAAATGAATAAATTTTTAAAATCTATAGTCGCTTTAGGAATTACAACGAGTCTTGGTATTACTTCAGTGAATGCCGCTACTTATCAAGTTATTGAAACAGGTAGTTCATCAACACATAAATTCACGGCAGCTAAAGCTAAAAACAGCAATGGTATTTCTGTTTTATCGGCGAGCCAACTGTTTAATTATCCTGTTCAGTTTGATCTGTTATCTGATAGTGATTATACCGCGATACAATCATTAGCATCGGTAAGTCATTCTCAAGATACACTGTTAGGTGATATTGAAGATATTGATGCTTTAAAAGCGGGCACACCAACAGCGAATGACTTTGCATGGGTAGTAAAATATTTACAACAAACTTCTCGAGTGCAGAGTAGTCTGTTTCAAAAAGTTGGTGGTGGAAACGTACTTAGTAATAATGGTACAGAAAATTCAGTTGTTAATATTTTCGATCAAAATTTATCAAATGGTAAGTTGTCTTATTCAACGACCGATCTAGTTTATGGTATTACCAATGATGATTGGATTTATGGCAGTGCATCAGCGCCTTATTTACCACTCACTTTTACTAAAAGTAATGATGACACGGTAACGCATTGGATAAGAGCTTTTACTTCACGTGGTTATATCACTGTTGATAATGGCAACACGGTTAAAGAAATTTTACCCACTGAAAGCCAATTAGGTGGTGAATCAGGTTTACTTAATATTAATGATAATCATGTTGGTGTTGGCTATGTAAGTACTGCTATAAAACAAAGTGTACTTGACTCTATAGCTGATGAAACTGGTGGTTGTGCGGATCCTGATGTTTTAAAAGATGTCCCTTTTGAAGTGTGTGTGCGACGTGCTATGCAAGTTGAAAGTGATGGTGTTTTTACGTTAGAAGCGACTAAATTTACCTTTGATGAACAAGGGAATGTTACTTCAACTGAAAGTTTAGGTAATTTAGTTACGCCAAATACAGATGATACACGTATTTTTAAAAGCTACGCACAAGCGATCAATAATAACGGTGTTGCTGTTGGTTTTGCTCATGGTTGGGCGAAAGGTGAAGTTGCAGAACCTGCAACCAATGAGGCAAGAAGTTTATATGCGGTAATGTATAAAGATGGAAAAGCATTATCATTTACTAAGGAGCCTACCAAAGAATTTAATTCACGCGCATTTGATATTAATGATGCTGGTATTGCTGTGGGTTATGTAACTAAATCAATTAATGGTAGTGCACGTACAAAGTTTTATTATATTGATACCAATAGCAGTGATTTAACGTTAGTTTTTCCAAACGACTTTTTTAATGGTTCATCGAGTATTGCGAAAGCCATTAATGAACAAGGTTTAATTGTTGGTGAAGGGGAGATAGAGACACAAAATGATAGTGCTACAAATCCACGTCGTCGTCATGGTTTTTTATATGATATTAACAACGATAAATTTAACGATTTAAATGACTTTTTAGCGTGTGATAGTATTTATACAATTGTTACAGCTAATGGGATTAATGAAAACAATGAAATATCAGCAACGGCACTCGTTAAAGTTAATCGTCGTGATGCCTTTGGTAATTTAGTTCAGGATGCAGAGGGTAATCAGCTAACGGAAGATGTTATTAGAGCTGTTAATTTAAAACCAACGACGGGTGAAATTGAAGATTGTTCACAAGTGGAAGAAAAAATAAAACGTCAAGGTGCTGCATTTAGCTGGTTATCGTTATTATTGTTACCTTTGGTAATGGTAAGACGATTTAAATAACAATAGTAGTTTTAGATTATACCAATTCTATTAAGCTTGTGATCTTGTTGTGCGTAGGAAAAATAAATCAGGGCAAGGCGCTCGATTGATTAATAGCTGGCTATTAAGATTGAGAGCAAAACACCGCCATGGAATATTTTAACAAGCACAAGTGGGCAATAATTTAATGGAATTGTTATGAGTTATTAGAATATAAAAATTATTGAATAATCTAAGCAAAAAACGTTCATATTAATGACGTTTATCTTAATATAGATAAACGCCATTTTTGTTGGTCTTTCTTTTTTCTTTCTTCTTTCTTCTTTCTTTATTATTTAAGTTAATTATTAGCCAAGTGTGCCAAATATTTTATCACCCGCATCGCCCAAGCCGGGTAAAATATATCCTTGATCATTTAAACGTTCATCAATGGCTGCAAAATATAAATCTACATCACTATGATGTTCTGTAATAACTTTTATTCCTTCTGGTGCGGCAACGAGAAATAAACCAATAATTTTTTTCGCTCCAGCTTTTTTTAGCATATCGATGGTGGCTTTAAGTGTGCCCCCCGTTGCTAACATGGGATCGATAATTATCGCAGTACGCTCATCTATATCCGTTAATATGTTTTCATAATAAGTTTCAGGCTCTAATGTGTCTTCGTTTCGTTTTAAACCAACTACGGAAACTTTAGCACAAGGTAATACCTGCATTGCGCCGGTTAGCATGCCTAAACCTGCCCGTAAAATAGGGACTAAAGTCGGCTGTTTTTGTGCCATAGTTTCTACGTTCACGTCTCCAGACCAGCATTCAATTGTTTGAATTTTAGTGGGTAACTCCATCGTTGCTTGATAGGTAAGTAACATGGTTACTTCGGCAACTAAATCACGAAAATCTTTTACAGTTATATCTTTGGCGCGCATTAATCCCATTTTATGGGCAATTAAAGGATGTTTTATTTCAAAAATAGCCATGTACTTTCCTTATATTTGTTATGTGTGGTTTTATTTTATTCTGTGAAAAGAATAGTTTTGAATGTTAATTCCACACTAATTTTTTGAAATGTACTCGGCACATAGATTCATATTTTTCATTACCGCCAACATCAACCTGTGCACCTTCTTTTACTGCATTTCCTTCGGCATCAAGCCTAACAACAAAATTCGCTTTGCGCCCACAATGACAAACCGTTTTTAATTCAACTAATTTATCTGCCCATGCTAACAGATAATGACTACCGATAAATGGTTCGCCTTGAAAGTCGGTACGAATACCATAAGTTAATACGGGAATGTTCAGTTCATCAACAATGTTGGTTAATTGTCTGACTTGTTTTTTTGTTAAAAACTGGGCTTCGTCAATTAATAAGCAATCAATTTTATCGTGTTGCTGACGATTAACCATTTGATCATAAAGATCGGTGTCAGAAGAAAAAAGCTCAGCCTCAGAAGAAATTCCCAAACGAGAAGTAATCTTACCAATACCAAAACGATCATCGAGGGCTGCGGTATAAATTTGAGTTTTCATACCGCGTTCTTGGTAATTGTATGAAGATTGCAGTAAAGTTGTTGATTTTCCTGCATTCATTGATGAATAGTAAAAATAAAGTTGTGCCATGTACGCTCTTTCTTTTAATGTTTATTTAGGTTTTCTTTTTAATTACTTTAGTAATTTTTAATTTAATAAATAGATAAAAATAGAGCGGTAAAACCGCTCTTTATATCGCTAATATGCTTAGTTTATCTTAAGGGCTATTATTTATGCACCGTTTTTTATGCACCATAAGGCACCCAAATATTTTTTATTTCAACGCTGTTTCGTAAAAATAGTTCGTTTTGTGCCTGTTCATCATCAAACCAGTCATAATACTTACCATTGTTTACCCAGGTACGTTTCATTGTTGCCGCGGCTTCAAACTCTACTAATTTACTGCCAGCAGCGCTACCCCAATACCAAAAGCCTTCAATATCATAATGTTTAGCTAAGGTATCAGTTAATACATCGCGATCGCCGGTGATAATATTAATAACACCAGCAGGTAAATCAGAAGTATTTAATACTTGATAAAAATCAGTGGCGAGTAAAGATGTTTGTTCACTTGGTATTACTATTATACGATTACCTAAAGCAATGGCCGGCATAATGGTTGATATTAACCCTAAAAAACCACCTTCTTCAGGTGCAACAATAGCAATATTACCTAACGCTTCTTTCATTGCTAAGGTAACTACGCGGGCTGGTGGTTGATGAATTTGTCCATCGTATTTATCGCACCAAGCAGCATAAGTAAATATTCTACTAATCGCTAAATCAAATTCTGTTAATGCATCTTTGTCACTTTTACCGGTTAATTGGCTAATGCGCTGGCAAAATTCATTTTGGCGAACTGTTAAGTTTTCAGCAATAAAGTAAAGCACTTGGGCGCGATTATGCGCACTGGTATTTGTCCAGCCAACGGCTTTATTGGCTGCTTCAACCGCGTTACGAATGTCTTTGCGAGAACCATCAGGTACTTCGGCAATTTGTACACCGTTAATGTCGTACACCGGTAAGCTATATCCACTATCTGGGCGAACTTGTTTTCCACCAATATAAAGCTTAGGTGTGCGATCGATTACTTGTTCATTGTTTACTTTAGCACTCACTTTAGCTGTTTTGATTGGTGCTTTATCACTAAGTTTTGTTTGCCAACTTTCTTTAATGTATTCGAATAAACCTTCTTTACCACCTTCACGGCCAAAGCCAGATTCACGGTATCCACCAAAGCCTACTGAAGCATCAAACATATTGGTGCAGTTTATCCAAATAACACCCGCTTTTATTTGTGGAGCAACATCAAGCGCAAGGTTAATATTTTCAGACCAAACACTTGCCGCTAAACCATAACGTGAGTTATTGGCAATTTGTACTGCTTCTTTCGGTGTTCTAAACGTGGTAGCAACAAGTACAGGACCAAAAATTTCTTGTTGGGCAACGGTTGAAGCGGGCTCGACATCGGTTAATAATGTTGGGGGATAAAAACAGCCATCTTTAGGTAGATCACAACCACATTGATAAAGCGAAGCGCCTTCGTCAACGCCAATTTTCACCATTTTATTAATAATGTCTAATTGGCTTTGATCAACCACAGCGCCCATATCGATACTTTTATCTAGCGAATCACCAACAATAAGCTTATTCATACGTGCTTTTAATTTAGTAATAAATTTATCATTAATGGATTCTTGTACTAATAAACGAGAACCGGCACAGCATACTTGACCTTGATTAAACCAAATAGCATCAACAACGCCTTCAACTACGCTATCTAGGTCGGCATCTTCAAATACAATAAAGGCTGATTTTCCGCCTAACTCTAAGGAAATTTTCTTACCTGTACCAGCAGTTGCTTTGCGTATTAATTTGCCAACTGCGGTTGAACCAGTAAAAGCAATTTTGGCTATATCTTTATGCTCAACAATGGCTTGACCTGCTTTACCATCTCCAAGTACTAAGTTAAATACGCCTTTTGGTAAGCCTATCTCGTCACATACTTGGGCGAATAATACCGCTGTTGCTGATGTGAATTCAGCGGGTTTTAAAATCACGGTATTACCCATAGCTAATGCGGGAGCGACTTTCCATGCCAGCATTAATAGTGGGAAGTTCCACGGAATGATTTGCCCCACCACGCCTAACGGCTCGCTATTTGGTAACTCTTTTGCCATTAATTGCGCCCAACCAGCGTGATGATAAAAATGGCGAGCGACTAACGGAATGTCGATATCACGTGATTCACGAATGGGTTTTCCGTTGTCTAATGTTTCTAAAACCGAAAATAACCGGCTATGTTTTTGAATTTGGCGGGCGAGGGCATATAAATATTTAGCACGGCCATGACCACCTAAAGCAAACCATGATTTTTGCGCACTTGTTGCTGCTTTGACGGCGTTATTAACATCAACAGTACTACCATCGGCAACTTGTGCTAAAGTTTCCTTATTCACTGGGTTTTTTGAGGTGAAATATGTATTTTCGCTAGGTGTTTGCCATGCGCCATTAATGTAATGAGTTAGGCTGTTATTTTTGTTTTTTAACCACTGTTTCGCTTCATTAGCGTTTTCAGGTGCTGTGCCGTAATCCATGTTATTAAATATCTCTTTAATTGACATAATGAAATTCTCTTTTAAAAACTAAATCTAAAATAAATGTTAAGTTAATAGGGTGAGTTAACTCATCGCATGACGATGATTTGCAGAGTAACACCCTGTGATGTGATGCTCTAATTGGCGTTCAATATCACCGAGTAAACTACTGGCACCAAATCGAAATAATTCAGGCGTTAGCCAGTCGTTACCCAACTCTTCTTTCATTAAAATCATATATTCTATGGCTTGTTTGGCTGTTTGAATACCACCTGCTGGTTTATAACCTATTTTAAAACCAGTTAACTCAAAATATTCTCGAATCGCACGTACCATGACTAAACTAAACTCTAGCGTAGCATTTACTGATTCTTTACCTGTGCTAGTTTTAATAAAATCAGCACCTGCCATCATGCAAACCCAACTTGCTTTGGCAACATTGGTTAAGGTTGCTAATTCGCCTGTGGCTAAAATGGTTTTAATATGCGCGTCGCCACAAGCTTTACGGTAGGCTTTAACTTCATCATAAATGGCTTGCCAATCGCCCGTTAATACTTTTTCACGGCTTATCACAATATCAATTTCTTTTGCGCCAGCGGCAACTGAGGCGTCAATTTCACTTATTTTGATATTTAGTGGTGTTTGTCCGGCAGGGAAGCCTGTTGAAACCGCTGCAACAGGAATGCCTGAGCCATTTAACGCAGTAACCGCAGTATTGATCATATTGTGATAAACACATACCGCACCTGTAGTAATATTTAACTCGGTAGCATCTAATGCTTGTAAAATATCAGCACGAACAGGGTGTTTGGCTTTTTGGCAAAGTCGTTTAACTTTACCAGGGGTGTCATCACCCGCAAGGGTGGTTAAATCAATAAAGGTAATTGCTTTTAATAACCATGCTGCTTGGTGTTGTTTTTTTACGCTGCGGCGTTTACCAAAACTCCCTGCACGTCTTTCAACGGCGCTTCGATTGATAATGATATTACCAAATAGTGCAGCATCAAAGTCAATGCCGGGATTTCTTGTTATCTGTGAACTTGCTACGCGCGTTACTTGTTGGGATGAAGTATTGTTTTTAGTGGTCATAAAGCACCTTTTTTCAGTGAAAAATAAGTAAAAATTAAAATTAAATAGGATTTAACTAGTAGCGTTAATTTTGATTGTTTTAATTCACAGTAAAGTACCAATTTTACTCAGCTAATTTATAGCTGAGCAGTGTGTTAAAATATATAAAGTTATAAACTAATGAATACACCCGCGATGGCTGCGCTCATTAAGTTGGCAAGCGTTGCTGCTAATACCGCATGTAAACCAAGTTTAGCAATATCATGACGTCGTGTAGGCGCCATTGAACCTAAACCACCTAATAGAATAGCAATAGAGGAAAGGTTAGCAAAACCACAAAGGGCAAAGGTAATAATTACTTGTGTTTGCGCTGATAATGTTTCTCTTACACCAACAAAATTAACGTAAGCCACAAATTCGTTAACTACTAGTTTTTGACCAATAAAGCTACCTGCTTGTAACATTTCGGCACTAGGAACACCAATGATCCATGCGAGTGGTGCAAATATATAACCTAAAATCCATTCAAGGGTAATACCTTCAAGGCCAAACCAGCCAGTAACACCACCGATGATCACGTTGATTAAGGCAATTAAACCAATAAAAGCAAGCAACATAGCACCGACATTGGCGGCCAACATTAAGCCCGATGAAGCACCTGATGCGGCGGCATCAATAACATTTGCTGATTTTTCTTCATCACTATCAAAAGCAATTTGTTCCTGATCTTGTTCTACTTCTACTATATTTGTGGTTTCAGGAATAATTAATTTAGCCATTAATAAACCACCGGGAGCTGCCATAAAAGAAGCAGCAATTAAATATTTGAGTTCAACTCCTAAACCAGCGTAACCTGCTAAAATAGAACCCGCAACTGAGGCTAAACCACCTACCATTACCGCAAATAATTCTGATTGACTCATTTTGCTAATATAAGGTTTGATAATTAACGGCGCTTCGGTTTGACCAACAAAAATATTCGCGGTAGCCGATAATGATTCAGGCTTGCTGGTCTGTAATAATTTTTGCATACCGCCACCGATAATTTTTACTACCCATTGCATTATGCCTAAATAGTAAAGTACGGAAATTAATGAAGAGAAAAATATAATGACGGGTAAAACACGTACAGCGAAAACAAAACCAACGCCATTTTTATACATGGCATCAGTTCCTAAACCGCCAAATAAAAAGTTTATACCTGCTTGAGCGCTGTCGATAACGCCTTGAACACCATTTGAAATAGATGTTAAAACATCTTTACCAAAAGGAATGTATAGAACAAACCCCGCTAAGGCTATTTGTAAAAGGAATGCTAAGGATACCGTCCGCCAGTTAATCGCTTTACGATGCTTAGAAAAAGCGACAGCAATACCTATTAAGACAAAAATACCGAAAATACTGTGTAGTGCATTACCACTCATAAAGACCTCATTTTTTATTGTTTTTTTTGTTGGTTAAATTTAGCTTATTGAACTAATTGCCTTATTTTTGCTTTTAATACTTCAATAGCCATTCTATTTTTACCACCTTGAGTGATAATTATATCGGAATAAGCCTTTGATGGTTCAATGTACTGATAATACATTGGACGTACTGTTTCCATGTATTGTTGCGTTATTGATTCTAAACTACGTTCACGTTCAATCATATCGCGTTTTATTCGTCTTAATAAACAAACATCAAGTGGAATATCCATAAATATTTTAATATTAAATAAATCACGTAATTGTTTATCTTCGAGTAACAAAATACCTTCAACTAAGATAACTTTTGCGGGGTTTTTGGTGTTTGTTTTTTCAAGGCGCGTATGAGACGTGTAAGAATATGTAGGGATCTCAACTGCTTGTTGGTTACTCAATTGTATTAAATGTTGGGCCAACAGTTCATGTTCGAATGCGCTTGGATGATCATAATTTATTTGTGAGCGTTGATCTAAACTCAGGTGTTCTTGGGCGCGGTAGTAGCAATCTTCTTTAATAATAGCAATATTGTTTTGACCAAGCTCCGGCAATAATTCATCGTAAATGGTTTGTGCAAATAAAGATTTTCCAGATGCAGATGCACCGACTATAGCAATGATTGTTTGTTTAGTTGTATTCATTATTGGTTCTGTTGTCGGTTTCGTAAAAAACTCAAATATTCAATATATTAGGTTATACACAGTAGTGCACTATAGTAATATATACTGGTTATTTATGCTATATCGCCTATCTTAAAGCATAGATATATTAAAGCGCATCTTACATTACTTTTTTTTATTTTAATGCGGTTATAGCATTTTAAAAAAAGCACTTAAATGCTACGATATCACAAGTTGACCATTTGGTCATGTTTCTTTTGGTGACATTAGAAATTTATTCAATTAAAAGTTTCTTCAAAATAGGTAGCAAGCATAATGGCAAGAGCAATTATATTAGTGTTAGATAGTTTTGGTATTGGTGCAGCGCCCGATGCAGAAACCTTTGGTGATGTTGGCGCAAATACCTTTTTACATATAGCTGAATATTTCAATAAAAATATGCAAGTTGCAATTCATTTACCAGAGCTAGCAAAACTCGGTTTGGTTGCTGCTTGTGAACAAGCAACGGCATGTAATGTTATTCATACTGGTGAAAAACCAAGTAAAGGGGCATACAGCTATGCCGCTGAAATAAGTTCGGGTAAAGACACTCCAAGTGGGCATTGGGAGATGATGGGAGTACCTGTGTTGTTCGATTGGGATTATTTTAATAATAAAGAAAAAAGTTTTGATGATAAATTAGTTGCTGAAATTAATGAGAGAACCGGTTTTACTGGTATGCTCGCCAATTGTCATGGCTCGGGCACCGATATTATTAACCAATTTGCCGAGCAACATATTAAAACGGGTTTACCAATTTGTTACACCTCTGCCGATAGTGTTTTTCAAGTTGCGGCACATACAGAACATTTTGGTTTAGATAATTTATATCGTTATTGCGAAAGTGTACGTGCATTATTAACTGCTTCAGGTTTAAATGTTGGACGAGTGATCGCTCGGCCTTTTATTGGTGATGCTAATAATGGTTATCAACGAACTGGTGATCGTCGAGATTATTCTGTTTTACCACCAGCACCTACTGTTTTGGATAAACTTACACAGGCGGGTGGTAATGTGGTGAGTGTTGGTAAAATTGCTGATATTTTTGCCCATCAAGGCATCAGTAAAAAAACTAAAGCAACGGGCATTGATGCGTTAGTAGATGCAACCTTATTACATATACAAAATGAGCCTGAAAACAGTTTGATTTTTACTAATTTAGTCAATTTTGATCAAGATTACGGTCATCGCCGAGATCCGATTGGTTATGCCCAAGCATTACAAAGTTTTGATAAACGATTACCTGAATTTTATGCGCAAATGAAAGATGACGATGTATTATTTTTAATTGCCGACCATGGCTGTGATCCTACTTGGCATGGTAATGATCATACGCGTGAATATGTACCTCTTTTGACTTACCACAATAAAATTGGATCAATTAATTTAGGTGAACGAAATACTTTTGCTGATTTAGGTCAAACCATTGCTGAGTTATTTAAGGTTGAAGCAATGGAATATGGCACCAGCTTTTTGTCAGATTTATATTCTGCGTAAGTCGCTAAGTTATTAAATTTTTTAAGTTTCTATAGATGCAGACGCTTTAGCCCTAAACAGTTTAATAATATTAGGGTCTGTTGATCTTTCAGTTTATAGCTCTGTTGCACTTGAAAAAGATGGCAATCGAGGCGCTTAATGTAATGTTTGGTTGTTCCAAATGCACATTAAGCAACAAAGAGTGACACTTTTTCAAGGCAACCCAAGGGGCTATGACTATTTTTCAAGCTTACATCGTTAAAAATGGTTAAAGTAGAATGACTACATTGCACAATTTTTGCCTTGTTATCTTAAAAAATAGCCTATAGCAGAGACTAAAATGAAAGATCAACAGACCCTAAGTGTTTTTACATTTAAATAACTTTTAATTAACGCTGTGTTATATCTTTTTGATGATTTATACTCACTCTAATTTTGTTTATTTAGAGTGAGAATTTATTTTGAAATGGAAAATATCTTTCTTCTTGGTTACGTTATTATTAATGGCAAACTGTTTTGCTCAGAGTAATGTAGGCGATGTAAAAACCATTAAACTAGACAATGGTATGACGGTTCTTGTACTAGAGGATCATTCAATTCCTAATGCGAATATGTATTTGTTTTGGAAGGTTGGCTCTCGTAATGAATATCCAGGGATCACTGGCCTTTCACATTTTTTTGAACACATGATGTTTAACGGAGCTAAAAAATTTGGTCCGAAACAGTTTGATCGTGTTATGGAAGCAAAAGGTGGTGCTAATAATGCCTATACCACTGAAAATGTAACGGTATATACGGACTGGTTTCCCAACAATGCTTTAGAAACAATTTTTGAATTAGAATCGGATAGAATTGAACATTTAGCCATTGATAAAAAAATGGTTGAAAGTGAGCGTGGTGTTGTGACCTCTGAACGTTCTACGGGTCTTGAAAATTCTAATTTTAGAGTACTTATGGCTGAAGTTAAAGGGGCTGCATTTCGTGCACACCCCTATGGTTGGCCAGTTGTTGGACATCAATCAGATATTGATAATTGGTCGATGCAAGATTTAAAAGATTATCATCGCACTTATTATGCACCCAATAATGCTTTTGTTGTGATTGCGGGTGATGTTACTGTGGCTCAAGTAACGACCTTAGCCAAACAATATTTTGAACCCATTCCAGCACAAAAACCACCAAGAAAAATTCATACAGTTGAACCTGAACAAAAAGGTGAACGTCGTGTATACACTCAAAAAGCCTCTGTTACTTCCCCTAATTTATTGATGGCATTTCATGTTCCTGCCACCAAACATAAAGATCATTATCCTTTACAAATGCTGAGTAGTATTTTAGGTGAGGGCAAAAGTTCTCGCTTATATCGCTCTCTTATTGATGAACAACAATTAGCGACGCAAATATTTACTTATTTACCTGATTCTTTTGACCCTAATTTAATTTATATCTATGGCGTTGCAGCAAGCAATGTAACAGCGAAACAATTAGAACAAGGAATTATCAAAGAAATAAATAAAGTGATGCTTGATGGAATTAATTCTAATGAATTAGCCAAAGTTAAAAACACTGCACAAGTCGATTTTTACAGACAATTAGCGACAATTAATGGTAAAGCGAATAATTTAGGCTCATATGAATTGTATTATGGTGATTACAAACGTATGTTCAGCGCACCTGAACAATTGGCCCAAGTAACCAAAGAACAAGTTCAACAGGTAGCGAATGCTTATTTGCGTAAAGCTAATCGTATTGTTGGTGTTTTAGATAAAAACCTTGATAGTAAAGAAGGGGATTTATAATGACTGTATTTAAATTTTTTATTGGCTTAACATTTATATTAGCAAGTTATTTCAGTCAAGCCGCTTTTCAAATACCTCACTATGAAAAATACACCTTAGCAAATGGCTTAACGGTTTATTTAATGAAACAATCTGAAGTGCCATTGGTTGATGTGCAATTAGTTGTTCGAGCTGGCTCGGTTAATGATGGCAAACAATATGGTTTAGCTAATATAACAGGCGATGCACTTATGTTTGGTGCGGGTAAATACAGTAAAAATCAGCTTGAGGAGCAATTTGATTTTGTTGGCGCGAATTACAGCAGTTACACAGGTAAAGAAACATCGACAATGTCTTTGTCATTTGCAGCAAAAGATCAAAATATTTTAATGCCTATTTTTGCCGACATGGTGACAAAACCGAATTTTTCAGCAAATGATTTTGTTAAGTATAAAAAACGTTATTTAGCTAATTTAGAACAAAAACGAGAAAGCCCACGCAGCATTATTGGTGATGCATTTAATAAAAGTTATTTTTATAAACACCCTTATGGTAATCCTGTTAGTGGTAATTTAAATTCTGTAACCAATATTTTGTTACCTCAAATTAAAAATTTTCATCAAGATTTTTATACTCCGGATAATAGTGCTTTGATTGTTGTTGGCGATATTGATAGCGAACAATGGAAACAAAAAATTAAGGACTTATTTTCCACATGGCAAGGTAAAGCCAAAAAACAAGTATTGCCAACCTTTAAACAAACGACAAAGCAGTCGAATGTTTTAATTTTAAATAAAGCCGATGCAACTGAAACCACATTCATGATTGGTGGTAAAGGTGTTGCCGCTACGAATGAAAATAGTGTTGCGCTGTCTGTGATCAATACTATTTTAGGTGGGCGTTTTACTTCGTGGTTAAATGATGCTTTACGTGTTAATTCAGGGTTAACCTACGGTGCAAGAAGTAATTTTAATAGTTATTCAGCTCAAGGTAACTTTTATATTTCAACCTTCACTAAAAATGCAACAACCTTTGACGCCATTGATTTAGCTTTAAAAACCTATCAGCGTTTATGGGATAAAGGAATAGATAAAGAAACTCTTGCCTCTGCAAAAGCTTATGTAAAAGGGCAGTTTCCACCTAGATATGAAACCAGTACTCAGTTATCAAACTTATTGGCTAAAATGTGGAGCTTAGGCTTAAGTGATTCATATATAAATGATTTTGAAAAAAATGTTGATGCACTTAACGTCACCAAAGCAAATAAAATTGCTCAGCAATATTTTCCTTATGACAATTTACAATTTGTATTGATTGGTAAGGCAGATCTTTTACGTGAGAAATCGAAAAAATATGGTTCTGTTTCAGAGCAAGATATTATTGCTTTTTAATTTCTGATTATCCAAACGGTAATTGATTCAACTTTATAAAGTTAATAATGAGTTATTAACTTTTTAAATCAATGTTTAATTATTCTTTTTGTCTATATTTCCACGATACTGACACTTGTGTCAGTATCGAAGTCTGCTATTCTTAGCGCCAATAACAAAAATTAACATTTATATATTCATACACTCTAGGGAGAACTCAATGAAATTGTTTAAAAAAGCTACGGTTGCTTGGTGTGTTAATCTCGCCATATTAGCAAGTGGTGTTAGTTTCTCAATGCTTGCAAATGCGGAAGAAGCCAAAGTAAAAGACAAAAAAAAGGTTGCAGGTCTAGAAGTTATTCAAGTAACCGCACGTAAACGAACGGAAAATGTTCAAGACGTACCTATTTCAGTATCGGCATTAACGTCTGAAAAACTTAATATTTTAGGTTCATCAGGGATGGACGTTCGTTCATTATCTGCTCGAGTGCCAAGTTTATTAATTGAATCTTCATTTGGTCGTACATTTCCTCGCTTTTACATTCGTGGTTTAGGCAATACTGATTTTGATTTACTTGCCTCTCAGCCTGTTTCGTTAGTATACGATGATGTTGTGCTAGAAAATGCCTTAACTAAAGGTATGCCAATGTTCGACATTGGGCGTGTTGAAGTATTACGCGGTCCTCAAGGTACTTTATTTGGTCGTAACACCACCGCGGGTATTATTAAAGTACAATCTAAAAAACCAACTGAAGATTTTGACGCTGTTGTGTCAGGATCTTACGGTAGTTTTGGTTCAACTGATTTACGCTTAGCTGTAGGTGGTGGTTTATCTGATACTTTATCTGCACGTGTTTCATTATTACAACAAGATCGTGACGATTGGATCGATAACAAAGCGCCTGGCTTTGAACAAAAAAATCAACTGGGCGGTTATAGTGAATCAGCAGGTCGTTTACAATTATTGTGGGAGCCTAATGATAAATTTAATGCCTTATTTAATTATCATTTTCGTAATGCTGACGCTGACTCACGTGTGTTTCGCGCCAATATTATTAAACAAGGTACTAACGATTTAGTTGATGATTTTGACCGTTCAGTCGTTTATCAAGATGCAGCGAGTCGTAATAAACAAACAGTTGATATGAAAGGTGCAAGCCTGAAAATGAATTATAATTTGGGTGATTATACATTAACCTCTGTTAGTGGTTATGAATCAGCTGAAATATTTTCAGTAGGCGATATTGATGGTGGTTATGGCGCATCATTTTTACCTTATATGGGGCCTGGATTTATTCCATTTCCTTCTGAAACGGGTGCAGCAATGCCCGATCATAAACAACTCACACAAGAATTAAGAATTGCCTCTAATGATTTAGGCGCTTTAGATTATCAATATGGTTTCTTTTATTTTGATGAAGATTTAACCATTCATAATTTAAGTTTCGATACGCTTGCTAACGGTGATCAAAATGGTATAGCCGTACAGCATATGCAAACAAAAGCTTGGGCAATATTTGGTTCTGTTGATTATGAACTTTCAGATAAAATCAATGTGACTGGTGGTTTACGTTATTCTGACGACAAACGTGATTGGGATGGTACTTTAGTACAATCACCTTTTGGTGCTCCTAGCTTTAGTGAAGATAAACATGTAAGCGACTCTCAAGTTAGTGGTGATTTGAGTGTTAATTATAAATGGACTGATGATACTAATTTATATGGTCGCTTAGCACGTGGTTATCGAGCGCCAAGTATTCAAGGCCGTAATTTACTGTTTTCAGGTAATGCCACAACGGCAAGTTCTGAAACGGTAACGTCTATTGAATCCGGTTTTAAAGCAACGTTACTTGATAATATGGCGCGCTTAAATGGTGATGTTTTCTACTATCAAGTTAATGATATGCAATTAACTGCCGTTGGTGGTACGGGTAATGTCGCCACTTTACTTAATGCTGATAAAGCCAACGGTTATGGTTTTGAAATTGACGGTGAAGCCTTGTTAACTGATGATTTGTTAGTAACGGCAGGCATTAGTTACAATAAAACTGAACTCAAAGATAGTAATATTTCTGTTGCACCTTGTGGTGGCGGTTGTACAGTAACTGATCCGATAAATGTTGATGGTCAAGCTGTTATTGATGGTAATCCATTACCTCAAGCACCCAAATGGATTGCAAATTTCACTGCACGTTGGTCTCATGAAGTTGCTAATGGTGAAATATTTGTTTATACCGATTGGGCTTATCGTAGTGAAGTAAATTTCTTTTTATATGAATCTAAAGAATTTACTGGTAACCCACTATTAGAAGGAGGCATTCGAGTTGGTTATGATTGGAGTAGTGATGATGCAGAGTATGAAATTGCTGTGTATGGTCGAAATATTACTAATGAAGAACAGTTAACAGGCGCAATCGATTTTAATAACCTAACAGGTTATGTAAATGAACCAAGATTTTGGGGTGTAGAATTTAAAGCTAACTTTTTCTAGATTACATTAATACCATATATGGTATAACTTTATTATTAAAGATGCTGAAATAAATTCAGCATGACGATGACACTCAAACATAGACACTCAAACATAGTATTTGAAATGTTGTTGTTCTCCTGACGATGGACAGGATCTTTTATTAATGTTTATCGGAAATAAATTGAATTAAAAAAGGTCAGCAACAGCTGACCTTTTTGTTTTTAATGGATTATGTAAAATTTACAAAAGACTTTCTAATGTTAATTCCATCATTTCTTTGAACGTATTTTCGCGTTCATCGGCACTTGTTTGTTCACCTGTTTTTATATGATCGCTCACCGTTAAAACAGTCAATGCTTTTTTACCGTATTCAGCAGCAACGCCATATAAACCAGCAGCTTCCATTTCAACGGCTAAAATACCGTATTTTTCCATGGTGGCAAACATTTCAGGTTGTGGTGTATAAAATAAATCGGCAGTAAAAATATTACCAATATGAATAGGTAACGACATTTTTTTTGCAGTATGAACAACATTGTGTAATAAACCAAAATCGGCAATTGCTGCAAAATCACAGTTATTAAAGCGCATACGGTTTACATTTGAGTCGGTACTTGCCGCCATGCCAACAATAATATCACGTACTTTAATGTCATCTCGAACAGCGCCACATGAACCAATACGAATAATATTTTCGACACCATAGTCTTTGTATAATTCAGTGGCATAAATTGAAATAGAAGGTATACCCATACCTGATGCCATTACTGATACGCGTTTGCCTTTATAAGTTCCGGTATAGCCTAGAATATTTCTTACCCGAGTAACGCATTTTGCATCATCTAAAAAATTTTCAGCGATAAATTTAGCTCTTAGTGGATCGCCTGGCATTAGAACTGTTTCGGCAAAATCGCCTTGTGCGGCTTCGATATGTGGAGTCGTCATGAGTGTTGCATCCTTAAAGTGTGTTTAGTAATAAAATAAGTCAGTAAGTTTCTAGCCCGTGTTTCGTTATTTGGTTTTATTATAAAAGTGCGGTAAATGCACAAATAAAAACAAAGTATAGACAAACCCGCTATCAAGGATGTTTTACTGATAAAAATAATTCCGATCATTGTAGTGAAATGAGTCGTTAATTTCAAATTTCTTGATACCACACCCGTTTAAATTTTAAATGGGAATGTTCTGTAGTGCATTGAGAAAAAAAAGAACAATTACTGTAATTAATCGTAGTATTGTCTGTTCATCGCTGGTAAATTGACGTTGATATAACCATATAGGCGTCTAGACGTAAATTAAATTTAAACTTAGCAAAAGTATAGAGAAAAGTATGTTTTACCAAACTGATGATGTTCGCATAAATAAAATTAAAGATTTATTACCTCCTATTGCCCTATTAGAGCGATTTCCTGCTTCTGAAAAAGCGACTCAATCGGTTTTTAATGGTCGCCAAGCAATTCATAACATTTTAAATGGTAAAGATGATCGTTTATTAGTAGTGATTGGGCCTTGCTCAATTCATGATCCCAAAGCGGCATTAGAATATGGTGAAAAACTTGTTGAATTACGTGATAAATATCAAGATAGTTTAGAAATAGTGATGCGTGTTTATTTTGAAAAACCCCGCACAACGGTTGGTTGGAAAGGTCTTATTAACGACCCTTATATGGATTCCAGCTTTAAATTAAATGACGGTTTACGTATTGGTCGTCAATTGTTACTTGAATTAAATAATTTAGGTTTACCCACGGCTGGTGAATTTTTAGATATGATCACGCCACAGTACATGGCTGATTTTATGTGTTGGGGAGCGATTGGCGCACGTACTACTGAATCGCAAGTGCATCGTGAGTTAGCCTCAGGATTGTCTTGTCCAGTTGGTTTTAAAAACGGTACTGATGGTACTGTAAAAGTAGCGATTGATGCCATTGGCTCTGCAGCCGCGGCACATCACTTTTTATCGGTGACTAAATTTGGTCATGCGGCTATTGTCGAAACCACAGGTAACCCTGATTGCCACATTATTTTGCGTGGCGGTAAAAGCACGAACTTTGATGCACAAAGTGTTAAAGTTGTTACCGAACAACTTGAAAAGTCTAAACTAAATAATAAAATCATGATCGATTTTAGTCATGCAAATAGCCAGAAAAAATTTGAAAATCAACTACAGGTTTGTACCGATGTTTGTGGGCAAATAGCTCAAGGCAACCATAATGTTTTTGGTGTTATGGTAGAAAGTAATTTAGTGGAAGGGCGCCAAGATTTAATCAACAATAAAGCTGAGGTTTATGGTCAAAGTATTACCGATGCCTGTATTGGTTGGCAAGATACAGAAAAATTATTGGCTCAGTTAAGCGACTCAGTAACAACGCGCAGAGATAGTTAGGCTTTATTTGAATATATGCCTAGTATAAAAAACGGTAAAGGTATGTCATTACCGTTTTTTTTTGTAATTTTTTTGTAATTTTTTTGATCGTTTTCAATAAGCTTTTTCCCATAAACCTTTACATCAGGTATGCTTAACTAAATTTTTTAATGTACATAAAACAAAGTGCTGATATGCAACTACTGATAGATTCAATTCTTGAACAATTAAATTCGGTTATTTTAGGTAAACCAACAGAAACCCGTTTAGCGTTGGCCTGTTTGTTAGCCAAAGGACATTTATTAATTGAAGATTTGCCCGGTATGGGTAAAACCACCTTAGCTCACACTTTAGCGAAAACACTGGGTTTAAGTTTTCAACGTATTCAATTTACCAGTGATTTACTTCCCGCAGATGTTGTCGGAATTTCAATTTTTCAACCTGAAAAACAAACGTTTATCTTACATAAAGGGCCTATTTTTAGTCAGTTGCTATTAGCCGATGAAATTAATCGAGCCAGTCCTAAAACTCAAAGCGCATTACTAGAAGCGATGGAAGAAAAACAAGTAAGTATTGATGGTATTAGCCATAATTTACCCGAACCATTTTTTGTTATCGCTACCCAAAATCCGTTACACCATGCGGGCACTTATTTGTTACCAGAATCTCAGCTTGATCGTTTTATGATGCGTATTTCTTTAGGTTTCCCCAATGCAGAAGCAGAAAAACAAATATTGTTATCTGCAGATCCCCATGTAAAGTTAAATGATCTAGTAAGTGTCGTGTCTCAACAACAATTAATTTTGTTACAACAAGCCGTTAAAAAGGTGTATGCATCAGCTAGCATTCTTGATTACATTATTGCTTTATGCCATTTTACTCGGACCCATGAATTTAGTGGGGATCCGCTATCACCGCGTGCTGGCAAAGCCATTTTGAATGCAGCTAAAGCTTGGGCTTTAACTAAAGGTCGCGATCATCTATTACCTGAAGATATTCAAGCAATATTCACGGTAGTTTGTCAGCATCGTATAACAGGTAGTAATGATGAAATTAGTACAGACGGCTTGCCACTTGCCGATCAAATTTTACAGCAAGTCGATCCTATTAATTGTAATTAACGGGCTATAAATGGCTAGTGTAAGTACATCAATTTATTTACCCATTAAAGTTTTTTTTCAAGAAAAGTTTGATTTTTGGCTTAATAAACGTATACCTGCGTTGCTTAAGCAAAAGTTATCAAATCGTAATGTGTTCATTTTCCTTACTAAATTTGGCTTTGTTTATTTAGTGTTTGATTTGATCTTATTTTTACTCGCGACCAATTACCAAAATAACTTGATCATGTTGTTAAGTTATTTGTTAGCAAGCCTATTTATTAGTGCGATGCTGCACAGTTTTTTTAATGTATCAGGCTTGCAACTTGAAGCAAATGCGCGCGTAAAAGGTTTTGCGGGGGGGGATCTTTATTTACCGATCAAATTAGTTTCATCAAAAGCACGCTTTAATTTAAATTTTTCATTCGCTCAGCAAAAACCAGTGAATATAGCCAGTATTAATACAAGTCAATTAGAAAATCAGATATATGAAGTGCTGGTGCCTTGTTATTTTGACAAGCGCGGCATTTTTTCTGCGGGTAGGGTTAAGGTAAGTAGTGAGTATTCATTAGGATTATTTACCTGCTGGACACAATTAGCCTTTGCTAGCACCTTTATCGTTTACCCCGAGCCAAAATCAGTACAATTAAAACTTAACAATTATCAAATAGATGATGAAACTGAAAACAGCACAAAAATTGTAGAGCATGGTGATGATTTTTATCAATTAAAAAACTACGTATTAGGTGAACCGTTAAGCCAAGTAGCTTGGAAACATTTAGCGAAAGGTCAAGGTTGGTTTAGCAAAGCGAATCAACACACCATTAGCCAACAAAAATGGCTTAATTTAACTGATATGCCAACTACGAATGTTGAGCAAAAATTAAGTTATTTATGCTATTTAGTACAGGCGTATAACCACCAAGGCGTTATTTTTGGCTTAATACTTGGCGATTGTAAAATAGCTCCAGCCCAAGGGAAAAAACATTTAGATCAGTGTTTAATGGCTTTAACTGAATATGGAAAAATAAAGCAAGGTGCAGTATGAATACTTTGCCTCGTAATAATCTCTTAACTGAAAAGCCTTCTACAACGACAGATTTTAATGTGAGTATTCGCCTCTATTGGCTTTTGTTATTGTCTCAAGTGGCAAATTTATCATTGCTTGCCACACAATTGAGTTTATGGATGTTAGCGTTGATTGGTTTATCTTTAGTGTGGCGCGTTACTTTGTTACATGGGCAGTTACAATCGCCATCACGCTGGTTGTTAAGTACTTTTGCGATCACAGGTTGCATTATTTTAGCAATATCAGCTAAACAGCTCGGTTTGCTCCTTAGTATGGTACATTTACTCTGTTTTGCTTATGGATTAAAGCAATTAGAATTAAATAAACGGCATGATTTTTATCAATTATTTTTAATTGGCTTATTTGTGCTTGCATCGGCCATGATCTTTAATCAAGCGTTATATTTTTCGATTATTATGGTGTTAGTGCTGTTATTGAATATATCAGTATTATTTACCTTTTTTACGCCAATACTGCCATATCTTTCGGTGGTTAAAGCAACGACAAAATTGTTTATTCAAAGTACGCCTTTGGCGATTATTTTGTTTGTTGTGTTTCCGCGAGTGGCACCATTTTGGCAAGTGCCTTTAGCCAATTCGGCAAAAACAGGATTATCAGATCGTGTCGCACCAGGCGATATTGCTAATTTGATCCAATCAGGTGATTTAGCCTTTAGAGTCAATTTTAGTGATAAAAAACCATTGTTTAATCAGCTTTATTGGCGTGCTTTAGTACTGGATAATTATGATGGTAATAGCTGGATAAAATCTCAGCAAAGTAATTTAGAAACCCGTGCAATAATCGCTGGAAAGTGGCAGTTTCAGCCACAATTATCTGTAATAGCAAACCAACCAAAAACCAGTGTCAGTTATCAAATTATTGTCCAACCAAGCTACCAGCATTGGCTTTTTAGTTTAGCAATACCGCGAACAGCTAAAATTTCTGCAAGCAATAATGTTATGTTACTGCCTGATTTTACGCTGATTAATAAAACCCCTATTACACAAGCTATGAGTTACCAAGTAACGAGCTTGTTACAAACCCCTTTAAATGTAGACCTATCTATTCAATCACGTACCCGCAATTTGGCTATTCCCTTAGATGCAAATCCTCGTCTAGTAAATGAGGCAAGCAGATTAAGACAGCTATTTAGCAACGATGAACAGTTGATTAAGAATGTTCTACAAAGTATTCGTCAAAAAAATTATCGCTATACTTTAAAACCACCGCTATTGCGTAATAACAGCTTAGATCAGTTTTATTTTGAAACCCAAGCTGGCTTTTGTGTACATTATGCGAGTAGTTTTACTTATTTAATGCGTGCTGCTGGCATTCCAGCCCGGCTTGTAACCGGCTATATGGGTGGTGAATACAACCGCAATGGCGATTATTATAGTATATATCAATACGATGCTCATGCTTGGAGCGAAGTGTGGTTAAAAGGTAAGGGGTGGGTACGAGTTGATCCTACAGCCGCGGTGAGCCCAGATAGAGTGGAAAAAGGGTTTTCACAATCATTATTTGCGCAGCAGTCAACGCTAAGTGGCAATATTTTTAGTTTACAAAATTATCGTAATATTGCTTGGATTAATTATTTTCGACAACAAATCAATGCATTAGATTATCAATGGACACGTTGGGTTATTGGCTATACACCAGAACGTCAATTTAAATTACTCAGTCATTGGTTTGGCCATTATAAAGCATGGCAAATTGCGCTATTAGCTGTTGTTGCTTTTACTTTGATTATTTTATGGTTGTGGTTAACTAATCGCAGTAAAACAAAAGCATTACCAATATCCCCCTGGTTTAAAATTTATCGTCAGGCTTTGCTATTATTGCAGAGTAAAAACATCATCAAAACAAATCAACAATCAGTAAGCCAATTTTCAACAGAGGTTACCAAGCGTATCCCGCAAGTGGGTAAGTCCTTTTTATTGTTATCAGAAAATTTTGAACAGCTAAATTATTGTCCTTTAATGCCAGATGAACAACAAAAAAGGCTAGAACAAATGCAAAGACAGTTTTCACTATTTTCAAAAGGCATAAAACACTATAAAAGGCGTTTTAAATTCAGTAAGTGATTTAAATGCTCCAAAAATTATTGTGTGCAAGCTAAAACTATTCACCAATATCTTCGTTCCATAGTGTTGGGTTGTTTTTAATAAAAGTTGTCATTAATTCTCGACATTCTTGATTATCTACAACGGTTACCTCGACACCTCGAGATTTTACATAGTCTTCTGGGCCACAAAAAGTATGGTTTTCGCCGATAATTATTTTAGGGATACCATATAAAAGGGCGGTGCCACTACACATGTCGCATGGCGAAAGCGTAGAGTATAAAGTTGCTTTTTTATAATCACTAGCAGAAAGTCTTCCCGCATTTTCAAAACAGTCCATTTCAGCATGCAATATTGAACTGCCTTGCTGTACTCGACGGTTATGACCACGACCAACGATTTTATCATCTATAACTAATACAGAGCCAATGGGTATTCCACCCTCAGCTAAACCTTGTTTAGCTTCATCAATCGCTGCTTGTAAAAATTTATCCATTATTTACTCCTTATAAATTGGTCTGTTCAGCTTTATGTTTTTATATATTAATGTAGCATCATTAGGGTCTGTTGATCTTTCATTTTAGTCTCTGCTATAGGCTATTTTTTAAGATAACAAGGCAAAAATTGTGCAATGTAGTCATTCTACTTTAACCATTTTTAACGATGTTAGGTTGAAAAATAGTCATAGCCCCTTGGGTTGCCTTGAAAAAGTGTCACTCTTTGTTGCTTAATGTGCATTTGGAACAACCAAACATTACATTAAGCGCCTCGATTGCCATCTTTTTCAAGTGCAACAGAGCTATAAACTGAAAGATCAACAGACCCTAAGTTAATTGGGTTTATATAATGACACATTATTTATTGATACTATTGAGCTGTATTATTTAGCAAACCACAAAAAAATGGTCTTGAAATTTGTATCTCACCCTATCATATTCCTAATAAATTATAACTCAGCCTAACGTGTTAAAATCTCATGACAATTTAACTAGTGTTATCATGGTCACTGTGGTTAAATTTGAACTCTTTTGGTTTGTTATACATCATCTGTCAAAGCTAGGACATCATCTTGATCTATCTTTATCCCGCTAATAAAATGGAAAATTTATTAGCCTTGTTAGATAAAATTCAACAAATTTCCCCGCTGCCCGTACTTAGCAAAGAAGTTATTATTGTTCACAATGCGGGTATGCAACATTGGCTTAACTTATCCCTTGCAGAACAACGCGGTATCAGCATGAATTTTGATTACGCGTTACCGTCTCAGTATTTATGGCGGTTACTAAGAAGCCTTGCTAGCGGCGAACAGGTGCCAAAACAATCTCCGTATTCTCGTGAGGTGTTAACTTGGCGTATAGATGAATTATTAGCGTGTAAAAAAGTCATGGATGATCCTAGTTTTGCCTCGGTAAACAATTATTGGCAACAAGAAAACTCCTTTTCTGAACAAGCTAAATTAAAACGCTTTCAATTGGCGACACAGCTAGCTGATTTGTTTGAGCAATATTTAATTTTTCGCCCCAATTGGTTAAATAATTGGCAACAAGGAAAATTTACTACGGCGTTTAGTGATGATGAGAATCAAAACAACGATAATCTCACATTATGGCAAGCAAAACTGTGGCAGTTTTTAACTGAAGATATTGCTTATAATCCGCAAGAAATTGTTCATAGTGCTATTAACAATATTGCTAAAAATAAGCACTTATTGCCTGTAAGATTATCTTTTTTTGGTATTAACTCGCTTGCTCCCATTTGGTTAGAATTTATAAGCGCTTTGAGCGAGCACATTGAAGTTCATTTTTTCCACCTTAATCCTTGTTTTGATTATTGGGGAGATTTACTGAGTAGTAAACAAGCGATAAAGAGCCAACAACAATGGTTAGATGGTGCCTTAACGGTTGAAGAACAACTGAGTGATTTAATTGGCAATCCTTTATTGGCCAATTTAGGTCAACAAGGGCGTGAATTTTTAGCCTTGTTACAGCAATATAGCACCATTAATATTGAGGCCTTTGAACAAGCAGGCCTTGCATCACCATTAGAAAATAATACCAAACAATCCATTAGTGTGTTGCAACAAGTTCAAAACGATATTTTATCGTTAACCGATGCGCGAACTAACCCACAAAACTTAATTGATGATTCTATTACTATTACCAGTTGTCATAGTGCTTTGCGTGAAGTACAAGGCTTACACGATTGGTTGTTACATCAATTTAATCAAGACAGTAACTTAACACCAAAAGATGTGCTGGTAATGTGTCCGCAAGTTGAAAACTATGCACCGTTTATTGACGCAGTTTTTAGCCGAGGTTGGCAACAAGAAAACACGCAACAAGGTATATCACAAACACCACAATTACCGTGTTCAATTGCCGATAGAGTGAGTAAAGATTCAGAGCCGTTAGTAGCGGCATTTATTGAGCTATTACAACTACCCGATAGTCGTTTTCAAATATCAAAACTGATCAGCTTGTTACGTTTACCTGCCATGCAAACTAAATTTTCCATGAGCCTTGATGAAATAACTAAAATTAGTGATTGGCTTGAACAAGCTTGTATACATTGGGGCTTAAACGCGAAACATAAAAAAGAGTTACTTGACCTTGAGTTAACAAACAATAAGTTCACATGGCAACAAGGTTTATCAAGACTTCTGCTTGGTTTCGCTTATAGCGATGAAGACACTCTATTTCAAAACCAGTTATTGTTAGGCACTATCGAAGGTAGTGATGCCTTGTTACTAGGCAAATTAATGCAAATTATTGAACAATTACAATTTTTTGCTCAGCATTTATCTTCTGAAAAAAATGTTAGATCTTGGCTAAGTTTTTTACATAGCCTATTAGACGAGTTATTTGTTTTTGATGGTGAGCCTGCGTTTGAAATAATTGATAACGCGCTAAATTCGTTAGTCGATTTTTGTGAAGAGGCGAATTATCACCATAAAATTAGCTTAGCGGTGGTGCGTGATTTTCTACAAAGTCATTTTTCGGAACCTGATCCGGGTCGACAATTTTTAGTTGGTCAAGTAACTTTCTGTTCAATGTTGCCGATGCGTAGTATTCCTTTTAAAGTTATTGCGGTATTAGGCTTAAATGACAGCGATTTTCCTCGTCACCGCCAGCCTTTAGGTTTTGACTTAATGGCCTTAACGCCAGCCAAAATTGGCGATAGGTCACGTCGAGGTGACGATCGTTACTTATTTTTAGAGGCAATTATTTGTGCTAGAACTGCGCTTTATTTAAGTTATCAAGGGCGTAATATTCGTAATAACAATGATCTACAACCATCGTTAGTATTAAAAGAACTGATGGAGTATCTAGATTTAGGTTATGGTTGGTCTTTACTTAATGAAAACAAATCGTTAGAAAAAAAATTGAGAGAAAATAATAACAAAGAAAATACCTCTATTGCACAAGGTTATATTCAACAATTACCAATGCAACCTTTTAGTTTACGTAATTACGCGCTAAATAAATCCGATAGTGAACAAATAAAACAGCAGCAATCGTTAACGTACGCAAGTTTTGATCAAAATTGGCTCCGTTTAGCACAATCGTCACAATCGTCACAATCAGAAAAAGCTCAAAATAATAGCGCACATCATTTAGTACTAAATGAACAAACATTCTCAAATAAAAAGCGGGCACAGCATACGAATATAATTGATATATCGCTCGCGCAGTTAGTAACGTTTTTCGAGCATCCAGCCAAATACTTTGCTAAAAACCAGCTTAATTTACATTTTGAACAATATCAAACACAGCTAAATGATACCGAGCCTTTTAAAAGTGAACCCTTAGCGAGTTATCAGCTTAAACAGCAACTATTATTTAAACAATTAACAAAGCATAATGAAAAACAATTTAACGATGAAATCCCCAGTGAAAATTTAAAAAAATTACAAAATAATCCGTTAGTAGCAGCTGAGCTTAGTGGCCGTTTTCCTGATTCACCACTTACCGCACAAGAGTTTACTAAATGGCAAACAGATAGCGAATTGTTGGCTAATGCCATTACTGCAGAGATTAATAACGACATTGAATTAGTTACAGTCACTTTATCTTTAGTGGTTTCAGGGCAAAAAATTAACCTTAGCGCTCAGTTACCTATTTCAGGACAACAATGTGTTTGTTATCGCAGTAGTAGTGCTAAAGCAAAAGATTTGATGACGTTATATTTATATCGATTATTTTGCGATGTCTTTCAAACGCAACAAGTTTCAAGCAACACATCAATCGTTAATCAAATAACGCAAACCATTGGTTGGTATTTTGACACCAAAAATCAACAAGTGATCAAAAAGAGCTTTACTGAGGTTGATAACGCTTTAGCCCAACTGGAGCAATTTTTAAGTATATATTTGCAAGGGCAACAGCAAGCTTTGTTAGTTAATAGTGGTATTGGCGAACGTTATTTTAATGCGCGCAAGTTTGAACAAACTGATTTCGAAAAGCTTTGGCAAGATCCAAATAGTTTTAATCCTTTAGGTGATGATCCCTACATGCAGTTTTTCTGGCCGAGTTGTCCACTACTTGCCGATTATCAACAACCAATTGAACAATTATATCAAGGGTTATATCAATCATTACAAAGTGAAAAAATAACATCTTTCACAGGGAGCACATTGTGAGTTTGAATGATGATAAAGCGCTAGATAAAGCTCTCCATAAAACACCGCAAAACCTTTGTGCTCATTCCATGCCTCTTTATGGAATACACTTGATTGAAGCGAGTGCTGGTACAGGTAAAACTTATAATATAACCCGACTGTATTTACGGTTATTACTTGAGCGCCGTTTAACCGTAGCACAAATTTTGGTGATGACATTTACCAAAGATGCGACCGAAGAATTGCGTGGTCGCATTGATGCAAGTATTCGTGATGCCATCAATAATTGGTACCATCTTATTGAAACAGATGAATATTTTACTGCTATCAGTCAAAATATTAGTAGTGATGAAGCGCTACATTGTTTAAAAACGGCGTTATTGTATTTAGACGAAGCGGCTATTTTTACTATTCATGGCTTTTGTAAACGTGTATTAACCCAACATGCGTTTGCAACAGGTATGACATTTAATGCCCAAATGGAGAACGATTGTCAGGATATTATTTTAGAAGCTTGTCAAGATTGGTATCGTTATTTAGTTAAAAGTGATAGTGAACAGTTTCAATTATTAGCGGAATTTTGGGAAACTCCCGAAAAGTTTTTAAGTCAGTTTTCTCGAGCTATTACACAATCAACACCATTACAAACGCTTTCGCCACAAACAGTTACCGAGCATTTTAAACAACAAATTAGTCAAGCCAAACACGCATTAATTGCTAACCAAGACTTTATATTTAATCATCTCGTTGATAATAAAAAAGGGGCTGAGCAACAAAAACGTGCTGATGAGTTCCAAGCATTATTGGCATGGCTAGATACAGTTTTAGCTGATATCGAGTACGCCAACAGTAGTATGCCAACAAGTTTTTTTAATGGAAATCGTTTTGCAAAATCACCACATAAAGAACAATTCAAAGAAATTTTTGCAGGTGTTAATACGATAAAAAAAGCGAAAGAAAAAATAGCGGAACAAATTATTAAAGCGCAAGCTTATAGCGTAGTAAAAATAGGTGTAATTAGTATTAGAAATGCAATTATACGTAAAAAAGCACAACAAAATATACTCAGTTTTGATGATTTAATTGCTAGTTTGGCTAATGCATTACGATCAACTTCTGATCAAGAGAAATTAGCGATTTCACATAATGAGTTAGCCGCGCGTTTATTTGAACAGTTTCCTGTTGCTTTAGTCGATGAATTTCAAGATACCGATCCACAGCAATTTTCGATATTAGAAGCTATTTATTATTCACAAAAACAAGCTGCATTATATTTAATTGGCGATCCTAAACAAGCAATTTATGGTTTTCGTGGTGGCGATGTTTTTGCGTATTTAAGTGCGCGTAACGGCTGCGATCAGCAATGGTTGATGGATACCAATTGGCGATCTTCACAGCAAATGATCACTGCGTATAATCGACTTTTTTGGGGAAACGATTTAGCACAACAAGCCAAAGATGTTTTTGGCTACGATATTCCTTATACTCAGGTTAAAGCATCACCTCATGCCACAAAAGAACAACAATTAGCTAACAGCGATAGCGATAGTGATTTTAAAGCATTGCAATTTGTACATTTACAGCCAATTGATTCAAAAACAGGACTAGTCAGCGAAAAAGATAGCTTACAATCTTTTCGACCTCAAATGGCTATGTGGTGCGCACAAGAAATTACTCGCTTACTCAATTTAAATAATAGTGCGACAAGCCAAGAAAACAGCAATGAAAAAGTAATAAAAGCCAAAGATATTGCTATTTTAGTTCGTGATGGCAGTGAAGCAGCAGAAATTAAAAAGGCGTTAAATGATCACCAGTTAAGCTCTGTATATTTAAGTGACCGAGAAAATTTATTAAAAACAGATCAGGCTAGCCAGTTAATCGTTGTATTGCAGGGGATTCTGTTTGTAGAAAACGAGCGTTTATTTACCGCTGCTATTGCTAGCCCATTAATGGGCTTAAACCCTGTGAGTTATTATCAATTACAACAAAATCAACAGGCATTGCAGCAATTAAAATTTTCTTTTGTTGAGCTACGTAAACAATGGCAAAACAAAAGCTTTATTAGTATGGCATTAGTATTACTGCATCAACACTTTGTTATTATGAGTGAGCAAAAAGATCGAATTTTAACCAATTTGATCCATTTGTTTGAACTGTTACAGACCGCCAGTCAGCGTCACCAACAAGGGCAAGAATTGTTATTTTGGCTGGAACAGCAAGTGGCTATGGAAAACCCTGATGGCGAAACTGAATTACGCCTTGAAAGTGATGAAGCGTTGATTAAAATTGTCACTCAACATGGATCGAAAGGTTTAGAGTATCCTGTTGTTTTTGTTCCGTTTGCAACTCGCCATAAAGATCCTCTTAAATTTGCTAACCAAGCTATTACCTTGCTCAGTTATCATGATCAGCAAGGGCAATTGCAATTAAGTTTAGACGGTACAAAAGCCGCAAAAGACACAATGCAATCCGAAGCTTATGCTGAAACAGTACGTTTGCTTTATGTAGCTATTACTCGGGCCAAACAACGCTGTTATTTAATAACAACAGCGTTTTCAGAGGCTGAAAATTCTCCGTTAGGACGAACCTTGAAATGGCAAAAAGGTGTTGATATAGCGGCTTGCTTGCAACAATTAGCTATTGAAAATCCTAAAGAAATTGGTTTTATTAGTGTAAACGAAGACGAGTTTGATTCGTTCAACAATGATATTGTGATAGAAAAACAAGGTCTGCCTACTCAACATTATAGCGCTGTAACCTTTCATGGAAAAATTGAACGAGATTGGTGGTTGAGCTCGTTTTCTGCGTTAAATAAAAATTTACGACATCGGGGTATTTCAAGTCCTGATTGTGATAATGAAACTAATGTAGTGATCAGTAACAATTCACCAAGTCATTTATTGCGTTTTAATTTAGCTAAAGGCGCACATACTGGAAATTTACTGCATGATATTTTAGAGCATGCTGACTTTTCAGCGCCTAATTGGGCACAAGTGTTAGTTAAACCGTTAAGTCATTACCCTGATTTACAGAGTAATGAGCAAGATAATTTGATTGCTTGGTTAAATGAAATACTGCAAACACCGTTACACTGCGCATTAAATTTATTAGAAAATAATGAAGTTAATAGTATTGCAGAAAATGCCGTACCATTGACACTAAGTATGTTATCAATGTCTCAAACATTACGGGAAACTGAATTTTACTTTCCGATGAAAAAAACATTGCCGGCAAGTTTAGCTAAAATATTAACGGAACACCGACAAACGTATCATGCAGTTATTGCTAAAAAATCCAACTTAAATCAAGGTTCTGTTGCTGTGGTACATTTACCGCATTATCAAAAATTAAATGGCATGATGCATGGTTTTATCGATTTGGTTTTTTGTCATCAAGGGAAATATTATCTGTGTGATTATAAATCCAGCCATTTAGGTAATAATTTTGAAGATTATCAAAAAGCGGCATTAGTCGAAAATATTGAACAAAATCATTATGATCTGCAATATTTAATTTATGCATTAGCGCTTCATCGTTATTTAAAACAACGATTGCCCAATTACAATATAGAGCAACATTTTGGCGGTGTTTATTATTTGTATTTACGGGGAATGAGTACAGAGACAAAGCATAATCAGTCAGGCGTGTTTTTTCGAAAAATATCATCGCAAGAGCTTACTGCATTAGACCAAATTTTTTCTGAAAATAAGCTAGATAAAAAACATGCTTTGGAGATTCAAAATGACGAATAGCCTTATTAAGCATCATAAATTAACTAACGTGTATGCTAGTTTTACACAAGCTCAAAGCCAACTTGATGGGCTTGAAGCGATTGATTATTATTTGGCGAAGCAGTTAGTTGTTAGTATTACTGAGCATAAAGAATTTGAATGCGAAGCACTTTCATGTAACGAAATTGAATTGTTATTTCATACCTTTATGGCATTAAGTGAAAGTATTCGACAAGGGCATACTTGTTTACCACTTACCGCATTGGCAGGTGTTACTTGGGCACGAGCCTGTGATAAGGACAATGTGATCAGCCATCAAGGTTTTAGTTTCCCCCAACAGAATGTTTTATTTTCATTGTTTACTAAATTAAGTGGTAATTTACAAATCCAGCAAGCGTTTGTTTTTTCAAATGAATGCTTGTATTTACGTCGTTACTTTACCTTTGAGCAAGAATTAACCGCGTTTATAAAAGCTAAATTAGTAAATGACCACAGCTTAGATTTAGTTAACGCTCGCGATTGTTTACATCAATTATTTACTGAGCAAGATTTTATCAGTAAACCTAAACAGCAGCTTGATTGGCAAATGATCAGCGTTGCCAATGCCCTTAATAAAAAGTTCACGATTGTTGCAGGAGGACCTGGTACAGGTAAAACCTATACGGTGACTAAAATTTTAGCGGCAATTACTTTATTGGCAGAAAAACAACTTAAACAGCCACCACGTATGGCTTTAGTGGCACCAACGGGAAAAGCTGCTCAGCGACTTTCTGAGTCAATTAATAAGGCGGTAAAACAGTTTAGAACAAAAATTGCCGATCATGTATTAGATGCTATTCCGACGAAAGCACAGACAATTCATCGTTTACTTGGCGTTATTCCTCATAATATTCACTTTAAACATCATCAAGGCAATAAATTAGCATTAGAAGTACTCTTGATTGATGAAGTTTCTATGGTTGATTTAGCGCTAATGACACGAATTTTTAGAGCGTTAGAAGATAATTGCCAAGTTATCTTACTTGGTGATGCCGACCAATTACCTTCGGTTTTAACGGGGAGTGTTTTGAATGAACTTGCCCCACGACCTCATGTGGGTTATAGCGCTAATAATATTGAATATTTACAGGCCATAACTCAGCAAAAATCACTAAGTAGCTTTAAAACAAGCTCAGTACAAGTAAATGATTATTTAACCTTTTTGGTTAAAAGTCATCGTTTTGATGGCGAGGGTGGCATTGGAAAACTCGCCAGCTTGGTTATTAAAGGGAGTAGTGAAGAAAGTTGGCGTTTACTGAAAGAGAACAGCCTCGAGCTAGATAACAGCCTTGAGCTAGAGAAAAGCCAAATTAGACTATATGAAACACAATCAAACACTTGGTTAGCTCCTTTAGTTAAAAAGTATTATTTACCAATATTTTCTTCAACTTCAGTGAATGATGCTTTTGCAAAATTTAGTCTGTTTCGCGTGTTATGTGCAACGAAAAAAGGTAATGCGGGGGTCGATTATCTTAATGATCAGATCACAACTTTATTAATGTCATGTGGTGTAAATGCCAGTAGTGACAGTTTGTATCATGGTCAACCAATAATGATCAGTGAAAATAATTATCAAATAGGCTTATATAATGGTGATATTGGCTTTATCTGGCGTAATGAACAAGGTCATCTCATGGCTGTTTTTGAGGCTGATCATTTAGAAGAGGTAAAAGAAACATCAGCTGATGAGTCTGTTGTTGAGGGATCTTTACAAAATTTAAACGCTGAAAACTCAAGTTATCGTTGGTTAATGCTTAGTCAATTACCTCAACATCAACCAGTTTATGCCATGACAATCCATAAAACGCAAGGTTCAGAGTTTAATCATGTTGTTATGGTTTTGCCTGAACAGGTCGAACATCAATTATTGTCTCGCGAATTGCTTTATACTGGTATTACTCGTGCAAAATTGTTGATTAGTGTTGTTTGCAAAGGCAATGTTTGGCAACAAGCGGTTGAGCAAAAAGTGCATCGTTATGCGAACCTAGCATGGAGTTTACAACAACCTTGAGCTAATAACAGCCTGAGCGAATAACAGCCTGAGCGAATAACAGCCTTGAGCGAATAACAGCCTTGAGCGAATAAGAGCAGAGCATTAACATTTACATTTAAAACAAATGAGAAATTCACTAAACCATGAAACTAATAGACATTAATAAAGCCCGTTACCGTAAACATTTAAATAGTATTATTATCGGCTTTATTGTCGTTTTTCTGTTTTTATCGCTTGCTTTTGGCCAAGGCTTAATAGCCGTTTTTACCGATAACGTTGCAAATACTGAACAAAATAGTAATTTTCGCTATAACCTTGCTGGTGTTATTTTAGCGTTATTAGCTTGTGCTGCTATATTAAGTCAACTGCGCGATCATCAATTTTTTAGAGAGGTTTCTTATGTTTGGCGCTTAAAGCAAGTGTTGAATCTTATTTATCGCAAACTTTCTGTAATTAAAGCAAAAGCCGAGCAAAATGAAATTAGCGCATTGATTGTTTTGAACTATTATTATCAAGCATCACAACAACTTTATTTACTTGACGATAATACTATTACTATGTCTTCATTAAACAAAGAGTTAGATAATGTTAACGCGAAAATTTCAAGTTTAGGTTTAAATATATCTACAGACGATTTCGAAAAGAGTATGTTGAAATCTTATAACAAATAATAAGGGGAATATCATGATAGGTTACGTTACTTTAGGTACTAATGATTTAGCGAAAGCGGTAACGTTTTACGATCAATTGTTTGCAAGTATTGGAGCAGGGCGTTTTTTAGAAACAGAAACGTTTGTTGCGTGGGCAACTTCGCCAGAGAAAACAGGATTGTCTGTGACCATACCATTTAATGGTGAATCGGCAACCTCAGGGAACGGTACAATGGTCGCGATAGAGCTAGATTCTCCTGAACAGGTAGACGCATTTTACCAAAAAGCAATGGAGTTAGGTGCATCTGACGAAGGACAACCTGGTCCAAGAGGTGACATGACTGGGTTTTATGCCGGTTATTTTCGCGATCTTGATGGTAATAAGCTCAATGCCTTTCACTTAAATATGTAAATATTAATAGATAAAAATGGCATAAATTTTACTTAACACCATGAATTATTGATTATTTACGTCTACAGTTAAATTGTAATTTAAATTTACCTTTACATTGTATGACTTAGGAAAAACCAATGGAATCATTACAAATAAAAGATTACATGAACTATTATCCGGTTACGTTTACCAAAGACATGGTTATTGAAGAAGCCTCATTACGTTTTTTAAAAACAAAACAAATTGGTGGTCCTGTTATTGATGAAAAAAATCGTCTCATCGGTTTTTTATCTGAAAGTGATGTTTTAGCGAAAATGCTCGGTGCTATATACCATAATGAACAAACTCATGATGTTAAAAGTTTAATGCGAAAAGACGTTTTATCTGTTAAACCCTACGACAGTATTATTGAGTTGGGGCAAATGATGTTAGAGAATAAACCGAAAGTCTATCCCGTGGTTGATGATATGGGGACGTTACTGGGTACAATTTGTCGTAATGACGTGTTAAAAGCGATAGATCAGCACTTACGTTCGGGTTTTCATGCAGGTAAGTAATTTTGTAGTAATTAATCAGAAAGGTATTTTCTATATTTCAGACTTATAGTCATTACAAAATATATAAATTATACAGTTAATTATAATCTCTTATTTTTCGGGTTTTATTTGACTGTATATTTCGAACAGTGATTGCACTTCAATATAATTCCTATATCATCAAAAGCCTCTTAAAAGGAGTTGTGTAACGTTAGCTAAATTTTGAAAAATTTATCAAGGTTATTTTACATTTAAATACAGAAGCATATTGTTCTCCGTGACAATTTAAACATATTATCCTTTATTGTGCCTCGTTTCACTCGTGACAACCTACAATAAATTTTATTGAGTAACCGTTGCGAACAACATAGCCTTTTACATATTTCATTTAACTATTCATTACTCCAAGCTAAGGTTATTTTTAATGAATTGGAAAACCTTTTCCAAACAAAGCAAAAGTTTAATAAAACTTGCTTACCCTATATTAATTGCTCAACTTATCCAAAATTTAATGGGCTTTTCAGATACCGTCATGGCAGGTCGCGTAAGTGCAACGGATATGGCTGCTGTTGCTGTGGCTAGTAGTATTTGGCTGCCTTTGATTTTAACTATTTATGGTTTGATCATGGCGCTTGCATCCATTGTTTCTCAATTATCTGGAGGCGGAAAATATCAAGATATTCCTAAAGCGACATATCAAACCGCATGGATTGCACTTACGTTGGGTATATCGCTGATTTTTATTTATTATTTTATTGCACCTCTCGTTTTTGAACAAGTACAAATAGAATTTAAGTTAAAGGTGTTAATGTTTGATTACCTAAAATATATTGTTTGGGGCGCGCCTGGATTTTGCTTGTATTTAGTACTGAGAAATTATTGTGAGGGTATGTCGTTTACTCGACCTACTATGGTGATCAGTATTATTGGATTGATCATTAATATCCCCGCCAATTATATTTTTATTTATGGAAAGTTCGGTGTTCCAGAATTTGGTGGTGCAGGTTGTGGTATTGCTACCGCGATGGTTTATTGGGCAATGTTTATCAGTATGATGATATATACGATTTTTGCTAAAAATCTAAAAAATACGTCATTGTATCAACACTTTTATTGGCCTGATTGGCAAGCGATTAAGTCTATTTTATCTTTAGGATTACCTATTGCTTTTTCATTACTATTTGAAGTCAGTTTATTTGCTGCAGTTGCAATACTATTAACACCTTTTGGTTCTCAAATTGTGGCAAGTCATCAAATAGCTATAAATTTTTCTGGTTTACTATTTATGGTGCCATTAAGTTTAGCTATGGCTGTTACCATTAAAGTAGGATTTGCTGTTGGCAATAAAGAATACCAACAGGCGAAAGCCTTTTGCTTAAATTCTATCGTATTTGGGTTGATCTTAGCGGTATTTACCTCCATTTTTACGATTATTTTTCGGTATGAAATTGCTGGAATATATACCCAAGATAAAAAGGTCATCGATATAGCCGCACGTTTAATGTTTCTTGCCGTTTTATATCAATTTTCAGATACCATCCAAGTGATCTCTGCAGGAGCATTACGTGGTTATAAAGATACTAAATCGATTTTATATATTACTTTTTTTTCTTATTGGGTCGTCGGTATGTCGATAGGTTTAATTTTAGGTATTACTGATTGGGTTATTCCTAAATCTGGACCTTATGGTTTTTGGATTGGTTTTATTTCTGGTCTCACCACCGCAGCTATTTTACTTGGTTGGCGTTTAAAAGTTATGCAACGAAGATTTAATACCAATTCTATTAAATTTAAAATAACTTAATAGAATTGTTATAAGGAGGCAAGTGCTTCTCGAATTGCTGCGCAAAATTAAATCAAAGTGTTGTATATGTGAACGAAAAACTAATAATTACACTAAAAAGATGGAAAATAGTTGCAAGGCATATCACACAAAGTTAACATAGCGCTCCGTTGATATCTCAACAATTCTATTTATACGCCCGTAGCTCAGTTGGTTAGAGCGCATCCTTGACATGGATGAGGTCGGTGATTCGAGTTCACTCGGGCGTACCATTTTATTTTTATCCTATAATACCTAAGCCACTTGAAAATGCTAGTTTCAGGAAGGCTGAATCCTGCACCTTCAGGTGGTTTGAGTACATAACAATTACATCTATCATTGAATTACGTTAATAATCATTGGTTTGTTACCTTGCTATCGTTATAGTAAAGATAATATTCATTGCATTATTTTCACTATAAATGATTAAATTAAAAAGTATAAAGCCAAACCAATTTGCCTTAATTGTTTTTATTATAAGTTTGTTTTGTGCATTATTTGTTTTAAACAGTATTGATAAGCAATGGCAAGAACAACATTATGTTTATCAGGTATATAAAAATTCAGATGGTATTGATGCTTATACTTACAAAGGTAAAGAGCAGTTAATCGAAAATAGCGTTGCCTATCAAGATTCCCCATTAAATCAACAAAATCTAAACCAGTTAACAGCGCAACCGCCATTAACTCAGCAATGGGTTTATCGACAAATTCGTGATGCAACAAGCGGTGAATATGTAAAACAACTAGAATTATTAAAACCGGGATTTCATTTTGGTATCTGGTCTTTATTACCCGCTTTTGCCGCTATAATTTTATGCTTATTAACGAAAGAGCCAATTACTGCTTTATTTGGCGGTATTGTTATTGGTGCTTTCATGTTGGGGCGTTTTGATATTACCGATAAAGTGATTGTTCCGACGCTAGCAACGAATAGTGCGGCAGCTATTTTATTATTATATTTGTGGCTATTAGGTGGTTTAATTGGCATTTGGTCTAAAACGGGCGCTGCTCATGCCTTTGCGAAAATGATCACGCAACATTTTGTTAAAGGGCCTCGTTCAGCCAAATTGGTTAGTTGGTTATTAGGTGTGATTTTTTTTCAAGGTGGTACTGTTTCTACCGTTTTAGTGGGTACAACCGTTAAACCATTTGCTGATAAAGCAAAAGTGAGCCATGAGGAAATGAGCTATATAGTCGACTCTACTGCATCGCCAATTGCACTGATTTTAGCTTTTAATGCTTGGCCTATTTATGTACAAGCGTTAATTTTTGTACCGGGGGTGAGCTTTCTTGCAACAGAGTCGGATCGCATAGCTTTTTTCTTTGCCAGTATTCCATTTGGTTTTTATAGTATTTTAGCTGTGTTTGGAACTTTACTGTTGAGTTTAGATATTACCCGCTTTAGTGGGAAAGGTATTCGAGCTGCACATAAACGCGCCGCTGAAACAGGTAAACTTGACGCCGATGGTGCTCGACCATTAGCGGCAAAAGAGTTACAACAAAGTAATGTTCCTCCAGGATATAAAGCGCATTATTTAGAATTTATTTTTCCGCTTGTTACGCTTATTGTTATTGCAATTAGTAGTTTTATTTTGTTAGACACACCTAAAGTAAATTGGGCATTTGGTAGCGCATTAATGCTATCGGTGATTATTGCACTCGTAAAAGGAATGAGTTTACATGATTTACTTGATGGTTTTGGGCAAGGCTTGAAAGGCGTTGTGGTTGCCTCTGTTATTTTAATGTTAGCAATCACCATTGGTAACATAAGTAAAGAAATTGGCGGTGGTTTATATTTAGTGGATTTATTGGGAAATAATTTACCCTATTGGTCATTGCCGATAATGTTGCAATTAATCACTATGACTATTGCTTTTTCTACGGGCACTAGCTGGGGAACTTATGCTATTGCTTTTCCTTTAGCTATGCCGTTAGCGTGGACTATTGCTCAATCACAAGGATTGGCACATCCTGAAATATTTATGATGGTGTGTTTTGCAACAGTACTTAACGGGAGTATTTTTGGCGATCAATGCTCACCGATATCAGATACAACCATTTTAAGCTCGATGACCACAGGTTGTGATTTAATGGATCATGTTAAAACGCAATTATATCCTGCAATCTTAACCGCAAGTATTGCGGGAGTTCTTTGGACATTAACCGTGTTGATAGCGGTTTAATATATCGCTTGTTTTGGGTAAACTACTCACTATTAAATCTGAATAAAAATAATAATAATGACGCTATCACGACAACATTTTATTTACATTGCACCGCTACTTAGTTATGGGTTTTATTTTTTACTCCTTCAATTGGGTTTAGACTTCAAGGCCGCAATTGCTGCGGGCATTACTTTACTTACGGTTATTTGGTGGGTAAGTGAAGCGATCCCTATACCAGCCACTTCGTTAGTTCCTTTTGCGCTATTACCCCTATTTGGCATTGTTGATCATAAAACGGTGGCATCTTCGCTAGGTAGCCATGTTATTTTATTATTAATGGGCGCATTTATGCTGTCTAAATCGTTGGAAAAAAGTGGTGCGCATGAGCGATTAGCGGTTTACATGGTTCGTTTAGTCGGTGTTTCTAGTGGGCGACGTTTAGTGCTAGGTTTTATGTTAGCCTCTGGGTTTTTAAGTATGTGGATTTCTAACACGGCAACGACTTTGATCATGCTACCTATGGCATTGGCAATTTTATCGCATGTTGATAATCAAAAGCTAAAAGTTGCGCTGATTTTAGGCATTGCTTATGCCGCTAGTGTTGGTGGGGTAGGCACGTTAATTGGTACACCGCCTAATGTTATTTTTGCTGGAATTTATGAAGAACAAACAGGTCATGAGTTTAGCTTTTTAGCGTGGATGAAAATCGGTATTCCTGTGGTTGTTGTGGCATTACCTATTATGGCGTTTTGGTTAACAAGGCACGTAAAACTCGAAAGTGAAATTACATTGCCAACGCTTGGAAAATGGCGAACAGAAGAAAAACGCACACTAATTATTTTTGCATTAACGGCACTTGCTTGGATCACCCGCAAAGATCCCTTCGGAGGTTGGAGTGATTTATTTGCCATTAAAATGGCAGGTGACAGTACTGTTGCGTTACTCGCAGTGGTTATTATGTTTGTTACCCCTAATGGAAAAGGTGGAAAAATATTGGATTGGGATACCGCCAAATCTATTCCATGGGGAATGCTCTTGTTATTTGCTGGCGGCATTGCCATTGCAAAAGGTTTTACTGCTTCAGGATTAAGCAATTTATTAGGCGATTGGTTAACTTCTTTAGCTAATTTACCGCCGTTATTAATGATTTTAACCATTTGTTTGGTGGTGACTTATTTAACTGAAATCACCAGTAATACGGCAACAGCCACATTATTAATGCCTATTTTAGCAGTTGCGGCGATATCATCGGGTTACGATCCTGTTATTTTTATGATCCCCGCAGCGATGACAGCAAGTTGCGCTTTTATGTTGCCTGTAGCAACAGCACCTAATGCAATAGCTTATGGTACTGGCGAGATTGAAATAAAAGAAATGGTACGCGAAGGCTTTATTTTAAGTTTTATCATTTCATGTCTTATTGGTTTACTCTGCTATTTCTTTTTGATTTATGTTAAATAACCGAGAACGGCTTACTTTTAAAAAGAATTCTGTTAAGAGGTCTATGACTAAAAAACACGTTTTTATTTTTACAACAATGGCATTAGTTTTTGTAGCTAAAGCCTTTAGTTTTCCGAATAATGCATTTTTTAAGGCAACGATTAAGGCAAATAAGGTTATGTTGATAGAGCAACAAATCGCACAAAAAATCATGTTAGATTTACGCTATTATTGTCCTGAAATGACAACAACAGCCGAGAACTTTGCAAGTAAAGAAAATTTGTTAGAAGGTTATCAAGTAGAAAAGGGATCTAGCAAACAGCCAACTAACCAATCGCCAGCCAAACAGTACCCTTTAAGATGTTCAACACCACTAACAAAATTACCACCTGAATTAGCTGAATTGATTAGCTCAACCGCTTTAGGGGGAGTAATTTTATTTGCAGATAATTTAAAAAATACCGAACAAATAATTCAACTTACTAGCGATTTACAAAATGCAGCATTTAAATCAGATACTGCATTGCCTTTGTTTATTTCTGTCGATCAAGAAGGGGGACGAGTTGTTCGTTTACCTCGAAATATATCGACTTCTTTTACCAGTAATATGGCTATTGGCGCGACTTATGCCAAGCATGGTGTTAGTTATGCAAATGCGGTGGGTAAGGTGCTTGGTAGCGAATTGAATGCTTTAGGCTTTAATGTTGACCATGCCCCTGTTGTTGACGTGAATATTAATCCAAATAATCCAGTAATTAATGTACGCTCTTTTGGTGAAGATCCGAAGATTGTTGCCGATTTAGGTATTGCTATGCTTGCAGGTATGCAAAGTAAGGGGATTATTGGCACGCTAAAGCATTTTCCTGGTCATGGCGATACCAATACCGATAGCCATACAGGTTTACCCTTAGTTAAGCATAATTTAGCTACCGTTAAAAAAGTGGATCTATTTCCTTTTCAGCAAGCCATTAATCAGGGTAATGTAGAAATGATCATGACAGCTCATATTCAATATCCTGCATTAGATGATTCAGTTATTGTTAATCGACATGGCGAATCAATGGTAAAACCAGCAACCTTATCAAAAAAAATATTAACGGATTTATTACGTAATAAAATGGGTTATCAAGGTCTTATTGTTACAGACGCGTTAGATATGGCAGGAATTACCGATTTTTTCACTCCCGTTGAAGCGGTATTGCATACTTTTAAAGCAGGGGCCGATATTGCCATTATGCCAATGAAAATTCGCACCGTAACAGATATTAAAAACTTCAAAAATTTTATTAAGCGCCTCAGTGATCGTGTTAAAGAAGAGCCTTCAATGCTCAATCAAATTCAGCAATCGGTTAATCGTATTGTTAAACTTAAACAACATTTACCAACTAAATCATTATCTTCAGAACAAATAAAACTAAAAATTAAATTCGCTAAAACCGTGTTAGCAAATAGTGATCATAGAACCCTAGAAAACGAATTAGCACAAAATTCTATTGTTGAAGTGAAAAATAAGTTAATTGAAAAACATTGGTTTAATCGTGTTAAAAATGTGCATATTCTTTTCCCAGAACAAGCTCAAAGTGAAGCAATGAAATTGGCTCTGCTCAATAAATTAGCCAGTTTGAATAACGGCATGTGGCACATTAGTACATCTAATCTTGAGCAGTTTGAATTAAATAAACTGTATCAAAAAATCGAGCAAAGTGATTTGTTAATTGTTGCCAGTGACAGCCAGAAAACAGCGGTTGAAATGGGAGGGGTTGAAGATTTAGTTCAGCAGTTAGCTAAAAATAATGAGAAAAACCATAGCAATGTACAGGGTAAAAAGCGCTTTGCAGATAAAACGTTAACCGCATTAAAGTATGCTAAAGCACATCATAAAAGCACAATATTTATTAGTTTAAAAACACCTTACAATCTCGACAAATTTATTGAATTTTCAGATTGTGTGTTAGCAAGTTTTGATGGAAATTTTTACCAAAACTCAAAGGGTAGTTTTGTTGGTCCTGCTTTTGATGCGTTGTCAGACATTATTAGTGGGGAAAACAAGGCGGTAGGTAACTTACCTATAACTATCTAAATTGGTCGCTCTGAAATATAAGGTGAATAATGATAACTTTTTTCAAGGTTTTTGTGGCTCTGCAATTATTTTTATTTATTGCTAATACTTCCGCTAATGAACAACAATTAGTTATAAGTAAAAAAAATCACCACCAGCTAATTATAGTTATTACTGATAATTGGCAAGCTGACCATGGTTTGCTTTACACCTTTGAACAAAATAACGGGGTATGGCAAAAAAAATGGGCTAATAAAGCCGTTACTGTTGGTAAAAATGGCTTAGCTTGGGGCTTAGGTTTACATCACCACCAACAAGGTCAATATAAAAAAGAAGGCGATGGTAAAGCACCTGCAGGTATTTTTACCTTAGGTACAGCTTTTGGTTATTTTAAATCGGTAAATACGGGTTTACCGTATCAACAAATGAGTGCTAATGATTATTGTATTGATGTAAACGGTTCACCTTATTACAACAAATTAGTTGATCAAAGTAAGGTAGGGGAAAATGCGGTGAAAAGTTCAAGTGAGCCTATGCGTCGAGACATTCACGTTAATGGCGATATGCGCTATAAAAAAGGCATAATTGTGCAACATAACCAACAAAATATATCACAACAGGGCAGTTGCATCTTTATGCATGTTTGGAAAGCTGCAGGCATCCCAACTGCTGGTTGTACGGCGATGGCGGACAGTACCATAACTGATTTACTTGCTTGGTTAGATGCAAATAAAAACCCTATTTTTGTTGTTTTACCCAGATCAGAATTTTTAGCGAAAAAACAGGCGTGGGCATTACCTGACATCAATTAAGAAAAAAGTTGTTGTAATTTTTTGTTAGAGCCAACAGCAAGTAATAAGGTGAGTAATGAACTGTGAATGAACAAACTAAACCATCAATAATTAAGAAACTTAGTTTTCTTTATTTATTTTAACCTCACTATTTAATACTTTTTTACTTAATTGATGATGGCGTTTCTTTGAATCAAAATCTAACCAAAATTCATAAAATCGTAAATATTCAGAAGTTGAGCGGTATTTTTTTAGCAAAATATTGATATCGGCGATCACTTGTTCTCCCCACGTATTTTTACTACAAGCAATATAACTTTGTTCATATTGAGGCATTTCTTGTACAGGAACAAAACGCATTTTGTGTTGTAACACACCTAAGGAGGTGTAGTACTCCAATTCCTCAGGAAAGCCAAATAAATAATCGATACGGTTTCTGTCGAGCATATTTAGTAAATCGGTGAATACATTGCTACCACTGCGAAGGTGAACATTACTCTGGCGTTGATGCTGAAATAAATTTTTATCAATGCCGCCAGAATAACGACGTCCATCTGCAATACCAACCACTAACGATTGATTATTTAGTAGCTTTTTTATTGAAATAAACTGTTCATCATTAATATATGGTTGAAACTTCTTAAAATCGTCTTCTTTAAAAACAACCCCGTTAGGGAAAGTGATTAAATTGGGCATTGAGAAAGTAAGGTATTTTTCTCGGTCTTTTGTTTTGAAAAGTCCAATAACGCAGCCGTTACCAAAACGTAAGTTATGTAATGCACGTTTATAACTAGCAACAGCATTATAATGTTGGTATTGACTTAAATTTTTAGTGAGAAATTTTTGAGTTTGGTCGTTATATCCTAAACCTTCCATTAAACCATCAACAAAATTAGCAGGGGGAAAATCAGGACGATACCAAGTTATTTCGTTTTTATCACTGGCATAACTGCTATTAACTAATATGCTAAAAGACCATATTAATATTGCAATAATTGGTTTAAATGTTTTCTTTATCAATGCTATTCGACCTTGTTAAAAGTTAAATCCAGATTTCGCAGTAACAGTAGTACTGGAAAATAAATAATTACTTAGTTGAAGCGACCTTTAAAATGGTCGGATTCCAATCTAAACCTTCATCCCTAGATTGGCCTATATTGAGTAAAAATGTTGGTCTTCCCGACTTAATTCCTAAACCGAGTGAGCCACTATTTTTCATCCCTTCAATAATTGGATATAACGACATTACATTATTTTTGATCGCATACTCAACGGCTGCTTCCTCTTGAACGAATGAGCCGATATAAATAATGTCGTATTTTACTTTCGGAATTTCTGTTCCTGTATCAACTTTTTTCAATCGAGTATGACCTATTTTAAGACCAACTTCAGCTCGCAATAGTTTGGTGATTTTTGGCGCATCAAGTACATAAATTGAAATGTCAGGCTTGGTCGCTAAATTATTTTCCATGGCAATAATTTTAGACATTAAGGCAACTTGCAATCTCGCAGGTAACTCTTCAGCTATAACAACAAAATGTGTAAAATACAATAAACATAAAATAAAGGGGAATTTAGTAAAGTGTTGAGTATTCATCATAATTTCCTTTACTATCCAATTAAAACCGTAAGTTAAAATAGCCAGTTACAACGGGTTCTTTTATTTGTGGGATTAAGGAGTTATTAAAACCGACACTGCCTTGAGAAAAATCATCACCACTATTTGCACTTTCAACCCCTGGTTGCCAGTATATTTCTCCTAATAAATTATCTACTTTAACACCAATATCAAAAGCGTGTTGATGATAGCGAATGTTCATATCCACTGTTATATAAGCTGCTGTTTTAACATTGTCGCTGGCGAGTCTATTATTGTTATATTCCGATCTTAATGGGTTTTCTGAATAAAGCTCTCGAGCGCTGACCCAGTTTGTTTGAAAGTTTAGTCCCCAATGTTCAGATAAAGGAATATCTAAAAGAAAAGACACTTTATGAGGGGCAATATCGCCTAAATCATCCGACTTTTTTATCCACTCGCCACTGCCATCGGTATTATAGCCTTGCATATACTGGAAATCGGCTTGCGCATCGGTATAGGTATAATATAATTTTGCTGTTATATCATCAGCTGCAAACATCGGGTTATTAAAATTCATTTGACCACGATATTCAATACCCAAAACATCACGCCCGCCGACATTGCCAGCCGCACCATTTATAATAACATCATTAAATTGAGAATAATAAATCGATAGATCATGCATAAAGTCGCCTGCTTGATGAATAGCAATGAACTCAATATTTGACATGGTTTCAGGTTGCAAATTAGGATTAGCAGCGCGACCAGACCAACCTCCATATAAATCTTTTGGCGCGGGTTCTTGAAAGGCTTCACCATAAATTAATTTAAAGGTAGTATTGGGAGAATAATGAAATATAGCCGCCCCTCGAGGGTTAATAACGGTGCCATAAATACTATTATTATCCCAACGTAAACCGCCATTAAAACGCCACTTTCCCCAATTATAAATAGCTTGAAAAAAAGCACCTCGATCCGTGGTACTAATCGATGATTGCGGATTTAATTCATCACGAATGATTTGTGCGGGCAAGGAAACTGTATCTCGATCACCGGGCGCTTTAACTGATGAACCATCAGAAAATCCCCCCTCAGCGGGGCATATAGAACCAGCCCAATAACCACAAATAGTATAAGCTTTCGTTAGGTTTTTCTTTTCATATTTAATGCCACTGCTCAATTGCAAATTTTTATTGAGTTGGTAGGTATATTGTTGCCGAAAACGCCATGCATAATTGTATGCATTCCAATTTGATAAGCTCACATATCCGCCAGAATTTTCAGCCCAGTTGCCAAAAATATTTGCTTCGCGATATAAAATTTCCGTATTCACATCGACTTTTTCAATAGTCCCTGAATACTCAATATAATATTGCAAAGACTCGTGTGACCAACTCACATTAGGTTGAACCTTATCAAGTGCGTAAAATGGACCATAAGCTTCGTTTATTAACCAATAAATTGCGCCAACTTTTAAGTTGTTATGACTAACTTCGGCCATTAAGCTGTAATCGGAGGTTGGATCACCATATTGACCAAGGGTATTACCTGCAAACGTATCTTGAATGCCATCATTATTAAAATCACTGGTGGCAATGGCTTGTCCCCATAAGGTTTGATCTGTTAGAAAAGAATCTTTAAAAAATCCCCAATCGGAATAATCGGCAATCTTAGCACCTTCACTCTCATAAAGCTTACCAGAAAAGACGTAATTCAATCCTGATAGGCTAGCACCTGAGGTAAAATCGACACCATAGGAACCAAATTTTCCTGCAATAAATTGGCTAGAAAAATAACTTTCTTTGTCTTTTAATGAACGAGGATCTCGGGTAATAATATTAATGACACCAAGAAAAGCGTTTGGACCATAAACCGCACCTGCGGGGCCATAAAGTACTTCAACTCGTTCAATGGCTTGCACTGGGTATTGTTTGGAAATAACCGCAGTTTGACTCCACATATTATTATCAACTTTACCGTTAATTAATAATAAAGTACGTTGCGTAAAAGGGGTTCGATAACCGCGTTGATAAGTAATTGAAGGTACGGTGCCATTAGTTGTTATTGTGTCAAAGCCTGGCAAATCAGACAATATTTCGTCTAAACTTAAATAGCCACGACGCTTTATATCTTCTTTGGTTAATACTACTATGGCGGCAGGGGCGTCCATAATGGATTCACTGACGCCAGAGGCAGTATCAGATTGACGATAAAGAGATACACGTTGTTTTAACAGGGCGTCTAAATCTAAGTCATTAATTGTTTTTTCATTCTCTGCGGCCAAAATAGATAGACTAGGAAAATTCAATAATAAGGTTAAAAAATATAACCGTAGAGCGTTTCTTTTATACAACACCATGATGACTTTCCTAATGTTTGATTCATAAAGCAAGGCTACTTACATCAAATTTAAATATAGTGGTAAACATTATGTTATGCATATAAACGTAGCAAATAATTTTGTTATCACAAAGGAAATCATAAATAAATTTATTGTTAAAACAAAAATTTAAAGATTTTAGAGTATAATTAAATTTCTACCTAGGTAAGGTAATTTGAATACAGCGCCAGCAAAGTACTATATTTTTTAGCGTTGATATCAAGCTCTATACCTGTATCATTGATTGCCATGCATAAATAAACGTATCTCTAGGTGTTTTTGTTACACAAATTTAATAAATTATCGCTTATTCATTTTGTTTTAAAAACTAAATGTACATTACGATAGTTAATTTATGTGTATATTTTTAAAACGTGAGTATAATTGTTATAGCTTTGTTAATTTTAACTTTGTGATTATGATAAAAATGATATTTTCAAATAAGTTTACTATTTTACTCATTTTAAATTTCAGCTTTGCTGGTAATGCGGTAGCTGAAACGAGTAAAAAAACAAGTAGTGATGATTATCTTTCGTTAACCTTACAAGAATTACTAAACACCAAAGTTGTTACGTCTACAAAAACGGAGCAAACCACTTCACAAGCCCCTGCTATTATTAGTGTTATTACCGCGAAAGAAATTAAACAGATGGGAGCGAATACGCTAGCCGAGGTGTTGGCTATTGTGCCCGGTTTTACGCCATTATCACAAATAAAAAGTGATCGTTTAATGCTTGTTCGCGGCTTGAGTTTGAAAGATGGCGTTTTAGTGTTAATTGATGGCGTTACTGTAAATGACGCCTTTGAAGGTGATTTTGATTTTTATCAAAACTCGGTTGAAAATATTGCACGAGTTGAAATTATCCGTGGTCCAGGGTCTGCTTTGTATGGTGGATATGCGGTTTCAGCTGTGATCCAAATTTTTACTAAGCAAGCTTATCAAAATGAGCACAAATACAGTATTGAGCTTGGCGTAGGATCGTTTGCTGAAAAACATGTATATACGTCGGTTAATCAAGATTTATCATCTTTAATTAATAATCTTAAGGTGGCTGCAAATTTTTATTACAGCGACAATAATGGTGATAAGTTATTAATAAAGCAAGATTCTATTTTTACACTTGATTTAGGACAATATTTACCACCATTATCTAACCCCTCGTTAACGCCAACAATAAGACAAGAAAGTGTTGAAAAATTTAATGGTAATCTTAATATTAATTTTCAAAATATTAATGTTGACTTTAACCACCAACAATTAATTTCTAAGCCTTTACTGAGTAGTTTAGGTATAGTGACTGAAGTAGATAAAACCATAAAAGAATCAACACTTGATCGTTTTTCTGTTAAATACGATACCTCAATATTTGAAGATATTACCTTAAGAGCTAAAACCTATTGGGTTACCAATGAAAAGAAATTTTTTGGCCAAAGTCAGCCACCTTTAATTTTTGGTGATCAGGATCAGGATGGATTAAATGAAAGCTTTTTATCAGGAATTATTGAAAATTTTCAACACAGAACGCAATCTATTGGTGCCGAATTAGAATTTAGCCATAATGTAAATACTAAACATGAGTTATTAGCGGGTATTGCTTATGAAAAAACAAAACTACTCGATGTACTTAAGGTCAGTAATGTTACTCTGCTTGGAAAAGGCGCCGCTGTTATTTTTCCGGCACAAAATATTACTAATGAGTTTATGCCATTAGGCATTAAACGTTCAATGACAGCGTTATATTTTCAAGATTTATATCACTATGATGAACATAATGATCTCACGGCTGGTATTCAATATAATAACTATAGTGATTTTGGCACAACGATTAATCCCCGAGTGGCACTAGTTCATCGTTTCTCTAGCGATTTGTACACCAAAATTCTTTATGGGAAAGCTTTTAAACCCCCATCTTTCGCACAATCATTTGACTCTACCCCTACACAGTCACAATTTAGAAAAAGGGGAAATAGCAATTTAAAACCAACAGAAATATCCTCGTCAGAAATTCAGTTAGGCTATCATTTTTCTGAAGAATTAATATCCAGTGTAAATCTCTTTCAAAACAAAATTAAAAATGAAATATTTTTTGATACAACACCGGGCATAGAACAATGGCGAAATATTGGAGAGCGTACCTTTCAAGGGGCTGAATTTGAGTTTAAAGGAGCATGGCTTGGTTTAGATTTTGCTTTTATTAATTATTCATTTCAGCAAAGTACTGATAATAAAGAAAATTTCGGGGCTAATATCCATCCTCAAAATAGAATAAATACAGGAGGGAGTTATCAACTTTTTGATAAAGTTGTTGCTAATTTTACCCTGTCGTATTTCTCCTCGCCACAAAGAGCTAATAATGACGATCGAGTTAGAATGGCTAGCAAAACCTTAGTTAGAGTTGCTATCCATGCTCAAGATTTTTTACTTACAGGGATTAATGGTGAAATTATTGTAAGTAATGTATTCAATATGAATGGACGTGATGAAACAGAGGATTCTCTTGGGATCTTAGATGACATTCCACTTGAAGGGCGTAATATTCGTTTTTCGTTAACATGTGATTTTTAAATGGTTAATCTTATGTACATAAAAAACATTCGGATAATTGGTATATTACTATTAGTTACTTACCTAATTAGCTGTCGAGATACTCAATTTACTATTACTAATGAAGGCTCTAGCGTTAGTGGTTCTACTCAAAGTGCCACCGTGGCAGGTAAAGTTACGGACGTTTTAGGTAACCCCATTGAAGGCGTTGAAATTGTTACCTTGCCTTTTGGTCGGGATGTTACTCGAGATGATATTGGTCGAAAATCGTTTGAACATATTCTTACCGACAGTGAAGGTAATTATAAAATAGTTGAACAACCACAAGGTACTTATAAACTGCTTTTTTTAGCCAGTGGTTTTATTAAAGGTTCATTAACCATTGGTCCGGTAGATTTTAATCCGGATAATTTAGTTTCAGGAGAAATAAAAAAAAGTATTGTACTTTCGTCGTTTACACAACTAGACGATGGCGATATACCCTCGGTAGCTTTATTTGATCCTGAAGATAAAAAACGCATGACCGAAATTTTAACAGCAAATGGTATTCGTTATACCACTGTTATTAATAATATTTCATCATTAAATCGAGAAAACTTTAATGTTTTAGTGGTCGGTTTAGATGCAACTGTTTATCAAGATATTGAACAGCTGATCAATAATAAACAAGTATTGGATAATTTTTTAGCTGAGGGGGGATCTATTTATTTAGGTCAATTAAATGATTTTAGTTTTGAAGCAACACCATTATCTTTTTTAACAGGTGATCAACAATTTATATTACACACTGAAGGTGCACCGTTTAATGATTTTACGTCTGGTAAGGTTATTGATAGTCAACATCCATTAGTTGCAGGTGTAAGCTTTAATCAGTGGCACTTTGTCGAAGCTGGACAACAAACGATTAAAGAAAATGTAACTTTTGACGCGGCAATCAAAAACTCGTTTGATCTCACTAATTGGAATATTATTGTAACAACACCAGCGGAAGCCTTTACATCAGGAAACGGTTCCGTTAACGCTGAAGATGATGTGATTATTGCTGAATATACTGATCCACGCAGCGGTGCTCATATTGTTGTTAATCAAGCGGCTTTTTATCAAGCGACTTTTGGTGACGTTACCGAAGAAAGAGCAATTCTATTAACCAATAATGTTGTTAATTATATTAAATTTTTAAATCATAATTAATTATGATGAATAATTACGTATTGTAAAACGCTATAGCCGAAATAGTTACTGTCGGTATAACTCTTATAAAATACATATACCTAAGGGTAATACCAATTTTATTACTTAAGTGAACTAATTTATACGCAGGAAAAACCATTAAAAACAAGCCATTTATTTTAATAACTAGTTGTTCAGGACAATATGCTCCTGCATTGTCTAATAAGCTGCATCCATGCAGCGTTAATTATAAAATAACACGGTTATTGGTGGTTTTAACCAGTAGAAATGATCACTTAGTTTGTAAGATTGGTATAAATAATAAAAGTAGGTTGATTTATAATGGCAGTAATATACACCGAGCTTGATTGGGCGGTATTTATAGCTTATGGATTATTATTACTGATTTCTGCCTGGTGGGTTAATCGTAAACAAGTAACTAACAGCAATGATTACTTTCTTGGGGGGAATGCTATGCCAATGTGGATGGTAGCAGTATCCGTATTAGCAACCTCGCAATCAGCTGCAACTTTTTTAGGTGGTCCCGATATGGGCTATCGTGGCGATTTGTCTTATTTAGCCACAAATATAGGTGCTTTTATTGCCGTCTTTGTTGTCACTATTTTTCTCATCCCCAAGTTCTACCAATACAAAGTCTTTACTGTTTATGAATTATTAGAAAATCAAATTGGTTCAAAAGCAAAAAAATATGCGGGCACAATGTATTTGTTTGGACGTGTATTTGCCAGTGGTGCGCGTTTATACATGGCGGCAATCGCGGTAGCAATGATTTTATTTGGTAATATTCAAAGCGAAAGTGTGATTTTTGCAACAATTATTATTAGTCTTGTTGGCTTGCTTTTTTCGATGTTTGGTGGCGTACGTTCAGTTATTTATTCAGATGCAATTCAAGCCGTTGTTTATGTTAGTGCCGCAGTTTTTGTTATCTATTTTTTATATGCGGCTATTCCTGCCGATTTTTCGCAAATTATTGCGGTATTAGAACATCCAGATAGAGATACACCTTCAAAATTAGCACTATTTAAATTTAATATGGATTTCACAAGCAATGGGGTGTTTAATTTTTGGTCAATTATTACCGGTTTTGTGTTATTAAATATTGCTGCATTTGGTTTAGATCAAGATATGACGCAACGTATTTTAACCTGTAAATCAGCGAAAGAGGGTAGTAAAGCTTTGTTTTTTTCAGTCGTTATGGTGATCCCTGTAACGCTACTGTTTTTGATTATTGGTTTATTATTATATGTGTTTTATCAACGCCCAGACCTAATGTTTTCTGAAAAGTCAGTAAAGGCTATTCAATCTTTTGATGGTGAAAAAGTAACCATATTTATGTGGTACATACTTAACGAAATTCCATCAGGCGTTCGTGGTTTGGTTACGATTGGTGTTATTGCAGCAGCGTTATCTACGTTAAATTCAGGGTTAAGTTCAATGTCGTCGGTTATCGTTCAAGATATTTACCGACCATATATTGAAAATAAACAGTTTAAAAACAAAAGTAGAGTATATTTAGATGATCATTTTGTAAAAGCAGGAAAAGTGGCTATGGTACTTGTTGCTATAGCACTATCTGGAATGGCTATCCTCTCATTTTATTGGCAACAATATAGTGATATGCCGTTACTAACTTTTGCACTTAGTGTGATGTTATTTTCTTATAGTGGTTTGTTGGGGATTTATTTTACCGCGTTGTTTACACAACGCGGTAGTGAGCAATCAGTGTTAGCAGCCTTAATAGTGGGGTTTATCGTAACTTTATTGATGCAACCATATGTTCAAAATTTGTATTTACCTGTTAAAATGCAATTTGATTTAGCCTTTACGTGGAAACTTTGTATTGCCACTTTCATTTCAACACTAGTTTGTATGTTAGGTAAAAGAGAACGACGAGTAGCGGTAACGATTAAAATATGCAGTTAAATGATAAGATTTATAATTAATGAATACTCATAATAAAAACAACATTCAAAAATACACATACAATTATACGTTAGGTATTGATGGCGGCGGTACTAAAACCTTAGCACGTTTAATTAACCTACAAACTGGACAGTCATGGCACGCTCAAGGTGGCGCCTCATCATTAACCAATGATTTAAACAGCGCTATTGCGACCATTGCAGCGTTATGTCGACAAGTTATTAGCCAAGCAAAAGCGGTTGATGAATATTGTGATTATACACAAGTCTCTGCTGTGTTTGGTTTAGCAGGAGCGGGTAATGATGCACGCGTTACCCAGCTGATCGAATCTTTAGCGATGCCATTTGCACAATTGATTATTTGCAGCGATGCACGTACCTCAGCTTATGGTGCTAACAGTGGTAAAGCCGTTGCTGTTGTTGCTTTAGGTACAGGCTCGGTAGGTATGCGTTTAGATGAAAAGGAGAATGCTCATCTTATAGGAGGTTGGGGATTTCAAGTTGGTGATGAAGGTAGCGGCGCTAAACTAGGCCTTTTAGTTGTGAAAGCCTGTATTAAAGAGCTTGAGCAACAAAATACAATGATCAGTCAAATAACAAAAAAGGTCAGCCAAATAATTGGTATAGATCGCGCGACAATGTTAACTTGGTTAAGTACTGCTAAGCCGTCAGACTTCGCTAAATTTTCACCCTTGGTTTTCTCTTATGCTTTGGTTTGTCCCGTAGCAAAAAGACTTTTAGCACAACACTTAAGCGATGTAGAAGAGCTGATTGATTTAACGCTAGCTGATACTCATTTACCACTCGTGTTATTAGGTGGTTTAGCTGAACATACTCAACCTTATATTTCAGCTAAATATCAACGGCAATTGATTGTAGCAAAAGGTGACGCTTTAGACGGAGCCTGCTTTTTAGCTAAGCAATTTTATAATGCTAATTAAATTTATGCATTTTATTTAATCGGTAGTGATTATTTATGTCGAATGTAAACAATGAACACCAACAAAACTTATTAGTGAACGCATTAAACAGTATTGCCACTGAAGAACAGAATCAAGATACTTTAGATATTGATTTATTAAATAGCCTTGCCATCGTAAAAAAAATCAATAACGAAGATAAAAAAGTCGCTATAGCTGTTGAAAAAATATTACCTGAAGTTGCTCAAGCGGTTGACAAAATAGTTGCTGCCTTTTCTCTAGGTGGACGCTTAATTTATATTGGTGCTGGCACTAGTGGGCGATTAGCAATATTAGATGCAGTTGAATGCCCGCCAACCTTTAGTGTTAGTGATAAGCAAGTCTTAGGTATAATTGCTGGTGGCGAAAGTGCTATGTATAAAGCTGTTGAAGGCGCTGAAGACGATCAAAAACGTGCCATTGATGATTTAGAAAAAGTTAATTTTACATCAAAAGATGTGTTAGTGGGTATTGCCGCAAGTGGTCGCACACCTTATGTTATTTCTGCAATGCACTATGCAAAATCACTTGGTGCTACTGTGGTTGGAGTTTCATGTTCTCCTGATCAAGCCGTTGGTAATATTGCCGACATTAACATTTGTGCTGTTGTTGGCCCAGAAGCCTTAACAGGCTCCACTCGAATGAAATCTGGCACGGCGCAGAAACTTATATTAAATATGCTGAGTACAGCAAGTATGATCCGCAGTGGCAAAAGTTACCGTAATTTAATGGTTGATGTAAATTCCAGTAATGAAAAACTTTATGCACGTGCTTTACGCATTGTTATGCAAGCAACTAGTTGCGATTATCAAGTGGCTAAGCAGGCATTAACGCAAGCAAAAAACAATGCAAAATTAGCAATATTACTTGTGTTAACCGGGGTAGATGTTGAACAAGCAAAAAATATGTTAGTTAAAAATCAGGGCTTTTTACGTAATGCTGTTGATGAGTTGTTAGGCTAGCTTGAAAAATTAGCCTTAACCTTTGTGCTACTTAACTTGTTTCAGTACTCCAATAAAAAACTCAAATGAATTCAGGATGAGCATTTTCTATATTAAATCAAATAATATTAGTGTCTGTTGATCTTTCAGTTTATAGCTCTGTTGCACTTGAAAAAGATGGCAATCGAGGCGCTTAATGTAATGTTTGGTTGTTCCAAATGCACATTAAGCAACAAAGAGTGATACTTTTTCAAG
>Ga0316203_1000404_pt1 | contig 55047 bp, 19 predicted proteins | sample 6monrhotite_MG_FD_204940 | JGI IMG/M metagenome (GOLD analysis project Ga0316203, IMG submission 204940) | Microbial mat bacterial communities from mineral coupon in-situ incubated in ocean water Damariscotta River, Maine, United States -... | ecosystem: Environmental > Aquatic > Marine >... | reverse complement strand
AGGATTAGAAAAAGAATTTCAATCAGTAGTTGAGGTACCTGCAATAGAGGGTAGACTTAAGTACTTAAAAAAGTACCTAGATGGTACACGTTCTAGAGACAATAAGATGTATACTAAGTCTGTATTACTATTCTCTTTATTTATAGAGCACGTTAGTTTGTTTAGTCAGTTCTTAATTATGATGAGCTTTAACAAAGAAAAGAATGTACTTAAAGGTATATCTAATGTTGTTGAGGCTACTAGTAAGGAAGAAGAGATACACGGTAACTTTGGTGCTGAGATTATTAATATAATCAAAAGAGAAAATCCAGAATGGTTTGACCAAGAGTTTGAAGATCTGATTGATTCAGCATGTAGAAAAGCATATAGAGCAGAGTGTGGTATACTTGATTGGATCTTTGAGAAAGGTGAGCTTAGCTTCTTACCCCAGAATACAATACAACACTTTATAAAAAACAGATTCAATAACTCTTTAGAAAAGATAGGTATGAAATCTATTTTTGAGGTAGATGAAGAACTATTAAAATCAGTAGAATGGTTTGACATAGAAATAACAGGCACCAAAGAAGGAGACTTCTTTTACAAGAAGAGTGTTGACTATAACAAGAAAAGTAAGAGCATCACAGTTGATGATTTATTTTAAAAACAAAACCAATGGAATATAATAAGTACTACTGGCTGAATGAAGACAGCCGCACATTTTTATCAAGAGGGTATATATCAGAAAGCCCTGAACAAAGAATCAAAGACATTGCTATTAAAGCAGAAAAGTATTTGAATATAAAAGGCTTTGCAGAAAAGTTTGAGGATTATATGGCAAGAGGGTTTTACTCTTTGTCTACTCCTGTATGGATTAACTTTGGTAAACAAAAAGGTTTACCTATAAGCTGCTACGGGTCTAACGTTGATGATAACTTAGATAGCATATTAAATGCAGGCCGTGAAATTGGAATGATGAGTAAATATGGTGGAGGCACAAGTGCTTTTATTGGTAACATTAGAGCAAGAGGAACTAAAATATCTACAGGTGGTTTTGCTGATGGTCCAGTGCACTATGCTAAGATTTATGATACTGTAGTGGACGTTTGCAAGCAGTCTGAGGCCAGACGTGGTGCTTGTGCAGTATACCTACCAGTTGAGCATGCGGATATCTTAGAGTTCTTAGATATTGGTACAGAGGGTAATCCTATACAAAATTTACAGTATGGTGTTACAGTTACTGATCAGTGGATGCAAGAGATGAAAGATGGTGATAAGAGCAAGCGTAAAGTATGGGCTAAGATCATTCAGAATAGAAGTGAGTTTGGGTTTCCTTATATTATGTTTAAAGATAACTCTAACAATAATTCTCCTTATAAAGAACTTGGTATGGAGATTACAGCATCTAATCTATGTTCAGAGATCCAGCTTCCTACTGATAGTTATAACTCTTTTGTATGTTGTCTTGGTTCTATTAACTTATTACACTGGGACCTTATAAAAGAAACGGATGCAATTGAAACATATGTATATTTCTTAAACGCAGTAATGGATGAATTCATTATTAAGTCTGAGACTATGCCGGGTATGAAGAGAGCGTTTAACTTTGCTGAGAAGCATAGAGCAATTGGTCTTGGTGTATTGGGATACCACTCTTTGTTTCAATCTAAGCTTCTTGAGTTTGACTCATTACAAGCTAAAGGATTAAACAGTGAGATCTTTAGAACACTTAAAGATAGGAGTGAGATTGCTTCTAGAGAATTGCATAATGAGTATGGATACACATCTCTTAGAGAAGGGTATGCTAACACTACTCTTATGGCCATTGCTCCTACTAAGTCTAGTTCATTTATACACGGTGCAGTGTCTATGGGAATAGAACCTATTAAGTCTAACTACTTTATTAAGGACCTTGCTAAGTCTAAAACTATTTACAAGAACCCATTTTTAGAAGAGGAACTTGAGAAGTATGCTCTAAATACAGACAAGACTTGGAAATCTATCCTAAAGAAAGATGGTAGTGTACAACACTTAGATTTTCCTACTAAAGCAGTGTTCAAGTCTTTTGTTGAGATATCTCCAAAAGAGCTTGTACTCCAGGCGGCACAAAGACAAAAGTATATTGATCAGTCACAGTCATTAAACTTGATGATAGATCCATCTGTCTCAGCTAAGGATATTAATAAGTTATATATGTATGCTTGGGAAGAAGGTGTGAAAACTTTATACTATCAATTTAGTAAGAGCAGTGCACAAGACTTTGCAAGAAACATTTTAGAATGTAGTAGTTGTGAAGGTTAGGTTATTATTACTGTTGGTTTGCCTAGGTTGCAAGCCACAGTATAATCCTGATAAGGATCCGGATGTATTAGACTGGTATGTAGATGAAGGAGAGCTTATTATTTATACTAAGCAAGACTCAATACAAGATGCATATGATAGAGCTAAATATATTGACTCATTAAAAAAGGACTCTATTTTCTAGGTCCTTTGTGGTTATCAATTCTATCTAGGATTTTATTAAGCTCATCTGTTTTTATCAGCCCAGCCATAGAAGCATTCTTTAGTGCACTTATAATTTGAAGTACCATAAAGGGAACTATAATTACCTCGGATAGCCAACCTGTACCTGCAAAACCTTTTTCTATCATAAGAATAACGGTCAGGATGGCTAACCATGTAAAAGTATTTTTTGTTATTCTTAGAGCTTTATATGTTTTAAACCCTTCTCTTTTACAGCCTGCCCAAACTCCAAATACACCATCTAACCATAATACTGAACAAACAGCTAAGTATTGTTCCATGTTTTCCATTGATAAATCAAAAAAGTACGTACATAAATACGTACAAAATGCTGTTATGCTCACTATGAATAATTTAGTTGTCATTGATTAATTTCATTTTGTTTTAATCCAAAAGGTTTATACTATAATATACATAAATTATACGTCATACCTAGGATTTAAACCTGTTAATTTGTCTTATTTAATATAGAAGCTTTCAAGTTTTTCAAAGTTTTTCCATTTTTGTAAAGTATATAATACAGGAACTACATCATAGAAGTTTTTTTCTAGCTTCCACATACCTTTCTTAGGTTTGTTTTGATATACATATTTACTGTTTTCTCTAAATTCTTTATCACTATAAACTAGTAAACCAAATCCAGTACCAAAAGTAAGGTCAAGTAATTCACCCAACTCTCCAAGAGTTCTTGTAGCAGCTATAGGAGATTTTAACATCTGATATACCTGTTGGTAACCACCTAGTGTAGGTAAAGGGTTAAATAAAACCATCTCTTTATAAGTTCTGTTTGCTTGATAAGCCCCAAAGTTTCTAAGCTTTTTAACAAGGATAGGGTCATCATCATCTCCACCAACTAAAGTCTCATCTAGGATATGAATAATCAGCAGTATCATTGCTTCACCCAATGTTCTATATACATTTTTAAGCATCATGTTTGCTTTACCCTCATCGTATCTTCCATCTACAAGTCCGTACTCCTCTTTAAATGATTTACCTAACTCTGCTAAACCAAACTTAGCCATACCCCTTTCACCAGTTACAGCAGTTTTTCGTATATGATTTAAAAACTTAAGTGCAGATGTATATCTACCTTCTAACCAACCTAAGTTTTGATCATAATAATTTTCTTGGAACCTTGCCCTAAAAGCAGGCATAACCCACTTGTGAAACTGAGCCATTAATATACCTGTAAAGTTATTTTGAATAACCATTCTATCTTCTCTAGCATAGTTACCGTGTATCTGTTTATTTACTTCACGTATATTATTTCTCATTTCAAATCTCCAGCTATCTGTATATTCTGTAGTAGATCCATCTTTATTAATAATTGTATCATAGCCTTCTCGCATAGTTACTTTACCTGTTGACTGATCAAAGTCTAAAGCATCAACTAGATTTAGAGAATCTTCACCATTAGATATTTGTGTACCTAATAACATAGCCATACCTACAGTACTTTGAACTTTGTATTCAGCACCCTGGTTAAAAGAGTAACCAAAGTTTGTGAATCTTGACCATAAAGTATCACCATCACCTAACCCAAATTGTTCTCTTATATCTGCATCATCATCCATCATTCTAAAAAACTGAACTATTGCTTCATATTTATTAAGTGCTTTATCTGGATCATAGTTGCCTCTTTTTATTTGTAAATTATTACCGGTTATTACTCTACCTGTAAAATCTGCTGCTGACTCAACAGCATTAGCTGTTCTCTCTATCATACCTTGGGTACCCATAGTATAAAACATCTTAGTAGCTTCAGTATAATCTCCTGCTGTATAAAATAAACCACCGGCAGCTTCTATGTAATTGTTAATTTGACCCAGAGTCAAGTTATTAAAGTTACCAAATATGTTAAAAGCCACATAAGATAATGAGGATAGATTAATTAATCCACCGGCTAACTTATCTACAGCACCTTTAGTTATTTTATCATTATCATAGTAAACCATTTTCATCCAATGATGAGCACGTTTTTCTGCATTACTTTGCAAACCAGTTTGACTATCTCTACCCACAACTGTATTTACAAACCCTTGTGATCCTTCTTTTATTTTTGCAATTAACTCAAGAGCTGTACCTGATTCTTTATAAGATCTCATTTTTAAAGCTTGTACCATTGCTTGTAATGTGTCTTCTATTTGACCCATCACTTCAAAGTTCTCTGCCATGCTTGCAAACTTAACTAAGCTTTTAGTCATATCTGTACTAACCTCCCCTAGTGTAGGTTGTGATCTTAACTTGGCTGCTTCAGCCTCTAATATTGCTCTTTCTTTTTTATATTGATCAACATTAATACCACCCTGCATTCTCATATCTTTAAGATTTTGAATGTCTTCATATACTTTTTCAAGCTGACCTTCTACCCTTGGATTACCAGTGTAAAATACAGGAAGAGTATCTACTAATTTACCTTGCTCATTTAAAAGAACAACTTTTTGCTCTGATGTTTCAGTAAATAAGTTCTTTATACTTCCTAAAAACTTAGGTATCATTCTAACAAAGAAAGATGGTTTGGTCATAACCTCATCCACAAAGTTATTAGCAATAACAGGCACCTTGCCTAGCATTTGCATTCTTTGACTTCTTGGTAGTTTTTTAAGCAAGTCCTCATAATGCTCAACAAACTTTAAGTAATATTGCTTTCTAGCTTCTCCCAACTGATCTGTTGGGTTCATTATAGCTTCATACTTAGGGTTAATTAAACTAGCGCCTGTATCAGATCTTTTATCTTTAACCTCAACATAATCAGGCTTTACAGCATCAAAATTTTTATTTTCTTTTATAGCTCCAGTTGGTTCTCTGTTAGCATCTTTAAAAGTTTTTGTATACTCTACTTTATAATAGTATTTACTTTTATATACATCATAAGCAGTTTGTGGGACACCTGGTTTTTTAATCCAAGTAACACCCTCTCCATTAGACCAGACTTGAGCATACTCATAGTTTTTTCTAACGTCAATAAACTCTTGTGTATATTGGTGGAATGTTCCTGAAGTTAAAACACCATCCTCTAGTTTTTCAGCTTGCATAAAATCAGCAAAAGCTTTTTTATCTCTATAGAGTTCTTTATTCTTTTCTATTTGAATAGGGTCAGCATTAGCTAAAGAATAAATAGGGAAATATTTTCTTGGTTTACCATTAGCATCGTAGAGTTTATCTCTCAATGCCTTCTTTTCATTTAGGTAATTTTGACCTATTCTTGTTGTATAGAATCCTGTAAATTTTTTGTCATCATTAAACTCAAGCATAAAATCATACAACCTTTGGAGATCTTTTTCACCTGAAAGTTCTAGTAGTGTTTTACCAGCATCTAATATATCTGCTTTTCTAGCTTGAACTTTATCTAAGAATTCTTGCTTTTTAAACTTAAATATTTTATCCATAGTTGCAAGAATGACATCTTTTGATGTTGCTAAATCCTTGGCATAAAGTTCTGAGTTAGATACATCAGGTACAAGATTAAATAACTCTTCCAAATCATCAAGAGTAAATGTCTGTCCTGAATGTGACTGTATAACTGTTTCAGCATCTGTCTTTTTTCCTTTCTTTGCAAAAGCTCTAATTACAGTAGCAACATAATCAAGTATAGCTGTTTTAATTATACCTCTGTTAGCACCTACTTCTGATACAATATCATTACCAAGTAGTTGAGTAAGTTCAATATTAATACTACCTAATAATGATCTTTGTGTTGCATTTAATTCTTTGTTGGCTTCTATAGCATGAAGCCCCTCAAATGTTGAAAGGAATCTATTAAAGTTTAATATATATGTTATGTATTCTTTTTTACTTTGATTCTTAGGGTCAGTAGCATATTCTTTAAATGACTTCATCTGTCTTAGAGCATCCTGTAACAATCTTGTGTACACTCTAGACTGTGATATAGGACCTTCTTGTTTAGCAAGAGCTATGTAACTCAATGTACTTGCTATTTCTTCTTGCACATCTTCTTTTGATCTATCTCTATATATGTTTTCCTTTAATAAATCTTCTACTTCTTGTTTACTTTTTAAAGCTTTTTCATATGTTTCCAAAGCACCAAGAACGGTTCCTTGTTCAGGATATTCTGAAGGATCAACAGTATCAGCAAAATTTTCAGCAGATTCTATATCTTGCTCAGCATTATAAATTTGTTCTGCTGCGTCTTTAAGGACTTGTTCTGATATCTCTTGTTCTGCTAAGTTTGTATCTATAGCCGGTATTAAAACATTGACCTTTTCTGCATTTTGTTTATACCCATGTGGCTCATTACCGTCAAACCTTATTTTCTTACCATTATAAGAAATCAGCAGACTAGCAACATTACCAACACCATACTCAATATCATAGCCCATATTTTCAACCATTCTTTGTAAAAGGTTTACTTCTAAAGCATCTAGTGTTTTAAGAGTTAAGGACTTTGTATCAGTAAGTTTTGCATACATACTTGTTTCTGCCAGGGTTACCTTATCTACATTGTATGGATTTTTCTTATCACCATACAGTATACCCATATCTTTAGTAGAAGTAAATATACCCTTAGCCCAAGTCTTTGGATTTGTTTTTAAAACGTTTGATTCAGTTAATTGTATTTGTAAAATCTTAAGTTGTCCTGTTGATGCAACCAAGACTATGTCTGCTTTAGAAGCTATCTCTGAATATGCGTCATGAAAAACAACATTAGTCAACATTACATCTCCTTGACTTTTAACTGTATTAACCTGATTTACTATATTACTAAAAGCCTGCTTAGCTATATCAGTTTCTATATTTGTAATCTTATCAGATATCTTATCAAAAGATTCATGAGATGCAATAGCATCTAACATTGTACTTAAATCATTTTTAATAAGCTGTTGTTCTTTAGTTTCTTCTCTACCAAGCGCTTCTTTAGCTGATATAAAAGGTTTTTTGCTGGTAAGACTATAATATTTACCGTCTTCTTTATTCAAAATAACCAAGTCATCACTGTTAAAAGTAACCCCTTCTGAGGCAGACAAAGTATCTGATTCCTCTTTAGCACTTTGAACATTGTGGAATAATCTATCAATCATTCTTCTCTGTAAAACCCCACCTTCTTTTTTTGCTACATTGACTATCTTTTGTTTTTCAGGTGATAGGCTATATCTTATTCTACCATTAACGGGTGTATCTAGTTTAAATGATATACCATCTGTATTAAGCAATCTAGCAATGTCACTTAAGGTTGCTTTATCAGATATATTATTTACTTCAAGAACACGCCCTGTAATTACCTCATTGAGGTTTTTAATAATTTTAGAAAACCACTCTAAAAATTGTTTTATTTTATCAGTAAAACTTTTAGTTGGGGTATTCTCATACTCATTATTAAAATGTCTAGATAGTGCTTGTGTTACAATTTCTAATTGAATATCAGCTTCTGTAAATCTTCTTTTACCACGGTAAGCATCTTTTATTTGTTGAGTCATTTCAGGAAAATTCCTTTGTGCTTCATTTAATAAAGAATTAAATAGATCTTCATTATCTAGTTTTACAGCATCTATGAAAGGGTGTAATACTTCTTCTATTGCTATTTCATCTGTTACTCTGCCATTTATTAGTATAGCAGTACCATCCAAATAAAATGAGTTTATTTTACTAAATGGAACTTTTGCTTTTTTCCATTGAGGTATACTAGCATAAAGATTCTCTGCATCCTTTACTGACATTAACTTAACATTAATTCCAGGAAACATTCTCATTAAATGTGAAACTACTTTTCTTGCTCTAGGTTTATCCCATGCTCTAGAGGATTCTAACATGTCAGTTGCAGAAAAAATAGACGGGTTAATAGATACAGAAAATGTTTTTTTTGTTTTAGCTATATCTATAGACTCAACAGGTATGTTATTTATTTCAAGATACCTATTTAACCTTCTAACATTAGAGTCTATAAGTCTTTGGCTTGGTTGTAATGTATCTGTATCAGTATTATTAATATAGTACTTGCCCCCAAAGCTATGTATTATTTTTAGCCTTCTAAGATTATTTAATAATGCAACACCAAACTCTTCTTGCTTCAAGTTAAAAAGAACTTTTTTATTAGCAATCATGTTTTGCGCTTCAACAACAGTAGGTATAGCATCACCCTTTGAAAGTCTCTGATATTGATTTATTACATTATTTGTTATAATATCAGTCTTATAAACTTTCTTTAAGTTTTTATACGTTGTTAGATTTTTATTGTGACACTTTCCCATATTCTATAAATTACATCTTTTGATTTCTTCTAAGAAATTTTTAATTTTTTCCTCTTCTGTTTTCCCTTCATATGACAATGTTTCATTTTCATATAATGCTGTAAGATCTTTCAAAGATACAATATTATTATCAGCCAGGTTTTTTCTCATCTCAGTAAACTCATCTGCTATGTATGGAGCATTAATTGTTTCATTATAGAATACTGTTATTAATGGATACTTGTCTTCTAAAGCTGCATCAAATAAATCTAATTTTTCATTTTGTTTTGAAGTTAGCTCAGGCATATTATTTTCAGCTGATAAAATACCTTCTGTCTCTGTTTTAATATTAGCTTGTTCTCTTGATTGTGTTGCTGGTTGAGTAGATCTATAAGCATCAGCTAAAGATTCAATAAACCAATCTTGACCACCTGTTTCCCAAACTGTATTTTGTTTAGTAGGTTGGTGAGTAGAAGAACTTATCCAATCAACACCTCCTTTTTCAGTTATTGAAGAAATTAACCTAGGGTGTTGCTCTAACTTAGCTGATATTAAATCTACCATCAACCTATAGTTATTACTATTTTCCTTAGTGGGTTTAGTCCTAGCTTCAGACTTATCTTTTAATGCCTGATAAGCTGCCTCAACATCTTTATAGTTTTTACCGTTAAAAGTTATAGGGTAAGACTCTGCAAGGTTACCTTTAGACTTAGCTAATTCCGTAGGATTAGTAAGCGCTGCTGCTAAACCTTTAGCATTAGAAGATATTTCAACCTTACTAGTTTGTTCTGTAGGAGTTGTTAAGCTTTCTAAAAGTGTATTAGCATTTACCTGTGCAATGTTAACTGGAGGAACAGATGAATCTATTTGAAAATCTACACTGTCTTCTGTAGCAGATACATTTGCACTTTCAGTTCTAAGTGCACGGGCTGATATAGATTTTGATCTATCTAAATTAAGATTTTCAATATCCAATGAATCAATAACTTGATCTATACCAAGCATGTCTTCTATATTACCTATAATATCAGTTTTATTACTAATATTATTTCTAACTGTTGCATATGTATCTCTAGCACCAAACATAAACCCTATTGCATTTTGATAATTTGACCCCATAAATGGAACTTCATCATACATAAATGATGTGCTTTTTTCTTGATCTTCCCTTAGTAAAAATAATTTGTTTGATCTTTCTACTCCAAATCCAGTATCTGTTTCAGTATAATACCTTAAGTATTTTGGTTGATTTTCAAAAACAAATGCACCATCAACCTGTGAGTTCTTAGGGGCAGATAATGTTAACACACCGTCTTTGCTTAGTGCTGTTTTACCTTTAATTGAAGTTTGTGTATCTGAAGAACCATCAACGTCTGTCCTAACCTCTTTAAAAGTAAGATTAAACATACCAACATTAGATGATAAGTATCCATTTTCAAACTCATTAAATAACTCATCTTTTGTTAAACCAAAAGCATCCTTGTAATCTTTATCATTAAGTAAAGACTCTTTGGCAGTCTCTATTTGTTGTAGATAAGAATCCATTACAAAAGGAGATATTGCTTCTAATAAGCTATCTTTAGAAAGCTGCAAACCATCTTTAACCATAATGTAATTTACAATTGTTGAGGCATCTTTTCTTGTTGCAGGGTTACCATACAATTTTGCAAATGAGGTTTGAAGATCTATCTTCTGAAGTTTATTTAAATTTCTCCATGTATTAGCAGCTAAAATATTAATTCCTGTTTTGTTAGACTCTGCATTCACAGGTAACTGAGTAACAAATGATTTAAGAAAAAAGTTATCATTGTCTGCAGCATTTAATCTTCTAATAGAATCATAAATATTTTGAGCATCTACCATAGGGTATATAAGCTTATTGCTTAATGTTCCTGCATCTTTATCTTGTGTATTTGCATTGTTATGCATATACGCTTTTATAGTAAAGTAAGAAAGCATATCCCTTCTAATCTTCTGCTCTGTCTCTTCATTAAAAGTTATAGCATCTACAGCAAATGACTTTTCAAGTTTTTCATAAAGTTCATTAAATACAGGAGTTGCTGTTAAGAATACTTGTGGTAAAAGCTCATTTGTTATCTCATTAAAGATATCTAAATTTTGTTTTACAAAACTATCTTCCAAAATACGGGATATATCAATTGCTGGACTTTCTCCAATTTTTTCTATTGCACCTATTTTCTGTAGGTCTTTTTTAATTGATGCTATGTCAGCAAAGTTTTTACCTAGTCCTGCACTACCTGATATACCAGTTAATGCATTCATATTACCAATAAATTCATTTATAGTATTTACTGTAGATAAAATTTCTAGCAGTTCTAGCTCTTGTTTAAAAGAACCACCACCTTCAACTAAACCACCAAGATCTTCTCTAGTTTTTATTCCTGTACCTATCTCTATTTTTAGTTTATCATCTTTTAATTGACCCTGCTTAAATGCTAGCTCCTGATTAACAAGACCTTTAAACCCTGCATCAAACTTCTGTATTTTATTAGATGCTTGTTCAAATAGATCTCTGGCTATTTTTGAATTTAATATAAGTATTGCGTCAGACAACGGAATTCCTAAAGCAACCATTGTTACAGCTCTTGGTACTGCTTGCTTGTGCATACCAAGCTTTGACATAAAGTTCTCTTTAGAGTTATCAGTAAGCATTGTTATTATAGCAGATATAGTATCCTGCTTTCTTTTACCTTCAGTAGTAGTAGCTGTGTCAAATCCAGTATATGGTTTATTCAGAATACTAAACTGCAACTCTCCAGGTAACTTTATCTTATACTCACTTAATAAACTAATTGCTAAGTTTGGAGATACAGCTCTACCAATTGCTGCACCTTTATTATTAATAAATGATATTACTTTACCATTGATATCATCTACATCAACCTCAGAACCATTCATAGATTGAGTGTAGCCTGGTGCAAATTTTTCTAAACTTGCATATGCTTCTTTTACTGCATCTAGTGTAGCCGGGGTATAAGAAATATCTTGTACCGCCTCATTACCCATAAGTGCATATCTCATATTAAGCACTGCATTATTAATTGGTGCTTCATATGGCTCACCATATTCTTCTTTATATTTTTGATACTGAGCTTTGGTTACAGGAAGCCCTAGTCTTGTTACAGCCTTTAGCGCATCATCAGTAAACATTTGATCTATAATAAAATTATCATCATAGCTGTCTTCCAATCTTGAACCTTGAACTTTAAAAGACTTTAATGCTTCAGCATAGATTGTGTCTTGTTTAACTTTTGTATTAATATATTCAACATAATCCTTATACTGTCTACCTTGTGTAGCACCATATTGGAAAAACTTCTTCTCTTCTTTTGAATAATAGTATTCTAATATTTGAGTATATACTTTGTCAATATCAAAATCCGCACCTGATACTTCCACAAGTTCAGCTGCAAACATTGCTGAAGAACCATAATAAACAGGCATAAAATCTACAAGTTTTATATTCATTGTAGAATGATTATCTTGTGATGGTATACGCACAGCAAACATTTTTGCAATCATCTCTGGTATAGCACCTCCTTTTTCTGCAACCTTTTCAAATACATCTTTGAAGTGAGCAGGCATCATGCTTTCTGAATAACGTTGTTTTGTTGATCTACCTTTATCATCAAACTCTTGTAGACCATATCTAAGTCTATCTATTACAACTATACCTTCTTTAGGTATTTGTTTTTGGGCTAACTCAGCCATAGAGAATTGTTTAACGTCTAAAGCTTTCATTCTAACTGCAACAGATTCTCTTATTACTTCATGTCTAAGAGGTAAGAATTTACTATTACCTGCTTCATCTTTTATTTCTTCAACACTAAATACTCTTCTATATATATTATTTCCAAAGTCAGAAACCAAAGCCAAACCATGACCTGGTATTTTTTCCTGGAACACCCCTTTGGTAAAGTAACTTAAAAATAACTGTTCTGCTTTTGCAATAGCCAATGGATTGTTAAAGTCAAACTTAGGTTGTCCTGATACAGGATCAATACTAAAAAACTCAATAACATTACTACTAGATTTAGATGCTTTTAAAGAATTGATTGCATAACTTAAGAATGATGCAAGGTCGGGTGTAAGATTATTTCTTTCTTTACTTACATTAAACTCTGACATAACTCCATCAAAAGTAAATACTAAATTTCTTTTATTTTTAAATTTAAGAACAACTCTTTTCTTCAATGCATCATTATAGAATGCTTTAACTTTCTTTATATTAGTAAGAGCTGGATAACCCGGTATGTTTACCTGTTGAGAATCCTCTTGCTCATTTGTAGCTAATAGTTTTATTTGACTTACTTCAGTAACAGAATTTTTATTACTTGGATTTACAACTTGTAATCCAAAATCTTTAGCACTTATTATAGAAGATGGCTCTGATATACTTTCATCTAAAAGCTGTACATTTTTCTTAGCCATTTTCTGTGCACTTACAGGTGTTGCAATTGCTACATTACCTGTATTTCTTTGAATAGTCTCAAGATCTTCTCTTAGTTTGTGAAGCTCTGGTCTTAACGGGTTTTCTTCCCAAATAACATTACCGTCATTATCTTTCTTTCCTGTATCTATAGATGTAAATGAGGGTGATAAAACAAAAGCAGACATTTTAATAAACTGCTCACCGTCAAAATGAACAAACTTTTTAGAGTTTAACATCCCGTCTGTTTGTATTAACCCTCCTTCATCAAAGATATCACTTGATGTAATTTTTTCTCCTCGTTCTATTTTAGTTATAACATCAGCTTGTGACTTAGTTAATTTACCTAAACCAAACCAAAAGTTTCTAAATGCTTTAGTAGTTAAATAAACCTGTGCATCTGCTCTTTCAATACCTTGACCAGTAAACCAAGAGTTTAAAATAGGATCATCAAATGTTAACACTGATATGTTTTCAGTCATGGTATCAACACCTAAATTGGTATCAACCATATTAGTATATACATTATCAAATGCTGCATTCTGACCCTTAGCTCTTTTAATCTTATCAACAGAGTCTTTAAGTATTAATGCTTGATCACCAAGAAGAAGTTCATTTATAGATTTTGTATTTATATAATCATTGAAAAATATCTGTCTTAAGTTATAATCTAAATCTTTTCTTAAGTTTAGTTTTTCTGCAGCAGCTACAGCATTTGCTCTATCTACACCAGTTCTGTCTTGAACTATACCAGATTTTATTTCATTAGATATTTTATTATCTATTTTAAGAGTATCATATAAAGACTTAAATCTTTTATACTTAATTTCTAAATTGTTTCTTAACTGATCTTTAAATTGTTTTTCTGATAATTCATTATTTTTTAATGCTTCTTTAAAAGTAAGATGCTTTTCAAGAGTTTCTCCAACTTTTTGTTGAGCAGAAACCTCTAAAGATTTCCTTAACTCTTCAGAAATTAGATCTGAATTATTTACAAAACTAAGTTTTCTATCATCATATCCTTTGTATGAATCTTTTGTTCTGTTTTCACCCTGTTCTCTAACAATTCTATCATACTCATTTTTTACAAAATCAAATGATGCATCTATTATGGTGTCTGTTATATCTGCATTTTTACCAGATACTGCAATTGTAACTGGTAGTGTTGTCATATCATTAGTATTAGATGACTCTAGAATTCTTATCTGAATAGGAGAGGTGGCTATTTGTTCAACTAAACCAGTTTCTTGATTTACTACAACAGACTTTTTAAGCTTATTTGTTTTTGGATTAAAGTCTAATGTATAGTTGTTAATTAAATTTGCCATAAACTGACCGGCTGTAAAGCTTCCATACTCTGTTGTATTCAACACTCCACTGATATATTGATCATAATCAACATCTCTATCTAATGTTTTAACTTCTGCAACACCAGATACTCTTTGTACTGATAGCATATTAGCATCAGACATTGCTTTAAACTTATCATTATTTAAAAGATAATTATTTGATAAGTATTCTTTTTCTGATAACTCTTGTAATTTTGCCGGATAATTTAATTCCTTTATTCTTTTCAAATGATATGTAGGCTTCTGATGAGCATTCACTAAATCACCATTTACATTTTTAAATACGGATAAACCAATACTCTCATCAAATATGGCATTGTTAACTGCCATGGACTTTAGTCTACCTGCTGCACCTTTCTCATCACTATATAGTTCATGAGCTGTCTCTTTGCTTTTTATAATCTCAGATATAAAATAAAGTTGCTCAGCTGTAATTGGTTCTGCATTTGTGTTTAATGATAAAAGTAATTCTTGATCAGGATGTTTTTCATTTGTACCATTAGACTTTAGTATGCTAAATTTTATATATTGTGGTGATAAACTTATACCTGTATTATCAAATATTTGTTTAGCTGCATTTTTACTTGAGTCATCTAATTTCTGGTCATTAAACTTTTTACCACTTAATAATACTTGTCTAAGACTACTTACTGATTTTACTGCAGAGTTTCTTTCTTTTGGTTTTATCTTCCACTCTTGTAATAATGAAGTGTAAGCTTGACTCCATAAAGACAACTGTGTATTTGCATCATCTCTTTCTGCAGCAGAGAAAGTAATTAAACTTCCGTTATTGTCTGTCTTTTGAAATAACCATTCAACTTTAAAATTGCTAAATGCTTTAAGCTGATTAAACAAAATACTATTCTTAATCTTGGTAGGTAACACCATATCTGATACTGACTCACCCATAGTTATACCTAAGTCAGTAAATATCTTGTTAACTGCTGCTTTTGTATCTGGATTTGACGTAGAAAATAAAGCTAAAGACTGAACAATTTCCATGGGTTCAGTTCTACCCTCCATAGCTTTCATAATACCGTTGTAAGTATTATATACATTTATAGGTACAATCAACTTTTCTTCTCTATTATCTTTTCTTGTTATAGTTGTGTTACCAAATATATCTGACTCAGCTCTTGTTATTGTAGCTAAATACTTTCTAAAGTAAGATGATAATGAGCTAAAGCTTCCATTAAGGTATGCTTCTTTACCATACTGAGTTACATTTCTTAGACCTTGATCTTGTTCAAGGCTATCTGCTTCCTCAACCTCTTCTGCTTTTTGGAAGTCTATTGTATCCAAAACATCAAAAGCAGCTTTATAATAAGGTGACTCAGTTAGGTCTTCATAACTATTAGAGTATATAAAAGAATCTGTAATTTTTTGTAACAGTTTAGATCTTTCACCATCATTCATATTGCTTTGATTAGATGGATTGTCAACACTATACAACCACTCAAAGTCATCTAATATTTCTGACATTCTATCTTCTCTAGAGACTTTAGGGTCTTGTTGCTGTCTCTCTACAAATGTAGCCGCCATAGTTAAAACTATATTATTAGCTACACTACTATCCAAAAACAGTTGTCCTTTACTTGTTCCTACTTGTACTTGCTCATATGGAATAACAGCATTTGCTATTACTATCTCATTGCTATAGTTATCTGTAAATTCATTTGATACTGATTCAGCCTGTGCGTATCTACCAGAGTCTATATTTTCATATAAACTTTGCAATTGAGTTTTAGTATACTTAGAGAATATACCTTTTATCCAATCAAGAAGTTTTGTAAACCATGACTTAACAACAGAATCTGTATTTGTATCTCTTGGGTTTAATTTAAATTTATTAAACTCATCCGCCATATATTCTTCATAGAAAAGATTTTGTAATTCTTTTAGACTTAGATTATCATATTGCTCAGATGTATTTTTAAATTTCTGTAATTCTTTAGTAAATGATTTATTTTCTTTTCTTAGCTTAGATCTTACTTCTTTTCTAGCAATTGCTCTTAACTTAACTTGTTCTTCTGGTGTTAATAACAATCTGTATACTGCGTGAAATGCCTCATGGTATTTAAATGGGTTACTTGCACCAGTATATATTGTTCCACCTATTTTAAGATTTCCTGCCAATGCATTCATGTTCAATGCAAAGCCACCTACTCTTACACCACCTTTTAAAAGATTACTTCCTAATACATTTATATCAGCAAGAGTAATAGAATCAGGTAAGTTATTTTGTGCCCATACAGTGAAGTCATTTAAAGATTTTACATCCTCTGCTGTAAAATTTGTAACTACTTTATTTGAAATCAGCTTATCTCTAGCTTGTTTAAGTTTTTGATATACCGGGTCATTTCTTAATGCTTTTGTTAATCCTCTAGCACCCACTTCTTTTTTAGTGGTGTCTTCTATTTCTTTTAATTTTACATTAAGTTGATCTAATGGGCTCTGTGTTATAGATGCCAAGTCTATAGAGCCATCTGTTGACGTTGCCGTTTTTTCTTCCCCAACAGGAATAGGGTTTCCTTCTGCATCAGTGAATGCCAGTGTTTCAGTAAAGACTGCGTTTGTAGTAATCTTATCTCCTAGATTGAGTATTTTATTAGTGTTATCTTCTGCAGATAAATTTACATCTTTATCAAAGCTTGCTTGATTAGCAGCACTTGTAGTTTCAAAATTTAATTTAGAGTTACGTCTGACTCTAGGACTAAGCTTTGTACCAAGGGATTCTAATGTAGTTTGTACATCAGCGTTTAATGATAATGATGTTGTAAATTGATTCAAAGAAATATTTACAGTATCATAACCAGCAACATCTAAGTCAGCATTAATCTTTTTCAATAAGTCATTCAGTTGCTTCAAAGGATCTGATGAAGCTTTAATTTCTGAAAGCTCTAGATATGTAGTTGTTATTTTACTTCTATTTTTTTCTACTACTGCACGTATTTTTCCAAAGGGTGCAACATTAATAGTAACATCAAATCCAGGAACCATTGCTATCCTGATACTCTTATTATTTTCTAGATTAAATACATCAATTTCTTGACCAACAGTTTGTTGTGTCTGACCATTAATATAATTTCCTTTTTCATTAATTGAAGGCTTTATATTTTTTTCTTTATTTCCTTCCTTCAGTTCAATAACCTTATCCATCATTCCAGTTACAAACTGGCTAATAATGGTTTTGTCTTGACCAATAGTCTTAGCAGTTGCTAATGTATAAACTCCATTAGGTTGTTTAATAACATACTGATATCTTTCAGTATAACCTAAAGTGTTAGGACCTAGCATTTTACTCCACAAGCCATTTTGTAAACCTTCCTTAGCTTCTTTTTCTAATACTTTAAGTTCATCATCTATTAGATTACTTATTACTTCTGGTTCACCAACGGATTCTCCATTCTTATCTCTAGTAATATCATAAATAAGAATACCACCTTTTCCATCTGAAGAAAGACCTGCTTTATAAAAGTCACTTAATACTGTTAATGGGTTGTCTGTATTATAATCAGGGTAACCATCTTCTCTTACAATTGAAAAACCATTCTCCTTCAAACTTTCAAAAGTAATTTCAGTTATACCTGAAGCGTATTGTTTGTTTAAGAAGTTTACTAAAACATCTTTTCTAGTTGTAGAATCAATTGCTTTTGCAAGCTCTTGTTCAATTGTTGTTTTAGATGTATCTACATTAAATATATTTTTAGCCAGATCTGTAGACATTGTAGAAGGTGTGAATTCATTTACACCCACTTTATATATATAAGAACTATTTGCAATGTTACCTATAATGCCATTATTCTTATCACTAATAGGTTGCAACCCTACGGCTTGTAATTTTTGGTTAACTTCAAGAAGAGTAAGCTCATCTTTAATTCTTATCTGTATATTATAAGGTTCCCCTTTTGTAAGTATGTATTTATTTGGTTGAGCTACACCACCATAGCTAAATTGTGTTGCTGCTTTATTAGGATTAGGTTTTACATCAATTACTAAATTATTATAAACATTATCAGTTAGGTTGTTTATAATCCAGCTTAAACGTTTTTCAGCACTTTCCTTTGATTCACCTGCGTTTTCTCTTACATAAATATTAGCAATGTTATCTGCTGTTATCTTAGCAGTACCATCAGGAACTTTATCAACAATAAGTTTTTCATCATAGTAACGCTCACTAAAATCTAATTCAGACTCTGTTATTGCTTTTTGTTTTCTGTCAGCATAAGGTTTACCATAATCTTCTGGAGTAACTAACTGAATGTTATCTCCTAAAGGTCTATTTACTGCAACTCTAAATTCTTCTCCTGTAACTTTATCATATACAAATTGACCTCTTATAAGTGTAAGGCCATCAAACTTAAACGTAGAACCATCTGAATATTCTTCTTCTAGTATAGTAAACTGATCTAAAGCTGCTCTAGCATTGTTGTAAACACCTTGACCAGATATTGCATCTAATTGTACTGCTGATAAATCTGATCCATTGTTGTTTATTATTTTATATAATTTTTGATCTTCATCAGCTACATCTATTGATATAACTCTGAAATTAACTCCATCACCACCCTTAATGGCTTTTAAATTACTTTTCTTATTGATATTCCTGTTTGTAAAAATATCATAAGATAAATCTAGCTGTTTTAATATATCTTCTATAATAGGATTTTCAATAGCTTCTCTACTATCTAGATACTCTTGGAAACCTTTTTCTTCATCTATATCTCCTGCAGATGGTATTCTTGACCTTTCAACTAAATTGCCATATTCTTCAACTGTAGTTGAATAACCTTTTGCCCATACTCTCTTTATAGCAATAAAAGCTTTTTTAATTTTAAGAGCCTCGTTTGTTGCTGACCATTGTGAAAAATCTAATGGGTCTGAGGACTTGTCATTAGCTCTGTATTTTAGATACTGCTGTTTAAGTATTTCATTTAAGATGTTTGAATCAACTTGTTCATCTACCTCAACATCTATTCCAGCTTGTTGTAGTGTTTCTTCAATATCTAATATTTCTGCATTTGCCACAGCTTCATCAGATACTTCACTCTTTCTTTCTTGTTGAACTTTTACACCAATGTAATTTTTAATTATTGCTACTGCTTTTGCTAATGACTCAGCATCTTTTATAACATTTGGATTTAAACGTCTGCCGTTTTGTATAAGCTTACCTTCATTTACTCCTTGAAGTAAATCCTCTAAACTTATTTCATCTTGTAAAAATTCTCTTGCAAAGCTTTCTTCCATTAGAATATCTACTTCAGCTAATCCATTTAATAATTTAGTTTTTTCAACACTATCTATAAATGCTTCAGTCTGTCTTTTATATATTGTCTTTCTATTTTTATATATATACTCAAGATATTCCGTGGCTCTTTCTTCTAATTGCTCTTGGACTTTTGGATTAGTTAAAAGGTCAACTGATTTACTATATGCAGAAGCATCTTCTTGTAAGGCTACATGATCAGTAATTAAAGTTAAAGCTTCTTTTATCTTACCGTAGTCTACAAAATCACTAGACTTGTCTGCTAATGCTTCAATATAGTTTTTAAATGCTGTATCTAAACCAGATGTTTTTACTTTGTTTCTAGCAAAGTAACCTTTCTTTGTTAAGTTTTTAGGATCAGTAAATATCTTAAGATACTTTTCTAATGCTTTCTTTTTCTTTTGTTTTTTTGATTTTAATTTATTCCCTTCTGTAGTATCCTCATATGCGTCTATCTCTGTTTCTAAAGTTTTGATCTCTTGTTCTATTGTATCTTTAGTGTATAGTAATCTTATATCAGTTGCTCCTTGATTGGCAATAAGTGGTTCTGTTTCTAGTCTATTTTCTATTTCAGACTGTCTTATTGCTGCATTTTTAAAAGACTCATTAGTAAACATATAAAGCAATTTTGTTTGCTCATATGCTTGAAGTTTAAAAGACTCTTTAATAAACTCCTCAGTACCTGGATCAAACTGTTTAGGATCATATTTAGTTGGAAAAATACCACCTAGATTATCAGTAACAGTTTTTCCAAAAGAATCTATTCTTTCTAATTGAGTTGATATTTTATTTCTTAATGATTTAGCACTTCTACCGCTTCCTTTAAATGCATCAACTAACTCTTTATCATTTAGTTTATTTAAATTAACAAGATTGTCTTTTAAAAATACAATAGATCCTGTATCAAATGCTTTTTTTAATGCATCAAACTCAGCAAAATTTCTATTATCAAAATACTCTTTCTTATCACCCATTGCAATATTTAAGTTCATAAGACCTTGTTGTTGTTTTTGCAAAGTCAACTTCAATTGGTTCTCACTTAATATAGCTTCTAATGGTTTTTCAGCATTCATCTGCTGATCATTAATCTTATTGATGTAATTGACAACATCGTCTACTGCTTTTTCTCTTGCAGTATTATACTCAGTATAAGGATCTGCTGCTGTCTCACCTTCTTTAACTGTACTTTTATTATAAATAGATTGGCCTTTTCTGAATATAGCAGGCATTCCCTGAAATAATACTTGTTGGTAAGGACCAGCTAAACCACCCATAAAAAATCCAGATGCAAATACTTCTGCCCCTTCTTTTGAAAATACATTACCTACAGCCTGCTGACCAAAAGCACCATAGGTAGATGGTGCACCTGCTAAAGGATCTCTTAATAAAGAACTATAATATCCAATAGTAGCAGCAGATATTGCTTCCTGAGAAACTTCTTGTACACCTTCAGCCAAATTAGCTGCTGCATACTTTAACATCTGACTACCTAATACTTTAGGAACACCTTTCCAGCCTTGAGTTTTAAATGCTAATTTTAGTTCTTGAGGTATACGTTTAAATAAATACTTTTCTGCTTTTATTGCTTTACCACCTGTTCCTCTTAAAACTCTTTGTGCTTCTTGATTTAGTTTTCTTTGCCAACCCCCAAATGCATTTTTTAATACTATTCTATTTGATGCATGTATAATTAAGAAGTTTCTCATTTGAGCTTTGAAAGCTCCTTCAGCAGCTTTTATTCTTGTATTTTTAGCTTGCTCTTCTGTAATACCTTTTCCGGCTCCATTCTTATAATTGAAATAATTTAAACCATTCATTTCAATTTGATTAAATACCATACCTGCTTCCATTTTAGACTCAGACATTGAAGCATTAACCATTCTCATATCTCTATAAAACGCACCAAATACATGTGTATTCTTTCCTATGTTAAGTAAATTCTTTGCTGTGTTACCTGTAGTCTTCCAGTTTTTAATAGCATGAGTTAACTCTGGTGCTACAAATTTTAATCCTGCTGAAGCAACACCTCTTGATACATTATAAAAACTTCTTGCATTCTCAATATTTTTTAGTGTTTTTACTAAATCTCTTGATGCCTTTGCTGCTCTAGATACGTCAAAAAGATTACCTAGTTTTCTTAAGTTGTTTAGAGTGCCAGCCCCAAATGCAGCCCAGCTACTACCTCCGCTTGGTAGGGTACCAGCAGCTGCAGCCGCAGCCATTATAACTTCTTCAAAGGCTACTGATGCTACAATCCCTGCAGTATAACCAAAATTAAGACCTAAGTTTCCTGCTTTACCAATAAAAGAACCATCAGTACTACCTCCTATTCTCATTGCATCTTCCATTTCATATGCGGAAGTTAAATCTGGAGAACTCAAATAATCATCACCATCAAAGAAATCCGCAATTGATCTGTAACTTGATACAAATCCTGTACCAGCAAGATGTTGAAACTGCTCCCATCCTCTTTGCCATCCATCATAAGCTGTCATGTTTTGATTATAGACATCATCCATATCTGCATATGGTGTAAAGCCTATATCACCAAAAGCTTCTGACTGATACTGTCTATCAAAATTTAAAGATCTAACATTTTCAAATATAGGTTTCCCTAAAGCACCCTCTTCCTTTACCATAGGAGATCCGATTGATTTTATCAGGCTATCCATTTGAGACTCATAAGTATCAGTATTCTGATTTGGTAGAGTTGAGAATGTAGGAGAAGGTAGGTCACTATTAATATTACCCATATTAATAGGTCCAAATTTATCTATATCAGTTTGATAAGCAGATATCATATTTTTATACTCATCACTGACAGCTGTTGGATCATCATCCATTATATCAGTAATAGATACATAAGGCTTAGATGAATCAATAGGATTCAAAGCTGTAGTATCTGCTAGTATTTGATCTGTTAAGTTATTCCCTGAACTAGGTAAATTTTTGTTTACTTCTTCCATGTTGATTTACTTATTCGTTTGTTTTGCTATTAATTTTAGCAAAGTCTAATGCTTGTTGATATTGGCGTTCATATTCTGCTTCTGACAAACCTGGGTTGTTAGTCTTAAATCCTTCTATCCATTTTACTTTAGAAAGATCTTTAGCTCTCATATCATACATTTTAAGATTATTGTTAGTATTGGTTAACTCAAGCACTTGTTTAATATTATTATATTTTTCATTAAGACCTACAGTATAATTCTCTCCTGGATCATAAATAATATTTTGAACAATTTGTTTAGTTTTATATTGCTTTGCTGAATTATTAGATGTAGGGTCATAGGTATTAACATTCATTGTTACTTGAATCTTACCGGGAACAATCTCTTTAAATATAACATTACCCGGAGAAAATATTTGACCTGGTATTGAATACTTAAATGTTCCGTTTTCACTTAAATCTAATCTTTTTTTAATGTTTGAACCCTCAGCACTTTTTGCATAGCTGCCCGGACTAATATCTTTATCTCTTGGAAATAAAAACACAAACCCTTCTTTATTCATTGTTTTTGCTATTGTATACTGAGCAGCATTAAGAGGAGAAGCACCACCATCAGGGTCTAAAGCTTCTATAAATTTTTGGTCTATTTCAGATATTTTATATCCTGCCATAGGAGTTGAAATTTTTTTACCTTCATCATCAAATCTATCTGGACCAATATTTTGAAAGTATTCTATTTTATATTTTGAATCTACATCTCCTCCTTTTAGTACTAATTCATTAAATAAAATTCTTCCTGCTATAGCTTCATCACTAGTTACATCTGGAGCTAAAATATTAATATCAGTTATATCTTCTATTGTATTTGGCAATTCCATAATTACCCCACCTATTTGAGTTGGATCTGCATAAGTTTGTCTAAACTGATTGATCATTGTATTTGTTACTCTTTCTGCATCAGAATTTGGTAAAGGGGTGCCATTGGTATAAACGCTTTCTGTTTGTGTAAAACCCATGTTAGTTCCAGGAAGACCTAATACTTGTCTTTGTATTTGCAAATATGTTTTATAGTCTTGAGACCCAAAATTTTTCTGCATCTGTGTGACAAGCTTATCATATATATACGCAGACTTACCTTTAATAGCATCTTCATCTGGTTTATTCACCATCACTGGAACAGCCATTGCTCCTGTCGAAGCCTTCACAGGAAGTAATTGCATTTGTGTGTCATACCAATCTGGATTACTATCCCCATCACTTGTTTGACCAAAGCCTTCTCCATCAAAGTTTTCTATTTCCCCGTTAAGAGCCATATCTCTGAATTTTTTCATGTACTCATTTCTAGGCATGACTCTCTTAATACCATTATCAATTACATATGGTGTTGGATAGTTTAATTCAGTAATCATTTTTTTAAAATCCTTATCCGTTTCTTGAATGGCTGCTGATGCTGCTGTAGCATTATTATAAAATGCTTCACCATTTTTTACAACCATTTGATTAAAAAGCTTTTCATCCTCAAAGTATCCTTGTTGAGATGGATTTGTAGGATCAGATTTATAAAGTTTATTTTGAATTAGTCTGTAATCAGTTTGATTATCATCATCTGTATTTCTAACTCCATCATCTCCTATTAACCAGTTCGGATGTTCTTGATATACATTCTCTTCATTGTCTGGTGAAAAATAATCAGTCATTTCTGTGAATATTCTGTCTATAGCAGCATAGTTTTGTAACTTGTCTGAATCTTCTTCTTGCTGAGTCTTTGGGTTATAAACTTTTTGTTTAGTAGCTAAAAATTCTTTAAGTCTTTTAGAATTCATTTGCTCCATAACAGGCTCATCTACTGTTCCTGTATTAATAGTATAAGTTTCAGCGCCAGGATATCTTGCAGCAAACATATCTACAATAAGATCATTCTTGCGTGACATCATCTGCTTTTGCTTAGTAGCTATTGCATTTTCATTTTCATTTATATAATTATCTTTTATTATTTCACCATCATCATCAAGTTGAAATATAGAGGAAGTTGTATTACCATATGTAGTTGTTGATCTAGATCTATTTCTTTCTGTTTTACTACTGTTATCACCCTTATTGGCTTTTTCAATTGCACCTTTTAATTGTTCTAAAGCTACATCTTCTTCATACTGTTGTTGACTTAATTTAAATGACTCTTCATAGTCTTGTTTAGATTGTTCACTGTCAAAGTAAGCTCTTGTTTTAATTTCATTTAATGTATATCGGTGTTTTAGCTCATCTTGCTTTAATTGATTTACTTCTAATTCAGTACTAGAGTCTAAATATGAATACTGGCGTGCAGCTTCCATAGTATCTTGCATCATATATTGTTGGCCTAGCATTGCGTATGCCTTACTCAGTGATGCGGTATTATCAACATCATTCATTGCTAAAAACTCTGATCCTTGTAACTTTCTGTCTAAGTCTGCTTGTAATTGTTCTACTGCTGATTTATTATTTTCAAGTATAGTTTTTTCTGCAGGTAATAAACCTGAACCTCCTCTTACAGATTCCCAAGTAACCGTGGCATTTCGTCTTTTGTCTATATCTTTTTTTAGATCCTCTTGTTGGTTAAAGTTAATCTCTTCTAATACTTTAAGTTGTTCACTAGCCCAAAGTTGTAAGCCTTCTTGTTTTGATTGAACACCTCCTGCTTCTAATGCATTATTAGCAAATCTCATGCTTTCTACATATGTTCTTGTATCATACCATTGTCTTACTCTAGGATCATCTAGTAGATCTGTCATAATCATATTCCTTGCTAGACCTTCTATAAGTTTACCATTCTTATCAGTGATTAAAAAATTACCAGCACCTTTTCCATCTTTATCTCCAAAACTTGGATACTCAACCGTCATTGTGAGACCCTTCTCTTTTAAATAATCTTTAGCTGTTCTTACTAAATCAGCATCTTCAACAAACTTAGGTAAAGCCATACCTAAAGTTGCAGCTCTATCTGCCTCTTGAAACTCTTGCATTCTAAATTGCATTGCTTCCATAGCAATAGGGTTAAACTTTTGACGTACTTCAAAGTCTGCACTATTAGCCAGTTGGCTAGCATATCTTAATTGATCTTTATAAGTAGAAGTATATACTATATCTTTTACAACACGCTCATCTTCAAAAAAAGGAGCAAACACCCCTTTAGCTGCATTTACGTTTTGTTGTATGGAAAAATCTAATCCAGATATCTTTTGTAATTTTGGAGTTAGATCTTCTATAAACTGTTTTTGAAACTGTCTATTTTCTTCTTGACTTAAATCAGAATACATTCTGCTATATGTATCATTAGCAGCCTCCCAACCAGATAAATATTTACTTTCTCTTGCATCCAATGTTGCAGAGAGAAACTTATAATCAGGTGTAAATGATTTAATCTCTGGGTAAAAATTCTTTTCTCCTTTTAAAAATGTAGCCATAATTCAAATTTACTATAATTTATAAGGTTTACCTATCAAAATAAATAAACCTTTAATGTTTATATCCCCATCTTACCTGTATAGAAAGGGTTTGCAAAACGTTTCATGCTACCACCTTTCTTACCAACTGTTGTATTTGGTACTGTAACTGAAGGAATATTAAAATCATTATTATCTTCTTCAGATGAAGGATTTCTTCTTTCTGTTTTTTTACCTGTTAAAGGTGTGCCATCTAAGAAATATTGATTCATTTTCATCCTCTCATCTACTGTAGCATTGGGATAAAGTTCAGATGTTTTTTTATCAATCTCTATCAGTCTATCTTGTCTTATCTGCCAATCCTCACGGTCATCCTTATTTGCTACAAGAGGTTTATCTGCTTTTTTAACTTGCATACCACCAATGCTTGGATCTATTTCCATGTAGTCTTTAAGCATATTTAAATTATATGTATTTGCTCTATTTGTAATAGCATCATTATATAATTTATTAGATTCCTTTTTATCCCAGTTTTCAAAATCAACAAATCTTTGCAATGCTCTTACACTGCCATCATACTCTGCATCTTGTTGTTTAGCATTAAAAACTCCTGTTCTTAAATTAAGATCAGCTTGCGTTCTTGCAGCATTATTCATAATGCCTACATTATTAGTATTAGTACCAGCAATTGCTTTTACTGCTTCTTCTGCACCTTTACCAAATGCATTTGTACCAGCTACACTACCTTTACCATATCCTCTAAGGTTTTTCATATATTGACCAGTATTTGCATTTATTGCATTTACTTTCGCAGTCCAATCATCAAGAACATAGTTTATTCTTTCTTGTGGTAGTTTAGTCACATTAGGCATAAACAACGGATTCTCTAATGAGTTTTGTGTTGCTATATTATTTAGGTCTTGCCACCACCAATCAGGCATTGGTTGTTTTTCTGTTATTATGTCTCCACTACTTGCTGGTGTTCTTTCATCTTCAACACTAGCATTTAATATATTTGGTTTCTGTACACGTACATATGTTCTACCTTTATTAAAAGTATCAAAGCCTAATTTGCCATCTACACATGTTCCTGGTCTATCTCCACTACATGGGAATAATATTCTAGGTTTACTTTTTGCATCTTTTCCAAATATCTCATAATGGTTTTTATTTTCTATTTCTTGCATTAAAGTCTGTGCCTGAATCCAATGTGCTTTATATTTTCTAGCTTGATCATTTACAGGTTTACCATTCTTCCATAAACCTGACTTCATTTGATAATTAAATTCAGGCATCATAGTTTTTAGATCATCACCATAACGTAAATTAAAATCAGCTTCGGCTTCAGGAGTTGTAAAGTCACCACCAAAAGAATTAGACTCTTCTCCCATCCAACCTTGAGACATAGGCCTATCCTGATTGGAATACATTCCTTTTCTTATTCTAACATTATTATCATTTGATCCTTCATATACAGAATTTAAAGATGCATCTTCATCACTAATAACACTTACACTACCTGATCCTTTTGTTTCTAGTTGTTTCTGTTCATTCTGAACAAAATTTTCAAACTTGTTAGCAGGTAAAACTTCTATAGCTTCATAGTTTGTAACACCTTGTGTTTCATCTCTAGTGGCAACAATTTTATAACCATTATTTATAGCATCTTCAAACTCTTGCCATTGAGGATGTGTTTTTGGTAAAGGGTTTTCATCAATAGCTTTTGCTGTTGAAGTAGTAACACCAGTACCTGAATCATCTATAGCACCATCTTCAACATCAGTTTTAGCTTCTGTATCTGGTTGAACTGTTGGCTGAACTGTTTCTTGCTCTTCAAATTCTATATCTTCAGTTCTATATACTTCTGGAATATTACCTGTTCCCTTAACGGTCATTGCTAATTGCATAGCAGCTGATTTACTTAGAGGAGGGGTACCATCATCAAATACCCAAACCTTACCATCAAAAGTAGGATCTTTAACACCTTTAGGCCATTCTTGACCTTTACGCTTAGCATATTCAGAAGCTTTTTCTCCACCTTTTTGAAACTCTGCAGCTGGAGCTTGACCCATTTCTTCTGGTGTTGGTTGGATCTGACTATTAGGATCTACCATCTGTGGATCAACAACTTCTTGTTGCTGTGGTTGTCCATCTATGTTTTCCATCATAGCTTGCATCTGCAACATTTTTTGCTGTTGCTCTGGTGGTAGTGATGCTAATAATTCTAACTCTTGTTTTTGTCTTGTTGATTCTTCTACTGTAGCGGCAAACTCAATTGGGTCAATACCTTTTTCTACTAAGTATGGGTATGATGCTAAAGGCACTCCATCTTCAAAATTCTTTTTGACTTCTTGACCAAAGGCTAGCTTTGACAAGTTACTCATATTTTTCTTAAGCATTAATTCAGCACTTGTAGTTGATATATTATCAGCATACTGATCATTAATAACTCCGTAAAAAGGATTGAGTTGATATCTTTTAGATACTTGTGCTGGTGTTATTTTTTTTCTGCTTTCTATACCAAACTCAGCAAGCTCATTTCTGTCCATTTTTAATCCTGCAGTATCAGAATAAATAAAAGACTGCTCAGGCAAATACATTGGTACACCTCCGCTTGAGTGTCTTGGTCCAGTAATACTGTATAAACCAAATTGACCATCACCACTTAAATCTGTTAGTACAGTCTCCCCGCCTTCAGCTTCAATGTTTGCTTCATCCCTAGGTACACTAGATAAACTATATCTAACTGAATCATCTAAATCATTGTTAAAGTTTGTTTGTCCATAGTATTCTTGTGGTGTTGTAATTAAACCATAGTCTGCTTGATCGCCAGTTACCATTCCACCATCTCTCTTTAAAGCTTTTTTCTTTACTTTGCCATCAACTATATGGAAGCCTTTAGGTAATTTGTTTATTCTAACTTTTGCCATAATTATAATATTTCTATGTCAGCACCTGCTGCTATTAGTGCAGCTAGTGTATCATTATCAACTTCTATTTCGCCACCACCTTGCATTTCATCTTTATGAAGGTAACCTAATTTTTTCATTCTTTCATGATCAGCTGGTTCATTAGCTTTATATCCTTTACCTGATTCTGGATCAAACATCATGTGTACTTTAAATTCACCGCCCTTTTTTGCAGTTCCGGTTGCTCCACCAAACTGTGTAGGAGACCCTTGAAAGTTCATATAATAACCAGTTGTTCTTTCTGCTTCTCCTTGTAAACGTCCATCATTTAAACCATAATAACCTTCACTCATAGGATCAGACATCTTAGTATCATAAGTAAAATCAGCACCACCCATCAACTCAAGCTTATCATATTGTCTTTTAAAATCACGCTCTGCTATCCTTCTATTATAGAAACCAGCTCCTTTAACAGCAAGACTTGACATTGCTGTAGCAGCATTGTATAATGGACTGTCTGCAATAGCATCTAATGTCCCACTTAAAGGATTTGACACACTAGCTTTTGGTAAAGTTATATCATTAAATTTATCATCTGCAGTTCTAACAGGTGGTTGAGCAGGTTGTTGAGCAGGTTGTGTTGGAGCATTGCTTGATTTTCTTGAAGGTGTAGTATTCATTAAATCCTCCATATAGTTTGTTTGACCAGAATTTTTCATCATATCCTGTAGACTATCTGTATAAGGATTAAAGTCTGATCCACCCATATCATACTCAGCTCCATCTTGACCATACATCCAGTCAGGAAGATTGTATTGTGCTTTTGGTAAAGACTGCTCACCACCTCTAGCTTTTTTTGCTGCAGCTCTATATAGGTCTTGCATAGTAGCAATTTCTTCAGGTGTTTTACCAACTGTTGTTTGACCTAGCTCTCTATTGTATTCCTCAAACGTTTGACCATTAATCATTTTGTTTACAGTAGTACCTAAAATACCTGCTTTTTCTGTATTAGAATTTGCAACATTTTTATCTGTTTCTGTTTGCCATTCATTAAATTGAGTTTGTGCCCAATCTTTAATTTTCATTTGATTCTCTGGTTCAAATACACCTTCTGTATTTACATCGTACTTATAATAAGATGGTAGCTTATTAGACCATTCTTCTTGTCTATCATTATATCCTGAAAATGCACTTTTTGCATCTGCAAACATACTTACACCTGTTTGTATTGTATCTAAAAATATATTTGTTTTAGGTGGTGGCATTAAAGGAGCTAAACCTAAAGTAGGATCAACACCACTGTAATACTCAACAGCTCTATTAATATTCTTATCTAAATATTTATTATCAATATCTTTTTCATCAGGTAGATAAACACCATTTACATATTGATTTTCTCCACCAACTGCAAAATTTCTAGGTTCTCCGCCTGTTGGGAAATATTCAGAATTGATACCTGAATTGTTTAGCATATCTATAATACCTTTTCTTTTATCTGCTTGATTCAAATAATCTACATCTATCATATTAGATTTTACATCTGTAGGTATATCTTTTCTTTTTAAGAATTCATCAAGAAGACTACTTCTACCTTGTTCATTTCCTAAAAGATCTTCTGTCAAATTCCCTCTTCTGCTTTCTATTAATCTTTCAATGACATCTGTTGGTATGTCATCTCTATCTATCATATGTTTTATGTCAAGATCTTCAAATTCAGCAATCTCATCAAAGTAATCTTGTCTTTTCATGTTATCAAGAAACTCACGTGCTTCTGATTTTGCTGCTGCTGATTCAGCTGATTCTGCTGCTCTTGCTGCTTTATCTTGTTTAAATAAATCAAGAAAGTCCTCTATCTCTTTTCTCTCAACAGCATCCATATCTATATCTACATCATCCAAACTTTGCTTCATTGCATCAAGCATGTTGAAGTCATCAGGTAGTTCTTTTCCTGCAGACTTAAATTGATTTACTACATCTTCAGTTTTATTAATAAGACCAGGTAGAATTTTTTTACCACCTTTTTTAGCACCTTTCTGTAATAAATTTTTTACAACACCTGCACCAAAATATGTAGTAGGATCTAATAGCATATCTGTTGCCATTGCTCCCCAAAAATTATCTACACCTAATGATTTAGATACACCCTCTTGAGACGGGTCATCATCTAATATAGTAGTGTTACGTATATCTGGTATAATATTACCCCAATCAAATGTACCATCTCCTTTGTCAAAAACTCCTTGTACACCTTCTCTTATAAAGTTAGCAGGTATACCTAATATCTGTAATGCATCATCAGCCATATATAAAGGATTGATTTGATACAACGCATTATCTGTTAATTTTTTTAAAAATGATCTATTATCTGCTTTTACAGTAACTTCATCTAGTTCTTGCATTTCAATGTCACCATCTTTATTTTGCCAGTAATCATCAATTGTTTCTGTACCATACTGTGCCGTTGGCATCATCATCTGCTCTTCAGGAGATTCTTGCTGATTTTGAGTTTGTAAACTTTCATTCCTTGCAAGTAATTGAGGATTGTTGGTTACTTGCTCAGGCTGTGAAGGTTGATTAGATTCTTCAATGGATTCAAATAAAGCTATTATTTGTTCTTCTTTCATTCCTGCAACCATCAATGCTTGCGCAATCATCTGAGAATCAACTTGATTTTCTAGCAGACCTGAAATAACATCTTTAGGATCTTGACCTTCTTGAACTGATTGACTTATGACTTTAGTTATTTCCATAACCTTTGGATCAACCTGTGGTTGCTGCGTTTGCTGCTGCATCCCAGGTTGCTCAGGTATCATCTGTCCTCCTTGTTGTTTTAAACTTTTTTTGTTTACTTTCAAACCCATAATATTATATTATTAATATACAAATAATTACTTAGAATCACTAATTTTAAAGGTTTAAGAACGCTTAGAAATCTCAGTCATTATATAATTTGCAGGAGTCATACCTAATGCTTTAGCCTCTGCATAATTGATTCTATTTAATTTATCATAATTTTTTTTATCTTCATTTGATCCAACAAAACCACCATTTACATATGTCTTATATCTACTATACGGATCATTCTCACCACCAGATTTTAGTTTTGGTTTAATGTATGCATTATAATTTCCCATAAATCTTTCTTTATGATCAGCATCTGTTTTGTTATAAAACTTCATGTAATAGTCATACATTGCATTTGGATCTTGTGAGCTTGGTAAACTCTCAGGAGATCTGGCATATTGCATTCTAGCAGCAGCCATACCTGCTAATTCATCTCCTGCTTTTAATACACTGTTCATATTTGTAGGATCTAAACCCATTGAACTTAACCAATCAAACATCTTTTTTTGTTGAGCTGTATATCTGTTGTTTTCACCTCTAGGATCAAATAAATCATTATAAGCTGCATCATCTATAGACATTGGACCCCTTGTATAATTTCTACCATATGCATCAGAATTTCCACCAAAAGAATTTTCCATAGCAGCAGTCATTAATAATAATGCTTCTAGATTTGAATCATTATCTGAATTAGCAACTACTGTATTTAATGCAGCATTTAATTTTTCTCTTCTTTGTTTAGACTTATCGTCAATATCAAAATATGGATCATACCCAGTTGTTCCTCCTGTTTGTTTATATATATTAGGGTTAGTCATATCAAACATACCATTATTACCTATAGAAGATTTTAATTGTTTATTAGTTGGAAAAACAATTTCCCAAGCATCTTGAATTGGCCTAATATTAGATACACCTCTTGATTGATTTTTTATTGCAACATCATAATCTAAAAGTTGTTCAATTTTTGGAGTTCCTTTTCTATGAAAATTAAAAAGATCTGTAGGTAAATTTTTGTCAATTAATTCTCCAACTTTACCAAATCCTATATCTCCTCCAGAGTTATCTATTAATTGTTTTGACGTTATAGGATTATTTCCCCTTCCATAAAATTCATAAAGAGTAGGCTCAATTTCCCCATCATGAAATCTTGTACCAGATACTGTATAACTCTCTGCGTTTACTTTACTAGGTGTTGTATATATTCCGGATCCAGAAAAACCTGAGTCACCTAATTGAAACATTGACTCATCAAAAGCATCAAACTTTTTAGGTGATCCATGGTAAAGCACCATAGGTGAACCATCTGGATTTAATAATTTAGTTTCACCAAAAGCTGCTTTATAATTACTACTTTGTTGTTGTACCCATTGCTCAGGTGTACCTGTAAACTTAGATCCATCTGGATTTTTCATCCAAGTACCTTTTGCTTTACCAACCTTTTCAATTGTGACATACTCTTGCATAAGAGCTGTATTGTCTGGTATTTCTTTATTCCATTTAGCCCAATCTATTTCAGATGCAAATTCATCAGCACCTCTAAAATAATTTCTTATAGTTGGAATAACTTCATCAGAGTATTTAGCCAAATTTTTTAATACAGCTTTAGCAATACCTCTTTGAGCTTTTGGTAAATCACCACCATGTTTCAATTTACTTTTTAGTATTTGTTCAGACATATCCCATCCTTGTTCTGCTGCTATTCTATCTAAGTTACCAGCTATGTCTCTAAATGATTGACTATCATACCAATTTTTAAATCCACTATCTTTAATAAACCAATTTTCAACTTGTCCATGTCCTGGAAAATCTAATATAGTTGCATGACCTGCATAGGGTTGCCAAAGACCTTCTGTACCTTTACCTGCTAAGTCAGTAGATTTGTAAAACAGTTGACTCTTACCATTTGGTAATGGGACATTAACAATAGATCTACCACCTTGATTACCTAAATACTGTACGTTCTCACCTACTAAATCTTCTATCTTATATCCCATATCATCAGCATACTTTCCTTGTGCTTTAAGCATATCTAAAGCATTTTGGACAGTACCATCATCCATCTTTATAGAACCATAATGTGTAGGAGATTCTAACTTTCTAATAGGAAGCATTTCATAAAGACCTTTCTTACTAGTGTTACTAACAGCTTTAACTACATTATCTGAATTTTTTGCTACATTATCTATTTTTCCAAAAATACTTGGTGCCCATTCTTTTGCTTTTTTTAATAATGCTGTTACTATACTTTTACCTTTTTGAGCAGTTGGTAATTCTTTTCCATATCTTGCATTTAATACATCAAAGCTTTTTTCCGGAGTTTTACTGTCTGATATAGTATTAAACATTTCTAGTATCTGATCATCCGTATAAATTTCCTGTAGTTGTTTATACTGTCCACTTTTTTTCATTATCTCAATCATCTCAGGAGTTACCTTTGAATCAAATATACTAGGTAAGTTTTTGTCTATGTTTCTTTCACTACTTCTACCAAAGTCTTCATCCTCTTCATAAAAATATCTTGTAGCATTTATTCTTGATCTTGTTTCTGTATCTCTATTTAAGTATCTGGCACGGTTAATTCTTTCTTGAATAACTTCCTTATCATTAGGTGTTAATCCTTCAGACTTTAATAATTCATTAAGTTCTTTTTCATCTTCCTTTAAACGTTTTATTCCTTGTTTACCATATTTTTTAATTAGTCTACGGTCAGATAAAGGTATATTACTTGCCTTAAAATAACCCTTGTTATCAGGATTACCATCATCAGTAAAATGTGATAATTCATGAACAAGAACACTATCGTAACCATTACCTATTACATACTCTTCCATTGCTGAAGGGTTCATTGTTACTTGTCCATTAATATACTGTCCCAGAAATCCATCAACTTCTTTATCAACTATATTTACATCATCAAAATTGCTTCTTGCAAGCTTAACTTTATTTTTAAATTCCTCTGAACTAGAACTAGCATTTAACATTTGATTATGCATTGGTGAATTTGCCCAGTTAGTCATGAATTCAATTTGCTTTGTTGGAGTAGAAGTGCTTCCAGCATCTTGGAATGATGGGAGGTATTTTCCTAATTCCATTACATCTTGAGTTGTTGGTAAATATTCTTTTAATTTTTTGTATAAATTTGAGGGAATATCAGTAACACTTTTAATATCACCATATTTAATGTTTAAGGCATCTATTGGGTTAAGAAAATTTTCCATTACTTTTTTAGATAGACTAGTCTCATCTTTAGGATTAAATACTCCCACAACACTTGGTTTACCCTTTTCTCCATCACTCGCTAATCCTCTAACTTTAGAGTAAAAAGTATTTTTTTCTGGAGTAGAAGAAAAATCATAAGAGTCATATATAGTTATGTCTCCTGTATTGGGATCTTGCTCATAACTAACTCTACCAAACGTTGTAGCTGCTGCTAGCTCTGGTGATAGGAGACTGCCTGCAAGCATATCTATAGAAGACATATCAAGACTGTTAAGATCTTTTTCAATTTCAGGACCATAATCTATATATTGTGTACCTCCTTTTGTTTGCCCTGTTCTTTTAATTGCATTTAAAACACTTCTTTTAAGTTGCTCATTTGCATGATAAGTTGAATCTTCAAAACTATATTTATCATAACCTGTTAATTTATTAAAAATAAGCTGACTTGCATTTTGTGGCAAAGGTGTCACTGCTCTTACAAGATTAGGTGGACTAACCAAACTTGCTAATGGCATCAATGTTTGGGCTGGACTATTATAGCTTATATTAGATGCAACACCACCACGTTGTTTTTCTTTTAATACATCTGTTCCATCTTTATAATTTTCTGCAAACCATTGGGCTATCTCATCAGTAGGAAACTTAATTCCTTGGGATCTACCTTTTTTTCTATCAAACATTAAATTGCCATCATCTCCTTCAACAACTAAAGGGTAAACCATACTGTCTCCAGACTCCATAAAATGTGTTGAAGGATCTGTTTGTCCTTCTAAATAAAACTCTGGATTTTTTTCATAAAGTCTTTGTACCCAACGTTTATCCATATTAGCATTAAATGTAGAATCAATATATTTTTTATTTAACTCTACACCTTTTTGAGCCATAGGAAACTCATCAACATAATCTGCATTTTTAAAATAGTGTTCACTACCAGGCATCATCATTGTTCCCGGACCAACATTAGGTTGAGCCCACACTGGATATTCTACACCTTGCATAGTAATGTGATTACCTTCAATGCGTGTATTTTTTCCTGGATGATTCCATTGTCCTTTTGGATCAACAATTATTTCATTTGGTCCACCTGGTAATCCTATGCTTTTATTTTTTCTCATTATCTTTTTGATAGTAATAATTTAGTATTGTCTAATCTCAATAGCATTTTTCTATTCCCTGATTCTTGTCTTCTTAATAAAACATGATTAGAATAATGCCTAAACTTTTTATGTTGAGTAGGACTCTTAAAGTAATTTAAATTAGTTTGATTTAAAGGTCTAATATATCCATTACATTGTGTATCAAATACAGATTGTTCTGAGTTAGTAAATTCACCTCTATCATTTGTAATATCATAAAACTGATTTATTCTAAACTTGTGTTCTACTTTACTAGAAAGAACAGTTATATCATTAGGACTAACTATTGGATATGCATTTTCTGCCCATGGATCATTAAAGGGTTGCATTTCTATATTCAATAATCCTGATACCTGCTCTGTATTATAAATAATTGCTTTATCAAAATTAAATAAAAGATCTTCCCATTTGTCCCCTCCACACATATTGTATTCTGGTTCTCCTTTATAAACAAATGTTTCCAACTGATATTCTATACTTCTAATAGTATTTACTGACTGACCTGTATTTGATATCAACTCTATTTCCCACGGGAAACTTTCACCATAGTAATTAGCAAATAAATCACACCTTACGTTATGTCTCCAGAATGAACCAACTTGGTAATTAGCTTGTACAAAGTCTGCATAATAATAATTACATAAAGGTGGTGTTGGGTCAACCCAAGTTGGATCACCTATTAAACCTAGTTCAGGAAAAGTATCAGGGCAACTGCCTAGTGAAGTTGTTGTAGTACCTGTTGGCCCCGGAGGACAGTCAGGACATACAACCTGTCTACAGATAGGTGGATTTACATCAGTACATGTTCCTGTAGGATCTGTATAAAATCCGTTAGTAGCATTTGGATATACCAGTGTATAGCCTGCCGGACAATCACAACTAAATGGAATAGTACAAACTTGACCTGCTATTTGTTGTGCTGTAGCCTGTAATGATGCAGGATTACTTGCATTCATTATAAATTGATTAGGTCCGGGTGTTTGTGTGGTAGCATTATAGTATGCATTAGCTGGACCCGCACCAGCACCAACTGTTATTTGATCAATAATAGTGGCATTACCTGGACCATTTGCATTAGGCCCTACAAAGACAGACATTAATTCTTGATTGACTGGACCCCCTGCTCCAGGTATTACATTTGGACTTTGTAAAGCATTAAAACTTTGTGGAGTTAATGTAGCGTTACCTGAAGTAATTGTATTACCATCTGTCACTACAATTAAAACTTGTCTAAAGAAAGGGTCAGCACTTCTTGCTGGATAGTTAGCAGCATAAGCTGATCCGGCTTTATTATTAAGCTGTGCTAATCCATTATTTCTTGCAAGTTGTGCATTGGTCTGCTGCTGTATACCATTTGTACCTGACCAGTTATTTTGGAACCAAGTTCTTGCTTGAGCTCCAGTAACAGCTCCTAACATAGACTGCCCTGTCCCTGTTGGATTACCTTGAGCACTATTAGTAGCCCAAGCTAAAAAACCTATTTGCATAGTGTTTGCAGTTAATGCTGCTTGTATAGAAGGATCATTTATAAAAGCTACTAACCAAGTCAATTCTGCATCTGCTAAACTGTTTGTCCCAGGATTTGGATTACCTGTACTACCAGATGCATCTATAGCAATCACAATATCTAATAAACAATTTTGTGGACCACCGGTAACAGTTGCAGGTATATCATCTACTGTTACTGTTTGTGGTTCAGTTATATTTATAATATCCTCACACAACCCAGTTGTTGAATTAAAGGTATAACCTGGAGGACATTGTGGTACATCAGTTGTTATAGTTTTTGTTGTAAAGAAATGATTTATACTTGGCAATGCAAATTCAGGATGCCAATCATGAAATGAAATCCAAGCTTTTGCTTTTGGATCATAGCTTATAGTCCATGAACAATCATCAAAATATATTGGATCCCCTATCTCAACAGCAACTACATTACCACCTAAAGTAATATCAATAGGTGTAGTTAATCTATCTGTAAATGTTGCTCTTACTACGTACTGAGATTTCATTGAATAGTCTTTTTTCATAAAATAGACTATATCATCATTTGGATCATACATGACTTGACAACCAACACCAACTACTGGATTGTCTATCCACTTTGTTGTTTCTGCCTCTGGAAATTGTTTTAAAAATTTAGATGGTAAATATTTATTAAACCACCATTTCATCCCCATGTTTGATATGGCTACCAAGCCACTACCCGGAGTATATTGAAATATTTTACCTTGAGCTTGTGATATAAAAAATAAACCTGCTGCTGTATTTATAACACCACGTTGATTTTCTAATGATCCATACTCATTTGATAAATCACTATTTACTATATTTTGTAAAGCTTGTTTAAACAATCCACCATCTCCTATTGTTATTTTAGTACCGGCATCTGTTTTTAAACTATCTACACCCTGAAATAATTGTGGTGATTGATAAGGGAAAAACATTAATGCTCCGGTCTTACTGAAAGGTTTTATAACAGATACTTTATTTTTAAAGTCCTTATAATTAGCAAATAGATACTGTCTCCAGTAATCTCTTCTATCTTCTTCTTCAGCACGTAAGGAATATATTAATCTCTTAGGATAATTGACATAACAATTTTCTGCAACGTATGGGTCATAGTCTTTTGTTTGTAGCTCTGCAAACGTACTGTTTTGGCTAATAAATTTAGATGGGCTTAAAGACTCATCATACTTATAAAAGTTATCAAATTTTTCTATTTCAGCATGAAACAAATCATCTAAATCATTGTAATCATACTTGTCATAAAATCTTCTTTCTTTTGGTTCTTCCCAATCTCTATATGGTAAGTTAATTTCTGTTTCAACATAAAAGTCATTTACCCCGTTTATGTGACTATACATATATGCACGGTTCATAGCAAATGCACTATTTAAACCATCAGAAGTAAAAAGTGATAGTAAGTTCCATCCACAAGTATCACCTCTATCTAAGTAATATAATTCATTTGGTAAAGTCTCATCAATATCATTACCACCAAACAATTCATTAAATCCAAAAGAACTTATTGTAGTGGCCATACCAGCCATATCAAACTTTCTACTGTTAAGCCAAAACCTTGGAAAGGGTACATTGTACCTTAAGTAATAATCATATGGGTATCCATCATACTGACCAATTAAAAAGTCAGTAAAGATTGGCATAATAGATTTTTCGGTATAGTGAGAAATAAATACATCACCACTAAATAAAGCTTTACTTGTATATTTAAAATTAGCTGGATCTGATTGATCTACTTTTTCTACACAACCTCTTTGCTGTATTTGTTTTATACCATCAAGCTGCCCATATTGATTATCCATATTAAACTTTAATGCACCATACAATGCAGATATAGGTTTTTTAAACGGACCTTCTGGGTTTTTCAAATTGCTCTGCCAATTTGGTGTTGATGCAGAACCATTACTATTAAAGAATCCACCTAAAGCAAATCTAGATTTATCTTCTACACCATAGTTTGAAGATATATTATCTTTAGTTGAAATTGCTACAGTAGTAGGTCTAAATAAATTATTTATTTTATATTTATTTTGATCAAATGTTTGGAATGAAGAGCCTATATAATTAGCTGCTTCATTTAATGTTCTAAATGTTATGTTTAAAGGATGGGCATTAAAATCATTATAGAAACCATATGAATTATATTTTAAAACATGTTCCTGAAAAGAATTTAGGTTATATAATAAATCTATTATTTCTTGACCTCCAACTGCAATATTTTTTTGGAGTAATGCAAAACCAAAAGCTTTTTTAAATAAATTTCCCAGGTTTGATTCTGAAGTATCTAATGTTACTCCTTCTTGAGAACCACCACCCATAAGACCACCATTAGCAGTAGAACCAGTATCTGACATGTTATCTATAGCCAACTGATTTAGTCTTTCTTTTGTACTGTCTCCAAACCCGGTTAAATCTGCTACATCTTGAATGCCACCAGTAAACAAATCCATAAGACCACCTAACCAACCTCCAAGGCCACCACCACCTTGACTATTCACATAGGCATTAATAGCATCATTAGCTTTTGTATGTGCACCACCACCTTTTTGATTATTGGTATTATTATCACTACCGTTGTCTGTTCCTCCACCACTGTTGTTTGAAATATTCCAAAAATTAGTAGCAGCAGCTCCTGGTACTACAGCACTTGCACTCCCGTTTCCACCACCTCCGCCAATGTCTTTAAACTTTAAGTGCCATTCTGGGTATGCATTATTTATACCCTGAACTGGCAATGCTTTAGTATCTGGTGTACCATTAATATTTCTTAAAGCATAACCTACACCTATTAATGCACTAATTATAGCACTAATATTTCTTAGTAATTTAAACTGAGGGTGCTTTTCTGATGGTTTAAAATAACCTGATGATTCTCCGGTTATCTTACCATAGAATACTGTTTCATATGCATTTAAATATGGCTTAGTAAACATTAAGTCTGGAGAATGAAATGTAAAAACATCTTCTCTAAAACCTGATAGAGGTGGAAAATCACTAATTGCAGAACCAGAAAATGGACCACCATTATCACAACCTTTTGTTTTTCTAACTGTTGTATGAAACACATCAGGTCTTAAATCATTAAAAGGGTAATTAGGATATAAACCTTGAGCATCACCAATTAAATTTTCAGTATCTGGCAAATCATACTCACGCATGTTTTTGAACATTCCTTTAGCAAGTATAGTTCTATTCCCTAATCTAGATCCTCTGAGTAATTCATAACCTACTATATTTGTAATAGGACTACCATCATTATATACAGGTCTTTTTATATTTGAAAATTCTACACCTAATATGTATATACCTGTATCTGTACCATCTGTTAAACCTAGTACAGGGTTAATCATTTCATTAGGCATTTTATGGTGCCTAATAAATTCACCGCATAAGTCTGCACCTGGATCAAATTCATTTGACCAAGTATGTGAGCTTGAATTCCATATTTCAGGTTGCTTATCAGGATACTTTTCTGTAGATTGCCAATAAGCCATTTCTCCCCTAGCTATTATTGTTGATCCATCTTCTTGTTGTTCACTAACTAAAGCACCTACGGTACTTGTGTTATAAACTTTGAATAAAGGATCTCCTGCAGGATCTAATGTATTAGGACCAGATATTATATCTCTTTCATTTTTAATATCTCCATTTGGTAATGTATAATCCTTAGATGCTCTACCTGGTATATGATATGACGAAGATCTTTCACCTGTGTTATATATCCATCTAATAAAAAATGCATACTGCTCATCTCGCATGTATCCTAATTTATTACCTGAGTTTATATAGTAATCATTAGTTACCTCATTAATAACCCAATTGGTTTTTATATTATTTGCAATGGGTTGGTAATTAAAATCAAATTGTTCAGTTGGACCTTGTCTTATAAGATAATCATTAACAACGTACATTGCCTCTGATTTTTCATATGCTGGAGACTGTCTGAATATTTCTTGTATAGGTATAGATATAAGTGAATCATCTATATAGTCTATATTTATATGTTTTGACTCAGTGCTATAGTTACCTACAAGTTTTGTAAATATTTGCCCTTGTTGTCTTATGAGCAATACTAAATCAAAATAAAAGTAATCTTTATCTAGACCATCAATTTCTAAATCAAGTGATCCATTACTACCTCTATGTGACCATATAGTCTGAATGTTTGATATTCCTATGTAGTCTGATATAACTTGATCATTCTCAGTATAAGCTATATAAGCTTGATAAGCTCCGTTTATAATAGTACCCCCATCAGTTGCTTTAGTAAGTTTAAGACAAGGTGTATCTACTAGAGGGTGTAATCTTATTTTTTCACAATCTAAAAAAGAAGTATCCTCGTAAATAATACACGGATCACCAGGAGCTGATACTATATCTTGTATGTAAGGAACATCATCTATATTCATTGAGCGTGATGGATTGTTACCATCATCCCAATACACTTGCCAAGAGCAGTCAAAATTTTCTTTTGCTGCACCGCTAACTAAAAACTTTTTATTAAAATTTAAACATGGATCATTAACTATTGTCTCATACTTACATTCACTATCATCAAATCTTCCTATTTCTGAACTAATATTATCTGTAGAATATACAATCCACTCATCACCATATCTATGTATAGCACCTATAATAGTATAAGGTATAACACCACATTGTAAATTAGCTGGCTCATTACCAATAATACCTAGATCACCATCTGAACTATTATTTGCTGCATTAATAGCATGGTACCAAGTATCATTTTTTTCAAAAGATGGTGTTACATCTTTATTCATTCCTTTGGTAAACATATTAGTATTTACACTAGAACTACTTTGAGATGATGCTTGTGTTGCTTTAGCTTTTGATGTAGACTTCTTCTTTGCCATAACTAGTTAAATATATTTTATTAATTATATCCAGTTGTAGTAGCAGATGTACCATTACTGTTTATTACTGCTGGTCCAGATACTTGAGGATTTGCAGGAGCATAACTTAAAAACATATTATAATAATTATGATATTGAGCTCTTCTATTCATTGTCCATACTTTTCTCATCTCAGCAAAATCTGGAGTGTTAACAAAACCAAGTGCATTATTTCTTGCTGCTCTAAGCTTACCCTCAACAAAACCTATTTGTTGTGAAACGTTTTCTCCTTGCCATAGCATATTTTCTAAAATCCTTTGTTTTACTGCATACTCATAATACTCATTACAGTAAGGGTGATCTAAAACAAGTAAATCCCCATTAGCGTCTTCCATTGCTCCTTGATAACTTATATAAACCTTACCTGTCTTAAATGTAGTTATCATATAACCGTCTTTTATTTCAGCAACATCTAAAGCTTGTGCTCCTAATGCAGGGCAAAAACATGTTGGATCATTTACATTTTGTATTCTAAGCTGAGTCCAACTACTAAATTGTCTGTATTGAGATGGGCCAACTCGTTGAACAAGTTGATACTCATTTTTATCATTGCATGTTTTAACAACACATACATCTTTGCAATTTTCACCATCTTCACAAGGTGCTGCATCAGTTGGTGCTGGAACGTAGGGTACATCATTAAATGTTTCAACGTGTGTACCTGAAGGCATGCTATTATTAATTACATAAGAGCCACATCTAAATGCATAATTTACAAATGCAAAATCAGATGGTAGTTGAGCTTTACCATGTTCAATATCTAAAACAACTTCTTTCGTTCTATGTATTCTTAAACCTAAATCATAGTTTACTCTAGTTGCAACTTTAATTAATTGTTGTGGTTCAATCATTCCCTCTAATGCATAATTAGAAAAGTCAATGGAGACATCTTCCATTAATTGACTAAACGTTCTGTATTTATTTGATACACCCATTATTGTCTATGTATATTACGTTTATTATCTGAATCTTCTGAAGGTATTTGCATTGACCCAATCATTGTCTGAATAACTTGACCTTCTATTTCTGCAAAAAGTGCTTCTGGAATATATATTGGTTGTTCATATCTAGGTGTACAGTCATCTTCTAAATCACAATTCCATCTTGTGATGTCTGAATTAAATACCCCTTCTAATTTTAATGCATCCCACTCAATGCTAGGAGAATATATATATCCATCTAACCACCAAAAATATAATGTTTTATTATATTTGAATGTGGTTGTTTTAGTCATTGAAGTATATGTACCCGGTTGAGTTGCTTGTAACTCTTGTGAACCATCTATTGAACTTACGGTACGTATTAGTGGCCCCCAGTAACCTTCTATCATTGAAGGTAATCTATGTTTTGTTCTTTTTATTGTACAACCACTTGTTACTCCAGAACAACCAGCCTCTACTTTATCTACTTCTATTAATTCTACATATGGTAAAGCTTTCCATACTGAATTAAACTTCATTAATTTGTTTGCATAATCTTGTCTTCTCATTAATATTTGAGCAAACTTTTCTATCAAACTATAAATATATCTGTCTGTAATAAATGCGTCTTGTACTTCTGCTTTGACTTGACCCCTTACTCTTGATACTACTTCTGCTATTGTTGACATAGTTTTTATATTTCAAATTCATTATAATCTTTAAGAGCTTCATTAGTTTTATCAGGTGTCTTATCATAAAGATGAGCTACCCTATACTTATTTTTCATTATAACATACTTTGTCCAATTCTTTGGGTATTCTTTGGCAACTGTTCTTTTAAAATTTCTACATGCTTTAAATCTCCAAAGTTCTCTGTTTTTAAATCTGTACTTTGTTGACCAGTTTGTATAAAATATTTTTCCTAAATTACCATCTGTTTCCCAGTTCTTGTTTTGTAAAACTTTACCATACTGATTAGATAATGCATAATTTGTATTAACTGATTTAGAGTTAGGGCATGTTCCAATAAACATAAATCCTAATGAATCAGGTAATTCAACACCATCTCTATTATCTATCACAGCATGCCATAAGTTTTCATTATATGTTTTAATTATTTTTTTTAGCTTCTTATTATCTATTTTAGAATACAAAGGTTTTTTTTCTTTGAATTCTCTATATGTTTCTTCATTTAATAACCCCAATCTTTTTTGTCTGTATCTTGGAGCATTCAAATCAGGTTTTTTAAAATTATTAATCATACAGTCTACATTTATAATTTACAAAAAAAACCCCACTTAATGAAATTTAAAGTGAGGTCTTTATATTGCTTGATAAGTTAATACGCATATATTTCCCATTGTTGGGTGTTGAATTTCTAATTTACCAGATCTTCTATTACCCACATACTTGTTACTATAGTGGTAGTAGTCTGTCTTTCCTAAACTTGGAAGTGTCTTCTCTATAAAACCAGCTGTTTCATTAGATGTCATATATTCTACTTTTCTATCTGTATGTATGTGACCTTTAAATAATGTTCTGTTTGTTGTAGCACCCCATTCTTTTGGATACTCTGATGCGTATATTAATGGATTATTTTTACTACGTTTATCACCATGCTCAAATGCATTAAAGTTGTTATGCCATACATGAACTTTCCTTTCTTCATATTTGGTATCCCATACTATCTCATCACTAACAATAGATTTAGATAAAGCATGGACTAAATGAAAAGAAGATAATCTATCATGATTACCTGGAACATATACAACAACTAATTCTTTACAATATGCTTTAATGTAATTTATAGCCCAGTGCATTGCATCAAATGCTTGCATATAAGCTTCTGTAGCAGGCATACAGTTATCTAATCCTGTTCCGCTAGTGGTAGTCCCATCAAATGTATCCATGTTGATTAAATCACCTCCTACAACAAAATACATTTTTTCTATATAATTAACAGGTGCTGCCTTATCTATAAGATATCTTACAGTATCTTCAAAGTCTTTATCTATGGTATCATTACCTTCTTTACCAAAATGAATATCTTGTAATGATATGACACCACACACAGGGTCTTTTGAAACAATATTTTTTAGATTTACTTTAGGTAATTTATATGTCTTAGGTTTCCAGCTTTCTAATAGCTCTTTAAAAAGCTTTTCTTCTGGGTTTTTAATCTGAGATACTAATGCTGACACTCTCCAGTGATCACCCATTTGTTTGTTCCAATACTGAGATAGTTTCCATCTATCAGTATCTATTTTTAGTAACTCAATTATTTCTTCTGCGCTTTTAGGCTCATGATCAAAAGTTCCTGAGATTTTACCTTCTCCCTTTTCTAAATCAATTGCTTCAACAACTTGAGCATTTTCTGCTGCTTTGCTAAAAAATATTGATTTTTTCTTTTTATTTTTTCTTTCAGTAAGTAACTCTTTCTTTATTTTTTTATATTGCTTTTCACTTATACCTAGTCTTTCACTACTGATTGAAGGATGCTTTTTCCACTTTAATGATTCTAATACTCTCTGTTTTAAATTGTCCATAAAAAAATTTTTTGATTATTGTAAAGATAAGAAAAAAAAAGAGACCGGAGTTAAACCCGGCCTCTTCCAACGTTTGTAGTAGAAAACCAACAAACCACCACCTGTTGTTATTTTATTATGCTCCTGTTGAAATTAAAATTTCAATAGGTATACAGCCAGCACCTATACCTGCATCTACAACTTTAATTTTGTAAAGAGTGTTTGGAACTAGATTTGTTATTTTAAAATTATTTGTAGTTGGCACTATAGGTGTGGTGTTTACTAATGTCCATCCTTGTGGGTTAATTTGCGTATCTATATAAATATTTATACCAGTACTATTGCTCCATACTCCATTCCACAGAACCTCTGCAGAGTTTTTAGTAACTACACCTGCATATACATTATATGGGTCATGTTGAACATCATCTGATGTACAAGTACCTAACCCATTTGCTAAAATCATAGAAAACTTCTGTATAATAGAATCAAGTCTTTCACCAGAAGTTATAACTATTTTACTACCAGAATCACCTATTTGAAAAGACGTACCACAATAACTTACACATGAAGCACATTGTATATCTTCACATCTTTCACTTCCAACACTACAATCTGTGTATGAGCAAGGGTTAGTTAATGCAACATCACTGCATCCACAATTACTACTATTATTTGAACAATTACATGCCATCTTTTATTATTTTATTTTAGCAGCTTGCTATAAGCTGTGCGTTTATAGTTGAAGGATCTTCATTTTCATTCCAAGATCCACTAGTATTAACTGCTAACTCTCTCCACGGATAAACTATTGTTCCTCCATTATTATATGTTGCATTTACACCAGAACCTAATACAATTATTTTAACACCTTGATTATTTGCCTGAGAGGTTAATTGACCTATATAAGCATAATCAGTTGGATCAAATGCATCATCATCACCGCTTGGTAATACATCAGTTATTACAACAATGTATTTAGCCACATTAGGTCTAAATGCATTTAAAAAGTTTCCAGTTAGTACTTGACCTATTGCCATATCTGTTGGTTCAGGACCATTAACTCCATCACCTATTTGTACACATGTACCATCTACACCACCATTAAGTTTTTGAACTTGAGTATTTGCTGTTGTTCCATTATTGTCTTGGAACATTTCCCATGCTGTTACATATTGAGTTACTCCAATTCCTGTATTAGCAATTTTTTGTGAAGAAGGTAATGATGTATAATCTACACATGCTGCATATTTTGGTGGGTCTGAGGCTTGTTCTTCATCAACAGTTACTATACCTATTCTATAGTTATTAGATCCTGAAGAAGTATCTATGGTATTAATTATACCAGCCATACCTGCTTTAATATCGTTTATTTCACTACCCATGCTTCCTGTGTAGTCAATAATAAATGCTACATCCATACCAGCATCACACGGTGCACTTGCTGATGCAGTATTAAAATCTACTTTGTCACACTCTTTTGTTTGACCATTTATTATAATTTGAAGCTCTGCAGTATACGTTGTTGCTGCAGTTAGTCCTACTATTGGTTGTGTAACTTGTGGACCTGGATTATTAATAACATATGTACCAACAACATTGCTTGTTGAAGCTTCTTTAATTATTAAGGTATACTGTGCTGTTAAGCCTAGTAAATTTGTAAAGTTTGCATTACCGCCTGATACTGTCATATCTGTAAATACTATACTTGGACAAGGGATTACACCATCTATAACTGAAGAATCAACTGATTCACAAGTTGATGTTCCGTCAGTAACTTTAAAGTCTACAGAGACACTTATATTTCCATACTGATTTAATGTTGGTATTGGAAAATTGTAACCTCCCCCGTTAGATTGTAGCTGCGTCACATCTACTGTTGCTGTTGCACTTGAACCAAGTGAATCTGTTAAAGTAATAACAGAAGATCCAGCAGGTGTTGTAAATGAAGATGGTATAGATGATGATGTGAAATCAAAGTTTATAGCATCTATAGCTCCTGCAGCATTTAAAATATTACTTGTTGTATATCCAAAAACTACACTATCACAACCTGTTGGACAACAATTTGTTTGTATAGATGAAACTGCATTATATAGATCATCAATAACAATCCATGCATTTTGAATACTTTGTGCAAGTGTACTAGGATTATTATTATATCCAGTTATAGAACCGTATGTTGCTTCTGATGATAATGAGCTTGTAGTCCCTATCAATGAAGTTTGACTTATTGCAGAGTTTATCTGTGTTGGTGTTCCAACAGCACTTTCTAAAGCACAAAATCTTTGTTCTAAAGCAAGAAGAAGTACTGATACATCTGTTAAATTACCTACATTAATAATACAAGTTGGTATAACTTGTTTTTCAGCCACAACTCCAGAACATGGTAAAACACATGCTTCTAATGTATTTAACCTATCATTATAACTTGAAAGAGTTGTATTTATAATTTGAATACTTTCTAAGTTAGTACATACCTGATTGGCAATTAAACTTGCAAATAAATCTAAACGTAATTCTGTTACAGGGTTTCCATTTTTATCATTGTACTGCATACATGCAGGCAATGTCATTATAGGTAAGCTATCTGTTGTTTGTATTGATCTAGCTAAATTTGAGCTTGTTCCTAAAGTTGAACCGGAACTATTAGCACAAATTTGGTTAACCATTTCCTGTAGTACAGGTACCAAAGTTGTTGGTGTTTGACCTTGAATATTTAAACAAGTAAGGTTTAATCCACTAAGATTAGGATTAGCATCAACCCCGTTAGTAATTATATCACAAACTTTAGTTGCTAGTTTTGCTGTAACATCAGTTATTGTATCACCTGTACATAAATCAATACATGCAATATCTGGACCTTGCCACACTACACAATTAGATGATATATTGTCACACCCGTTTGTTGAGGCACTTGAGCTTGTTGGGATCATAGATACTTAATTTTATTATAATGTAATGTTTGCTTGTAAACTATACAATAATAATATACAAAAAATTTTAAAACCAAACAACTAATGCCTGGTTTTAAAATTTTGTTTAAGTAAATATGTAAAGTAAGTCTAAGCTTTTTCTTCTTCTATATCACTAATAGTACCATCTTCTAAACTAATGTTTACAGATCCATACTTTTCTTCTAAAGCTACACTCATATCTTTCCATTCTGCTTGAAGTTCAGTATGTCTAGACACAAGTTGATTTTTTACAAGTTCAGCATTACCTATATTCATCAATAAAGTATTGATTTCATTTTGCTTTACTTTTACTTCTTCTAATTCCTTTGCAGAAATTTTTTTTGCTTTTTTTGATTTTGCCATTATAATTGGTTTTTAAAAATTTGTATACTCTTCAAAGATAATAATATTTTCTAAACTACCAAGGAAGATCAACAACTAAATTTGTATCAGGTAATAAATCTTTCTTAATTATATTCTGCATTCCTGTTATATAATCATCCCGTAAATACTTTATTAAAAATGTTTTTACATCATTTTTAGATAATGATTTATAATCTTGTGTTACTACAACTCCTTCATCAGTATCTTTTACAATGTATGATCCGTGTACAGTAACACTTTTCTTTTCATATGTTGATTTCAATGACTTGGGTATTACTAATGAACCTGTATAAGTAAACACTATCTCCTTTATTAAAGAGTTACCATCTGTAACTAAAGACTCAACATCAAAATAAAATCTTTGAGATAAGTGCTCTTTAATTACAGGTGCCTGTACTTTTTTAACAACCTTCTTGACAACTTTCTTTTTTGTTACTTTTTTCTTAGTTGACGTTTTTTTCTTCTTTGTCATAATAGTTAGTTTAAATATTAAAATTGATTACGGGCAAACACTTAATGTTACACAAGCTGTGCTTCCATCTTCAAAAGTAATTAGTAAATATTTAAATTTACCTTCAGTAAAATACTCTTGAGATTTTATACTTGATGGTCTTCCATTTACAAAAATACTTCCACCACCATCACTTCCTGCAGGTCCAGCAGGTCCCTGTATCCCTTGTGGTCCTTGACTCCCCGTTGCACCGGTATTACCAGTAGGTCCTCTAGAACCTGTTGGCCCTTGACTACCAGTTGGCCCTTTATCACCTTGTGGGCCTTGCGGGCCTTGACTACCTGTAGCTCCGGCTGATCCAGTTGCCCCTCTAGGTCCAGTAGATCCAGTTGCACCTGGTGCTCCATCACTACCATCAGTTCCATTACTTCCTGCCGGTCCTTGTGAACCTGTATTTCCTTTAGCTCCAGCTGGTCCCTGGGCACCGGTAGTACCTGTAGCACCTCTTGCTCCCGTATCTCCTGTATCCCCTTTAGGTCCTGTCAAACCTGTTGGATTACCTACCCAGTCTCCTTTAACATTAATTACATCTACACCATTAATTCTAACAGATCCTACATCCGCAACTCCTTTAAGTTTTAAATTACCACCAGTTGTTAATGACATTGCACCGTCACTATTTGACTGACCTTCATATTTCCAAACCCATCCACGGTCTGTGTCATTATTCATTTGGAATACTGTAGCATAGTCATTTAAATAACCATAGGTTTGACCTGATTGCATTCCTATACCATAAGTAGCTGAAGTACCCCAGAATCTAAATTTACTTGCGTTATCACCTGAATTAGTATAGTGATATGTTCCACCATTAGGCCCGGCTGGACCTTGGGAACCAGTATCACCTTTTGGACCTTGAGATCCCGTGTCTCCTTTTGCTCCTGCTGCACCAGCAGATCCAGTAGCACCACGTGCACCCGTATCTCCCTTAGCTCCAGCTGTACCCGGATTACCTTGAATACCTTGTGATCCAGTAGCACCTTTATCTCCAGTGTCACCCTTGGCACCCGCAGCTCCAGCGGCTCCTGCAGGCCCTCTTGCTCCTGTACTTCCTGTATCACCTGTATCACCTTTGGCACCAGCTGTTCCAGTTAATCCACGTATTCCTTGTATTCCTTGTATACCTTGTGATCCTGTATCTCCCTTAACACCTTGTATTCCTTGAGACCCTGTGTCTCCTTTAGGACCTTGAGGGCCTGTATTAGTTGGCATTGTTACAGAGTTACCATCACTAATTGTAAGTGTTTGACCTGATACAGCAAGAGTTTGTTGATCTGCACAAATAGTAACAGTTCTTGCTTCTTCATCAATTTCTACATTTGTTCCTTTACAACCTAGTAAAGTTAAAGTATCATTATTGCTAGCTGCTTTAATAAGACCTTTACCATTAGTTACGTTTTTAAATATAGATTGAGAAGAACCTCTATCTGTATTTGTAATAGTAATAGTACCTCCACTAGATGTAGAAGTCATTTCTGATTGTATACCACTACCTTGTGCTATTGTTAATGTCTCACCATTTGTAACTGCTGTACTTTCTGTTCCATTCCCTTCTTTAATAGTCCATGAAGACATAGTACCTTGTGGAATACTAAATGATGTAGTTAAAGTACCACCATCTTGTTGTGTAAGAGTAAGTGTTTTTGTAGAAGAACCTGAATCACTAAATCCAGTAATCATATTGTCATATGCAGAATTAGATTCTGCTGAACTACCACCACTCCAAGTTACTGCACCACTAACAGCTAAAGCATTTGTACTGCCATTAAATGTTAATCCTGCATCACTTGTTATATTACTACTGCCATTCCAATAAGCAACTCTTCCTGATGAACCACTACCTGTTACATTACCTACTTGAGTATTATCTATTTTCTGCCAAGCATCTGTAGCCAGGTCAGAGAATACTGCCCAATCACCTACTGCCCAATCAGTAATACCATCTAAGTTTGTAGAACCTGCAGTAGAAACAATATAGTATTCACCTGGAGTTCCTTTAGCACTAACCAACGCAGGTACGTTAGTAGCTGCATTCCAGGTTCCTATATATTTTAATACACCTGTTACCGCAGAATTAATTGCAGTTTGTATTTGAGCACCTGTAGCTAAATTAGTAGATGAAGAACTTACAGTACCAGTTTTTGGTGTTAGTGTTACTGATGTTGTTCCACTCTTAGTTAATGTATTAGTATTTCCAGATGCAACACTTGTTACACCGGAGCTTGAGCTAGTACCTGCACCAATTAATGTTCTAACTTCTGCAGCACTAATTCCTGAATTAAGAGTTGGTGTACTTCCATTTGAAAGTATTGCCGGTGTTCCTGTATCAGTTTTCTTAGCAGTATTTGCAGTAATTGCTTGTGCTTGAGCAGTTGTAATAGTAGTTATATTACCCGCCTTAGCTGTAGTAGAAGTAGTTCCAATTACTAAATTAGATGATCCATTACCTGTACCTGCTCCAATGAGACTTCTCATTTCTGCAGCTGATATTCCTGAATTTAATGAAGGAGTTGTTCCGTTAGATAAAACTGCTGGTACTCCTGAATCAGTTACTTTCTTATTGTTATTTGCAATATCTGTTGCCTGTTGAGAAGTAATAGTTGTTGTATTACCTGCCATAGCAGTTGTTGCTGTTGTACCAATAACTAAGTTTGACGTACCACTTCCTGTACCTGCCCCTATAAGAGTTCTTACCTCTGAGGCACTTATTCCTGTATTTAGAGTTGGACTTGTACCATCAGATAATATTGCAGGTCTACCGGTATCTGGTAATGTGTTAGTAATAGTTATAGTTCCACCACTACTTGTTGATGTCATCTCAGATGTAATACCTGTACCCTGAGCAATAGTAAATGTTTCTCCATTAGTAACAGCAGTTGATTCAGTACCATTACCTTCTTTTATTGTCCAAGAACTCATAGATCCTGAACCTGTTCCAGCCCCAATTAATGACCTTACTTCTGCTCCAGTTACACCGGAAGCTAAAGTTGGTGTACCACCACCACTAAATATACCAGGCTCAGCATAAATAGTAGAACTATTAAATGCATTACTTCCATATGTATATGTTTGATTTGTAGTACCACTAACGCTAAACGTAAGTGTGTTACCTGATTTAGTTATACCATCAAGATAAAAGTTTGAAGCAGATGTTAAATATCTACCATCTAAATCTACTGTAAGGTCTGCTAGACCTGAACGTGTCAATGTTAATACACCAGTTCCTGTAGCAAAGCTAATACCAGATACATAATTATTTGTACCTGTCTGATCATTAACCCATTTTACAGCAGAACCTGTACTACTAAGTACCTGACCATTTGAGCCAGCAGATCCTGAACTATCCAAGAATGCATCATCAGTGCCTAACTGTACACTTGAATGTAACTTGTCACCATCAATATCTAATAATCTTTGTGAGCCTGGTATAGTTGCCATATTATTTCTTTTTTCCTTTTAATTTAAATCTTGTCATTTTCATTTTGATTTGTGGATCCATAGCACCTTGATACATACTACCGTATACTATCACATCTCTATCACCAGACATCTTATATGGAGCTTTATTTGGATGGCCTGTTGCAACCGCCTTAACCCTTAAAGAAGTACCTGGATTTAAAAATACGTGATTAGTACCCGTATTATAACCTTCCCATGTAGATCCTCCATCATTAGATACAAAATAACTTAATGAACACCCTGTAGGAATAAACCAATCAATTGTTTCCCAATAAACTACATTTATTTCTTGACTATTTTCTAGTGTATAATCACCATATGTTATTGACCAATCTCCTATTAACTCATTTTTATAATCATCACTCCATATTCTAAAACCATAACCATCTGCACCATAACCAGTATGAATCCACCAAGGTACCCCATTAGTAGAATACATTCTTGTCATATTAGATCCATAATCTACTCTATAGTTTCTTCCTCTACCTAAAGAAGAGCTATCATTAGTCACATCATTATATCTATACAATGCAACAACTCTATCATTATCTTCATCTATCCAACCTGGTATCATTGCTTTACCTCTATCTCCTGTTGTTGGACAAAAGTCATATCCTGGCATTCTATCTGTTGGTTGTCCTGCTGCATCTGATTGGTATTTAGTACCTGCCCTAAATTGAACAGCATAATTGTTACCAGGTGTTTGTGATTCCACATATCTTCTTTGTAATAAAATTGCCTTTGCTCCAGTAAAACATGGTGTTACATCTACCTTAGCTATACTTGAATTTACCCCAACCCAGAAAACATTTGGTGCTCTTTTAGGATCTGGTATATACCAACCTTGTTCATAGCCGTCATCACCAAGACCAATATCACCCATGTCACACCATACAATTTGTGGTTTAGATGTTGATGCATCAAGTACTAAAGCAAAATTGGCATTGTAAAAATACCCATATAAAACTCTATCATTAACTTCATCATACATCATCCAATTTCTATAGCCATTCCTATCCATAGGGGAAGATCCAGGATACATGTTGGCTGCATCATCAGCTTGTATTCTTTCTTCAACACCTGTTTTTAGGTTTCTTCTCATTATTTTTTTGTAATGATGAGAGTCATGGTCACCTGCATATATCCATTCTCCAGCAGCTACTAAACCACTAAAGTAAGATGAGCCTACTCTATTGACATAACCTCCTCCTGTATCTTGAGATCCTATAAAAATTTGAGGGTTGCTGTGAGTTGGTCTAGGATCTTTTACAAATGTTGATCCTCCATTAACAAGACCGCTATAATCAAATGTAGTATATCCTTCTACATTATATGTCATAGCAACACCTAACTTATTTACTTTATCTATTGCAACTGATGTAATGTGATTATATATAGATGTTGTATCTCTCCAAAGAAAATTGTAATCATAATATAACCTAGTCATAGTACCATCATCATTCAATCTACGTACAGCAAAACCATCACCCCAACCAACTGTAAATATTAAGTCACCATCTATTTCATAAGAGTTTGTAAAACCTATACACCTATCACCACCATCATATTCACCACTACCGCTAGATACGGTAGTATTGCTCATACCTCTTTTTTGAACAGGTACAA
>Ga0316203_1000403_pt1 | contig 55057 bp, 49 predicted proteins | sample 6monrhotite_MG_FD_204940 | JGI IMG/M metagenome (GOLD analysis project Ga0316203, IMG submission 204940) | Microbial mat bacterial communities from mineral coupon in-situ incubated in ocean water Damariscotta River, Maine, United States -... | ecosystem: Environmental > Aquatic > Marine >... | reverse complement strand
AAAGCGGGCTTTAAAAAAGTCATGTCCAGCTTTGTCGAAGCAACGTGAAGGTGAACTTATGACGGACCAAACCGCCCTGTGGCAGCTCTCTTTAGAGATCATTGATGAATACATTCCGGCTTTTGAAATTGCCATTGAGCCATTTGTGGAAACGTTGATGTGGACGGTGGATGAAGATGTGCATGGCCTTCAACGGATGGCGGGGTTCACCACAACCCAGCCGGACCTAGCCTTGCTTCAAACGTCCGTGGACGGTGTGGCCAAAATGCTGGGCGTGGCGGCCCCTTGTGTGGTTTGTGAAGAATTGGCCCCGCGCGATTGGGTGGCGGAAAACCTTAAAGATTTCCCGGCCATTGATGAAGGCCGGTTCTATATTTATGCCTCGCACATTGAAGAACGCCCCTTGCCGGGGCGTATCCCCATGCGCATTGATCCGGGTGCGGCCTTTGGCACAGGAACCCATGCGACGACGTCTGGCTGTTTGCAAGCGCTTGAAAAACTAGGCCGTAAACATGACTTCAAAAAACCTTTGGATGTCGGGTGTGGGTCCGGCATTTTGGCGATTGCCATGGCAAAGCTGTGGCATATTGAGGTTTTGGGGACCGATATCGATCCAGTGGCAGTCAAAGTCGCCAAGCGCAATGCGGGCCTAAACCGAGTTGCACGCCTGCTGAATTTTCAGGCTGGCCCGGGTTTTGCTCCGATTGCTAAACAAGACCGCTTTGATTTGATCGTTGCCAATATATTGGCCCGCCCCTTGAGAAAAATAGCCCCAGATTTAGGACGTCATTTGTCACCGGGTGGTCATGTGGTGTTGTCGGGATTGATTGTGCGCGATGAACGATTCGTCGTGGCTGTGTATCTGGCGCAGGGGCTTAAATTGAAAAGCCGTATTGTCCGGGACGGCTGGTTGACGTTGGTTCTGCAAAATCGTGATTAGCCCGTTTTGTGCTGTTTGGCTGAGTACGGGGTAAACCTAGACCCGCTGCCACTCTGATGCGTCCGGCGCGGGGCTTTTGGCGGCGTTTCGGCTTCCCCTTTGGCGGCAAGCGCTGTCAGGGTTTCGGCTTGGCGTGCTTTTTGATGATGGGTTTCGGTCGTTGCCCGGTCCACGCGATGAACTTTGTTTTCAAGATCCTTGATGTGCATTTGCATTTTAAACAATTCGGCTTGCGTCTTGGTTTGGTGTTCGGCGGATCGGCGCATGACTTCGCTGGCGAACAGTATCGCCAACAAGCCTATGAAAAATCCAATAACGCCAAAAATCTGTGCCATGATGACTTGAATTTAAAAGAGAATGTTAAAAAAAGCGTAAACACCTTGGATTCATTGATGCTTTTTGTGGCTCACCACACCAACAAAGCCAGCGATAAACTGCCCGCCAAAACACCCAACCCAATGCTTTTGCGGGTCCCGTAAAAAACCATCAAGCCGACTGCAACGGCGCCTAAGCGAACCCATATAGAGGTGTCCGTCAAAGCCCCAATGGGCAGGACCAACATCCGCACCACCAACCCCGCCATCAGGGCATAGGCGATACAGGTGATCCATTCCACTAAGGAGCTATCGGCATCAATGTGACCCGATAAAAAAGCGCCCAAGCCGCGCGGGATATAAGTGACGATGGCCACCAAGGTGATGATCACGTAGGGGTTTGAGAGGCTGAAGTCCATCACAGCCCCCGATTCTTTTTAAGGCGCTGATCCAAAAACCAAGCCAACGTGCCGCCGATCAACCCCGTGATGACCAGTGCCCAGTCGGGGGTAAGCATAAAGGTCATCGGCCCGAGAAGGGCACCAAAAAATAGCGCCATAATCCGGCCTGGGTCCTTTAGGTCCTTTAAAAAAAGCAGCGTGAAGTACATTGGGTTTATGAACACCAAGGTGAGCGTGATGGGCAATGGAACTTGCCCCGCCATCAAATAACCCGTAACGGCAAACAGTGGCGAGCCACAATATAAAAGCAATCCAAAGCCCAACAGGAACGGCAATTTTTGCTCGGGCTCTAAGTCGGGCAAACGGCGCATGGTGCCGACCCAAGAGGTCGCGGCAATGATCATCGCCACGGCGTAATAGACCCAATTTGGAATGCCTGGACGGCGCACATGGGGCAACAAAGTTGCCGCCAAGGGGAATAGTCGGGCATTGATCAAGGCAATGGCCGACACAATCGCCACCACGGGTGCTCCGCTGCGGGCCATTTCGGCCATGGCGATTTGTCCTGGCAAGGCCCAGGTCGACAGCGTTGAATACAGCGCGTGCCACACCGACCAATGGATATCATTGATCATCGAACCAAAGCCCAAGAAGCTGGCCCCCATAATCAGCATGGGTACGCCCGCCGCTTCGCGCACGCCGCCCCAAAAGGCAGCTTTGGGGGTTGGGTATTTGGGGGCAAGAGGACTTGTCATGTCCAAAGTCATACCCTAGCGCTGAGGTTTTGAAAACCGTAGAGAATTGGTGCTAAATGGGTTAGGCTCTGTGGTAAGAGTGAAAAAGGGGATACGCGTGAACGCCGGGTTCAAATTCGACCAAATCAGTCAATTGTTTCGAGACCTCATCGTCTGGGTGCAGACGCACGTCTTGGTGATTCCCAATTTGGTTCAGATTGCGGTCATTTTGCTGACCTATGTGTTGGCACGGGGATCGGAAAAATGGCTACACACCATTTTTTCTAAAACCCTAGATGGCAGTTGGGGTGGAAACTGGATTCATCGTTACCGCATCCAACTGGAACAGATTTTCATGCCGCTGCTGATGCCAACGGTGTGGCTAGTCCTGATGGGGGCTGCTCAGTTTGCAATGCGTCAACTGCAATGGCAAACCGCAATTTTTGATATTGGCGTTAGCCTACTGACCGCGTGGTTGGTTATCCGTTTGGCTTTGAATTTTATTGCCGATCCCTGGTGGTCGCGTGCCGTTGCCGTGTCGGTGTGGGTGGTGGCGGCGTTGGACATTATCGGGCTTTTGGCCCCGACCTTGGCCTTTATGGATGTCTTGGCGGTCAATTTAGGCGACTTGCGCATTTCATTGTTAAGCGTGGCCAAGGCCTTGGTGGCTTTGGTGGTGTTTTTATGGATCGCCAATGCCGCCGCGCAATTGGTCGAAAACCGACTGCGTGCGCTGACTCATATGACCCCGTCTTTGCAAGTTTTGTTTGGTAAACTGGTGCGGGTTTTGTTCATCGCCATCGCCATTTTGGTGGCGCTTAATTCCGTCGGTATCGATCTGACGGCCTTGACCGTGTTTTCGGGTGCATTGGGTTTAGGGATTGGTTTGGGTTTGCAAAAAGTGGTGGCAAACTTATTCAGTGGCATCATTTTGCTGTTGGACCGTTCGGTAAAACCCGGTGATGTTATCGCCATCAATCAAACTTACGGCTGGATCAATTCCATTGGTGCGCGGTATGTGTCGGTGGTGACCCGTGACGGCATTGAACACTTGATTCCCAACGAAGAACTGATCAATCGCCCGGTGGAAAACTGGTCCCATTCCGATCGTAAAGTTCGCGTAAGGCTGCCCATTGGTGTGTCGTATGAATCCGACCTTCATATGGCCATAGATTTGGCCATTGAAGCGGCGGAAAATTTTGATCGGATTTTAGACGCGCCAAAACCCATATGCTTGGTTAAAGGCTATGGCGATAATGCCGTGGATTTAGAATTGCGGGTGTGGATTCAAGATGCTGAAAAAGGTGTGTCCAACATCAAAAGTAATATTTATCTAAAAATTTGGGATCTCTATCACGAAAACAACATCGCCTTCCCGTATCCTCAACGCGACATTCATGTGCGCGGTCCGATCAAAGTCGAAATGGATCGTTAAAGTCTGCGCAATACCAACTCGGATATTTCGGCATCCCGAAGCAAGACTGGGTTGGTCAACATGCTTGACCCCCGGCTGTTCGCGACGATGGTGGGGATATCGGCTTGGGTGACACCGAAAGTGCTTAACGTGGGCAGGTTAAGACGTTCGGTCCAGTCTTTGAGGGTTCTCACCAAAGCGTTTAAAGCATCATTGCCACTGACCGTGCCGCCCGCCACCAACTGACCAGCGCGGGCGTAGTTGGTTAAGGCGCTGTTTCCCGGATCGCGCTCAACTAAGGCCCGAATGTTGATGTCGGTGGCCTCCGCAACCAAGGTGCCGCACACCACGCCGTGGGGAATGGGAAACAGCGAGCCTAAAGGCTGGGCTAAGCCATGCACGCTGCCCAATCCGGTTTGTGCCAAACACACGCCGCTCATTAACGAGGCATAGGCCATGTGAGCCCGGGCATCATGGGCGCGTTGGGTGTCGTCACCGACGTGATCTTGCGTTTCAGGGGCCGCGAGCCACATGTCCCAAAAGCCTTGGTTAAAGTGATCCAGGCCGGACCATGCCAGAGCTTCGGTCATGGGGTTAGAGCGGGTTGAGACGATGCTTTCCAACAATTGGGTGAACGCATCCATGCCATTGGCGGCAGTGATGAACTTCGAGCACGAGATCAAGAGGTCGGGATCAACGAAAGTGGTCTTGGCGACCAAGCTGTCACTGCGAAATGATTTTTTAAAGCCATCGGATCCGTGCTGGCTGAGCACGGCATTCTTGGTTGCCTCACTGCCCGTCCCAGCGGTGGTCGGGACGGCGATAAACGGCGTCGCTGGGCCGACATAGGGACGCTCAGGTCCAACGCCTTCCAAGTGGTCCATCACCGAATTTCCGGGTTTTAAAAGACCCGCAATGGCTTTGGCTGCATCCAAAGCACTGCCGCCCCCAATGCCCAAAACAACATCGATGTTTTCGTTTTTAAAGTGGTGGACGGCTTCATCAATGGCTTTTGGGGATGGCTCTTGGTCAATGGTGAGAACTTGGTAGTGGATGTCGGCGGCGATAAGCTGGTCTTTAAGGGTCGCCCAAGCCTTAGACACCGAAAAAGACTTTGCCCCGGTGACAATCAAAACCCGGCGGCCAAACCGTAACAGTTCATCTGGCACTTGATGAAGAACACCCCGACCAACGCAAAGTTTAGGCAGGGCGGCTATGGTAAATGGCATGATGTAAGTCCTTTGGTTACTTTTTGGGTATAGCATGGTTTGAATTGTGACCCTCGTCACTTTTTATCTTTTCATAACGGGGTATGATTAAACAATGAAAATAGGTTTGGTGAGTTTTGGTCTGTTTGCGCTGGTGACGGTGGCCCCGTTTTCGGTGTGGGCGATGGCGTGCCCTGTGACCCCCAAGCCCAACGTATCCATCCAGGTGCTGGACCCGGCGGCGTCGATAACAACGCATAAATCCTTAAGACAGATCAATGCGTCGGCCACCGGGCAAGGCTTGGTGCATAAGGGCAGTCGGGCGTTGGGAACCACCCAAAGCGAGGTCGAGGCGTCGATGAATATGAATTTTGTCGGGCAAAAGCAGATCCGTGGACAGCAGCACATTTTTTGTTTGAATACCAAGTTCGTTAAGGCGCGCTTTGGTCACAGAAAACTTATTGTGAACTTGCCCCGGGAGTATCGCCGGGGATCGTGCCAGTACAATGTGGTTCACCGTCATGAAATGGCGCATGTCGATGTTAACCGCCAAGGGGTGCGTAAATATGCAGCTATTTTAAAGTCTGAATTGGAACGCGAGTTAAGACGCATCGGCACCTTACAGGTCAAAACCATGGGGCGCGGCACACAAATCTTTGAAAAACGTCTCAAAGCCGTGGTTGAGGCGGTCACCAAACGATTTAATTCAGAAATTAAGGTTTTGCATGGTAAAATAGATGCTCCTGGTAGCCCGTATGCTGCTGATGGAGCCTGCAAATCGTGGTGAACACCGAACGCATACTTATGTACTAGAAAACTTATGTACTAGAAAAACTTGAGATAAACGGCTATGTTTATCACACTGAAATCAGGAGGGTTATTGTGGAGGGAGCCTTTTTAAACGCACAGCAAGATAGCGGCGCGGTTTCCGTCACGCCGATTTCTTGGTCGAGTGCTCATGAAACCCATCAAGGCAGTGCTTTGTCGTTGCCCGATGGCGCAGATTTTTTACGTGCTGATTTTTCCCGTTCTGGCCCAGATCTTCTGATTGAAACGCCGTCCGGTGATCACTTCGTTATTACAAGCTATTTTACATTTTTAGCTCCACCCGCCCTGGAAACCGCAGATGGCGCCATTTTGAATGCGGGTTTGGTGGCGAAGCTAGCAGGTCCCGTAGCCCCGGCTATGACGGCTCAAAATGCGGGACTTGGGTTTTCGAATCTTGGCGAACCCATTGGTCAAATCAATGAGGGTGCGGGCTCTATTTCCGTCACACATGCCGATGGTAACAGGGGCGTATTGACTCTTGGGGATTCCATTTTCCAGGGTGATGTTTTGGAAACCGGACCCAAAGCCAATGTCAGTGTGGTGTTTGTTGACGATACTATCTTCACCTTGGATGCGGGCGGTCGCATGGTCATGGATGAAATGGTCTATGACGCCGAAACGCAGACCGGAATTTTCAGCGCTCAAGTGGTGCAGGGTGTGTTTTCCTTTGTCAGTGGCAAGGTCGCCAAAACCTCGTTGGATGGTATGGTGGTTGCAACGCCAACCAATACCATTGGAATTCGCGGATCGACCGTGTTGGGCGAAGCCGCTCAAGAAGGGGCCGCGAACAAAATTACTCTCATCAGTGACATCGACGGCAACGTTGGGGAATTGGTCATTTCAAATGGTGCTGGCACCATGACGTTAAGCCAGCCCGGGGCCAGCACGACGGTGTTTAGCGCCTCTGCCGCGCCGACACCGTTCACGATTTTGTCGCCCCAAGATATTCAACAAAGCTATGGTTCGACGTTGACGAATTTGGTTAAGTCCGTTGCCAAAAAAGCCGATCAAGATACCCAAGAAGCGGCGCGCAAGGCGCAACAAGCCGACCAAGAAACCGTGCAAGCTCAGGAACAAGCGCAGCAAGCGGAAGATCAAGCTGTCCAAGCTGACGAACAAGCTCAGCAAGCCGATGTTGAAGCCGAAGCGGCTTTAGCTGAAGCCGACGTGGCCAAGGCCGAAGCCGAAGCCATGGCCGCCGAGGTTGAAGCTTTGAAAGCGGCAAGCGATCCGAAAGCGGAGGCTATGGCCGCTGCCTTGGAAGCAAAGACTGCTGAAGTTGATGCCAAAGTTGTCGCCGCCGAAGCTAAGGCCGCCGCCGCCGCCGAAGCCCAGGTTCAGGCTGAAGAGGCGGCTGTTCAAGCTGAGGTGCAAATTCAAGCGGCAGCCCAGGCTGAGCAGCAAGCCGTGCAAGCCAACGCCACCGTCGAGCAACTGAGTCAATACAGCTCTATGGCGCAAAGCGCCGCCGTAATTCAAGAACAGGTCTATACCCAGTTTGTGGAAACGGGTGTTGTCGACCCAACCTATGTTGCGGGCGTGGCATCGGATGTCGCTCCGGTTATCGATACCCAAACCAGTGCCATTGACCAAGCCGCGCAAACAGCATCTGACCAAGCCATTGCGGCGGGGGCAACCCCCGAAGAAGCGGCTGCGGCTGGTTTTGCCGCGGCGAAGGAACAGGCGCTTGCCGAGGGTGCAACCCCAGAAGAAATTGCCGCCGCCGAGCAGGCTTATAATGATGCGATTGCCGCTGGTTTGTCACCGGAAGAAGCCATGGCGGCGGCGGGAGCGGCGGGCCAACAGGCAGGATTGCAACCTGGCCAAGACCCGGCGTTGACGGGTCAACCCCCTGTCGATGCGGCGGGGCAAGTGGTTCAAGCCGGTACAACCCCAGACCAACAACAAATTGATGCCGCTGCCCAGGCTTACGATGCAGCCATTGCGGCAGGCTTGTCCCCCGCAGAGGCGGAGCTAGCCGTTCAAGCCAAGATGGCTGAAATGGGGATTCCAATTGGACCCGTTGATGGCGGCCTTAACGGTGGTATGGCTCCCGGTACGGTGATGAGTGACGGCACCGTGGTGCCAGGTGGCTCTGGTTCGTTTATTGGCGGTTATTTTGGTCCAAATGGAAGTCAAACCGGTGGGGGATATCCCTTCGACATGGGCGGTACCATGGACATGTTTGGCATGGGGGGAGTAATTGATCCGTTTTACATGGGTGGTCTGGGGCCGATGGATATGTATGGCTTTAATCCAATTCAGTTCTATGACTTCAATTTCTATGACCCTAACGCCTTCATTGATCCGTATGGGACCTATCTGCCCGATCCAAATCGGACGAATTCAACATTTTTTGAAGTCTTGAATGCAACCGTTGGTGACGATCATTTGTATGGGTCCGATGGGGCGACTCAATTTGTGATGCAGTTTGGGGTGACTTTGGGGGGGTATGACATCGTTGATGGTGGATTGGGAACCGATGAGGTTGCCTTTACCTATCTGGAAAATAGCTTATTTGTATACGATTCCGCCACGGCTATCGGACAATATTCGTCAAGTGATGGTTTGGTCAGTGGGACGGTTACCTTTAATTCCATTGAACAAATCTACGCCGATGATGGCGTCGGGTCGTTTTCGGATGCTAGCGGTACGTCTGTCCAGCTCAACACCAGCGGTGTTCGTCTTGCTTTCGGTGCAAACGACACCGGCATAGGGTATATCGTTGCTGGTACGGACGCCGGCAATGATACCATTACCTTGGCCGATTCAACCACTCTGACCTATTCTGGGTTGTCCAATACGGTTACCAACGGATCTATTTTGGGTTCAATTGTCTTTGGTAAAGGTGGCAACGATATCCTCACGGGGACATCGGCCGATGATATTATTTATGGCGGTCTTGGCAATGACACACTTGACGGCGGTGGTGGCACGAACGGCGACAGCCTGTTTGGCGGAGCTGGCACAGATTCCTTAACCGGTGGCACGGCAAACGATGATCTCTATGGTGGAGCCGGCATTGACACTTTAATCGGCGGCGGAGGCCAAGATGTTCTTAATGGCGGAGCCGGTGCAGATATTTTTCGCTATTCTGCGACGACAGACGGTGGGGCTGCCGGTGATTTTATCAAAGATTTCAGTGGATCGACAGCTTTTGGCGGGGCGACGGGCGATGGGGATGTCCTTCAATTTGCCACGGCGGCTTTTGGCATCGGGACGGTTGCCTATGAAGAAATTGCTTGGGGTGGAACCTCGACAGGCTTGACCCTCACTAATGCTGCCGCAAATGTCATCGTACTCACGGGGGGTGTAGGTGGAACCCTGACCAATGCCCTGACGGCCTTTGCCGCCGGGAATACAACAGCAACTAATGCTGTCTTTGTTTTTAATGATAGCGACATAAATAATGTAGGGTCTGTATATTATTCAGGTGGTCTTAATACAGGTACTGTTGGTTCAACTGTGGGTGTATTTTCTGGGGTGACCGTCGATTTGGTTGATCTTGCAGCCGCTGACTTTGGAGTGGTTTAGATTTCATTTTGTGTTGTTCTTTGTGGTTTAGGAAAAAAGTTACGATTTGTTAGACTTTTAGGGCTATAAAGTGTAATTAAATGTGCTGCGTAAACATGCACATGTAAAATATTTGGGTTTTGGAAACGATTGTGTCTTTTCATTTGAAGCTTAGGGCTGCGTTACTGGGCAGTGTTTTGTCCTTATCCGTTGTGGGTTCAGCCCAAGCTGCGGGCTTGTCAGAATCCCTGTCTACGCTTTTGACGGAACACGAACGCATTAAGGCAGCGCAGGCTGACTTAGATGCAGCACGGGCCAATATGGGCGTTGCCGAAGGTGGCTATTTTCCAACCCTCAGTTTGACGGCAAATACAGGTCACGAAACAATTTACACCCGAAACCCAGTGAGTGATGCGGCTACTCAGACGGCACTTCCTCAGCGTGAGGTTGATTTGGGCGTGTCCCAAACGCTTTGGGATTTTGGCGCGACCAAGGCCACCGTAGGCGGTGCCAATTTGGCGATCAATCAGGCCGAAGTTGCCCTGGTCTTGGCGAAGCAAACGCTTCTTTTAGACGCTTTGTCGGCGCAGTTGAACTTGGCGAGTGCTGCGCGTGTTTTGGACTATCAGACTCAAAGTGAAAACAGCATTAAACATCAAACCGAACTGGAAAATGCCCGCGTGCGTCGCGGTTCTGGATTTTCAACGGATGTGTTGCAGGCTAAGACTCAATTGGCTGGGGCACAGGCGGCTCGCGTGCGCGCCAGCGGCACCTTGCGTCAATCTGTAAACAGATATCGGGCGCTGTTTCACACCGTGCCCGAAAATTTTTCAACGCTTGAGTTGCCAGCCATTCAGGACAATCTCATTCCTGAAGGCGAAAGCACCATTGTTGAAGCGGCTTTGAAAAATAACCCGCAGGTTAGGACCTCTGCGATTTTGGCAGAGATTGCCAATACGGAAATTGACCGCAGTTTTGCCAGTGGTTATCGCCCCGTGATCGCCGCCAGTGCGGATCAAAAATATAAACGCGATGTGGGCGGGACGATCGGTTATAAAACGGAAACCTTGGTTAAGCTCGAGTTGACCTACAGCTTCAATATGGGTTTGACAGCTTCAAGCACATTGGAAGCTTCAAAATCAGGACATGCTGCCGCCAATAGCCGTTTGAAGGATGCTCGTGATCAAATCGAAGAACAAGCGCGTAACGCTTGGCAGAATTTGCAAACGGCTCGCGATAATGCAGAATTTTTGAATAACCAGGCCAATATTTCAGCTGAGTTTTTAGAGCTTGCGCGCAAAGAACGCACGTTGGGCCAGCGTTCATTGATTGATGTTCTGGCTGGTGAAACGTCTTTGATCAATGCCCAATCTGCAGCTGATCGTGCGATGACCGATGTTGCGATTGCAAAATTGACAGTCCTAAGCGTCATGGGTCAACTGGACCCTTCCGTGTTACAGTAAGTAATCTTGGCCGGGCCATAAACACCTGGCGCTGTAAACGGAGCCTCGCGTGAACGAACTTATTAGACGCCTGAAAGCCTATCCGTCAGTAACCCTAGAGTTGCTGGGTGCGTCGTTGTTTGCCAATATTTTGGCGCTGGCCTCTTCGTTATTCGTAATCCAAGTGCTGAACCGTTATGTTGCCCATGGCGTGGGGGCAAGTCTTGCCACGTTGGTTGTTGGTGTTTTGATTGCCATTGGCTTTGAATTCGCGTTTCGGCAAATCCGCCTAACCTTGGCCGATTCCTTGTCTAGGCCCTTTGACCGGGCGTACGCGGCGCGGGCTTATGACATTTTAACCTGTGCCCGTGGCGATGCCCTGGGGCAATTGTCCGCAGGGCAAAAACGTGAAGCCGCTCAGGCGCCGGATGCTGTGCAACAGGCCTATAGCGCCCCCAACATGGCGGCCTATTTAGATCTCCCATTTTCGGCAGTCTTTTTAATCGCACTTATGATGCTCAGCCCACCCTTGGCTTTAATAGCTGTTATTTTTGCAGGCATTGCCATCGCAATGGGCTTGATGAATTTAAAGGCCATGAAAGCGCCTACGCAGCATATGCAAGGGTGCCTGACCGACCGTCAGGGTCTTCTTGATTCTGCTCTGAGTGATCCCGATACCGTCCGGGCCTTTACTGCTCAAAACTTTCTGCGCAAAAGATGGTCTCGGGTTTTAGATGCCATGGAAAGTGCGCGCACCGTTTTAGCCAAACGCCAGGGCGGTCAACAAAACATGATTGGCAGCGTTCAAGCGCTGATGTCGACGGCCATCATCGCCGTGGGCGGTATGTTGGTGGTGGCGGGGAACTTGGATGTTGGGTTGTTGATTGGTGCTAATATTTTAGCGGCTCGAACCTTGGGACCTATTATCCGCATTACCCAGTCGATCGGTCCTATTGCCAAAGCCACCTCGGCCACACAACTGATTGAAAATTTTGCCCGGCTGCCGCTGGAACCTGTCGATGGTTCCGCCTTGGGCCTATATAAGGGCACCCTTGAATTTAAGGATGTGGGGTTCGCTTATCCGGGGCAACCCACACCGCTTTTTGAATCGGTGAATTTGAAATTAGAACCTGGTGCTTTGTTTGTTGTGACCGGTGCGAACAGTATGGGCAAAAGCACCTTTGCGCGTTTAATTGTCGGCCTGATGCGCCCGACCCGAGGGCAAATCTTGGTCGATGGCGTAGACTTATCCCAAGTGGCCCCAGAGTGGTGGCGTCGACAGGTCATTTATTTGCCCCAAGAACCTGGTTTTATCAACGGTACGGTGCGGGACAATATCTTGGCCTTTAATCCTGACTTGGATGATACAGGTCTTAACAGAGTGATACGTGAAGCGGGCCTAGAGAGCTATTTTGCTCAATCCCAGCAGGGGTTTGAGACGCGGCTCATCGCCGGGGGGCGTGACTTGTCGCTGGGCATACGCCGTCGTTTAGCACTGGCGAGAGCCTTGGCGACGGATGGTCAATTGGTCATATTGGATGAACCCACAGAAGGCTTAGACAGCGAAGGGGCAAAGCAAGTTTCCATGGTTATGAATGCTTTGAACAAACGGGGGTGTACGATCATTGCGCTGTCTCATGATCCAAACATCATTAAGGGCGCACCGCACATTTTAGATTTAAACAGCAAGCCCGTCCCTAAACTCATTAGGGCAACGCCTCAAGTGGAACAAAGCAAGGCTGAAGGGGGTGTCGCATGACCCAGAAATTCCCTGCACTGGCTATTGAAAAACAGACCCACATGTTTTTGATCGCCCTTATCGCGATGGTCGTGGCCTTTTTTGTTTGGACAATGGTTGGGCGTCTTGATGTTGTCAGTTTTGCCATGGGCGAGGTGGTGCCCTCTTCGCAAGTTAAATCTGTTCAGCATTTTGAAGGTGGCATTGTTTCTGAAATTCCAGTTCGCGAAGGGGACCGTGTAAAAGCAGGACAGACCCTGATGGTTCTAGAATCCACAGCCAGCGGGGCTGATGTGGATGAGCTTGACGTGCGAATTTCTGCGTTAACGGCCGATGTTGCCCGTCTAAGTGCCGACATGGTCGGGGCAGAAGCAATCGAATTTCCGGATGGCTTTGTTGAAGCTAATCTTCAGTTGGCAGATCAAGTGACCAAGCTCTTCAACTCTCGCCGTCAGCAATTGGAAAATGACTTAGATGTACAGCGCTCGTTGGTTAACCAGCGTAAACGCGAAGGCGATGAAATTTCCGCGCGTCTGGCGAACACCCGTGAAAAAGCCAAGTTGTTAAATGAACAAGTTAAAATTAGCGAAGGTCTGCTTAAAGATGATCTGACCAATCGTATGTTGCATCTGAATCTTTTGAAAGAAGCGGCAAACCTCAACGGCATGTTGTCCGAAGATCGGGCAGCGATGGCGCGATTGCAGGCGGCGATTGAACAAGAGACCTTAAACCTTGAAGCCATTTCTGGACGCTCTCGCGTTGAGGCTCGCCAAGCTCTAGACGAAAAACGTCGTTCTCTTCATGAATTGACCAACCGCAGCCGAAAATTCGCCGACAGCTTTAAACGGTCTACCGTGGTATCGCCTGTTGATGGTGTGGTGATGACGTTACATGTTGTGACCAAGGGTGGGGTCATTCAACCGGGTGGTAAAGTTGCTGATATCGTGCCGATTGGCGATGCCATGGTGGTGGAGGCTAAGTTGCCGCCCAATGATGTTGGTTATGTCCATCCGGGGCAAATCGCCCGCGTAACCTTGGCCTCTAGTGACGGCGCACGGTTTGGTCACCTGTCGGGCGAAGTCGTACACATCAGCCCAGATACGGTCGAAGGCCAGAATGGTGCCACCTATTACAAGGTTCGCATTAAAACCGATACGGATATGTTTGAAACAAAAGGCGAGGTTTACCGCCTGGTCCCTGGGGTACAGGTTATGTGTTCCATCGTGACCGGGTCTCGATCTGTGATGGAATATATCGCAAAGCCCCTCATGGGGTCAGTTGGAACGGCCCTTCAAGAACGGTAAAGTGATCGGTTAGATCACTTTACGCAATTCAACTAAGAAGCTATCCATTTCTTGTCCCAACACCGAACCTTGGCGCGCCAATTCGTCGGCTGCCGACAAAACATCCGATGCCGCATGTCCGGTTTCAGAGGCCCCCTGGGTGACTTCAGTAATGTTGGATGTCACTTCGTTGGTGCCCGTCGCAGCTTGTTCAACGTTGCGGGCGATTTCCTGGGTTGCAGCACCTTGCTCTTCAACAGCAGAGGCAATGGTGGCAGAGGCTTCATCAATTTTTCCAATGGTTTCTGCAATGGTTTGGATCGCTTTCACAGCATCTTCCGTCGCATGTTGAACGGCGCCGACTTGGACGCTAATTTCTTCTGTCGCTTTGGCGGTTTGGTTGGCTAAGTTTTTAACCTCACTTGCCACCACGGCAAAGCCTTTACCAGCATCCCCCGCGCGGGCGGCTTCGATGGTCGCGTTCAAGGCCAACAAGTTGGTTTGATCAGCAATGTCGGAAATGAGGTTAATGACTTCGCCAATTTTGGCGGCCGAGTCCGCAAGACCTTGAACGTCTTTGCGGCTGCTTTCGGCATCCGTAACCGCTTTGCGGGCAATTTCAGAAGACTGACTGACTTGACGGCTAATTTCGGAAATAGAACTTGAAAGCTCTTCTGCAGCAGATGCCACCGTTTGCACGTTGGATGACGCATCCGTCGCTGCGTTGGCAACCACCTTAGCCTTATCACTGGTCAGCGTTGCGGTGCTTTCCATAGTTTGGGCGGTGGCTTGTAGTTCGGTCGCGGCCGACGTTACGGTTTCGACGACACCCTTCATTTCGACTTCAAATTTATCGGCGATGGCAGTGAAATTGTCGACTTTATCGGCCATTATTTCCACGGCCTCATTGACGCGTATAACACTTTCTAAGTAGCTGCCCTTCATGCCATCTTCAAGGATGGTGCGAAAGTACTGGCTGCGGCTGACATATTTCATGGACGCGCGAATTTCGCGCACGTAGGCCTCACTGATATCCATCAAATGATTGAAATTATGTTGAATTTTTGCATCCGCACCGCTGCCTGTAATGCCAAGGATACGATGGGTCAAGTTACCTTCGCGGGCTTCACCCAAAGAATCAGAAACGCTGGTTACGATAGACAGAACCTTGTCCGTCTTATAGGAAAGTCCTACAAACACCAAAATGCCAGCGATTAACAAGCCCGTAAGGATGTAAAGCTGAAGCTGAGCTTGGGCTTTTGCAGCGTGGGCAGCCTCGGCCATTGCCTCCGATGATGTGTGCGAGAATACATTAATCGCCACAATCATGGCTTCGACTTCAGTGTAAATTTTTTCAGCCGCCCCATCAAACGACTCCATCATCTTGTTGCCCCCCTCAGGGCCGGAATCAATATAGACCTGAGCCATTTTTTGACCGACTTCGTAGTATTTCGGAAAAGCAATTCGTGCTGCCTTTAAGCGGTCAACGACGTGGGGAAGATTCAGGGTCTGTGCATGGCCAATCGCCACATCAATATCTTTGTCAAATTGTATGGCAAACTTAGCCGCCTTCTCTAAGCCATCGTTCATACCATTGAGGCCACGGGTGGCGGAAATATCTGTGATCCACTGTTGGACTTGCACCACATCAAATTTAATTTTTTCAGCGGCCTCGGCCAGCGGGATAATATGGTCATTGCTTGTTATAACTCTGTCATCAATATCCGTAATTGATGAGGACAACTGATAGACCCCCAACATTCCGGTTCCAGCCACCGCTATAAAAATGAAGATGGAAAGGGCTGAAGCCGCTAGTCCTTGGCCCCGAAGTGATTTGAGATCAAACATTATTGCATCCTACATTTTTCTGGAAATTTTCTTTGGCACGATTATTTGGCGTTGATGACCGAAAAGATGAATTGGTCATAGGCCATGCTGGCATCATTTAAGATGCCGTTCAGCATCGCTTCTGAGGCCTCTAAACCAGCCTTTCTATCGCTATGACGGTCTTCTTCGGTTTTGAGCTTTGCGTACAACGGGATGACGGCCGCAAGGGCGCTCTGCGAGGGAACTCGGCGGCTGGAATGATAGCCGACGATGTTTTCGCTGGTGTCGAACGTCGGTGTAACGTGAGCAAGCACCCAGTAGTGATCGCCATTCTTTGAACGGTTGACCACATAGGCAAAAATCTCATCACCCTTTGAAATGGTGTCCCAAAGCAGCTTGAAAATGCATCTAGGCATATCGGGGTGGCGAATTTTGCTGTGCGGCGCACCAATACATTCAGCTTCGGTATAGCCCGCCAATTCCAAAAATGTCTGATTGGTATAAGTCAGACGGCCCTTGGTATCGGTTTTACTTACGATGATGTCGGAAGAACTGAATGTTCTTGCAACGCCAGTCAGAGATGTATCACGAGCCATGCTGGAACCTTTGTCTGCAGAAATGAAAACTACGTTTACCTTAAAGATGGTAACAACCAACTTATAATAAGTGAGTACGTTACGATCAAAGGTCAATAAAATAAACGAGCGAATCGAGAAAATAATAACCCTAATTTTTGCATTATTATTGATTATACGTGGTCAAGCAACTCAAATTTAACAACAATACCGTCCGTGAATGCGTATGTATTCACGGACGCAATGCCGCTGCCGCCTAAATCCTATGCCAAGATTCGAAACTACATGAAAATCGGGAGGATTATGCGGGAAGGAAGCGTTCGCAGAAGACATTGTCATGGTCGAGGCCAGCCTCTTTCGCGGCCAGTTCGGTCGCATCAACCAAGCCCGGAGGACCACAAAGGTAAACTTCGGGCTGTAGCCCTTTGGCAATATCGTTCTTTAAGTCTGCGGCAAAAACATCCACCGGAGACCCCGTGAAGCCAGTCCAAGCCGCGTTGGGTTTCCACACACAGATGATCACGGTGAGATTGGGAAGAGCTGTTTTTAAGGCTTCAAATTGGTCCAAGCAAAACAGATCGTCTTCGGTATTTACACCGAAATAAAGCCGAGATTCGTTGCTATCTTGAAATTCGGTCATTTGTTGTAGCATTGAAAGCATAGGCGCAACCCCGGTTCCGCCGGCAACAAAGCGGCGCGGTTTAAGGCTTCCTGTTTGGATGACAAAGGCACCTTCTGGGCCTTTAACGGCCAATGTGGTGCCGGGCTTCGCTTCGTTATCAAGCCATGTGGAAAATTTTCCCTGGGGTTGAATACGGATCAAAAATTCAAGACGGCCTTCCCAATTCGGCGCATTGGCTAAAGAATAAGCGCGGCGGACGTCGCTACCTGGAATTTCAAGCTCCATGAACTGGCCGGGTTCAAACTGAGGACCCAAGTCGCCATTTTGATCTGGAAGCAACCGCAAAACCAAGCGCCGAACGGACCCGCCGATGTCTTCGAGTTCAACGACTTCACATGTGCGTTCGGCAACGGGACCAGACGTGATGTGGGCTAAATCAGAGGGGACTTCGATTTCAAGGTCGCCTTTGGGGAAGGTGCGACACATTAAGATGCCACCGTCTTCATGGGGGCGTGCGTCTTCACGGTGAGATTTGAGTTCATAATCGCCACCCTTGCAGGCCCCATGGCAGGCCCCACAGTTACCTTCCAAACAGCTTGACGGCAAGGTGATGTTTGCTTTTGCAGCCGCCTCAATCAAGTGTTCGTCTTCACCACAATCAAAGGAAATGTTTTTGTGATCGCGGGTGGTGAGGTGAACGGTGTGGGATTTGGTCATGAAAAATCTTCTTAAACGTTGTGAAAAACAAAAAAGGGCCGGAACGGGAAACTCCCATTCCGGCCCTTATATTTGATTTAGCTAGCTTTTTGAAGGATGGATTTCAAATCAGCTTCGGGGGTGGTGTTGGCTTGAATGCCAAACGCTTCGACCAATGTGTCCAACACGACTGGCGTGATGAAGGCTGGAAGCGTAGGTCCAAGACGGACGTTTTTGATATCCAAGGCCAGCAACGTTAGCAGCACGGCGGCCGCTTTCTGCTCGAACCAAGAGATAACCAAAGACAGTGGCAAATCATTGACACCGCACTCAAAGGCATCGGCAAGCGCTGAAGCCACTTTAATGGCTGAATAGCTATCGTTGCATTGGCCCATGTCGAGCAGGCGAGGGATGCCGCCGATGTCGCCAAGGTCTTGATCGTTGAAACGATACTTGGCACAGCCCAGGGTCAAGATAATGGTATCTTGTGGCGTTTGAGAGACGAAGTCTGAGTAATAGTTACGTCCCTGTTCGGCACCATCGCAACCACCAACCAAGAAGAAGTGTTTGATCGCGCCCGCTTTAACCGCATCAATCACCGGACCCGCGACGCCCAGAACAGCATCGCGACCAAATCCAACGGTGATGGACTTATCTGCGCCATCTTCGGTGAAGCCAGCGGTGCCTTTGGCGGCCTGAATCAAAGTTGAATAATCATGGTTTTCAATGTGACGCACGCCAGGCCAACCCACGGGACCAGCGGTAAAAATGCGCCCCCGATAGGACGGACCGGGTTCAATGATGCAGTTCGATGTCATCAAGATCGGTCCTGGGAAATTGGCAAATTCTGTCTGTTGATCTTGCCAAGCACCGCCATAGTTACCGACCAAGTGATCGTATTTTTTCAAAGCAGGATAGCTGTGGGCGGGCAACATTTCGCCATGGGTATAGACGTTAACGCCGGAATCAACGGTGGCTTCCAGCAGGGCGGCTAAGTCAGCCATGTCGTGGCCACTGACCAAGATGGCTTTGCCTGCCGTTGGCGTTACACGAGCAGCAGATGGTTCTGGGGTTCCGAATTTTCCGGTGTTACCCGCATCCAGCATTTCCATAACGCGAAGATTAACAGTACCCAGTTCCAAAGCTTGACCGACCAAAGCGCCAACATCTGTTGGTTCGTTGGCCAAGAAGGCTAAGGATTTTTCAATGCCCGCATAAACAGCGTCATCTTGTTGGTCCAACATCAAAGCGTGGTAGGCATATGCACAAACACCTTTGGCACCATAAAGGATCAGCGCGCGCAGGCCGACAATATCTTCACCGACTTCGGCTTCGCCAGCGCGTACGGCCGCAATTTCGGATTGAGCCAAAAGCTCACCAATGTCTGCTGGAATGACCCAGGTCGCGGGGCCCGATGCACTGGATGCTTTGTCACCAGCGGCGGCTTTAACCCGGTCGCGAATGACGGAAGCTTCTTGGATCATGGCGGTAAAGCGAGCCGCGTTAAAGTTCACGTTGGTTAAGGTCGAAAACATGGATTTTAAAATAAAGGCCGAAGCTTCATTATCCGCATTGCCGTTTTCACGAGCCAACTGGTTATATTGAGCGATGCCTTTGACGGCGTAGATCAAAAGATCCTGAAGGTCTGATGTCTGAGCATCCTTACCACAGTTGCCGCGTTCGGTGCTGCAGCCGACAGATGTGTCGGTACGCGCCGTCTGTTCACATTGATAACAAAACATTCGTTGAATTCTCCCTCAATGATGCTGGAAATTAATTTCCATCTAAATCTTGTACTTCGTATACATGTAATGTGAATACATGTTATGTTTAGGGTTCGCAACCCAAAAAAAAAGAATATACTCCGGCCATGCAATTGACATCGTACACAGACTATTCGCTTCGCGCCTTGCTCTTTATCGCAAAGAAGCCGGACCGTTTGGTGACGGTTTCTGAAATAACAGAACACTACGGCGTGTCTCGCAATCACATGGTCAAAGTTGTCCACAATTTAGGCACGCTGGGATTCGTTAAAACGGTGCGCGGGAAATCAGGCGGGGTTCGCTTAGCCCGCGCCCCCGAAGACATCAAGATTTCTGATGTGGTTAAGGAAACCGAGCCGCACATGAATATCCAAGAGTGTTTTAATCGGAGCACCAACACTTGCCCGTTGATTGACGATTGTCGCTTGATGGGGGTTCTTTACAAAGCCCGTTCAGGTTTTATGTCGGTTCTTGAACAGTACACGCTGGCCGATATGATGAAGTCGAAATTAGATTAATTCGCATACCGAGAGGCTTTGCAATACGGCGGTAAGGTCGCGGCTTTAAAGCCTTTCGTGCCGTACCGAGAAACCGTGACCTTGCCAACCAAATCACCAGAAAACAACGTGTTGAGCGCGCTTTTGATTTCATCTTCGGCGTCGGAGATCTCATCAATACGCGCGTCACGATCTGGGGGCATGGTTTTGCCAAAAGAGACGATGATGCGATCCGTGACGCTGGGCGCCCTGTCGCAAACGGAGGCTCTGATGTCATGGCTATCAACATACAGAGTTACCGAATAAAATTTCGCCGGATCACCGGAGGCTTGTGGCGTGATGGGCCAGCGAACGGTTTTCAACCAGATGGCAATGGGGTCAGGCTTGACGTCAGACTTAGGATTGAATTGATTCGGGTCCATGGGCTTGACGGTGCCATAGGTGTTTTGCGCGAATGGGTCCGTGTTCCCCGTTGGCGCGGGCGTTGAAGGTGGCATCATCACATACACCACACCGGCTAAGGCCGCAGTGAGCACACCAATGATCGGAATTAAAATTTTAGGTTTGAATAACGAGCTTGCGTTTGACCACATGCCCGCCCGTCGATCAATGGCCGCCCCGGCTTGTTTGCGTTCGATAAATACGCGCGCCAATTCGATGCGTTCATTTTTGACTTCGCGCATAAGCACGGCGACATCTTCGTGAATACGCGCGAGGTCATCTTTATGTGTGGCAACAATTGTGCCTAAACGGTGGATGTTTTGTTTGCACAGATCAAGATCATTACGGCGCGTGAACAGCTTTTGAATGATCACCGTCGCTGTTTTCTCGGCCATGGCAGGTGACTGTGTCCGAGAAACAAGAGAGATAAAACCTATGGTCGGGTCTTCAAATACGGCTTCCCAATCGGTGGTGCCGTCCGCTGTTTTGGGCCAAGAGGCTTTGGATTGATCTGCCATGGTTCGAAAACTCGCTTACTAGGGTCTTAGATCACACAATTACATTGTCATCTTAGCGGCAATTAATAAAGTAAGTGTTATAGGTTAGCACAGGCTTAGATTTATCGATATTGATCTGCTAGATTAAAGTATGCGGGAATTGACCCGCCGCCGTAGGACTTGGATGCCGTTCGCTATGCAGAGACTTAGCCCCTCTGATTTTTCGTTTACCCCGTTGCTGTCCATGGTGCCGGGCGCTTTGTTGTTGGGCACCTTTAGCATTGATGGATCGGTCTCAGGGGCTGAGGTTTTCCTGAGTGCCTTGGTGGTTCTGGCTGGTGGCGTATGGGCCGGGCTGAAATCGTCGCGCGCTTTGCCGGAAACGGTTGGCCGGGCCGAGGTCGAAACCACAGTGGACACAGCTTTGGCTTCGGCCATTCTAGATGCACTGCCTGACCCTGTTTTGTTGTTGGATAATCGCCGCCAAGTGATCGCGGCCAATCGGGCGGCAGACGAATTGTTGGGGGATGGGGTGCATGGCCGGGATGTGTGTTTGACGTTGCGCCACCCCGATGCCCAACAGGCGGTTAAGGCGGCCTTGGACGGACGCCCGGCGCGTTCCGATACTGAAATTGTATTCGATTCCTCGATTCGAAGAGTCTACCAATTACAAGTGATGGCAGTGCCTAAATCAGCTTCTGTTTCGGTGCGCGCTGTGGTGGCTTTGCATGAGCTTACGGCGCTCAAACATGTGGAAGATATGCGTGCAGACTTTGTTGCCAACGTTAGCCATGAATTGCGCTCGCCACTGTCATCGCTGACAGGTTTTATCGAAACGTTGCAGACCACGGCGCAAGACGACCCCCCCGCGCAAGCGCGGTTTCTCAACATCATGGACGGTGAAGCTTGTCGCATGACGCGTTTGATTGACGATTTGTTGTCGCTGTCGAGAATTGAAGTGAACGAACACATTCGCCCGACGGGACGGGTTCTGATCAACGATATTCTCACGGCAGTGATGCAATCCGTTGATAAGCGCGCCACGCAAAAGGGCATGCGTTTAGAAATACAGGGTCCACAAACTTCAGCCGAAGTGGCGGGAGATGAGGATGAATTGCGTCAAGTGATGCAGAATTTGATCGACAACGCCGTCACTTATGGGGCGGCCAATACGGCGGTTATCATTACCACGCGGACTTTGGATTATTATGCGGAAACCGGCACGCCAGGCGTTGAAGTTTCTGTGCAAAACTTTGGCGATGGTATTGCAGAAGAGCATGTGTCGCGTTTGACCGAACGGTTTTATCGTGTCGATAAGGGCCGATCCCGCGCCATGGGGGGGACCGGGTTGGGATTGGCGATTGTCAAACATATTGTGAATCACCACCGAGGGCGATTGTTTATTGACAGCACTGTCGGTCAGGGCAGTACGTTTTCTGTACGCTTGCCGGCGGTAGAGCATAAATAGCGGCCTAAAAACAACTGTTTGACGACTGTCATATAACCGTAACATTTCCTTCATAAAACAGTCTCCGAAGAAACATAGGTTCTCGACGTGACATGATGTCATTCCGTTTTTTTTTGAACCTGTAGGAGCCTTATTCGATGTTCACGAAGACCCTTGCCGCAGTAACCCTCGCAGGCGTTCTTGTCGCTGGTGCTGCTGATGCCCGTGACCAAATCCGCATTGTTGGATCGTCAACCGTATTCCCATTTTCCACCGTAGTTGCGGAACAGTTTGGTAAAACGACCGCTTTTAAAACCCCAGTTGTTGAGTCCACGGGCTCCGGCGGCGGTTTTAAATTGTTCTGCGCAGGTTCTGGTGACGAAAACCCAGATATCACCAACGCTTCTCGCCGCATCAAAAGCAGCGAAGTTGCAAAGTGTGCAAAGAACGGCATCACCGAAATTACCGAAATCAAAATCGGTTATGACGGTATTGCAGTCGCCAACTCTAAAAAAGCTCAAAAATTCAATTTGTCGGTTAAAGACCTTTTCTTGGCGTTGGCAAAAGACGTTCCAACCGGTGTGGACGGCAAAACACAGCCAAACCCAAACAAAACTTGGCATGACGTTCGCGCAGACTTGCCGAACGTTAAAATCGAAGTTTTGGGTCCTCCACCAACCTCTGGCACCCGCGATGCGTTTGCAGAATTGGCCATGCAAGGCGGCTGCAAGACTTTCGCTTGGATCAAGGCTCTAAAAAAAGCTGACAAAAAAGCATATAAAGCTTTGTGCCACACCGTCCGTGAAGATGGTGCTTATATCGAAGCTGGCGAAAACGACAACTTGATCGTACAAAAATTAGAAGCCAACCCGAACGCTTTGGGTATCTTTGGTTTCAGCTTCTTGGATCAAAATGCTGACAAAGTTCAAGGGTCTTCCGTTAACGGCAATGACGTCAACTTTGAAAACATTGCTAATGGCGCATACCCATTGTCCCGTCCTTTGTTCTTCTATGTAAAGAAAGCACAAGTGGGCAAAGTTCCTGGCATCCAAGAATATGTTACGGAATTCACCTCCGGCAAAGCTTGGGGCGACGAAGGCTACTTGACGGACAAAGGCTTGATCCCAATGCCGAACGCAGAACGCGCTAAATTTAGCCACGATGCTAAAGCACTCGCAAATCTTTCTATGTAAGTTAGAATACTAAAGACTCGGTGGCGGCAAGGAAGACCCTTGTCGTCACCAACTTTATTGGGAGATTATGACGTGACACCGTCTGGGCCGAAAAGTTTAAGTGTGGGGCAACCTTCACGAACACTGCAAAAATCCGGAGAAAAGGTGATCAAATGGTTGTTGATCGCAAGTTCCTTGGTTGCCGTTTTGACCACGGTCGGCATTGTCGGATCGTTACTATTTGAATCCATTAATTTTTTTAAAGAAGTTCCCCTGACTGATTTCTTGTTTGGTTTGAAGTGGAGCCCACAGACCGCGATGCGCGTGGATCAAGTTGGTTCTTCTGGCGCCTTTGGTGCGGTCCCTCTGTTTACGGGCACGCTTTTGATCAGTGCCATTGCCATGGTTGTCGCCGTCCCCATTGGTTTGTTTGCCGCCATTTATTTAGCTGAATATGCACATGGTAGCGTGCGCAACTGGATTAAGCCCCTGTTGGAAATTCTGGCGGGCATACCCACCGTTGTTTATGGCTTTTTTGCAGCCCTGGTCTTGGCACCCTGGTTACGCGGAGTCGGAGACGCGGCCGGTTTTGAAGTGTCTTCGGAAAGTGCGCTTGCCGCTGGTTTGGTGATGGGCATCATGATTACGCCATTGATTTCAAGCTTGTCTGACGATGCCATCAACGCCGTTCCGCAAGCGATGCGCGACGGTTCTTTCGGTGTCGGCGCCACCAAATCTGAAACAATTCGCAATGTGGTTCTGCCCGCCGCTTTACCCGGTATCATGGGCGGCATTTTGTTGGCGGCCTCTCGGGCCATTGGCGAAACGATGATTGTTGTTATGGCTGCCGGGTTGGCGGCCAACTTGACGGCGAATCCGTTTGAAGCCGTGACCACTGTGACCGTTCAAATCGTGACCTTATTAACCGGTGACCAGGAATTCGATAGTGCCAAGACCCTATCCGCATTTGCGTTGGGTTTGGTGCTGTTCCTCATCACGTTGGTTTTGAACGTTTTGGCCCTGAATATCGTGAAAAAGTATCGTGAACAATATGAATAATCAGAGCAGCAATTCCGAACGCATTCAGGCGGGGCTTAAAAAGCGTTATCGCGCGGAAAAACGGTTCCAGTATTATGGAATCGCCGCCATCGCCATCGCCATCGCCTTTCTTTTGGTCATGTTTGCGGCGATTGGTATTCGGGGTGTTGGAGCATTCCAACAAACGCATATTGCGCTCACCGTGACCCTTGATGAAGCGCATGTGCAAGACAACGACTGGCAGGGAATCGTCAAAGCATCCATGCGCAATACTTTCCCCGAAGTGACATCACGGCGTGATAAAAAGCTCCTGTATAAGGTGATGAGTTCTGGTGCAGGCTTTGATTTACAAGCCTTGGTTAAAGAAACGCCGTCTTTGGTGGGGCAAACCAAAACCGTATGGCTGCCAAGCTCAGATGACATTGATATGCTCATGAAGGGCAGTATCGACCGCGCCGCTGCTGCAGATGATCGCCGGGTCAGCGATAAGGAAATTGCCTGGGTTGATCAGTTTATCGCCAAGGACGCCATTGAATTGCATTTCAATAAACGTTTCTTTACCGGCGGCGATTCCCGCGAGCCTGAATTGGCCGGAATTTTGGGCGCAATTATGGGGTCGTTTTATAGTTTGCTGGTGTGTTTTTTCTTGTCGTTCCCGTTGGGCATTATGTCGGCCATGTATTTGGAAGAATTTGCAGCGAAAAACAAATGGACCGATTTGGTGGAAGTGAACATCAACAACCTGGCAGCCGTGCCATCCATTGTGTATGGCCTGTTGGGCATGGCGTTGTTTTTAAATATCTTCATATTGCCGCGCTCAGCGCCTTTGGTTGGCGGTATGGTGTTGGCATTGATGACTTTGCCGACCATTATCATTGCCGCGCGGGCGGCATTGCGCGCCGTGCCACCGTCTATTCGTGAAGCAGCACTTGGCATTGGTGCCAGTCCTGTGCAAACGGTTCTTCATCACGTTATGCCCTTGGCTTTGCCGGGCATGTTGACAGGAACAATCCTCGGCATGGCACGTGCGTTGGGTGAAACAGCCCCGTTGTTGATGATTGGTATGGTGGCCTTTATCGTTGATGTTCCCACCGGCATCATGGACTCGGCCACGGCGTTACCGGTGCAAATCTTTTTGTGGGCAGACTCGCCGGAACGCGCGTTTTCTGAGCGCACCTCAGCGGCCATTATTGTCCTATTGGTTTTTTTAATTACAATGAATATTAGTGCGACGTTGTTGCGCAAAATGTTCGAACGTCGTTGGTAAGGAATACATGCGTTGAACCTCCCTATTCAAACACAGCTGTCTCAGCAAACAGTCTCAAAAGCTGTCAAACCTTCGGGCCATAAAGTTACGGTTCGGAACGTGAATGTTTATTACGGACAGAAAAAAGCGCTGGAAAATGTGAAACTCGACATTCCTGCGCAGAAGGTAACGGCTTTGATCGGCCCATCTGGCTGTGGTAAATCGACCTTTTTACGCTGCATCAATCGGATGAATGACGTGGTGGATGGGTGTCGCGTGGAAGGCGAAATCAAGCTCGATGGCGAAGACATTTACGCCCGTGGGGTCGATGTGGTTCATTTGCGCGCCCGTGTTGGCATTGTCTTTCAAAAGCCCAACCCGTTTCCCAAATCCATTTACGACAACGTTGCCTACGGACCTAAAATTCACGGACTTGTTAGCAACCGAACCGAGATGGATGAAATCGTCATGACCAGCTTGGAAAAAGCTGGCCTGTTGGCTGAAGTTCAAGATCGTTTAGATGCGCCGGGCACCAGCCTTTCGGGGGGGCAGCAACAACGCTTGTGTATTGCTCGCGCCATTGCCGTCCAGCCTGAAGTGATTTTGATGGATGAACCGTGTTCGGCTCTAGATCCCATTGCCACGGCCCGCATCGAAGAACTGATTGATGAGTTGAAAGAAAACTTCACCATCATCATGGTCACGCACTCAATGCAACAAGCCGCGCGCGTTTCACAGAAAACGGCCTTTTTCCACATGGGTGAACTTGTGGAACAAGGCGACACGACAGAAATTTTCACGCGGCCCAAAGATGAACGCACCCAAGCGTACATCACGGGACGTATCGGTTAAGTTAGGGATAACGATGGAACACGACCACATTGTAAGATCATTCGATGATGATTTGGGGCGTTTAGACGCGATCATTGCACAAATGGGCGGCTTGGTTGAACGCCAATTGGCGGATGCCATGCAGGCTCTGGTCAAACGCGATGTCGAATTGGCACAAGTTGTCATTGATAACGATGTTCTCATTGATGACTTGGAAACACAGGTTGACCAGCAAACCATAAACGTTTTGGCTTTACGCCAGCCCATGGCTGACGATCTGCGTTCGGTGATTGTGGTGTTGCGAATGGCGTCAAATTTGGAACGTATTGGTGACTATGCCAAAAATATTGCCAAACGCGTGTTGACCTTGTCGCATATGGAACCTGTTGGTAATACGTCGCAAAGTGTGCAACGCATGGCTGGCTTGGTCCAGGTTATGATTAAGAATGTTTTGGATGCCTATGGCACCCTTGATATTCATAAAGCTGACGACGTGCGGTTGCGCGACCAAGAGGTTGACCGTATCCACACCAGCCTATTTCGCGAACTGTTGACCTATATGATGGAAGACCCTCATCACATCACGGCCTGCACCCACCTTTTGTTTGTCTCTAAAAACATCGAACGGATTGGGGATCACGTGACGTCTATTGCGGAATACGTACACTTTCTCGTGTCAGGTGAAATGCCCGCCGATGAACGTCCCAAAAGTGATTTGTCTAGCCAGACAACGCTTGAATGAGTTTGGAACTTTAATGGATTGCACCGTACTGATCGTTGAAGATGAACCGCCACAAGCGGAAATGTTGTCTTACAACCTTGAATCGGCAGGCTTTCGCACCATGATAGCCAACAACGGCGAAGAAGGCTTGTCGTTGGCGCGCCAAAATGTTCCCGATGCCATTATTTTAGATTGGATGTTGCCGGGGTTGAGCGGTATTGAAGTATGTCGTCAGTTGCGCAGTGACGCCACCACCCGAGACATCCCCATTTTGATGCTGACAGCGCGCGGCGAAGAAGAAGACCGGGTACGCGGAATTGAAACCGGGGCTGATGATTATGTGGTTAAGCCTTATAGCCCCCGCGAAGTGGTGGGTCGCATCAAAGGTCTGTTGCGTCGTGCAAACCCCACATTAAGCGCTGAATCGATCGACTATGCGGACATCTCCATGGATTTGATTCAACACAAGGTGAGCCGGGCCGGGCGCAATGTGCATTTGGGACCAATTGAATATAAATTGCTAAAAACGCTCTTGGAAAAACCGGGTCGGGTGTTTTCCAGAGATCGTTTGTTAGACTTGGTTTGGGGTCGTGACGTCTATGTCGAAGACCGCACCGTGGATGTGCATATTCGCCGCCTGCGCAAAGCCTTGAATGAAGACGATGGCCAAGATTTGATTCGCACCGTGCGCGGCGAAGGCTACGCCATCGATACCGATAAATAATTTACATTTGAACGTGTGACGGTCGTCATAGTTCCGCCTCTTTTTTTCCCTCATTATAGGGACAGTAAAATAGGATTGGAGCATTGTGCCATGGGCACCAAGACACGCACATCTAGATTTGGAAGCAAAGGGGCAAACTTGCGCCCGATGACCTTTGCTGAATCGTTGCTGTCGGGACGTCCGATGGAGCGCGATGTGCAAGCCTATACGCCAAAATTAAAGCCGCGCCCAAAAGCGCGCTTTGGTACCAAGGGAACCTTGGAAGGCCAGAAAAACTTTGAAATTTATATGTCCGCTCACAAGGAAGGCAGGAAATTTTGGCGTTAGCTGTGCTGGGGGGCTCAATATAAATTTTCCGATGCCGACATTGGGCGGCCGCCAATTGTGGACGGACATCCGCATCCAAAATGGATGGCGGGTGCAATGTCATGTTTGGAAGACACACTGTCGACTGCTTGATCCCCGAGATTTTTGTCATCAGTCCGGCCCTAAGCCAGATATGCTCAAAGCTTTCGCGCAAAAAATTAAAGACGAACAAATTGCCGCTGCTCGACCTCATGCGGTGGTGTTGATCCATGGCCTGGGGCGTTCGGCACATAGCTTGGACGCTTTGGCGAAAGCTTTGAAAGCGGAAGGCTATGAAGTCGTTGGCTTTAATTATGCCAGCAACAAGGCCCCCATTGAAATTCACGCCGCTGCCCTTAACCAACTGATTGAGACGTTTGAGGGTGTCAGCCAAATCAGCTTCGTGACCCATTCGTTGGGAGGCATCGTATTACGCCAAGCCTTGAATGCCGCCGCACCGTGGCGCGCGCGGGTGCAATTGGGCCGGGCCGTGTTGTTGGGGCCGCCCAATCAAGGTAGCCAGGTGGCTCGGATTTTAAGCGGTAAAAAGTTCATGGATGCCTTGTACGGACCCGCATTAAAGCAATTGGCCGACGTTGGTCTGGGTGAAAAATTTCCTTTGCCCATGACCTTTGCAACGATCGCAGGCACAGTGAATTGGCTACCCTTTTTAAAAGGTGTGAACGATGGGCTGGTCAGTGAAGCTGAAACGCGCCTAAACGGTGCGGCTCAACATTTGACCCTCAAGACGTCTCATGCCTTTATGATGAGCAACACAGACGTTATGACGAAAACGAGTGCATTTCTTAAAGGTGAATTATGAACGCGGACATGTTGCATCTGATCCGAAGCCGCCGATTTTTGCCATTGTTTTTGACCCAGTTGTTGGGGGCCGCTAACGACAACCTGTTTAAAAGCGCCTTGATTATGTTGATCACGTTTGATCTAGCCGACAAGGCGGGGTTGGACGGACCAATCATGGTGACCTTGGCTGCTGGTATTTTTATCGCCCCGTTCTTTTTGTTCAGCGCCACAGCAGGGCAATTGGCCGATTGTTATGACAAGGCGAAACTGGCCCGGGCGACCAAGCTTGGCGAAGTGTTCATCATGGGCGGTGCAGCCTTTGCCTTTCTGTCACAAAACCCCTACGTGCTGATGGCGGTGTTGTTTTTGATGGGCACCCAATCGGCGTTGTTTGGCCCGGTTAAGTATTCGATTTTGCCTCAGCATTTGAAACAAGAAGAATTGATTTCCGCCAATGCCATGGTCGGCGCGGGAACCTTTTTAGCAATTTTGGTCGGCACCATTACCGGGGGCTTGTTGATTTTGCGCCCCGATGGCGTGTTTATGGTGTCCAGCTTGGTGATCGCAATTGCCGTGTTGGGTTTGGTGGCAAGCGCGTTTATTCCGGCCGCGCCCCCCACCGGAGACACGGTGCGGATCAATCTCAATATCGCGACTGAGACGGCCAAAATGCTGCGCCATGCCGCCAGTCGTCGTGACGTGTTTTTGTCTATCCTCGGCATTTCCTGGTTTTGGTTGGTGGGAGCTACATTCCTCAGCCAATTTCCGGCCTTTGCCAAACAGGTGTTGGGCGGTGATGAAAACATCGTGACGCTGTTTTTGGCGGTCTTTTCCATCGGCATCGGTTTGGGATCAATGCTGTGTTCTAAGATCTTAAAAGGGGAAGTCTCGGCTAAGTACGTGCCGTTTGGTGCCATCACGATGACCGCATTTATGGTCGATTTGTATTTTGCCAGCACCCTTGTGGTGTTTGGTCCGGGCACGCAAATCGGTGCTTTTTTAACCGATCCGATGGGATTGCGTATTTTGGCGGACTTATTGATGGTGGCAATGTCGGGCGGTCTGTTTATCGTGCCGCTGTACGCCATTTTACAAAGCCGAGGCGACGCCGCCCATCGGGCGCGTGACATTGCCGCCAACAACATCTTTAACGCCCTGTTTATGGTTGCCAGCGCCCTGGTGATCACGTTTATGTTGGCCAGCGGCATCACCATCCCCGGCGTCTTTCTAACCGTTGCCATCGCCAATGCGGTGGTGGCGGTTTACATCTGTAAACTGTTGCCGGATGAATTGATCAAGGCGGCTTTGCGGTGGATTTTTCAATTGGCCTTTCGCGCCGAAATTAAGGGCCTAGAACACTGGGCCGAGGTTGGCGACAAGGCGGTCATCGTGGTCAATCACGTTTCCTTCTTAGACGCGGCGCTGTTGGCGGCCTTTTTGCCAGAAAAGCCGCTGTTCGCCATCAATACCCACATTGCAGCCAAGTGGTGGACTAAGCCATTTTTAAATTTAGTCGAAGCCTTTCCCATGGACCCCACCCAACCCTTGGCGACCAAGGCTTTGATCAAGGCGGTCGATCAAGGGCGCAAGTGTGTGATCTTCCCCGAAGGTCGCATCACCGTAACGGGTGGCTTGATGAAGGTTTACGAAGGTCCGGCGATGATTGCCGACAAGGCCGATGCCGATATCTTGCCCGTGCGCATTGACGGAGCCGAGTTTACGTACTTTTCCCGTCTCAAAGGCACCGTGCGCCAACGCTGGTTTCCTAAAATCACCTTGACCATTTTACCCCCGCGCCGTTTGACCATTAACGACGAATTCTTGGGCAAACGCAGGCGCGCTCAGGCTGGGTTAGAGCTTTACGACATCATGAGCGATCTCATTTTTGAATCGCGCCTGCAACGCCAAACGCTGTTTCAAGCCCTGTTGGAGTCCTCAGACATCCACGGGGCTTCGACGTTGGTGTTAGAAGACATCAAACGCCAACCGCTCAGTTATGCCAAGACCATCACCAGTTCCATTGCCTTGGGTCGGGCATTATTGCCGCTGAGCCAGAAGGGCGACCGGGTAGGCGTGTTGTTGCCCAATTCAATGGGCGCTGCGGTGACGTTTTTTGCCCTGCAAGCGACCGGACGTGTTCCGGCCATGTTGAATTTTTCGGCGGGTCCCGGTCCGATGACGTCGGCGCTTAAAATCACCCAGGCAGGGGTGGTTCTGACATCGAAAGTCTTTGTCGAAGCGGGCGGGCTTGAGACCACCATCGAAACCTTAGCCCAGCACGCCCACATCGTTTATTTGGAAGATATCAAAGCCAATATGGGCGCGGTGATCAAAGTCAGTTCGGCGCTGATTGCTAAATTTTTCGCCCAAAGTTGGCATCAAGGGTTTGTGTCTGATTCGCAAAGCCCGGCAGCGGTGTTATTTACATCTGGGTCCGAAGGCACCCCCAAAGGCGTGGTGCTCAGCCATGATAACTTGTTGTCCAACCGCTATCAGTTGACTGCACGCATCGACTTTAACCCGACCGACATTGTCTTTAATGCCCTGCCTGTGTTTCATTCGTTTGGTTTGACCAGCGGTTTGTTGTTGCCGATGTTGGCGGGCGTGCGGACATTTTTGTATCCGTCGCCTCTGCATTACCGGATCGTGCCGGAATTGGTTTATGACACCAACGCCACCATTTTGTTTGGCACCGATACCTTTTTGGCGGGCTATGTTCGGGCCGCCAATGCTTATGATTTTTTCAAGGTGCGTTACGTCTGTGCCGGGGCAGAAAAGGTTAAGGCTGAAACGCGCCAAGCCTTTTTCGACAAATTCGGCCTGCGCATTTTAGAAGGCTATGGAGCCACCGAAACCGCCCCGGTGTTGTCGTTTAACACGCCGATGCATTTCAAACCCGGCACCGTTGGCCGTTTGTTGCCGGGTATTCGTTACAAATTAAAGGCCGTTCCCGGAATCGAAGACGGTGGGCAGTTGTGGGTCTGTGGCCCCAACATCATGAAGGGCTATTTCCTAGACGACAATCCGGGCATCTTAGTGCCGCCCGCTGACGGTTGGTACGACACCGGGGACATTGTGGCCTTTGATGAACATGGCTTTATCACCATCAAGGGCCGGGTCAAACGCTTTGCCAAAATTGCCGGGGAAATGGTTTCACTGGGGCAAGTCGAAGCCTTGGCCGAAAGCGCTTGGCCGGGCCAACGCCATGCCGCCATCGCGGTTCCAGATGCGAAAAAAGGGGAGCAGGTGATTTTGCTCAGCGAAGTCGAAGGGGCGGCGCGGGAAAATCTTTTGAAGGTTGCCAAAGACCAGGGTGTCGCAGAAATTATGGTGCCCAAAAAAGTCAGGACCGTGGCAAAGCTGCCCCTGCTGGGGTCCGGCAAAACCGACTACCCCGCCGTCGAAGCCCTTGTGAGGGTGGAACTTGAGTCCTAAACTTACATATCATGGCATCACATACACACATTTGGGGTGAGTTTGAGCGGTGGTGTACGGCGCGGGGTTTGCAGGCCTTGCCTGCACATCCGTGGGCGGTTGCGAGTTATTTGCGGTGGGTGGAACACCGGAAAGACATCGCCGAGGTCTATGAGGTTGTTGACGTGATTGCCCGGCAACATGTGTTGAAAACCGGGCGCGTGCCAACCCGTCATGCGACGGTGAAAAGCACCCTTAAAACCCTTGAACGCCGCGCTTTGGTCAAAGATCAACGCGGCAACCTGTTTGACGAAGGCGCGCATTTGGATAAAAAACCAAAGCCCAAGCCCAAGTCGCGCAAGCCAACAAAGTCCGAAGCCGATGCCGTTCGCAAGCGCCCTGCGCTGAGCACAAAACCCCGCATGGTGAAGCGCCGCCCTAAGTCTGAAGGGTGAACTTTGTAATTTAACTTGACCCAGAGAGGCCCTAACGGCACTTTCCCGCATGATGAGGATTTTTAGACACTATACTGACCTGCCACAAGATGTCCGAGGGTGCGTTGTTGCCATCGGGAACTTTGATGGTGTTCACTTGGGCCACCAAGCGGTGATTAACGAGGCCGGAGCCCTGGCGCGCGTGCTGGGTAAGCCGTGGGCGGTGATGACGTTTGAACCTCATCCGACGAGCGTGTTTAAGCCAGACGGTGAACCGTTTCGCCTGACCGTGATGCGCAGTAAGGCGCATTTGATTGAAGCCATGGGGGTTGATGATCTTCTGATCCAGCATTTTGATACAGACTTTGCCAGCTTGTCGGCCGAGGACTTTGTGAATGAGGTCATCGTCAATGGCCTGGGTGCAACCCACGTGGTGGCGGGTTATGATTTTCATTTTGGCGAAAAACGTCAAGGTGACTGCAAGGCCTTGTTGGCCTTGGGCCACAGCAAAGGCTTTGGTTTTACGGCCATTCCTGAAGTTACGGGCGAAGACGGCGAAATTTATTCTTCAACTCAGATTCGCGGATGCCTTAAAGCCGGGGACGCCCAAGCGGCAGCGCGTATCTTGGGCCGTGCCTTTGAATTGGAAGGCCGTGTTGAACACGGCGATGCCCGGGGCCGCCAGTTGGGCTTTCCCACCGCTAACATTCATCTGTATGATTACCTACGTCCCGCCACCGGTGTGTACGCCATTCGGGCTGGCCTTGACGAAGGGGCTGACACCCGATGGTATGACGGTGTGGCGAATTTTGGTCGCCGCCCGACGTTCCATAGCGATAATGACATTATTTTGGAAGCCCATCTCTTTGATTTTGATGGGGATTTATACACAAAGCACCTCCGCGTTGAGCTGGTTGAGCGGCTTCGCGATGAACGTAAATTTGACGGTCTTGAAGCCTTAAAAGCACAAATCATAAAAGATTGTGAGAAAGCTAGAGAAATCCTGGCAAAAGCAGGTTAAAAAGGCGTCTCCTTTTTCATAAAGATTGCGGTAAGCCAAAATCATGAGCCTAGACTATAAAAACACAGTATTTTTGCCCCTGACCGAATTCCCCATGCGCGCTGGATTGCCCGTGCGGGAACCCGAAACGATTAAGCGTTGGCAAGACCTAGATATCTTTGCCCTGCACCGCAAAGCTGGGGTTGGTCGCGAGAAATTTGTGCTCCATGACGGTCCGCCGTATGCCAACGGTCACCTGCACATCGGTCATGCGCTGAACAAAATTCTCAAAGACGTGATTGTGCGCAGCCAGCAAATGTTGGGCAAAGACGCAAACTACGTTCCCGGCTGGGACTGCCACGGCTTGCCCATCGAATGGAAAATCGAAGAAAAATACCGGGCGGCGGGCAAGGATAAAGACGACGTCCCCGTGATCGAGTTCCGCAAAGAATGCCGTGAATTTGCAAAAGGCTGGATTGATATCCAACGCGAAGAATTTAAACGTTTGGGGCTGATCGGCGACTGGGACAATCCCTACGCCACCATGAATTTTGAAGCCGAAGCCTATATCGAAGCGGAACTGGGTAAGTTCCTCATGGACGGATCTTTGTACAAGGGCGCGAAACCGGTGATGTGGTCGGTGGTGGAAAAGACCGCCTTGGCCGAAGCCGAAGTCGAATACCACGACCAGTCTTCGCAAACCCTTCACGTGCGCTTCCCGGTGGCCAAGGCCCCCATCGCGGAAATGGACGGTGCCTCTGTGGTCATTTGGACCACCACGCCGTGGACCATCCCCGCCAACCGTGCTGTGGCGTATGGCGATTTCGATTATGGCGTTTATGAAGTCAAAACCGTGGGCGAAGACAGCACCGCCGTCGTTGGTGAGAAACTGATCGTGGCCGAAGGCTTGGCCGAACAGGTGGCCGAAGACGCCGCCATTACGGACTGGACCAAGATTGCCAGCCACTCAGGCCTGGACGGCGTGGTGTGTAAACATCCGTTTGCAGGTCATGGCTATGAATTTGAAGTGCGTGCGCTGAAAGGTGATTTTGTCACTTTGGAAGCCGGCACCGGGATCGTCCATATTGCGCCCAGCCATGGCCAAGACGATTGGGAATTGGGCATGAAGCACGGTGTGCCGTCGCCCAATACCGTAAATAATGACGGAACCTATACCGCCGAAGTGCCGATGTTTGAAGGTGTTCCGGTTCTGATTTTTGACGAAAAGAAAAAGAAAACCCGCTTCCCGGCCAACAAAGTGGTGACGGAAAAGCTGGTCGAGTTGGGCGGCCTTCTGGCAAGCCACAGGATCGAACACAGTTATCCGCATTCGTGGCGTTCGAAAGCCCCGGTGATTTTCCGCAACACGCCGCAGTGGTTTATCTCTATGGAGGCGACGAAGCTTCGAGAAAAGGCTCTGAACGCCATTAACGACACGCGGTTCGTTCCCGCAAAGGGCCGCACGCGGCTTGAGTCTATGGTCTCGGATCGCCCCGATTGGTGCGTGTCGCGCCAGCGTGCTTGGGGTGTCCCCATCGCGGTGTTCGTCAACAAAACCACGGGCGATCCATTGCGCGACCAAGCCGTGGTGGACCGTATCGTCGAAATCTTTAAGGTTGAGGGCGCAGACGCTTGGTTCGTGCGCGACCCGCAAGATTTCTTAGGCGATGCCTATAAGTCCGAAGATTTTGATCAAGTCACCGATATTTTGGACGTGTGGTTTGATTCCGGCTGTACCCATAGTTTTGTGTTGGAACAACGCCCAGACCTAAAATGGCCCGCAGACCTGTACCTAGAAGGGTCCGACCAACATCGCGGTTGGTTCCAAAGTTCACTTTTGGAAAGCTGCGGCACACGGGGGCGCGCGCCTTATGATGCGGTTCTGACCCATGGCTTCATCTTGGACAATCGCGGCGACAAAATGTCGAAGTCGGTTGGCAATACCATCACGCCCAAGGATGTAGAAGAAAAGTACGGCGCGGATATTTTGCGCCTGTGGGTGGTGGGGTCCGATTACACCAATGACCTGCCGTTCGGCGAAGATATCCTCAAGCAGAACGCAGACGTTTATCGGCGCTTGCGCAATACGCTGCGCTTTTTGCTGGGCAACTTAGACGGCTTTACAGATGCAGAACGCCTTGATTTTGCGCAGATGCCGGAACTGGAACGTTCCGTCCTGCATCGGTTATGGGAACTGGACGCAAAGGTTCGCAAGGCGAACGATGATTTCCAATTTCACGCCCTGTTCACCGAGCTGCACAATTTTTGCACCGTTGAATTGAGCGCGTACTACTTCGATATTCGCAAGGATACACTGTACTGTGAGCGCGCCGATTCGACCTTGCGCCGCGCAAGTCGTACGGTTCTGGACGAAGTGTTCAATTGCCTTACCGCGTGGTTTGCACCGTTTATATGCTTCACGGCGGAAGAGGCTTGGCTGTCACGCTACCCAGACTCTGACAGTGTACATCTGCGCCTGTTCCCCGACGTACCCGCCGAATGGCAGAACGACGCGCTGGCCGCCAAATGGGCCAAGGTGCGCGATTTGCGCCGTGTGGTCACGGGGGCTTTGGAAATCGAACGCGCAGAAAAACGCATCGGGTCTTCTTTGCACGCCGCTCCCAAGGTTTACGTCACGGCCGAATACGTGGCGGCACTGAACGGCGTTGATCTGGCGGAAATCGCGATTACGTCGAACGCCGAACTGATTGAAGGCGAGGCTCCAAAAGGGGCCTTCACGCTGCCCGATGTTGAAGGTGTAGGCGTGGTGCCTGAGGCTGCCGAAGGTGAAAAGTGCGAACGCTGCTGGAAGGTCTGTGATGATATTGGTGCTCATGCAAATCACCCCACCGTCTGTGGTCGATGTGCGGACGCGGTGGAACATATGCCAAAAAGCGTCAGTTCATGAACGGTCCGATCTCATCTTTGACGCGCTTGGGCTGGGGTTTAGCAGCGGCGATTTTTGCCTTAGACCAAGCCAGTAAATGGCTGGTTTTAGAACTATTTTCGAACAGTCCCCGCATGATCGAAGTGTTGCCTTTCTTTAATTTGGTCCTGGCTTGGAATCGGGGGATTAGCTTTGGCATGTTTGGCGGTCTCGGGGATTGGGGGCCGTGGATTTTAGTCGGCGTTGCGCTCGTTATTTGTGTGATTTTAGCCCTATGGCTGGCCAAGGCAGAAAACCGTTTTACCGCCGTAAGTCTTGGCCTTATTATCGGTGGTGCCGTTGGTAACATTGTTGATAGGGTCCGGTTTCACGCCGTTGTCGACTTTTTGGACGTCCATGCATTCGGCTATCATTGGCCGGCCTTTAACGTTGCGGATTCCGCCATTTGCGTAGGGGCGGTAATTTTGATATTGGACTCCTTGTTTTTTAACGTTGAAAAGCCTAAATTAGATACATGAACAATAAGACAACCCTTTCTCTTGTCATTGCTGCCGCGCTGTCACTTTCGGCGTGTTCAGGTATGGGCAAAGCGCTGACCCAGACCAAGGCTACGCCTGATGAGTTCGCGGTCTATACGCGTGCGCCCCTGACAATGCCGCCAGATTATGGCGTCCGGCCAAAACCAGGCGGTAAGGATGAAACAAGTTCTCTATCGGGCAGCCCACAAGAAACCGCGCGGCGCGTTTTGCTCAATAACAGTTCACATACAATTGAACCCGTTCGAGCCGCAACGCCGGGAACCACCGCTCTTTTGACCCGTGCCGGGGTCTCCAAGGCAGAACCAGACATCCGTCAGGTGATTAACCGTGAAACCACGGCTTATGCGGAAGAAGATAAAAGCGTTATTGATAATATGCTGTTTTGGAGAACGAACCAGACGGGTACCATTGTGAACGCGGATGAAGAAACCAAGCGAATTCAAGAAAGCCAAGCCTTGGGCCAACCCGTTAATGAAGGCACCACACCAGAAATTAAAGCCAAATCCAAAGCGCCCCTGGAAGGCATATTTGACGGCTTGTTTAAATAGCGGACGGTGTGTTTCTTTAGGGTCGGTTTTCCGGCCCTTTTTTTATGTCCATCTTTATGCCCCAATTCAGATATAGAAATTGCTGATGATGAAAATTATTTTCTCGCTATGTGCCGTCGCTCTGTTCGCCCTTGCCCCAACGGGCGTATGGGCAGCGGTCTTTAATCCGCAAACCTTCACCTTAAAGAATGGTATGCAGGTGGTGGTTCTGCCCAATCACCGCGCACCCGTGGTGTTACATATGGTGTGGTACAAAGCGGGGTCCGTCGATGAACCAAAGGGTAAATCCGGGGTTGCGCACTTGTTGGAACACCTAATGTTTAAGGGCACCAAAAAAAATCCAGATGGTGAATTTTCCAAACGCCTCGCCCAACACGGCGGTCAGGAAAATGCTTTTACGTCTCTTGATTATACCGGCTATCACCAAACCATCGCGTCGGATCGTTTGGAAATGATCATGGCCTTAGAAGCCGACCGCATGAGCAATTTGGTGTTGGCCGCTAGTGATGTTGAAACCGAACGCGATGTGGTTCTCGAAGAACGCAATTCGCGCATCGAAAACAACCCCGGCGCAAAGCTGCGCGAACTGGCCAATCAAACCTTATATCCCCAAGGCCATCCCTATGGTCGGCCCATCATTGGCTGGCGAGATGAATTGGCGGCGCTCACCCGTGAAGATGCCTTGGCTTTTTATCAGGCCAATTACGCCCCCGATAACGCCGTTTTGGTGATTGCTGGCGACGTTAAAATCGATCAAGTGAAACGCTTGGCGAAGAAATATTATGGAACCATTAAGTCTCACCAAGTTCAGCCCCGCCGGAATGTGCTGACCACGGCCCCCATCAAAGGCGGCGAAACGGTTTATAAAGATGCGCGCGTTCGTCAACCTGTGTGGACGAAATCAGTGATCCAGCCCTCTCTTGCCAATGGTCCGGTCAAACGGGTTGCGGCCTTAGAAGTCCTCAGCGAAATTCTTGGCGATGGTGGGACCTCACGGCTTTACAAAAAATTGGTGATCGAAACGGCTGACGCGGTGAGCACCGGGACTTATTACAATTCAAATGCGCGAGGGGATGGCAAGTTCATCTTTTACGCCAGCCCGCGCCCAGGGATCAAATTAGACGTGTTAGCCGCCGCCGTACGCACGGAATCACAGCGGATGCTAGACCAAGGTTTAGAGGTGGGTGAGTTGGAACGCGTAAAAACCCGCATGTTGTCCACTGCGATTTTTGCCCGCGATGAAATGAAAACTGGGGCTTATACCATAGGCTCAGCTTTGGCCGCAGGGCATAGCATTGCCGATGTCGAAGACTGGCCCGAGCGCATTGCCAACGTCACTGAACAAGACGTTTTATCTGCGCTAAAAGCAGTCTTATCCGAACCGCGCCAAATCACCACAAAGCTGCTCCCTGAAGACGCAAAACTGGGAGACGGCTCATGAATGCTTTGAAATACCTGCTGGTGATTTTTGTCAGTGTAATGCCATTTGCCGCCGATGCGGTTGACGTTGAACGGGTTGTCAGTCCTGGCGGGATTGAGGCTTGGTTGGTGCAAGACCATGCCAACCCTTTGGTGTCGATGCAATTTGAATTTGCTGGCGGCGCTGCACTTGATCCCAAGGGCAAAAATGGGCTGGCCAATTTGGCTGCCAGCACCATGGACGAAGGGGCGGGAAACTTAGATAGCCAAGCGTTCCAACAACGGCTTAAAGACCAATCCATTCAGCTGAGCTTCAGCGCCAGCTTAGATCGCTTTTCCGGGCAATTCAAAACGCTCAAAATTCACGAAGACGAAGCTTTTAACCTGCTGCATTCCGCGCTCGTTAAACCGCGTTTTGACGCAGAGCCGATAGATCGGCTGAAAAGACAAATTGTATCGGGCATTCGCAGCGATAGCGAAAACCCGGGCGTGGTTGCGTACCATGCGTTGTTTGAGGGCTTCTTCAAGGATCACGGCTATGCGCGGCGTACCAAAGGCACGGTAAAAAGCGTAGAGGCCATCAACCGTGGTGATCTTAAACAGTTTGTCAAAACCCGCATCGCACGCCAAAATTTGAAAATTGGTGTGGTTGGCGATATTACGCCCGCGCGTTTGGCCGAACTTTTGGACAAAACCTTTTTAGCCTTGCCGCTGACCCCAGGCCCAGCCCAGACCATGGACATCAAAGCCGATGCCCATGGGCGATTGGTGGTTATCGACAAGGATGTGGTGCAAAGCACCATTGCCTTTGGTCAAGCAGGCCTTAAACGCAAGGACCCCGATTTTTATGCCGCCTTGGTTCTGAACCATATTTTGGGCGGCGGCAGCTTTACGTCTCGTTTGTACAGTGAAGTGCGGGAAAAGCGCGGCTTGGCTTACAGCGTCGGCACCAGCCTTTATCCGTTGATTCATAGCGCCATGATCGTCGGCACGGCGGGTACGGAAAATGCGCGGGTGGCTGAAACCATAGACATCATCCGGGCTGAATGGAAACGATTGGCCAAAGGCGATTTGGGCCAAGATGAACTCAACAATGCAAAGACATATCTGACCGGGTCGTTCCCGTTAAAATTCACGTCGACGGATGCCATCGCTGGAACCTTGGTGGGGATGCAGACCTATGACTTGGGTCTTGATTATTTGGATCAGCGCAACAGCTATATCAATCACGTCACCTTGAAAGCCGTACAACGGGTGGCGAAAAAATATTTAGATGCGGACATGCTGGACATTGTTGTGGTCGGTAAGCCCCAAGGCGTTGTGTCAAAGCCGTAAGCCGGGGTATCGTTAAGCCTAGATTAAGCGATTCGCATTTAATAGGCTAACACCCATGGTTCTGCGCCGACTTCCCGAAACTCTGGTCAATCAAATCGCCGCTGGTGAAGTGGTCGAACGTCCGGCGTCTGCGCTTAAAGAGCTGGTGGAAAACAGTCTGGATGCGGGGGCTAAATCCATTGACATTCAGTTGCGCGAGGGTGGTCGGACCTTGATCGCAGTTACCGATGATGGCTGTGGCATGAGCGCCGAAGACTTAACGTTATGCGTCGAACGTCACGCCACTTCTAAATTACCGGATGATGATTTGGTACACATTAAGTCATTAGGTTTTCGCGGCGAAGCCTTGCCGTCCATTGGGGCCGTTGCCCGGTTGTCGATCACGTCGCGTGCGACTGGGTCTGAAAATGCTTGGATGTTGCGGGTCGAAGGCGGCAAAATGTTTGAAGTCGAACCTGCCGCTCACCCCCAAGGCACACGGATTGAAGTTCGCGATTTATTTTTTGCCACCCCGGCACGGCTGAAGTTTTTGAAATCACCGCGTACCGAACTGACCCACGCGGTGGAAATGGTCAACCGTTTGGCTATGGCTCATCCCAGCGTAGCTTTTATCTTGTCGGACGAAAAGCGCACGGTGCTGCGTTTGAACCCGGCCCAAGGCGATCTGTTTGCCCAGCGCTTAGACCGATTGGCTTGCGTGATGGGGCGGGAATTTTTTGACAACTCAATTCCTGTCGAAGCCGAACGCGAAGGGGTGCGTTTAAGCGGCTACATCGGCTTGCCAACCTTGAACCGGGGCAACGCCAATCACCAGTACATGTTCGTCAATGGGCGACCCGTGCGCGATAAGTTGTTTTATGGCGCGTTGCGGGGTGCTTATCGGGACTTCCTGGCTCACGACCGCTATCCGTATGTGGCGTTGTACTTAGACCTTGCCCCCGAAACCGTGGACGTCAATGTCCATCCGGCGAAAACAGAAGTGCGGTTTTGTGATCCCGGACTGGTGCGCGGCTTGATCGTTGGGGCCTTGAAACATGCCTTGGCTGATGCCGGACATCGGGCGTCTACAACGGTGTCGGATGCGGCGTTGGGGGCGGTGCAGGGGCAACATTCAAGTTATAACCACCAATTGCAATCTAGGCCCTTTATCCAAGGCGGGGGTGTTCCACAAGGCTTGGCCGATCGGTCTACTGCCTTTCAGGCCCCGTTTGGTGATTTTGATCAAGCCCCATCGGCGCGCCATGAAGAGGCCGAAATTGAAACGGGGGAAGATTTCCCGTTGGGTGTGGCGCGTGCTCAATTGCATGAAACTTATATCGTCGCGCAAACGGCGGACGGCATCGTTATCGTTGATCAGCACGCTGCCCATGAACGCCTTGTCTATGAGCGTATGAAGGCAGACATAAGGCAAGGCACCATTGCCAGACAAGGATTGTTGCTGCCAGAAGTGGTGGACTTGGACGAAGGGTCGGCCCAGCGTATCGCGGCGCGGGTAGACGAATTTGCTGCGCTTGGTCTGGTCTTAGAACCTTTTGGCGAAGGGGCCATCGTGGTCCGTGAAACGCCGGCCATGTTGGGCAATGTGGATGTTCATAAACTCATTCGTGATTTGGCCGATGATTTGGCCCAATGGGGCGAGGCGATCACCTTGGATGAAAAGCTTGGCGACGTGGCGGCGACCATGGCGTGTCACGGCAGTGTGCGGGCCGGGCGACGTTTGCAAGGGGCCGAGATGAATGCCTTGCTGCGGCAAATGGAATCCACCCCCCATTCCGGGCAATGCAATCATGGGCGTCCAACCTATGTGGAATTGAAATTGGCTGATATTGAAAAGCTGTTTGGTCGTCGTTAAGCGGTGTAGATCAAAAACACGGCTCGCGCCGCCCCGTATATTTTTTCTTTATGCACGGTAAAGCCTTTGGGCAAGCTCAGCTCTTCGGCTTTGGCGACTTCGACCATCAGGACGCATTCGTCTTTCAACCACCCGCCTATGGCTAAGGTTTCGAGCGCGGGTGTGCTTAAATCTTGATTATAGGGCGCGTCTAAAAAGACATAGTCACAGGCAAGCCTTGCGTCGCCTAAGGCGGTTGCTTTTGTTTGTACCTGAGTTGAATTCGCGTTTTCCCCCAACGCCAAAATATTGTCGCGCAAGGTGCGTATGGCGAGGGCGTCGCTTTCAACAAAGGTGCAATGCGCGGCCCCGCGTGAAAGGGCTTCCAATCCCAAGGCCCCGGTTCCGGCAAACACGTCCATAACTTGGGCACCGCGCAAACCGGGCCCCGGTACGCCGTGATCCAGAACATTGAAAATTGCTTCGCGGGCGCGGTCAGATGTGGGACGCGTATCTTTGCCTTTGGGGGCTGTCAGTGGACGGCCCTTATGTTTGCCCGAAACAATCCGCATTAGCGTTTCTTTCTGGGCTTTGGAACGGGTTTTGGTTTTCTGGAATTGCGCGGCTTTTTCGGTTTGGCATTGGGTTTCGCCTTGGCTTTGGCCCAACCTTTTTGAGATTTATTGATATCAATGCCGCTGTCTTCGGCGACCCGCGCGTATTTGCCGCCCAACTGTTCGATCAATTGACGGCGCGGAATTTCCATCACTTCTTCGCGTTTCAAATCACCCAAACGGAACGGACCAAAGGCGGTGCGGATCAGGCGGTTAACGTGCAGCTCCAAATGACGCATGACTTGGCGAATTTCGCGGTTTTTGCCTTCGGTGATGGACACGATCAGCCACGCGTTGCGGCCAGTTTTCTTTTCAATTTTGGCTTCAACCGGACCGTAATGAATGCCTTCGACGGTGCAGCCATCTTTGATGGTGTCGAGCTTTTCTTGGGTCACAAAGCCAAATACGCGGACTCGGTACGTGCGCACCCAAGCCGCTTGTGGCAATTCCAATTCGCGCGACAGACCGCCATCATTGGTCAGCAACAACAAGCCTTCGGAATTCATATCCAACCGACCAACCGACACCACCCGGCCCAAAGATTCGGGTAAATGGTCAAACACCGTTGGGCGGCCATCTTCGTCCTTGTGCGTGGTCACCAGGCCAGCGGGTTTGTGATACAGCCACAGTTTGGGTTCGACATACGCGGGCAACGCCTTACCATCGACCTTAACCCGCGAGGAGTCGGTGATGAGGGTGGCCGGGGTGTCAATCACGACACCGTCCACTTGCACGCGATGTTCGGCAATCCAGCGTTCAGCATCGCGCCTGGAACACAGGCCAGCACGGGCCATCAGTTTGGCAATGCGGTCACCCTTAGGCTTTTCTTCGGGTTTTTCTTCGCTCGGGTCGTCAAAATTTTCAGGTTCAGATGTCATTGGTTTCACGTTTAAGAGTGTATTCGCGGGCCGCTTCTACGAAGGCCGCGAAGATGCGGGTATCAGCATCGGTAATTTCAAATTCAGGGTGCCACTGTACGCCCAAACAAAACGACATATTTGTGGCTTCAATGCCTTCGACAACGCCGTCGGGAGCCTGAGCGTTGATCTTTACACCACCATGTTCGCTGCGTACAGCTTGATGGTGCGCACTGTTGACTTGAATATCAGTGCGACCAACGATGTCATGCAGCAGCGTGCCTTCGACAATTTGCACATCATGGCCCACTTCATCGCGAGGATTGGGTTGTTCATGGGGCAAGGCATCTGGAAATTCGTCGGGGATGTGTTGGATCAGCTTGCCGCCCAACGCGACATGCAACAATTGTTGGCCACCGCAAATGCCCAAGATCGGCAGGTCGCGTTTCAGCGCCCCTTGCAAAATGGCCATTTCAAATTGAGTTCGGTCGTCTTTGGTCGTGACCGTTTCATGAACGCCGTCTTCGCCATATATTGAGGGGTGAATGTCAAAATTCCCACCGGGGATCAGCAAGCCATCAATGTCGTCTTCATAGATGTGCAGCAGGTTCATTTCCAACGGCAACAACAACGGCAACCCACCGGCATTGGCAACGGCCGTGATGTAATTGCGGCGCACAGCGTACCAAGGGAACTTGGAATATTGCCCATCGCCGCCCGTTTCGCTGTCTAACACAATGCCGATGATCGGCGTGATAAGGTCTATGGTCATGGGGTGAGTCTAAAGGGCATGTGAGGCAACGGCAAGACATCTTGACGCAAAGCTTCGGACAACGCACTGTTGGGCCATGAACGATTATATGGATATGGCCTTGGTTGAAGCTAAGGCGGCGGCCCTGCGCGGTGAAGTTCCGGTCGGGTGCGTTTTGGTGAACCGTGAAACGGGGGCCGTTTTGGCGCGTACCTCAAACCGTACCGAAGAGCTCAAAGACCCCACCGCCCACGCCGAACTGTTGGCGATCCGCGAGGCGGCCTCCGCATTGGGCTCAACGCGGCTTTCAGGTTGTGACCTTTATGTCACCTTGGAACCGTGCGCTATGTGCGCCACCGCGATTTCGTTCGCCCGTATCCGTCGTCTGTATTTTGGTGCCTATGATGCCAAAATGGGCGGCGTCGAACACGGCCCTAAAACCTTCAGCCAACCCACCTGCCACCACGCCCCCGAAGTCTACGGCGGTCTCAATGAAGCAGCGGCAGCAGAGCTGTTGAAGGCTTTTTTTAAGGAGAAACGCTAAGACGTTGCGGGGCCAGATCAACAGCAGGCATCGCCGCTGGGATTCTCCGCTATTGGTCTAAAAGCAGACGTCGTTATAGGCGGTTGCTAATGACTGTTTCTGAACCAGAGCGGACATGTGTGATTGTAATGTTTGGCTTTGATAAGAAAAAATAACAAGTGACAGTTTTAGTCAAAGGTCATGCAGACAATCACTTCATTTGACGTGAATATCGTTTTTAACATCCTCAACACCGGAGATGTGGCGGGCAATCTTGCTGGCTTTTGTTTTCAGCGTTTGTGAATCGACAAAACCACTTAATTGAACAACCTTTTTAAATGTTGTCACATTCACTTGCATTGCTTTTAACGACAAGTCATCGAACAGAGCTGCTTTGACTTTGGTCGTGATTGCGGAATCGTCAAGATACTGCCCCGGAGTCTCCTGTCCGGAAGTAGCCGCACAGCCTGCGAGGGAAGTGGATAATAAAAATGCAGTAAAAATGCCTCGTGCTAAAATTGAAGTTTTCATTTCTTTAAATATCCTCAAACGAGCTGCTGAAATGGTGGAATGGAGTTTTCATCGGGGGAGGTTAGCCGAATTACTAGGCCTTTAACACAGCTTCAATGACAAAGCCGTCTGCTTTGGGGTAGCTCTAGACCTCTGAAACGCCTTCAATCACAAAGCCACCTTCTGAGGGGTATTTGTTTCGCGCTCTAACAAGAGCATCTTCCTCATTTTTAGCACTTATTTCGATGTAGTGGCTATCACTCCAATCATCACTAAGTGCCTTGTGGTGTTCGCCCTCGCGCACCTTGTCACGAACTTGCTGATTGTGGATGACGACTTCGAAGCGGATCATTTTCTTGTCCTCTCAAAAAATCAATCTTTCACATCAGCGCAGTCTTCACAGTGACGGCGGTCACAGGGAGAAATCTGCTCGGCATCATCCAGGAAAAAGGACTTCTATCTGATGCCCGCTCCTGGCTATAGGCAGACTCCGTCGCTTGTCCTGGTCAATTTCTGCTTATCGACTGGAACCGGACCGCAGAACCCCCAGATTTGATGGTCGTGTCACCGGGCATAATTTTAGGCGCAGGAAAAAGCTTCCGCCTAAACCTTCACCACTTCAATGGAATTTTGCAGGGTTCGGATTGGGGCTCCGGCTGGGTAGTCGAAACTGACTTGAAAGGTTTCATCAGCGTTTACTTGCACAGGATTTTTGAGTGGTATAATTAAGTTTTGGTTGTTCCAGTTGATAGAGCCACCCAGCTTGGGGGCAACGCTTAAGAGGTTTTTGGTGGTGAAGCGCAGGGCGTTGAACGTGCCATCGGCCTCAATGTCGAGCGGCTCTTGGACCGCCAAAGCCAGGGCGAAGTCATCTTGATAATCCACCACACAGTAAGGCTTGGCTTCGCCCAACGTCCTTGAACGTGCGGAGGGGAGGTTGGGCGGTTCAAAAAGACAGACCGGGGCCTGAAAGCCATGGAAGGAAAAGTCGGCGCACACAGGTTCGACACTGAGAACCGTTGCGAAAGGCACAAACACTGGCATCTTGTCGCCAAATTTTTCGCAGTAACGGGTTTTGAACGATTGGATAATTTCAAGCTGCTTTTCGCGCAACAACGCCGCATGTAACATTTCACAAATAACCACATCCACCGGTTCTGGCGGCAAGTAGGTGAGGGCATCGGCTTGAATGAATTCGACTTTATCTTGGAAGCTGTTGTGTTCAACCAACGCTTTGGCATGTTCAACCAGTTCGGGGAGCCGTTCGACGCTGTAGACACGGGCTGCTTTTTGCGCGGCGAAAAATGAAATGGCACCCGTTCCAGATCCCAGTTCTAAGACGGTTCCGCCCTCGGGCACCACAATGTCGAGCGCGGCTTTAAACCCTGCCATGCGCACGTCGTCCGCCAGCATCTGGTAATGATAATGAATGGGAATGTACTGGCCGAGTTGGTCGTCGTCTTTGACGGGGGAACCCAGGTTATCGAACATGAACTCAGCGCCTTTAGTGTCCACTGATCTTGGAATGCAAAGGCCGCGTTTCTTCAAACAATTTTAGCTGTTCATCGGAAGCCTTGGCCTGATGGTTGGCTTTCCAATCCGCATACGTCATGCCGTAAACTTGCAGGATGGCTTCGTCTTTGGACAGGTCGACGTCTTGGTCGTCGGCGGCTTTGAGCAGCCATTTATATAGGCAGTTACGGCAAAACCCGGCCAAGTTCATAAGATCGATGTTTTGCGCATCGGTGCGGTTTTGTAGGTGCGCTGTGAAGCTGCGCCAGGCGGCGGCTTCTAGCTGGGTGCGGGTGGCTTCGTCCATAATATTGTCGTCCTTAAATCGCGCGCCAACCGATGTCGGTGCGGCAAAAGCCTTCGGGCCAATCAATGGCCTTAACGCCTTTGTAGGCGGTGGCGTGGGCGGATTTGACGGATGTGCCAAGCGCCGTTACACCCAAAACGCGGCCGCCGTTGGCTACGATTGCATTGCCCTTGGCTTTGGTTCCCGCGTGAAAGACGGTGACGCCTTCGATGGCGGCGGCGATATCTAGGCCCTTAATGGCGCTGCCTTTGTCATAGTGACCAGGGTAGCCGTTGGACGCCATGACCACCAAAAGCGCGGTTTCGTCGTGCCATTCGATTTTGACTTTGTCGAGATGTCCATCGCTACAGGCCAAAAGCGCATCCAAAACGTCGGATTTCAGGCGGGCCATTAAAACTTGGCATTCCGGATCACCAAAACGCACGTTGTATTCAAGAACTTTGGGGCCGTCTTTGGTGATCATCAAACCACAAAACAGCACCCCTTTGTACGGACAGCCTTCAGCCGCCATGGCCTGAATGGTTGGGTTGATGATTTCGTCCATGATTTGGTCGTGAAGTTTTGGCGTCACCACGGGCGTTGGGGAATAGGCCCCCATGCCACCGGTGTTGGGGCCGGTGCCGCCATCGTGGACGGCTTTGTGGTCTTGGGCCGAGGCAAAGGCCACGGCTTTTTCGCCATCAACCAAGGCAAAAAAGCTGACTTCTTCGCCTTCCATAAATTCTTCAATCAAAATTTCATCACCCGCCGCGCCAAAGGCTCGTTCGATCATCATGTGGTCAATGGCGGCATAGGCTTCGTTTTTATTGTGGCACAAAATGACGCCTTTGCCTTCGGCCAAGCCATCGGCTTTGACCACCAAGCGGGCGTCTTGTTTCCGAATGTAAGACTTCGCCGCATCAGGCTCGTCAAAAGTTCCATAGGCAGCGGTCGGAATGCCGTATTTGCCCATGATGTCTTTCATGAAGGCTTTGGACCCTTCCAGTTGGGCGGCATTAGCGGACGGACCAAAGGCTTTGATGCCCTCAGCTTCCAGCTTATCGACCAGACCTCGGACCAAGGCGACTTCGGGACCAACCACGACAAAGTCTATGGAATTTGATTTTGCGAAGGCAAGGATGCCGGGGACGTCATCGGCCAGGACGTCAACGCATTCGGCGATCGCCGCAATTCCAGCATTGCCCGGTGCGGCATAGAGCTTTTTGCATTTGGACGATTTTGCAATTGCCCAACACAGCGCATGTTCACGTCCACCTGAACCAACGACCAAAACCTTCATAGAACGAAGCCTCCTAAAACAAATTATCAAATTATCAGATGTGACCTGTTTACCTGACACCTTTGTATCATACATACTGTCAGCCATGAGTGAACATGAAACTAACCCTGAAACGGGACTTAATGCCCCAGTATTTTCAGTTTCCGAAATTTCCGGCCATTTACAGCGGGTTGTTGAGGACTCTTTTTCGTTTATTCGGGTGCGGGGAGAGGTCTCTGGGTTCAAACGCGCCGCATCGGGACACCTGTATTTCCGTTTGAAAGACGAATCCGCCGTGTTGGATGGGGTGTGTTGGCGTGGCACGGCTCAAAAATTGTCGATGGACCCCGAAGATGGACTGGAAGTTATCTGTGTCGGCAGGCTGACCACCTACCCCGGACGGTCCAATTATCAGATCGTCGTCGAATCCATGGAAGTGGCTGGGGCGGGCGCACTTCTAAAGCTTTTGGAAGACCGCAAAAAGAAGCTCGCCGCCGAAGGCTTGTTTGAGGCGAGCGAAAAACGCCCGCTTCCCTTTATGCCCTCAGTCATTGGCGTGGTGACCTCGCCAACCGGGGCGGTCATTCGCGATATTTTGCACCGCCTTAAAGACCGTTTCCCGGTGCGGGTATTGGTGTGGCCGGTGTTGGTTCAAGGCGACGGGGCGGCCGATCAAGTCGTAAACGCCATCGCGGGCTTCAATCGCCTGAAAGTCGACGGCCCCATTCCCCGTCCAGACCTGTTGATTGTCGCGCGTGGGGGCGGATCGTTGGAAGACCTATGGGCTTTTAACGAAGAAAACGTGGTCCGTGCCGCCGCCGAAAGCGCAATCCCTTTGATCAGCGCCGTGGGGCATGAAACCGACACCACGTTGATTGATTATGCGTCCGACATGCGCGCCCCGACACCGACGGCGGCGGCGGAAATGGCGGTGCCCGTGCGCGCCGAGCTTTTGGCTTTGGTGCAAGACGATGGCGCGCGCCTGATGCGCGGCGGCTTGCGTTTGGTTGGGGAACGCAAAGTGCGCCTTGATGGCTTGGCACGCGGCTTGCCGGACCTTAATCGTTTGGTTTCCAGCCAACGCCAGCGTTTGGATGATTGGAGCGAACGTTTGGCGGCCAGCCTGCAAACGGGCGTGCATCGTCGTCATCGCCGCTTGGCCGAAACGGCAGGCGGGTTGACGTCGCCGCGCCAGCACATGAGGTTTGCTCGCCAACATTTAAATGCAACGTCAAAAACTTTGACACGCGCCGCCCGCCGTGTCACCACCGCCCCCCGTCAAGCCTTGGGGCAATCCGCACGCTTGTTAGACGGATTGTCGTTCGAGCGGGTGTTAGAACGCGGCTTTGCTTTGGTTACGGACAAGCATGGCAAGGCGGTGACCAGCGTGAACGGGTTACACCCTGGCGACGACATCGCGCTACGCCTTAAAGACGGCGGCGTGGCGGCGCGGGTGACCGGGGGCGGGGCCATTAAACCCAAAGCGCCGAAAAAGCCTAAAGTGATGGACGATAAACAAGGGAGTTTACTGTGAGATTTTTGCTGGTGATTGGACTGTTGTTTGCACTGCCCGCCCAGGCTTTGGACTTAACCGGGTCCTTCGTTCAAGGCGGGCTTGTGATCGGTCAGGCCCCAGCGGGCTCAAAGGTAACATTGGACAGCAAAAGCATTGCGGTCGCCGCCAACGGCGCGTTTGTGTTTGGTTTTGGTCGGAATGCAAAAGCCCAATCCACCTTGCAGGTGACAGCCCCTGACGGTACCCTTGAAAGACAAAGTTTTGTCATTGCCCCGCAAACCTACAAGGTGCAACGCATCGATGGACTGCCAAAACGCAAGGTCACGCCCAACCCTAAAGACGTGGCACGGATCAGAGCCGATAATGCAAAAATAGGCCAAGTTAGAGCTAGCTTGACGCCGGACACACGCTTTTTGAGTCGCTTTATTTGGCCTGTTCAAGGTCCCATTTCGGGTGTTTTTGGGTCGCAACGCATTCTTAACGGCAAGCCTAAAAGTCCGCACAATGGTGTGGACGTGGCGGCTCCGCGCGGCTCAACAATTGTCGCGCCCGCTGACGGCGTGGTGGTGTTGGTGCATCAAGATATGTTTTACACCGGAAAGACCTTGATGATCGACCACGGCCTGGGTCTGACTTCGGTCTATGCCCACATGGACGGTATTTCGGTGGTTGAAGGCCAAGTCATCAGCCAAGGTCATCCCATTGGTATCGTTGGTAAAACGGGACGCACCACAGGTCCCCATCTACACTGGGGCCTCACCTGGAAAGGTGTGCACTTAGACCCCATGAAAGCCACTGGGCCGATGCCAAAAAGCTAATCCGGCCAGCGTTTGTGCAGCCACAGCCATTGGCCGGGGGTTTTTCGTATCCAGCTTTCCAGTAGCGCGTTGACGGTGGTCATGATGGTCTTAATGTCGTCTTTGCGCGCGCCCGTTCTCGGCACCTCTAGGGGGGGTAAAAACGACAAGCGAAAGCGGGCGCCGGGAAGGCGAACACAGTGAATTGGCACCATGGGGGCTTCGAATCGCAAGGCGAATTCGGCCAGCGCTGTTCCGGTCATGGCCGCCCTGCCAAACATCGGTACAGGAATTCCGGTGTTGAGTTTTTGATCAACCAAAATGCCAAGGTTTTGACCGTCCTTAAGAAGCCTCATGGCGCGCTTAGCCCCAGGCGTGCCTTTTGGGATCACTTCGCCTTGAATGTAGCGGTTGGTGAAAAGGTTCAGCAGCAGGGGATTGTTGGGGGCGCGATAAAACAGGTTGGACTTAAAGTTCAACAGCTTGGTCGACATGGGGATCAGTTCCCAACTGCCCAGGTGGGCGCCGAAAAACAACACGGGCTTTCCAGACGCCAAGGCCGCGTGCAAATGCTCGACGCCTTCAATGTCGATGCGGTCGCGATCTTTGCCCTCTAGTAAACGGTCCATGATGGGGAATTCAAAAGCGGCGCGTCCTAAGGTGTCCCACACTTCACCAACGATGGCTTCAATTTCGGCCGGGGATTTTTCGGGGAAGGCGGCTTTGAGGTTTTTGCGCGCGACATTGGACTTTTTTAGGAAGGGGCCAAGGCGTGATGCCAAAAAACCACCTAAGTTTGACGCCCACGAAAATGGCAACAACTTCATAACAAAAATAGCGACATAGGCACACCCGGCTCCGATGTAATCCACCAGTGTGACGCTGCGATAGCTGACGGGCTTAACCTCATTGGACATCGGTCATCACCTTGTTCAGCACGGCGTTGATGTCGTCAGCCTTTTTCCACGCCAACTGGATATCAAGGACCTGAATTTTGGCTTGGTGTTCGGGCGACAGACGCACAAAATCCTTGGCCGTGGTGATGACTTGAGCCTCTCCCGCTAAGGCCAAAAGATCTTCAATATCGGCGTTGGTATACGGATGATGGTCGTCAAAAGACTTGCACCCGACCAGCTTGCAGCCAAGTTTTGTGAGCGTGTCGAAAAACTTTTGCGGACGTCCAATGCCGGCAAAGGCATAGACGTCTTGGCCCTTCAAATCAGTGTCATCCGGTGTGGCTTTGATGGCGGCGCGCAGCACGGGTAGCTTTTTAAAACCTGCCCGTTGGATGCGTCCCCACACATCGGCTTGGTCCGCGCCCAGCAACACCACCGCATCGGCACGTTTTAAGCCAGCCGTAATGGTTTCGCGCAATGGTCCGGCGGGCATCACCCGACCATTGCCAAATCCGTATTCTCCATCGACCACCAACAAGGCTAAATCTTTGTGTACCGCTGGGTTTTGAAAACCATCATCCAGCACAATGGCTTTGGCCCCGGCTTGGGTGGCGGCCAACACACCTGTTTTGCGGTCAACACTGACCCAGGTGGGCGCCGCCCGTGCTAACAGCAAGGCTTCGTCGCCGACTTGCAGGGAAGAGTGGGTGTTTAGCTCAACGCGCAACGGTCCCAATTCGGTGCCGCCATAGCCCCGCATCACCACATGGACATCGATGCCTTGGGCTTTAAGCCGCGCGACCAAATCCAAGGCTACGGGTGTTTTTCCAGCCCCGCCGACCACCAAATTGCCGACGCAGATGATCGGCACCTGGGCCTTAAAGGGGATGGTTCGTTTTTGTCGCCAGGCTGCTAAACCAGCCACCACACAGCCCAGCGGACGCAGGATGGATGGCATCAGGCCAGCGGTTTTTCGATCCCAAAAATCAGGTGCGCGCATCTTAATGACTTTCCTCTAACGCGAGATACGGAGCCAGATCAATCAAGATACGGTCTAACACGTGGGCTTCGGACGTGGCAATTGTGTGGGCGGCGTCAGAGGCTTTGCTGCGGTCGTTTACATCGCTCAATAGGTGTTGAACGGTCGAGCCGAGTTGCGCTTCATTTTGCACCGTTATGGCGCCTTTCGCCTGTAACAGTTTGTTTGCCACGTCACTGAAATTGCTCATGTCTGGCCCAAAGATCAGCGCACAGTCCAAAAGCGCGGCCTCGATGGGGTTTTGTCCTCCCCCTTTGATCAGAGTTTTGCCGATATAGACAACATTGCAAAGACGGTAAAAAAGTCCCAGTTCGCCCATGGTGTCGGCAATGTAAACGTCGGCTTCAAAGGTGACGTCTTGTTCCTCTGAACGCAAAGAAACGTTTAGGCCAATTTGTTTTAGTTCTGCCGCAACGGCTTTGCCGCGTTGGGGGTGGCGGGGGACGATGATGGTCAGGAGGGTCTTGATGTCCCCTTTTAGGCCGGCATGAATGCGACCACACATGACCTCTTCCCCGTCGTGGGTTGACGAGGCCAACCACACCGGGCGCTCGCCGATTTGACGGGCTAGGGATTCAAAACCATCAACGTCAACGGGCAGCGGGTCGCCGGAAAACTTGATATTGCCGGGCACCGTGACCGTTTTAGCACCAAGCTTCGTAAAACGTTCGCCGTCCGTTTCGCTTTGCGCCATGATCAGGCGAAAGGAAAACAGAACGCGCTGAATCATAGAGCGATGTTTCATCCATCCCTTAAAGGACCGCTCAGACATGCGGCCATTGAGCACCACCATAGGTACGGCCCGCGCACGGGTTTCAATGACCAAATTGGGCCAAAACTCTGATTCCATCCACAGTGCTAAATCGGGCTTCCAGTGTTCTAAAAAATGGCGCACATAAGACACCCGGTCGACCGGAACGAATTGATGGCGGGCGTTTTTGGGCAGCCGTTCGATCATCAAGTTCGCCGACGTCACCGTGCCCGTAGTGACCAGCACCTGCCATTCAGGGTGATCTATATTCAGCCGTTCAATCAGGGGCAGGGCCGACAGAGATTCGCCAACACTGGCGGCGTGAATCCACATCAGTTTGCCTGTCGGGCGGGGTAGGGAGGCTATGCCAAGGCGTTCATCAAACCGTTCGGCATCTTCTTTTCCGGCTTTCAGACGATGGTTCAAATAATAGCGAATAAAAGGGCCACCCAAAGATGTCGCCATCCGGTACAGAGTGAGTTTCATGACACCTCTCCGGGTTCGGGGGTGACTTGACCAAATTCGGCATCTAGGTCCTTGGTAATCTGGTTGAGGCTGTCTTCCATGCGTTGGCGAATGGCCTCTAAGTCTTCAGCCGAAGCCTTGCGCGGGACCTCTATGGCCGCGCCCATTTGAAAGGCACCGCGCGAAAACGGCAATGGAATTTGCAGACGGTCCCATGAATTGAGTGTTTTTACACGCGAGCCGGAACTGCTGACGGGGACCAGATAGGCCCCGCCGAGGCGCGCCAAATCAATGGCGCTCATTTGCATCCGTTGACGCGGTCCTTTGGGGCCATCCGGGGTTAAGGAACAAACCCCACCAGATTTCAGAATCTTGACGATTTTGCGGGTGGCTTCGGTGGGGCTTTTGGATTCCAACCAAATCGGCGTCAGGCCCAAACGTTGATAGGTCTTACCCGCCAACTTGCCGTCTCGGTGTGCCGTCGACAGTTGATGCAGGGGCGGGGCATCTTTGGGCCACCCAAAAATTTTAGCCACCAAGCGGCCATGCCAAAAACACAGAACCACGGGCTTGCCTTGATCCAAAACGGATTGGATGTGGTGCCAGTCGCGCATTTCCCAACGGCCGCTCAATCGGACAAAGCGCAGGTACGCAGCGGCAAGTCCCGTCACTATGGACTGGACCCAGTTTTGATTAAGGATGCGTTTGTGCAGTTTCACGCCGCTGGTCATTTTCATCGGGAGTGGATTTGGGTGAATATAGCACGCCAAGGCCTGCGCAAACAATTAAGTTC
>Ga0316203_1000402_pt1 | contig 55111 bp, 43 predicted proteins | sample 6monrhotite_MG_FD_204940 | JGI IMG/M metagenome (GOLD analysis project Ga0316203, IMG submission 204940) | Microbial mat bacterial communities from mineral coupon in-situ incubated in ocean water Damariscotta River, Maine, United States -... | ecosystem: Environmental > Aquatic > Marine >... | reverse complement strand
TCAAGTCCTACCTTCGCCTTGAATTCTGCGCTGTGAACCTTACGTTTCTTCGTCTCGCTCATTTCGATTATCCTTGGGGCCAAATTGAAGCTTAAACTATTGTCTGGAATCCGGGGTCCACTTTAGGCATACTCATAAGCTGCGGTAAACTCTCTTAGTACACTACTGGCTTGCACATTTGAGCCTCGCTCAACAATATTCAATATGAGCGTTACCACATCCTTACGAGTCACATCAGCAGTAATTCTGCCACCTAAAACACGAACAACATCGTGATAGAGCGTACGCCTAACCTCGACCTGCCCTTTACGTTTTCGGGCTCCTTTTATATGCCGATCATTAACAACTCGATCTTCTATACATTGCTTCAAATACAGTTCAATCAGATCTTTGACTGTAAATTTATCGTTACGCCTAGATAAGCGCTCAGCCTCCTCTCGTTTTTGAATTCTTAATTCTGTTACGGGACAATCCCCTGATTTCCTGGTCAATTTCAAATCGCGCAACTTTACACGCGCCTCAGCAAGAGAGATTCGCGGAAAATGCCAATACTGAATTCCACAAGTTTCCCGGTCACCGGGCTTGTGTATCGGTAAAAGAACCTCTTTGCCCCGCCATTACCACAACTGCCTCGAAGTCCTCGATTTTCACCAGAATCTGCTAAATCGGTGCATCCAGACTTCATCGCCTCAATTTTTCGAGAGATGAGGGATCTCTTCTGATCTACTGACATAAGTACCACCTTTTCATCACAACCAAGGGCGCGCTGATATATAATTTCATGGGGTTTACGGGATTTTCTGTAGGTTGCTGTAACGACATAACTCGAATCACAAACAAACCTACACTTTTTTCTGAAATCTCATGAATTTTATGAACACCCATGAAGCGTTTCGAAACAACTAACAAGACCCTAACTAGTTGATATAAAAAATATTACACAGGGTTAATGAGCTGACTATAAAAACAATGAAGAATAATTCAGAACAACACACACCCATGATGCAACAATTTTTGCGCATCAAAGCAGAACACCCCGACATGATGCTCTTTTATCGCATGGGCGATTTCTATGAGCTTTTCTTTGATGATGCGCGCAAGGCGTCGCGTATTCTCGACATTACGCTGACCGCCCGTGGAAAGTCGGGCGGCGAACCGATCCCGATGGCGGGCATCCCCTATCATGCGGCTGATAATTACCTTGCCAAAATCGTTGCGCATGGTGAGTCGGTGGCGATCGCTGAGCAGATCGGTGACCCCGCCACCAGTAAAGGACCGGTCGAGCGCAAGGTGGTGCGCATTGTCACCCCCGGCACCGTGACCGATGAGGCACTACTGAGTGAGCGTCACGATAACCTGCTGTGCGCAATTCATCAGATGGGTGAAATTTTCGGCATCGCGGCGGTGGATCTCACCAGCGGTCGACTCATCATTAGCGAAGTGAACGATTGGCAGGCGCTGCTCGATGAACTGGAACGCCTTAAGCCAACCGAGCTTTTGGTCAATGAAGAGAGTCACCATAAGGCATCACTGGGCGAACGCAACGGACTACGTGCGATGCCGCCGTGGCACTTTGAATTCGATAGCGCAACCCGCGCACTGACACAGCAGATGGGCACCAAAGACCTGAGTGGTTTTGGTGGTGATGAAGTGCCAGTCGCGATCTGTGCCGCAGGTTGCCTGCTGCACTATGCGCGCGAGACACAACGCGCCGCACTGCCTCACCTGCAAACAATTAAAGTAGAACAGCGTAATGAAGCCGTCATTTTAGATGCGACCAGCCGTCGTAATCTTGAACTCGATACTAACCTTGCCGGTGGCACTGAGCATACCTTGAGCTGGGTGATGGATCGCACCGCGACCGCGATGGGTAGCCGCCTCTTTAAACGTTGGATCAATCGCCCACTGCGTGACCACAATATATTACGCCTACGCCACCACTGCATCGGTGCGATGATTGAGACACAAACAGACGCGGTACTGCATGGCCTACTACAGGGCATCGGTGACATCGAACGCTGCGTGGCGCGTATCGCACTTAAATCGGCACGCCCGCGTGATCTGGCATTGATTCGTGACGCACTCGCGGCACTGCCATCGCTGCACGAAATCATCACGCCGCTCGACACCCCATTGATTCCGCAACTGCGCGAACGCCTCGGCCTGCATCCCGATCTGCTGGCACTGCTGCAACGTGCGATTCTGGAAAACCCTCCGGTGTTGATCCGTGACGGCGGCGTAATCGCCAAAGGGTATGACAGTGAACTCGATGAACTACGTGGCCTCAGTGAAAACGCCGGGCAATATCTTTTAGACCTGGAGCAGCGCGAACGCAAACGCAGCGGCATCAACGGCCTCAAAGTGAGCTATAACCGCGTACATGGTTACTACATTGAGATCTCACGCATCCACTCCGACAACGTGCCGGAAGATTACATCCGTCGCCAGACCTTGAAGACTGCCGAGCGTTTTATCACCCCCGAACTCAAGGCATTTGAAGAGAAGGCGCTAAGCGCCAAAGAACGTTCACTCTCGCGTGAAAAGATGCTTTACGAAGCACTGCTCGAAACCCTGCTGCCACACCTTGCGGCACTACAGGCAACTGCTGAAGCACTGGCGGAACTCGATACCCTCTCCAACCTCGCGGAACGTGCAGTATCGCTCAACCTTGCCGCACCTGAACTGACTGACACACCGGGACTAACAATCGAAGGCGGCCGCCACTTAGTGGTTGAGCAGGTACTAGACACCCCGTTTGTCCCCAACGATGTACGTTTTGATGACGAGCGCCGCATGCTGATCATCACCGGCCCCAACATGGGTGGTAAATCGACCTACATGCGTCAAACCGCACTGATTGCGATCCTCGCCTCGATCGGTAGTTTTGTACCCGCTGAACGCACCGTGGTCGGCCCGCTTGATCGCATCTTCACCCGCATCGGCGCCTCGGATGAACTCGCCAGCGGCCGCTCAACCTTTATGGTCGAGATGACCGAGACCGCCAACATCCTGCATAACGCCACCGAAAACAGCCTGATTTTGATGGATGAGATCGGCCGTGGCACCAGCACCTTCGATGGTCTCTCGCTGGCATGGGCCTGCGCCAACTATCTCGCGCAGAATCTACGTGCCTTTACCCTGTTTGCAACCCACTATTTCGAGCTCACCACGCTACCGGAAAACAACCCGACCTGCGTCAACGTCCATCTCGATGCGGTTGAACACGGCGACACCATCGTCTTCCTGCATGCGGTGAAGGATGGCCCGGCCAATCAGAGTTACGGCCTGCAGGTTGCCGCCCTCGCCGGGATTCCGCGCTCGGTGATCGAACAGGCGCGCGAACGGTTGATGCTGCTTGAAAATGAGGCGGCCGAACAGCAGTCACAACCGAGTATCCTGGCCGATTCAAAAAGCAGCACAGCCGCTGCACAGCAGTTTTCACTGTTTCAGCCACCCACTGATCACCCGCTGCTCGATGCAGTCGAAACCCTCAATCCGGACGATTTGACCCCGCGCCAGGCACATGAAGCGCTCTATCAACTCAAATCACTGCTAAAAAATGCTAAACGAGGCTGAAAAAAAGAGAGCAAATCCTATATAATGCGCAGCTGATCCGGTATACCGGATCAATTTCAGTGCGATAGACACATAATATTCAGATTAAGGTACGGAGAATTCCATGACATTTGTTGTGACCGATAACTGCATCAAGTGCAAATACACCGACTGCGTCGAGGTTTGCCCAGTAGATTGCTTTCATGTAGGCCCGAATTTCCTGGTCATTGACCCGGAAGAGTGTATCGATTGCACCCTATGCGAACCAGAATGCCCAGCCGAAGCGATCTTTGCTGAGGATGACCTGCCTGATGATCAGGTGCATTTCACTGCACTGAACGCAGAACTGACCAAGATCTGGCCGGTGATCACCGAAATCATCGATGCACCGGAAGATGCTGACGAATGGCTTGGCGTTAAAGACAAGCTCGAGCACCTTGAGCGATAAACCAGCTGACACCGCTTCGCCCCGGCGCTCGTCCGGGGCGGATAACAATCTTCACTCGTCCGCTTGCTCTCCTGGCAACACCTTTGTCACGCTCCACCCTTACGCTGACAATCTGTTTGCGCAACTGGCAAGCCAGCTACTCACACAGCACCTCGCCGATACCGAATCGGAAACAGCACCACGCCAACGCGGCGATCTCACTCACTGCATCGTACTGCTACCGACATTGAATGCCATTGCGCCGTTACGCCGCCAGTTATTAAAGCAAGCCAATGCACTCGGCATACCGGCACTGCTTGGGCCGACCATCAATACCCTGCGCGGCTGGGTTGAGGCCACCACCCCCGCCAGCAGCGAGCGCCTCAGCGCCCAGGGCTGCGAGTTAATGCTGGTCGAGGCGCTCGAAAAATTCCCCAATCTATTTGGCAGCAGTAGCTCATGGTCGCTGAGTGAATCGCTGATCAAACTCTTTGATGAACTCACCTATCACCACATCACCCTGCCCGATGATGTCGACTCCTTTATCAAACAGCTCGAGCAGGCCTATGGCAGCGATGACCATAGTGATAACAGCCACGACACCGGGATTAGTGCCTTGTCACGCGAGGCCTACCTAGTACATACCTTGTGGCAGGCGTGGCATCATCAACAACGTGAAGAGTCGGTGATTGACCCACAGAGTGATTACATCGAACGGCTGGCGACCAACCTGGCAGGCATTACCGAACAGACACAGCTCTATGTTGCTGGTTACTACCAATTGATCCCGGCAGAAAAAAAATGGATCCGTAATCTGATAACGCGTGGCCAGCTACAACTGGCGCTGCAGGGCAATGACGATGCCGCCGTGGCTGCGGATGACTACCACCCCGATGCGGTGATTCATTCACTACTGCACAACCTGCCTGCCGCAAATCGCACCGGGGCAACACCGAGCGATTACAGTGCACTGCTTGATCAGGTCTATCCTCCGCTGGCAAAAAACCAGCAGAGCTGCCAGACAGCACCGCTTGCAGAACGCGCCCAGGCCTTTGCGCAGCAGCACCCCCCTACTAGCCCTTGCAGCGAGTCGATCCATTGCTACCAGGCAGGTAGTGCAGAACAGGAAGCCGTTGCGGTAGTGGCACAGCTACGAGAGTGGCTACACAGCGGTAAAAAAAACATCGCAGTAGTAACGGAAGACCGCCGTCTTGCCCGTCGTCTGCGTGCGTTGTTAGAGCGTGAGGCAATCACATTAAAAGATCACTCCGGTTGGGCGCTCTCCACCACGCGTGCCGCCGCAACGATGGAGCGCTGGCTGGAGGCAGTCGAAGAAGAGTTCGACCAGCAACCACTGCTTGATACCCTTAAGTCACCGTTTGTCTTTTCAGCGCAGCCACGCGAGACACTCAATAAAACCATCTACCGCTTTGAGCAGGATATCGTACTGCACGAAAATATTGCACGCGGTATGGCACGCTATCGCAATGCAATTGAACGGCGTCAACGCCGTCTGCCATGGAGTCATGTCGATACCGCCAGCGTCCATGCCCTGCTCAATAGCCTTGAAGCAGCCGCCGCACCGCTGCTGAGTTTTATCGATAACAAATCACACTCGCCAACCGCAATGCTTGATGCGTTGCAGGAGAGCCTTAGCAGCATTGGTATCTGGCAAGCCTATCGTGATGACCTTGCAGGTGACGCCATCATCACCGAGATCAACGCGATGCGACACGCTATCAAAGGGCGCAGCCTTAAGATCAACTGGACTGAGTTTCGCACCTGGCTAGGGCGCGCGCTAGAACGCGCCAACTTTGCAGCACAGGAAAATGGACAGATTCAACTGCTCACGCTGGAGCAAAGCAACCTGCAACAGTTTGACGCGATTGTGATCGCCGCTATCACGCAGGAACACTTTCCCGGTCAAAAAGAGAACTCACCTTTTTTCAATGACAGCGTGCGCCATGCACTTGGCATTCCGCCAGCCAGTCAGGTGCTGGCCACCCGCTTTTACCACTTTCGACGCCTGCTCGAAGCGGCACCCAATTTTCTACTCACCTGGTATTCTGATGAAAGATCCGGTATCTCAACGCCATCACCGTGGCTTGAACTGCTACAGGGCTTTCATCAACTCGCCTATGGTGAGGCGCTACATGATGGCGGACTGGCACAACGACTTGTCGCCTACAAACAGCTGCAAGCGGCACAATCGTTTGATGGCCTTAATGCATCACCTGCGCCCGCACCAACGGTGCCGCGTGAGTTGATACCAAAAAACATCTCTGCCAGTAGCTATCAAAAACTGATCGACTGCCCCTATCAATTTTACGTCAGCTACTGCCTCAACCTGCGCGCCGCCGATGAGATCCGCGAAGCGTTGCAGAAGTCAGACTACGGCGAGCATGTGCATCACATCCTGCAACTGTTTCACGACCCCCAGGGGAAAGAGGCCTTTCAACTGCCAGTGGATAGCGACAATCGTGATGCCGCCATCGAACACCTGAATGCAATCTCACAACGCATCTTTAAACAGGATCTCGAGGATAATTATCTGCATCACGGTTGGCTACAACAGTGGCTAGCAATTGTACCGAATTACATTGACTGGCAGATTGAACGCGCGCAGACATGGCAGGTCAGCGCCGTTGAACAATCAGCCAAACTCGAAACGCTTGACCCACTGTTTGATATCAAAGGCAGACTCGATCGAGTCGATAATTCTGCAGCAGGTGATAGTGTGCTCGATTACAAAACAGGCAAGCCCGCAAGGCTAAAAGAGATCGAAGCAGGCGAAGCAGTACAACTCCCCTTCTATGCACTCTTATCAGACCCAGCACCCCATCGCGTGGAGTACCTCGCACTCGCCAAAGAGAAAGTAAAAACCGATGGTGTACTAGAAGGCGACCAACTCACCTCACTCGCAGAACAAAATCGCGTGCGCCTGAAACAGCTCATGGCAGAGATCAATGAAGGCAAACCACTCCCCGCCTGGGGCGACGAAACCACCTGCAGCTATTGCGACATGCAAGGACTTTGCAGAAAACAGGCTTGGACTGCTGATTAAATGTAGTCCGGACTGAGCTCACAGCGAAATCCGGGAGGACAGTGCCACATCACCCCCGGTTTCGCTCAAAGCTCAGCCCAGGCTACTGGCTAAACAAGGGTCTTCAGAAAAATTTTGAATTCCTTGGTATCTGATGTGTCATCAAGGACTGAGATCATGACCACCCTTCAACCACCTTTTTAACCACTTCAAGGCTGATCGGTTTTGTGATGTAATCATCCATTCCAGCATCTAAACACTTTTCACGATCCCCTGGTAACGCATGCGCTGTCATTGCAATAATCGGCATACGCTTAATATTCGGGTTTTCTTTTTCCAGGCGTCGTTGCTGTAAAGTGGCGGCATAACCATCCACTTCAGGCATCTGGCAGTCCATCAACACGAATCGATAATTGTGGTCTGGATTTGATAATGCCAATAACGCCTCGCTCCCATTTTTGGCAATATCTGCGCTGATACCCAGCTTCTTCAACATTGCGGTAATCACCTTTTGGTTCACGAGATTGTCTTCAGCAACCAAAACAGTCACCCTCTCTTTCTGCTGTTTAGCAGCGGTTTCGCTTTTAGTCCCTTTATCTATTTCTGCCCGTACAAGGTTGTTCTGGTCAGAACTACCAACCTCCCCTGTCAGTAATTGACCAATAGAAGAGGCTAGCTCAACAGGAAGTACTGGACGACTGACTGAGCCGACAGATCGCTCTAATGAATTACCAATGAAATCGTTAAAACAAAAACCGTCTACTTCAACAAAAAGAGACTTCAAATTTAATTTCATTGCAGCATCAATTATGCCCCTAACATAGCAATCGAAATCATCATGTTTTTTACGATCAAGGTCTATAACAAGCATAGCGTCATCCATTATCTGATTACCATTCAATCCAGAGTTAATATCCTCTTCACTGATTCGTTTCGCAGGAATCGCCCAGTCCTCGAATTGCATCATTAATGCATCGTTAGATATTTTGTGTTCAGATAAAACAAAAACCTGGCTCAACATAGGTTTTTCAAACAGATTAACAAGACCGCTTCGTTCAACATTAGCGGTAAACGTAAAGCAACTGCCCTTTCCTGGTGCTGATGTAACTGAAATATCGCCGCCCATTAACAAAACAAACCGTTTGCATATCGATAACCCCAGGCCAGTGCCACCATAGTTTCGCCTTTCATAATTATCTGCCTGCGTAAATGCCTCAAAAACCATCTCACGATCGTTCTCTTCAATTCCAATACCAGTATCAGACACATCAAAACTTAAAACAAAACCATTCTCGGTAATTGAATCGAGAGATAACGCTACTAAAACACCACCATTCGCAGTAAATTTAACCGCATTGCTGAGTAAATTAGAGAGCACCTGCCTTAAACGTCCACGATCACCACTGACACGTCGCGGCACTGCACTAGCGATAACACAGGCAATTTCTATATCAGAATCATTAAGTGTATTTGATGTGATACTGATAGCCGCTTCAACTAGTTGATAAATATCAAAATCGGTAAAATCCAGTGTCATATGGCCTGCATCAATCTTAGATAGATCAAGAACATCATTCAGTAGTGCAAGTAACGTTTCTCCAGAAGAATAGGCAGATTCAATATAGTCATACTGTTCGCTATTAAGATCAGTATCACGCACAAGGCTCAACATACCCAACACACCATTAATAGGCGTTCTAATCTCATGGCTCATCATTGCAAGAAATTCAGCTTTACTGCGCGCAGCAACAAGTGCCTCATCTCTTGCCCTTACCAGTTCTTTGTTCACTCTGGTGATGTCATCCGTATGAGAATCAACTACCGATTCGAGCTTCGAATATGACATGTGCATATTTTTTTCTATCATTTTTCTTTCAGAAACATCACGAAAGATCGCAATAAAAACACGCTGATTGTCACTAAGCATCTCACTGGTTGCCAGTTCCATATGAAATTTTTCACCGTTTTTTCTGACACCAATCACTTCTCTTGGGCCTATGCCCAAAATTTTTCGGTTACGTGACTTAATATATTTATTTAAATAGTCATCATGGTAATATTTATCCTGGTCACTCATAAGACTTGAAATATTTTTACCCAGGATCTCACTCCCTTTCCAACCAAAAATAGTTTCTGCGGCCGGGTTAAATGTCATGATATTACCTCGTTCATCAGAGGTGATAATACCTTCAGCTATATTATCAATCACAGCACGAAGGTTTTCCTGGACGTCTCGTATTTTATTTTGTTTATTGACTCGATCAGAAATATCACGCACGATGATTGTAAAAAAATCATTATCCGAAATTTTAACGCAAGTAACATAGAGTTCTACTTCCAAAAACGAATTATCTTTCGATATGCCATTAGTCACCACCAATTTAGCCGCGTTTTTTTCATCAGAACATTCAGAATGTGAATCACTATCCGAACCCTTAGGTGAATATTCAGGAAATAAAAAATCAACTCCCTGGCCCAGCACATCATCTTCAAGATATCCAAAAAGTTCTTTTATTGCCTGATTAATATTGGTAATAACGGCATAGCTATCACAAATTATCACACCATCAGTAGAGGCATTAATGATGCTATGCATCTTAAGCTTACACGCCACTAAGTCACTATGAATAGCTTGATTACGCACGTTAGATTCACTTAACTCGGATTTTCGCTGATCTAGCTGCTGTATTAATTTCTGATTTAAGGTATGTTTTGATTTATTTGATTTAATCGAAAATTTCAATATAGCGATACAAATCATCACCAGTATAATCACCAGCAACACACTTATCTTATAATTAACATTTAGCGTATCGTATGCAATCTGCTGTGTAGCACCTCTTTCGTGATTAATTCCGACCGCCCACTTCCCCCAGAGTTTTCGATTTCCAATCTCATCATTAAATTTATAAATATGATTAAATTCACTGGGCAAAGACAAATTAAGGTATTCAATTCTGTTTCCAGGCATATACTTAATTTCATCTAATTGAAGATAATAACCTTTAAGCAGCACACTCCGAAACTGATTAATATCGATTACAAATGTTGCCATTATGGGCGCGTTATCAACGACCTGATTGACAATAAAAATAGAGTAGTAGAGATAATTATTACGCTGATCAGAGGTGCTACTAATAATTTTAGAATGCCCTACCTCCTCACCACCCACGATATTTTGAGATAGCCACTCATAATGCTTTTGAATATGAATATTGTCGAGTGCGGAGGATTCAGCTGAAAGTATTGTTCTGCTTAAATAATCGGCATCATATTGCGTTGCAATTATCTCATCTAACAACACTGATTCTCGCAAGTGAATTAACTCGTCAAATAAGGCATCATCATGCTTGGCCTTATTAGCAAACACATTGACATCAACAACGTCTACATTCTCAACATACTGAGCAAAGCGTTTAAGTACGATCGCAGCCTCAAGTTCTACGTCTGCTATTTCCCGCTCAACTGAAATTTTTACATGATCAATATGGGATTTTTCTTCTTGCTTGAAGCTAGTAGTGAGTTCTGATAACTGCTGATTGTGGAGCCATGTCATAATAAGTATGACAATAAAGCCACAAACTACTACGACTCCTTGCCCAATTTTTTTCATTGTATTATCTAACCTAACTGATGAGTCTTTCGTATATAATTTTTCGTTTATTCGCTCAACCAGACAAATACTTGATTAAACAGCCTTGAGATCACAATCATGGCAGCCCTTGTCTTTTAATTACTGACAGAATTAAATAGGCGTGATTTTTATATCGGCATTTATTTAGCTCGCATTAGAGATAAGATCATGATTTTACGATATAATTTATAATCCATTTATTATAAGTGTTATGATAAATCCAAACATTATAAGAACCTTATTTTCAATTATCAGCCAGGACCTAACTGACAATGGACTCAACAAAGATCACAAACCGCTGGAATAACGATGAAGCCTCAAAATTACCGGATGACCTATCGCTACGTGTCTATACATCACGCCTGTTAGGACAAGATAAAACACTTGTACTGCATGGCGGCGGTAATACATCCGTCAAAATTGAGGAGACCAGCATTACAGGAGAACGTGAAGAAATTCTCTATGTAAAAGGCAGCGGCTGGGATCTGGAGACAATTGAGGCACCAGGCTTCTCACCTGTGCGATTACAACATCTCATTAAACTTGCAGATCTTGAACATCTGTCAGATATCGATATGGTGAATGAGCTTCGCACCCATATGACCCGCGCATCTGCACCGACGCCATCTGTTGAAGCAATATTACACGCCACTATTCCACATAAATTTGTTGATCACACCCATGCCAATGACGTGGTCTCGATCACTAACACTCAGGATGGTGAAGCACGTATCCGAGAGATATATGGCGATGATGTGGTGGTGATCCCTTATGTGATGCCCGGCTTTGATCTTGCTCGCTTATGTGCCGAACGCTTCAAAGAAGAAGCCACGGATAAAACGATTGGTATGATTTTACTTAATCACGGTGTTTTCTCATTTGGTGAAACGGCCAAATTATCGTATGACCGAATGATAGCGCTCGTTTCTCGTGCCAAAGCGTACCTTCATCAACATAATGCCTGGCAGGTTAACAATAATTTGGAAACAGTAATAGCGCCTAAAACAGATATCGAGGCCTTGTCTGAGCTACGCCGCGAGGCATCGATTACGGCTGGCTCACCTATGCTACTTAGCAGTCACACCGAAAGTGCTGCCATCGCCTTTTCCCAGCGTGATGACCTTAAAACAATAAGCCAATCGGGACCAGCAACCCCGGACCATGTCATTCGTACCAAACGCCTGCCGCAACTTGGACGAAATATTAATCAATACAGCGCCGCTTATACCACCTACTTTAACCAACAAACAGCCCAGGCCAGTGAGCCGAAATCCATACTTGACACCTGCCCTCGCGTCATTATCGATTCAGAGCTAGGGCTATGCACCCTGGGAAAAAGTGGCAAAGAGAGCGATATTATTGCCGATATTTACCGCCATACCATCGATATTATCCTGCGCGCTGAAAAGCTTGGCGGCTATCAGGCATTGCCAGCTAATGATATTTTTAATGTTGAATACTGGAGCCTGGAACAGGCAAAATTACAAAAACCGGGTTCAGCACCCGCCTTTGCAGGTGAAGTCGTATTCATTACCGGCGCTGCTTCAGGCATTGGTAAAGCCTGCGTCGAGCAATTTATTAAAAAGGGTGCGGCTGTGATTGGACTTGATGTCAATGAAACCATCACCAAACTTCACACCAGTGCCAATTATATCGGCATTACGTGCGATATCACCTCCGCAGAGCAACTGACTGATGCCATCGAAAAAGGCGTTAGCCGTTTTGGCGGCATCGATATGTTAGTCCTCAATGCCGGTATCTTCCCTGCTAGCAGTCGAATCGACTCACTTGGTGATGATCTTTGGTCTAAGGTAATGTCAATCAACCTGGATGCTAACCTGCGTATCATGCGTCAGTGTCATCCACTGCTAAAACGCGCTTACAAAGGCGGGCGGGTAGTTGTGATCGGTTCAAAAAACATTGCTGCCCCTGGCCCTGGTGCCGCCGCTTATTCGGCATCCAAAGCTGCGCTTGGCCAGCTAGCGCGCGTGGCAGCACTCGAGTGGAGTGCGGATAACATTCGCATTAACAGCATTCACCCTGACGCCGTTTTTGATACTGCTATCTGGAGCGATGAAGTGCTAGCGTCTCGCGCCAACCATTACAATATGAGCATTGAAGATTACAAAAAGAAAAACTTACTAAAAGTCGAAATCAATTCTGATGATGTCGCCGCCCTGGCAGCTGAATTGTGTGATGCCCTGTTTTCAAAAACCACTGGAGCCAATATCCCACTCGATGGCGGTAATGTACGTGTAATCTAACCTGAATTGGGGTAGCGATTGCCACCTGGACAATACGATGCCCCAGGTTTACTCAGGTTATTCTGGAATGAAACTGAAAGTAACTCACCCCCCAGAGCACCCTATTAATAGTGAGTTCTCCACTAAAAATTAAAACTTGCCTCAGCATAAACACTTCGCCTTGCCATTGGGAAATCATTAGCAATCACCGATCCCTGAGAGTTATTGGCATCATAAATTGAAGGCTCTCTAACACCCTCATCAAACACATTCCTTACTGAGAGCGCGAGATCCATATTGGGCAGTACATTACGACGTCTTAGTGTGGTGTTAACAACCGTATAATCTGAAATTTCAGCTCTCGGATCACCCACCGCTCGCTTACGATCTGCAATCCATTTTAGCTGCGTGCCTAATGACCACTGAGGCTGGAAGCTCCAGTGGGCACTCGTATAAAGCTGTTGCTTAGGCGCATTCGGTACATCAGCTCCCGTCACACCATCCTCTGCATTTTGGGACGCATAAAAACCTCTTAATTGTAATTTTGAATTCACATGCCAGTTAACCTCAAGCTCAAAACCGCTACCATCTTGCTTACCAATGTTATCAGCAGGCTCTCCGAATTTTCTATCGATCAAATCTTCGATCTGGTAACTAAAAAGACTCAGTACCAAGTTAAACTCCTGCACAGGGCGATAATCTAAAACGGCCTCATAAGTCTCAATGCTCTCTGAATTTACATCAGGGTTACCAATGGCATTGGGATTGTTTATGAAATAAAGCTCACTAAACGCAGGGGCACGAAAGGCTTGTCCGTAGAGCAACTTCGTCGTCAGCTTTTGATGCCCTCGCCAAACTATGGCTACTCGAGGATTGGTAGTACCCCCAAAATCAGAATAGTCATCATAACGAATACCCGTCGTCACTGCCCATGCATCGTTGACCTCCCACTCATCCTGGATAAACAGATGATTCACTGTCCTTGACTGTCTAAGCATAAATACATTAGCTGGATCCCCAGTAACATCTACCATCACTCCATCCGCACCAGTGCCAAAATTTTTGGCCTCACGCGGATCCATTGAAATCCACTCTGTTCCAACCCCTACTAACAATCGATGCCCAGAAAATGCAGAGTAATCCGCATTAATAGACAATGCACCCTTGCGTTGCGTTGCCCCTGGATCTCCAATCATTCCGTCAACAAAGGGGCCAAAAGATGGGAATATGACAAAATGAGTATCTACTTCAGCAACTTCATAACTCAAACGAGAATCAATCTCCAAACCTGGCAAGACATCCTGTTGTTTATTTTGAATATCGAACAGATTCAACTCTGATTTATCAGAATCTGTGGAGCTGGGAATAAACGCTGCACCTTGCCCTGTCCCGGCCTCATCGAGATTCCAGTTCCACAACTTGAATGTCCACTCTCTATTGCTCAATGTCACCTGCGCATTGGTGTAGTCATAATGGGTCTCTAATGGTGCACTGCCAATAAAGCCGATAATTTCATCCTTATAGTCAACAACTCGCCCTGTATCACCATCGCTATTGCTGCTTTCAAGACTGAACGCAAGGTCCCACTCGCCATTCAGTGGTGCTGCATATTGCAACCAGATATCCTGTGAATTAAATGATCCTTGGCGCCAACCGAAATCTGTTCCACCAATTTCGGCGGCATCTTTAGTGATGATATTGATGACACCAGCAAAGGCATCCGCACCATAAAGCGCCGATCCAGGACTGCGCATCACCTCAATCCGGGAGATATTGGCCACTGGCATACGAAAAGCCTGTGGCGAAGAGCCGGTAGAACTATACGTCACATCATGTCCATCTACCAGAATCAACACCTGGGAGTTATCTGCAGTATGAATACCACGCATTGAAAAATGGGAATCCAGTCGTCCCTGAGCATCAGGATAAGAATGAACCCCGGGTATCATCTCCAGCACCTGACTAAAATCAGTAACGCCCATCGCCTTGATGTCTGCCGCAGTGATAACGTTCGCGACAGCCGGGGCACGGGAAAGTTTTTGCGGTTTACCGGTCGCAATCTCGACCTCGATGTCTAGTAACTCCACCATGGAGAGTCCAAACAGCTTGTCAGTCGATATATCGCCCCACCCTAATGACGGCAGCGATAAAACAGTGACTAGCCCACCCATTACAAACAACTTATTATATTTTTTATTCATGTTCGTGCCGTGGCCCCCTCTACCTGCATTTCAGATAACCAACCAATAATGGCCGTTTTGCAACTACTACGCATACAACGACAGATCCATAGTGCTCCTTAAACTGGACTGACTGAATGCCACTGCTATTTAAATAATCTAGATCCTAGCATCTGACCACACTAAATTTAGCAATAATCCTACATATTTATCACTTTTCCAACAGCTCTCCAACAAATATAAATGGCAATGGTTAAACGCTATCTACCGATTAAAACAGGGAATTATCATTTAACGATGTCCCTCTAATAGAATAACCGCCATCAACATTAATTTCTGCGCCAGTGATCCATGATGCCTGACCTGATACCATGAATGCAGCTACAGAGGCAGTATCCTGAGGACTCCCTGTTCTATTCAACGGATAAAATCTCCTGAAAGTCGCTTCAACACCATCAAACGCCTCTTCTGGTATCCCTATTTCTTTATACGCAGCCGTTCGTGTAAAACCTGGGTTTATCTGATTCACTCTGACATCTGGCGCCCATTCACTAGCCAACACCTTTGTCATCTGGCTCATCCCCCCCTTGATAATGGTATAAAGCGGAATACCTATATAATGTTGGTTAACAGAAACAGAACCTATGTTTAATATATTGCCGCCAGACTCCTTCAAATAAGGGTAGGCTTTACATGTCAGCGCCAACACATTCGTTAGATTCGTGTTGATACCCAGATTCAGCTGCTCATGTGTCAGCTCCTGTATAGGGACAGTGGGCACAGTGGGGTGGCTAACGGCATTATTCACCAAAATATCCAGCCGCCCATAGGTATCCATAGTCTTTTCGATTAATGATACTAGTTCAGAAGGCGACTCCAGGCGATACGAAATTGCGAGTCCATCACCACCACTCTTTCTGATTTCAGCCACCTTATCCTCTGCGCGCGTAATATCACGGCTCGTTATGACAACCCGTGCACCCTGCTCTGCAAGCTGAACAGCAATCTCACCACCTATACCGGCCGTACTCCCCGTCACTATTGCCACTTTGTTTTCTAAACTCATCATTACCTCACGATCACCACACTTGAGTTATATTATCTCCAGCGTCGCCGAAGACTGATACGATAACGCTATTGAAAAACCTCCAGGCCAAATATAGCTGACAACATCAAGTTCTTTTTCACCAGAATATCAACTTATTCACAATGCCCTACAGGCCTTACCCTGAAAATCGATATCATCACATCTGAGCGGCAAAAAAGTCTCTGCAGGTCGATCACGCATATCAACATAGCAGGCATTAACCCCGCTCGCGACTAACGTCGCACATATGCGATAAACCTCTTCAGGTGTAAACCCCTGATCAGACAAGAAGGCAGACATATAGCCATTAATGTTCATCCCCTCATTAAAACGTGTCATTAATTCCCTGTCGATGCCATAAGCCAACTTCAAATGTCCGTCAACTGAAAAGCCCAGGTTTTTAGCAACAAGCTCCATCGCCGGTACCCGCTCATCCCCTTTAGCAATGGGTCTTGCATACCCCATGATGTAGGGCTTACCGCCATGCTTTTCACATTCATTCACCACAATCTCTTCTACAGACATGCCACCCTTCAGCGATGCCATCGCCGCTTGAATAAAGGCCACCCCTTCCTTTAATGGCTTAATACCATACGAACGAGAATCGGTCGCCAACACACCCGCTACCGTTGATGCAACCGCCGAAGCACGCATCGTACCACCCAGCGCGCCAATATGATTACACCAGATGCGAGAGTCCGGCCAGCTTAGACAAATATGCACCGCTTCAAACCAGTCAGCGACACGCCTTTCCGGTAACCTGCCAGTCGCATTCAACATGACCACCTGCATATAGGAGGTTTTGCCTACAAGATCATGCATCATGTCGTAAGCATGGCAGTAGACACCATCACCAACAAACCAGCCGCCTTTTTTACTGACAATTCTATTGCGCTGCTTATCCCACAGAGAGGTATCTTGCTCATTCATAGTCGATAACATACGCCTTATCACTCACAAATGGCATTGCAGTAATAGGCTTATTCGCCTGTTCCATGCCATGCGCGAGCAATCCCGGTGCAGACAGTAACTGAAACAACCCCGCACCATAACGAGGATGAAAGCCAAGATCGGCAAACACAGCCGCCGCCACCCCAACCATCAACCACCCCATTCCTTCTCTATTCAAAGCAGATGAGAATTCACACCCCCACTCAAGTAGCGCGCCGCTACCCGGTAACCCGGCAAGCACATCGGCTAACGCAGATGGCGTGAGGTCTACCCCGCCAAAGTGGCTGCCAAAACCCGGGGCAATGTGCCAGTCCCCTTCTTTAGGGCGCTCCCCTGCCAGTTCAACCAGCATCGTCTCAGCTATCGCTACAGGGCTAGCCTTACGATGCTTGCGCATAAAGCGCATCGCGCCTTCAACGGCCCCTGCACCAAGGTACTCGCCCCCCATAATCGTCAGACTAATCGGTAAAACATTTTGTGGATCACTCTTTCCTACACCAGCATTCATCGCCGCCCTTGTTGCAGGATGACGTGGGCCCGGGCTAATCAAGCCAATCATCAACTGCTCTAATAATTGGCATTCATCTGATGAAGGCAGGTTACCTCTGAAAAGCAGATAAAACATCTCAACATAACTCTTCTGCTGCACGAGTTCGATTAGGTCATAACCGTGACAACGATTGCTTGCGGCAATATACGGGTTATCTTCAGAAGACACCTCCTCCCAGATTCGCGTTGTAATCTTATCGGCAAAGACATCATTACGTGATGTCACTTTCTGGTGTGTTCTTGCTTCCACGCTCTCCTCCTCGATATCCTTATCGTTCAAGTGTTTTCATCCTTACCCCCATTGGCGGCACCTCTACCGTCAATATGAATATCTAATAAACCAGCCGCTTCATTATGATAAATCTGTTTGTAGTCAAACTTCAATAATTCAATGGTGTTATTGATCACATAGCCTTGCGCACTAACTGAGATAGCCGTTGCAGAACACTCAACGCAGGTGAAAGTCGGTGATAAATGAATACTCCTGGTTACATTTAATACCTATATACAAGATATTTTATACAGTTGGCGGCATCCTTTTAAACCATTTCTTTAGTATCATTACTAACGAAAACAATAAAATTTCAAGTAACTTCATTCAGCCGATTGTACGCTCCTCACGGTATTTATTAAATATATTACAGTAGCGTACTTTACGCCATGCACCTTTAATCAGGCCTGGAAATTCGCCCTCTCCCCATAGGGTATCTACACAAGCTTATTCATGAAAAAAATATCCTGCTAGCAAGGCCGGATTTGTATAGCGTATTTTATGTTTCATCTGTCGCCCACTCCCAACCTAATCAAAAAGACCCAGAACTCCCTGGCTGACTCCCCCTGTGCAGCCGCTATTTTCCAGATAACAACACATGCCATACTGTACTCGTAACGATTGAAATTCAGGTTTCATTAAAAGCCTAAATCTCAAACGCCACGGGTATATCTCGGGGAAATAATTTAAATCCATAAAATTTAACAATATAGATTTACTGCTTTCAAGCTGACCTGTAATATGTGCGATTAAAGAAAACTACTGTGGGAACGATAGCCCATAAACGGCTGGTCAGTTAATAATACTTACACACCCTGTTCTCTATATTTAGATTACTAGCAAAACATTAAAAATTAATGCGCCCCTTGAAGCCCATAGATCATGCTGGAAGCCGCAGCGCCTTGGCCTCGCCATCAAACCCCACGCCGAATGCGAGATGGTCATACCTCAAGCTGACTCTGCTCATAACCACTCTGTTATTCAGCAACCCAGGCCTCACTGCTGATTTTGATACCCAGGAGTACACGCTAAAAGCGGTTTTTCTTGAGCGTTTCACTCGTTTTATTGACTGGCCTGATGATAAGTTAACTGACGAAAAAACGACTCCGTTCGTCATCAACATCATGGGAAACCCCAGTTTCTCGGCACTACTCAAAGAGATTTATCAGAACCAGAAGATCCAGGGAAGAAGTGTCATTGTTCAAGAGTTCGATAACATAGAGAACCTGCAAAATACTCATTTGCTATTTATTGCAAACGTCTCCGATAGCGCGCTTAAAAACATCCTTAAACAGGTGAAAGATACTTCAATCCTCACCGTTTCGGATGCCGAAGGTTTTGCCGAAAAAGGTGTCATGATTAATTTTTTCATGTCGAGCAAACAAAAAATTCGCTTTGAAATAAACGAGCAGGCCTTCAAAGAGTCCGAGCTTTACATTAGCTACAAACTATTATCCGTTGCCAAAATAGTTGGGAACGAATAGCAAATGAAGATACTGCAAAACCTCTCGATCAGAAAAAAATTAATTGCGATTATCCTCATCGCAACCAGCACGGTAATGACGGTCGGTTTCAGTGTCATCATCTACAACGATATCAATGAATTTAAGCTAGATGTCAGCAATAACAGTATCATCAACGCCCGCCTTGTTGGTGATGAAAGCGTCAGCCCACTAGCCTTCTCTGACCCGGAAGGGGCCCAGGAAATCTTACAACGATTCAACTCGATTCCCTCTGTTATTAATGCCAACATCTATGACCATGACGAGACACTTTTCGCCACTTACAATAAAGATGACGCTGAAATCATATCGCTGCCTCCACTGGTAAAAACATCATCAGTCGTATATGAAGGAAAATGGCTACACATACACCAACCAATTACTTATAGAGATGAACTTTACGGCTATATTTATCTGCGCGTTTCAACCCTGGCGCTTGATAAAAAAATAAACACCTACCTGCTAACAATTCTCTACATCATGCTCGGGTTAATTGCGATCTCCTATTACCTTGCAAGCCGCTTACAGGCCATTATTTCCGGGCCTATTATCAAGCTAACAGAAGCAACACATAAAATTGCCAAGGATGACAACTACACCTACCGTGTCGAAAAGCAAAGTAACGATGAAATCGGCACCTTGTATGATGATTTTAACCATATGATTGATACCATCTCTCAGCGTAAACAAGAGCGGGATAAAGCACTAAAAGAGCTTTTTGAAGAAAAAGAACGTGCACAGGTCACACTTGAATCCATTGGCGACGCGGTTATCACAACCGATATCCACGGTAAAATAGACTACGTCAATGCCGTCGCTGAAAATTTGACAGGCTGGAGCCATGACGAAGCTGAAGGCCACCCTGTCGAGCATGTATTCAGAATCATTAATGAAATTACACGCGAAAAATCAGTTAACCCGGTAGAACGGTGTATAAATGAAGGGCGCATTGTTGAACTTGCCAATCACACAGTACTGATTTGTAAAGATGGTAGTGAAATTGCGATTGAGGATTCAGCCGCCCCCATCAGAAATCAGGCAGGTGACCTTATCGGGGTTGTAATGGTATTTCACGACGTCACTGAATCCCGAAAACTCTCTCAGCAATTAATCTATCAGGCACGTCATGATGCCCTAACAGGGCTGATTAATAGACGCGAATTTGAAGAACGATTAGAACACTCCACCGAGCAGGCGCGCATCAATCAATATGACCACGCCTTGCTCTACATGGATCTTGACCAGTTCAAAGTCGTCAATGATACCTGCGGACACGCCGCTGGTGATGAGCTACTGCGTCAAATAACCTCGCTACTACAGTCTCAAATGCGTAAACACGACACACTTGCAAGGTTAGGCGGTGATGAGTTTGCGGTACTGCTTGAGTACTGCGCGCCAAATGAGGCTCGCAATGTAGCTCAGGGGCTGTGCGAAGCAGTGGAATCATACCGCTTTACCTGGGAAGGAAACAGCTTCGTCGTTGGCGTGAGTATTGGACTTGTTCCAATCAACAAGAGCAGTGGCAGCCTGGGTGTCGTGATGAGCATCGCCGACAGCGCATGCTACGCGGCAAAAGAGGCGGGCCGAAATCGTATACATAGCTACGTTGAAGACGATACCACCGTTGCACAACGCCATGGTGAAATGCGCTGGGTCTCTCGTATCACTCAAGGGCTGGAAAATAATAATTTCACCCTTTACCGACAGGACATCATGCCGATCGGTAAAAACCAGGCAACAGGTGAACATTATGAAGTCCTGATCCGCATGAAGGATGAAGAAGGCGCACTAGCGATGCCGAACTCTTTCCTGCCGGCTGCTGAACGTTACAATTTAATGCCCAAACTTGATCGCTGGGTCATTAACACTATTTTTGAATGGTTAAGTGACTCTAACGACGCCCTCTCCAACCTTGAAATGTGCTCCATCAACCTCTCTGGCCATTCCGTCGGTGATGACAAGTTCTTACAATACACTAACAAGCTTTTTGAAAAATACAATATCGAACCAAGCAATATCTGCTTTGAAATCACAGAGACGGCAACAATTGTCAACTTGACGAGTGCAACACGCTTTATCCGGGCCTTAAAGAAAAAGGGGTGTCGTTTTGCCCTTGATGACTTCGGCTCAGGGATGTCGTCATTTTTATACCTAAAGAACCTCCCCGTCGACTTCCTTAAAATTGACGGCGGTTTTGTAAAAGACATCATTCATGACCCAATGGATCTCGCGCTCGTACGCTCAATCAACGATATTGGCCACGTTGTTGGCATGAAAACCATCGCTGAATTCGTTGAGAGTGAAGAGGTCCTCAAAAAACTCAAAATACTTGGCGTAGACTATGCTCAGGGATACCATTTCGGGCAGCCCAAAGTACTTATATAGTTAACCAGCAGGTAAGCAAACAGCCTACTCGCCTGCCACACTCGCAGCAAGATCGCCTACATCTCGCGCAGTCGCTTTGACATCTGTGGCAACAGCTTCACCGTCCGCTTTAAGCACATCGATTTTTTTTCGCTCTTCAGCGACATTAGCTTCACTCTTTTCAACTTGCTCATTGGCCTCACTTATCTTTAGCTGCGCTTTATTTAAGCCATCTTTAGCTTTTTCTACTTCTGCTGAAACAGCCTTTAAAGAATCGTTCAAAGCATCAAAAAAACCAGCATTAGCGTTGCTTGCTGTAAAAACCACAGCACCGACAATCATAACTGATAACAGACCTGATTTAATCATCAACTTATTCCACTTTTTCATATTATATTACTCCGTCAAATCTCCGTTAGTGATAAGAATCGCTCAATTTCCAGAACTTAATATCAACAGACGAATAAGCTACCACCCATATATTCATTCACGCAAGCCAAATTTGACATAATCAAGCAACAGAACTATAGTTCCAAACATGTCGAAATATGAAACAGATAATCCACTGCTCACAAAAGCATTCAAAGCACTCAGCAACCCACACCGACTGGCACTGTTTAATCGCCTGATGAACTGCTGCTCACCTGGCACCAGATGCAGTCCTGCCGTGGCAGTGCGCTATTGCGTTGGTGAGCTTGGTGAGGGCCTGGACATCGCTCCCTCCACACTCTCACACCACTTAAAGGAGTTAAACCGGGCAGGATTAGTTGAAATGGAACGAAATGGGAAAAATGTCGAATGCTGGGTAGAGTCCACGAAGCTGGAACGATTAAGCACCTTCTTCCAGCCGAGCCAATCAAACACACGATAGTCATTAAATATCTGAGGAATTAATCATGAGTAAACCGAGCTGTTGCGGCCCAAAAACTGAAGAAAACCACGCCTCACAAGATGCACATCGTCAGAGCGTGCGCGATGCCTACGGCCAGGTCGCGCGCGCCGAAAATAACAATGAATCGATCGGCATAGAAAGTAGTTGCTGTGGTGTATCTGATGACAGCGCGATCAATACGCTGATTTCAACACGAATTGGCTATAGCGAAGAAGACCTTGCCAACGCACCAGGCGGTGCTGATATGGGTCTTGGGTGCGGAAATCCGCGAGCGATTGCATCACTGAAAGCTGGTGAAACAGTCGTTGATCTCGGTGCCGGCGGCGGTTTTGACTGCTTTCTTGCCGCACATGAAGTGGGCGAAACAGGCCATGTGATCGGCATCGACATGACACCAGACATGCTCAGCAAAGCACGTAACAATGCCGAAAAAGGGCAATTCAAAAACGTTGAATTTCGCCTTGGTGAAATTGAGCACTTGCCGATTCAGGATGCGACAATTGATGTCATCATATCAAACTGCGTCATCAACCTTTCACCCAACAAGGCGCAGGTATTTAGTGATGCCTTCCGCGTGCTTAAACCGGGCGGTCGTCTTGCCATCTCAGATGTTGTGGCCACGGTTGAACTGCCTGAAACGATGCGTAACGACCCGACACTGATTGCTGGCTGCATGGGCAACGCCTCACTGGTAAGCGAGCTGGAAGAGATGATTAAAGCCGCAGGCTTCTGCAATGTCCGAATCGAACCCAAAGATGAATCTAAAGAATTCATCCGTGACTGGGCACCAGACCATAACGTTACCGACTACGTTGTTTCAGCCAGTATCGAAGGGGTCAAGCCAAGCACTGGCTCCTAGTGACAGACCACCACTAAACAGGTTAACCAGGGGCGATTATTCGCCTCTTTTTTATTGCCACACTGAAACACTCACAGGCAAAACTGCTACACTTCGCTGACACATATTCTTTGCAACCAGGGAAGTAATCATGCATGTAACGCTTGTTAATGTTCACGTCAAGGAATCACATATTGGTGACTTTATTGCCGCCACCGAACGCAATCATCGCGCATCGATTCAAGAAGCTGGCAACCGACGCTTTGATATACTTCAATCACCGCAAGATAGCAGCCGCTTTATCCTCTACGAGGCGTACATTGATGAAGCAGCGGCAAAACAACATAAAGAGACCGCGCACTATCTCATCTGGCGCGATACGGTTGCCGACTGGATGGCATCACCACGCCAGGGCGAGCCTTTGATCGGGCTATTTCCTAAAGGATAACAATTAAGGAACCTCTAACTTATTCATGAACTCGTACCTTGTGTCTAAAATATCCATCTTCTGCGTTGAAAATCTTCGCAATAGCCCGCTATTACACACGATTCGCGCCTTGAATTTGAACATTTTAGATCACAATCTACTTCGCCCAGAATAAATCAGAGGTTCCTTAATGCAATTCACCATCGCTCGCCTTCCTCGTGTCGAATTTGGCACTGGAAGTCTTGATAAGCTTCCCGCAATCATTAAAATATTTGGCAGCCGCGCTCTTTTTGTTACCGGCAAACAGTCAATACATCAGTCACCACTCTGGATAACACTATTCGAGCAATTAAACAGCGATAAGATCGAAAGCCTCTTTGCCAGCATCCCTCACGAACCCTCTCCTCAGCTAATCGATGAGATCTGCACAGAACATAGAGATGGTAAGATTGACTGCGTGATTGGTCTCGGCGGCGGTAGCGCACTTGACGCTGCAAAAGCGATCGCAGGGCTTTTAAAGGTGAACCATTCCGTAATGGACTTCTTGGAGGGCGTCGGCCCCGAGCTTCCCTATCAAGGGCCTGCTGTGCCTTTTATTGCCATCCCTACCACTGCGGGCACGGGTAGTGAGGCAACAAAAAATGCTGTGCTAAGCCAACATGGCGAGAACGGTTTTAAAAAATCATTTCGTGATGACAAACTTGTCGCTGAATACACCATACTGGATCCTCGCCTGCTCGCAAGCTGCCCGCAGACATTGATCGCCGCCAATGGCATGGATGCCATCACCCAGCTAATGGAATCATACACCTCCATCAAGGCCAACCCATTCACTGATTCACTCGCACGCAGCGGTTTATTACTTGCCAAAGATGCGCTATTTCAATGGTATGAAAATGGGGCCTCAGCCAGCAAAGCGCATGGCGAGATGGCCTATGCGGCATGGCTTTCCGGGATCACACTAGCCCAGGTTGGACTCGGCTCAGTACACGGCCTGGCATCACCACTCGGTGCCTTCTTTCCCATTCCTCACGGTGTGGTATGTGGCACCCTGCTCGCCGAAGCAACGGCGATTAACATACAGGCGATGCAACAACGCGAACCGGGCAACCCCGCACTAAAAAGATATGCCAACCTTGCAGAGTGGTTAACGGGCAAGCAATTCGAAGATCAACCTGATGCACATGCGGCGCTCATCACACTACTACGAAGCTGGGTAGCACAACTCAAGCTGCCACGCCTCGCTTCATACCAGATCTGTGAAGCTGACTTTACGCGCATCATCGACAATGCGCGCGGCAGCAGCATGAAAACTAACCCCATTGTTTTAACAGATGATGAAATCAGAGCAATATTAAGCGCTAGATTATAAATGCTAAAGAATGGCAGATTAGTGTTGATGCCCACCTGCACCGTGTGCGTGACCATGCGTAATCTCTTCAGCAGTAGCGTCACGAATATCAACCACTTCAAGATCGAAGGTTAGCGTTTTGCCTGCAAAAGGGTGATTACTATCCACAGTCACCATAAACTTCCCCATTTTGATCACCTTAACCTGTCGCGCGCCCTGCTCGGTTTCAACCGTTGCAATCATACCTGGCTGCCATTTTTTGGCGCCCTGCAGATGCTTAACCGGAACTCGCTGTACAGATCCTTCGACACGTTCGCCATAAGCATCTTCAGGTGCTAATTCAACACTAAACTTATCACCAACCGCTTTGCCTGCAAGCGCATTTTCAAGCCCGACCATCATGTTGTTGTGACCATGTAGATAGGCCACCGGCTCACCATCTGTCGACTCAAGCACTTGCTGCTGCTCATCTTTCAACACATAGAGAAACTGGACTACCTTTTTGTCTTCGACCTTCATTGCCTGACCCCGGATAAAAACGCGCTATTTTACACCGCCAATGCATCAACCGCATAGCGGTAAGAGCGATTTTGGGTTCACAACAGGGAAAACCAGCTTAAACTTCAGCTAGTCGATTACTGGTCTTAGGCTTGGGCGCAGTGCTGACAATACCCTCATCATTTATCATCATTTATCATCATTCATCGGCGGTGGCTGATAGTAGTAGGTTGAGCGAGGCAGGCCCAACAGCGTGCACTGGCGGGTCTGGCTTAGGCTTTCAGGGGGCTCAATCATCTGCTTGCGTACTAAAAAATCGCGTTATACAAACTATTTTCAACCAGAGCATTCAAACATCATTCAAATAAAAATACGCCATACCGTCCAATCGTTCTTTTACCTTCTCCCAATTCAGCATAACTTGCTTTACAAGGCGATAAAAATCTTCCGAATGATTGTGCTCTGCTATATGGCAAAGCTCGTGAAGCAAGACGTAATCTATGCAGTCCCTTGGTGCTTTTACTAAATGAGGGTTTAATGTCAATTGGCCTTTTGGCGAACAACTTCCCCATTGGGTTTGCATTGATAGGAGCTTTATTGATGGCTTTTCTTTTACCCAAAGGGTTTGAGACATAACTTCATCTAGTCGTCTGTCAAAGACTTCTCTCGCTCGATCTTTATACCAACTGAACAATAGTGATTTCACTTTTTTCGGATCGGCTGATTTTGTTTTTACTTCTAAAACACCACGTAGTAGCTTAACTTCTTGGGTATATTTAGAATCTTCTTTCACCTTTAATTGGTGACGGCGACCTAGATAAAAGTGGCTTTCACCGCTGACATAGTTACGTGGAAGTATATTTTCGTACTGCGCCTTAAAATATTTCATTTGGCGATATACCCAACGCGCACGCTTTTTAACGGCATCAATCACTTCGTCATACGAAGCCATTGGTGGGGCTAGCGCTACCACTCGGCAATCGGGGTGAACTTTTATTAGGACTTTGGGGATATCGCTTGATCTAGGCTCGATAGCAAAGTTAATTGAAATATCGCCATATTGGATTGAACCCTCTTGCTGAATGGCTAGGTTTGTCATGATCTGTGCCCTTGATTATTTAGGCCTTCACGCACGACCTGAACTATTCTTTCGATCATGGCTTTTGCCTGATCCATGCCTGATCCAACTTTTTTGCACTCTCCGAATATCAAGGGTAGGAGATTTTTACGGATTTCAGCTTCGATGTTTTGAGGGTTGATTGAATGCTCCGCAATCGCATTTGTGATGATTTCATCTACTTTAAATGAAAGCTCTACCCATCTATCTGAAATATCATCGTCTATTGATGATAGATTTTCTCCTACATGCATTTTAAGTACGCCGTAGTAGGCTTGCGCGTGTTTGTTGTGGGCAAAGCTATCGGGCAAATCATCAACTTCACGCTTCTCAATCTTCTCCTCGAATTCTCTGAAAAGCATATATTGCTTTAGGGGGTGATCGAACTCGGCTTCAGCCTCTTCTATTACCTGCATCAAGAGCTTTGAAAACACTTCCTGAGCATAGGGATCATCACGCAAGCTTTGTTCTATCATGCGGGTGACACGGGTTTTTATGATGTCTGTTTCATTTCTGGTTTTATCTTCTGACCACTCTTTTGGGTCTGATTTACCCATCTTGCCGACTTCATAAACGCCTGCGGACTCTTTCACTTCGACACCGACCACATGCTTATCCATCAACTTTTTAACTTGATCGACATATTCGTCATAATCAACTGTTTCGCCTGCATCAGCTCTGGCCATCTGACGCAATGACGTTAATTGCTTGACGGTTTCTTTATAGTGCTTTCTATCTTCTTCACTGAAACTTTTATCTTCATAGAAACTGGCTGACTGCAAAGCCACCTTTAAGCAGTTTGCGAACTCGCTTAGACAATCATAAAAGTCTTCGCGGATTTTCAGGTTTGTATCAACCATCTCTACCCCAGCACCATCAGATAAAGAGCGCTCCTGTATCTTAGGAATGATGACTTGGCGGAGCTGTTCTATATCACCCTTGTTCTTCACATCTTTGAATATTGCCCATAGGTTTTTATAGAACATCGGGAGTTTTTTATACTCTGTGCTCATTTGATGATAGAGACCTGCTAGGTCATCAATATCAAAACCACCTTGCGTACGTTTAGCCAAATCCTGATATTTCGCTATTGTCGTATCCAGTTCGGCCAATATGCCGCGATAGTCTATAAGCAAGCCGAACTTCTTCTTTTCATGCAGACGGTTAACACGGGCGATAGCTTGAATGAGTGTGTGATCTTTTAAGGGCTTATCAATATATAAAACCGTATTCTTAGGCTCGTCAAAGCCAGTAAGCAGTTTATCTACAACGATCAGAATTTTTAGGTCGTCATCTTCCTCGAAGCGTTTAACAATATTTTTGGTATAAACTTTTTCGTCTTCAGCACCTATATTCTCTTTCCACCACTTGGCGACTTCAGGAACAGTGGACTCATCAACATCTGTATTACCTTCTCTTGTATCGGGTGCCGACATGACAATGGCAGATTCAAACAAGCCTAGCTCATCCATGAACTGTTTATATTTGACCGCTGATAATTTACTATCGCAGGCAAGCTGACCTTTCAAGCCATCATCAATATTTTTTACAAAGTGATTAGCTATGTCATAGGCAATAAGACGGATACGATCTTCTGATTGGTAAACATGGCCTTTCTTGGCTAATTTCTTTTTAAGATCTGTTTTCTGATCTTCTGTAAGGCCTTCTGTAATACGATCAAACCAGCTATCAATGGCTCGGTCATTTACTTCAAGATCTGGGATACGTTCTTCATAAAGCAATGGCGTGACCGCTTTATCTTCAACAGCCATTTGCATGGTGTAGGCATGAACGATAGAGCCAAACTTTCTGACTGTTTTCTCATTCTTTAAGAGTGGCGTACCAGTGAAAGCGATGAATGATGCGTTAGGCAATGCTCGGCGCATACGGGTATAGTTTTCGCCGCCTTGGGAACGGTGACCTTCATCGACCAGAACGATAATGTCAGAGCTTGGGTTATGACATTCCGGAATTTTTGCGGCAATGGCAAATTTATTGATGATAGAGAATATTATTCTCTCATTGCCTTTTGATATCTGCTCGGCAAGTCGTTTTCCCGATGTGGCAATGGCTGCTTCTTTATCTTTTCTGCTGGCAAGTTCACCGCCACTACTGAATGTTTTGCTGAGCTGGCCTTCCAAATCAACACGGTCAGTGACAACAACAATTCTGCATTGTTTTAAGGTTTCTTGGAGGATGAGGGCTTTCGATAAGAAAACCATGGTGAATGATTTACCTGATCCAGTGGTATGCCAGATAACTCCGCCGTCTCTTGCGCCTTTACTGTCTTTTGTATTGATGCGTTCAATCAGTCTCTTAATTCCAAAGACCTGCTGATAACGAGCGGCAACTTTTCCCACTTTCTTATCAAATAGAACGTAGAATCTAGTCATCTCTATAAGGCGTGATGGTGAGAGCAGGCTAACAATAAGCCTATCCTGATCGGTTACGGCAAGCTCACCGCCAGCGATAAGGTTTTCATACCATTCACGGTCATGCTTAGGTCTATGAGAAAAGAGACTGGCTTTGGCATCTTCACTCAAAATTTTGTTCTTTTTTGCGTAGAACTCACCTTCGTTTATATCTTCTTCGCGCCAAGGTGCCCAGAATTTTGAGAGTGTGCCTTGAGTCCCATACCGACCATCCGCGCCGTTAATCGAAAATAGGAGCTGGGAATAGGAAAATAGATGTGGGATTTCATCATTGCGCTGATTGCGGATATTTTGAGAAACACCTTCCTCTATCGTTGGTGCTTTCTTAGCATGGCCATCTGGGCGTTTTGCTTCAATAACGGCAAAGGAAAGGCCATTCACAAAACAGACAATATCTGGCCTACGATTATCAATGCCACCGGTTCTTTGTACGGTAAGCTCTTCGGTGTATAGGAAGCTGTTGTTATCAATATTATTCCAATCAATTATTTGAATTGTTGGGTTAATCTTTTTTCCGTCTATAAACTCTCTAACTGATATCCCGTATAAAAGATGGTTATATATCTTTTCATTGGCTACGTTTAGGCCTTCATTTAAGGCCGGTGAACATAGCTCAGCAATGACATTATCAATGGAATTTTCTGAGAATGAGCGTTCTTTTCCCGCGAAAGTAAAACGGCGTTTACGAAGCTCCTCTCGCAATACATCACGTAAAACTACTTCACTAGTTTTACTGCCTCGTGCTGATAAGGCCTGTTCGGGTGATATGAATGTCCAGCCGAGATTATGGAGAAGCGTTAACGCGGGTATCTTTGCACTATATTCTTCTTGGAATTTGGGAAGGGTTATGGAAGCATCAGGCATGAGCTACCTCCTCTTCGTCATCAATCGTCACTCGGCGTTTGCCCGTGAGGAGTTGTTGCATTAGTACCTTTTTTTCTTTCTTCAAGTGATTTAGTTTTTGTTGTAGGGTTTCGATCTCTTTATCCGAAGTGGATAAAACAGAGGAAATAGCCTTTTGCTCCTCCATGTTAGGACATACGAAACTTAGTCTCTCAAAATCTTTTTTAGAAAGCTCAAGAAATGTTGAACCACATGCATAAGCAATGAGTTTGTTTTTAAAAAAATTGAACAGGTAATACAAGAAACTCACATCATGAATTTCATCTTTTACTGGTCAAGAGTTGTTGCATGAAGGACTTTTTTTGTTTCTTCCTGTTGTTCAGTAGCTTTTCCGTTACCTCAATCGCCCTGTCCCATGCAGATAGAATTTTGGCGATTTTTTTTTGTTCTAGTACAGGAGGAAGGGAAAGCTCAAGTTTGGAAAATTCACCTTTCCCTAACGTCTTATTTCGACCGGCTCCACCCGGAGAAGCCAAGCCAAGAAGATATTTACCTCGAAGAGTTTTAAAAAAATAGGTTATATAATCAATGTCACATCTATTTTCTTTTGGCTTAAACATGGGGAAACGATGAGAAGCAATCATCCCAATCTCTGCCTCAGAGGTTTGTGCTATTGCTTGCTCCCAAGCAAAAACAATATTAACCACAAAACAATTAGGATAAACATTGAACACACGCTTATTACCAATCGATTTACCTGTTACAAGGGGCTTATGAAATATACCCTTAGCGTGTGACCTAATACCAATTTCTCTATATAATTTGTCTGGCTCTGGTGATACTGAATTAACTACCTTTTCAAGGCATTCAGATACTTTATAGACATTCCAATTTTCAGGAATATTATTCATCGTCCACCTCCTTATTCTTCTGTGCTTTCAGGAAGGCTTTGGTTTCTTTATCGAAGTCGGATTCTATTTTCTGAATTTTATTGAACTTTTCATATTCTAATATAGCTTTCTGCTCAGCCTGTTTACGGGATACTTTTCCGAAACCGTCTAGTATTTTATATTCATTAAACTCTATAAATTTATTCACGCTCTCTGCGAAGCTGTCCATAGTGAAGCTGGTGCGGCGTTCGATTATTCCTTCGATATAGTCAAAGAAACTGGATACGGCTCTTTCCAGTTTTTTGATGTCATCTTCTTGAAGATAGTTTTTTCCAATTGTTGTGTCTGATTTTAGGATGCGGCCTTCGGGTGAGTTTTTGTATGACTTAATACCCATCAGAGGTTTACTGGCATCGACATGGTTATAGATAATTTCTGAGGATGTTTGGCCTGTTATAGCAAAGTGAAATTTATCTTGAACATGAGCATAAAACTGCCTTGTTGTATTTGACTTTGGGTCATAGTCGATGCTGCATTCGGCAAAGATGTCAGTAATTTGCTGGTATATTCTTCGTTCACTGGTACGGATAGAGCGGATACGCTCTAGTAGCTCTTTGAAATAGTCCTTACCAAAATAGCGTCCATTCTTCAATCGCTCATCATCCATGGTGAAGCCTTTGATGATGTACTCTTTGATTAGGTTGGTTGCCCAGATACGGAACTGGGTGGCCTGAGCCGAGTTGACGCGGTATCCCACGGATATCACCGCATCGAGATTGTAATAATTGGTATTGTAATTTTTACCATCTGCGGCAGTTGTTCGGAATTTCCTAATAACTGAATTTTCGTCTAACTCACTGGTTTTAAATATATTTTTTAGATGCTCATTAATAGTAGGAACCTTCACACCAAACAGCTCTGCCATGCGCTTTTGCGTCAGCCAGAGTGTCTCATTATTGAGTAAAACCTCAATTTTAACCTCACTATTAGGAGCAGTGTAGAGAAGAAAATCCGTTACCTCATCTTTAACGCTTAATGGTGGATATTCGCCCTCGGAGCCATCTTTACTCATAGCCAAGCTCCTTTAGATAGCCATCCATTTCAGTCTCAAGGCTGGCTAGTTGTGCTTTTAGCTCTTCACGTTCTTTACGCACGGCCATTAAGTCGATCTCTTCTTCTTCCTCAAAGGTATCTACATATCTTGGGATATTGAGATTGAAATCATTTTCATTAATTTCATCAAGATTTGCTAGGTAGGAATATTTATCTGTGCTATGTCTTGCCTTATAGGTCTCGACAATCTTATTGATATTCTCGGCTGTTAGCAGGTTTTGATTTTTACCTGCTTTGCATTCACGGCTAGCATCAATGAACAGGACATTATCGTCCGCTTTATCTTTCTTAAAGATCACGATTGCTGCTGGAATGCCGGTGCCATAAAAAAGTTTTTCTGGTAGACCGATGACACAATCAAGAAGGTTTTCTTCTATCAATTGTTTTCTAATTTTTCCTTCGGAACTGCCACGGAAGAGAACGCCATGCGGCACAACAACACCCATGCGGCCTGTTGTTGGTTTCATGGTTTCAATCATATGAGAGATAAAGGCGTAATCACCTTTTGTCTTTGGTGGGATGCCTCGACGAAAACGACCGAACTTATCGTTATCCGCCTCATCATGCCCCCATTTATCTAGGCTGAACGGAGGGTTTGCTGTAACGATATCAAAATGCATTAAACCGCTATTATTATTCAATAGCTTTGGATTACGGATGGTGTCGCCCCATTCGATTTTATGGTTATCTTCGCCATGCAGGAACATATTCATTTTGGCTAACGACCACGTTGAGCCAATGGCTTCCTGCCCATAGAGCGCGTATTTCTTGCTGTTGAAATTTTCACGAATTTTACGACCACACTTCATAAGTAATGAACCTGACCCACAAGCGGGATCACATATCGTATCGCCGTCTTGCGGGTCTAATAGTTCGGCTATTAAATCGGATACTTCTGGTGGAGTGTAGAATTCACCAGCCTTCTGACCGCCACCTGCGGCGAAGTGTTTAATTAGATATTCGTAAGCATTGCCGATAACGTCGAGTGAACCTACGCGGCTAGGGCAAAGGTTTAGTTCATCTTTGGCGAAGTCTTCTAGTAAGTGACGAAGGATAGTGTTTTTTTGTTTTTCTTCACCCAGCTTATCAGTATTGAAACTTATATCTTGGAAAACTGATTTTGATGCATCACGTAGCTTGGTTCCGTTTGCTTCTTCTAATGCATGAAGTGCTTGGTCAATACGTTCACCGTTACCTGCTTCATGACGCTTCTCATATAGCGTATAGAAACTTGAGGCTTCGGGAAGAACGAAGCGTTCATTTTTCATCATCTCTTTAATAAGTTCTGGCTCGTCACCATACTCATCTTTATAGCCATCGTAATGATCTTGCCAAACATCCGAGATATATTTCAGAAATAACATAGTCAGGATAAAGTCTTTATAGGTATCTGCACTGACAGTTCCACGGAACGTGTCGCAGGCTCCCCATAGTGCTTTGTTAATTGCATCTTGGCTAATTGGGCTATTCATCTTTTTTTGTCCTTCATTTCTTACTGACTAATAAAGTCATGTTCTAGGTTAAGCGCAACATCTTTCATGAGTTTGTCCGCATTTATTATCAACTCACGATGGATTAGTTTTTGTTCATATATGTTCTTATGTAGCTTTAAAATAGTTTGCTGTCTTTGCAGGCTGGGCAGTGAAATAGGTGTTTTATCTAGCGATGTACGCTTAACACTTTTAGCAACAGAGCCTTCCGCTTCTTTATCAAAGTAGCGCCTAGCGGGCATCTGATTTAATTGCCATGCAATAAATTCAGGCAAAGCATTTTGATTTCTAATTCGAATAACAAAGAAATGAGGTGAGGCAACGGCAGTTTTAAAAGCGCCATCATATAAAGTCGCAAATATGCGAGAGCCACGAGCAATAAATAGAATATCGCCAGCTTCTAGCCAATCAGCAGCACGCTTGCTCGGCAAAGAGGTCTCTACAACCTTATCGCGGTTAAGCCCGTTACCTTCCGACACATCCTTCATCTGGATTGCATATATACCCGTGCCAACTTGCTCTTCTATCTTTCCACGAAAAGAATAGCCTGCTGATATATTTGCTATTTCACTTAAGCCAATCATATTTTATCTGCATCATTGTCAATAACGTAACAATGAATCGAAAAACCATTCCTGTCAATGATTTTTATTGCATTATTGGCACTGTTGCACAACTATCTTTCAAACCGTCTTATTCGAACATGTGATGACGTACCAGGTTCTCGGGTATGCTTTTGGGTGCAGGTAGCAGAATTGCTATCTTTATCCCTACAGAAAGTCGTGTTATTAAAATCACGAGACAAACCTTCTCTATCTTGATCTTGCTTTGAATTACCCATTTGATGGATACGAACAGCCAACACTTTTCTTTCTTCTTGCTGGTGCTGTTTTACATGTTCGATTTGCCCCTGCAGCTCAGAGCGCTCCATGCCGATGCGGATACGTTGCTTGGTTACGTTGACTGACGATAATTCATCTGGCTTACCCAGCTTGGCTTTTAGCTCTTTTGTTTTAATACCACCGTGGCGGGAGATTGAAAAAACCTGATCATATGACGTGGGCGTGCCTGCGCCCTTCCTTCACATGAAAGATGGCTACTCTTGGCTGATCTGCTAAGCCCATTTTTTCTTCGAGCTTGTCGAAGGCGACTTCGAACTGAGTGTTGGTGACTTGCTCGCCAATTGGGGGATTGAAAGATACGGAGAATAACGGCTGACTTGCTCGAGTCCCTTGGGACACAGCGTCTATTTCGAGCAACGAAGCGTGAACGGATCAGGCGTAATAGTCCACCATTTTAGAGGAGAGTAATATTTCGCCTTCGTCACTCTCCGTCACTTCATCTACTTCACCGTCAAGTTCATCACCAGCAGCATACTCATCACCCATCACATCACTCTCTTGCTCGAATGCCTTTTGTTGCTGCGCAAATGATTGATCCGAAACATCGACATCCGACAGGTTTACGCCATTATCGCCCAACATTTCACGTAAACGTGGCATCGCAGCATCCAACGCCTCACGTACCGCAGCATTTTGAGCGCTAAAGTGAATCGTTGTCTGATCATTCTGCACACTAATTTTAACCTCAACAGGACCAAGGTTAGCTGGATTCAGCTTCAATTCAGCGGACTGAACCTGACTGTTCACCATCCATTTAACTCTGCTACCAACCTCTTCACCCCAACCAGCCTGCTGAGAAAAAGGGGTGTTAATCGATGCCTGCATCAGCGATTTTGATTCACCACTACCCTTCGCTTCACCAGATAGCGTGGTTAGATTACCCAGAGCGCTGTTAAAGGAGTCACTAATTTTACTTTCACTGCCTCCTGTTGGTTGCTGCTTGAGTAACATCGCATCACGCAACATATTTGAAAGCTGAGCACCATTACCCACCATAGCGCTACTCTCTAATTGCGGTGTAAGTCGTGATCCGGCAAGCTCGCTATCAACGATTTCAAGCGGAGCCGACGCCAACTGCCTCATCATCAAATCCTGCTGTAGTTTATTCTGTCCATGACTACCAAGCTGTGCAGCAATGTGACCGGAACCTGCCACCTGCCCCGCTAGATCTTGTGCTCTGCTAATATTGTCAACCAACACCACGGGTGACATAAACGCCTGCTTACTCGCATTAAGATCGTGCAATAGTTCACCGTCAGTCGCCAAGGTCTGTTCTATGGCGGAATGACTACTCTGCCCAGCAGCATTCAAAGAATCACTAGCACTTCGGCTGGTTAGCCCCATGATCACACTCGGCGGCAATAATTGCCGCTCAAGCGGCAATGTTTGTGCTTCAAAGGCATTGACTGCCTGAGACTGAAATTGCATTGGTTCAGCATGAGTAGCCGCAGAGAGTAGATTGGAAAACAGTGGAGAGTGCACTTGCTTATCACTTGGTGCGCCATTAATAGCGCTATCTGAGGCACTCATCCCAGGTATTAAATTAGTAATTAAGCCCTGCATAACAGTTATTTCACGTCTCCTGAATCCATTTAAAATTTCGCTTACATAAAATACAGAGCAAAGAGCATGCCACAGGGTCTGGAAGACGGAACTGGAAGTTGAGTAATTCTATTTGGTGTGACGGTTTCGCCCCATATGCTGTGAACGCTCATCACTTTCTGCCTGCTCGCGCTTTTCACTCTCCTGATGCTCTTGCTCATGATAGCGGTCAACCACTTTATCCAAGGCCTGATGACGCACACGCGTCAACATCCATGCATCATATTTTTCTTTCAACGTTACTTCGCATGATGCCAGCTGCACCTCTTGCTGCTTAACCGCTACCGCCAGGCGCGCGATAAAATGCCGATAATCATTTATCTGCGCAATATTCAACCCATTACGTCCACTATCATTTAAACGCTGGGTGTATTCAGCATGGTACTGACGCAGTTCAACCAGCTTCGCCTCCTGCTGGTCAATCACCTTACGATATTCATTTAATACCCGTGCTGCATCATCTTCACGATTTTGGGCGATTTTAATCACTGGCTTTAGACGTTTCGACTTCTGCATAATACTTCAGCTCAATGACTACGGCGGCGGTAGCACAGCATTAACGACAGGCATCGGACGATTGAGCAGCGCCGATAGCTGCTGCATACCACTTTGAAGATTCACTGACTCTGAAACATTTTGCTGTAAAAATGTCCTTAAATACGGATAAAACGCTATTGCCTCATCAATTTCAGGGTCACTACCCTGGGTATAAGCCCCCACACTAATCAAATCTTTGTTTTGTTGATAACAGGAATAGAGCTGTTTAAAGCGCATCACCTCTTTTTGGTGAGAACCGGTAATGATCTCTGTCATCACACGGCTGATCGACTGTTCAATATCAATAGCAGGGTAGTGTCCCGCATCCGCTAGCTTGCGTGACAACACAAAGTGACCATCAAGAATCGCGCGCGCAGAGTCAGCAATCGGATCCTGTTGGTCATCACCTTCCGTTAACACAGTATAAAAAGCAGTGATTGAACCACCATTCTCCGAGGTGCCCGCACGCTCTACCAATTGCGGTAACTTCGCAAATACAGAAGGTGGATAGCCCTTGGTTGCAGGCGGCTCACCGATCGCCAGTGCAATTTCACGTTGCGCCTGCGCATAGCGGGTTAATGAATCCATCAGTAACAACACCCGCTTACCCTGATCCCGGAAATATTCTGCAATGCTCGTTGCCAACATCGCACCATGCATTCTCATCAATGGAGGATTATCCGCAGGAGTTGCCACCACAACAGCCCTCGCCATGCCCTGAGGACCGAGAATATTATCGGTGAACTCCTTTACCTCTCGTCCACGCTCACCAATCAAGCCAACCACCACGACATCAGCGTTGGTATAGCGCGTCATCATCCCCAACAAGACACTTTTACCGACACCACTGCCAGCAAATAATCCCAACCGTTGGCCGCGCCCCACCGTTAACATCGTATTAATCGCTCTCACGCCAACATCAAGCGGCTCACGAATCGGCGGACGACGCAGTGGATTCATAGGTTGAGCATTCAAAGGCATACTCGTATCCGCAAGTAACGGGCCCTTATCATCCAGCGGGTGCCCTGCACCATCAACAACGCGTCCCAACATGTTTTTACCAACCAGCGCTTCATAAGCCTGGGCAGAAGGAACCACCTTTGCATTCGGCACAATCCCCCTCACCTCTCCACTTGGCATCAAAAAAATTTTATCACCCGAAAAACCAACCACTTCTGCTTCAATCGGCTCCGAGCTAATACTACTAATTAAACAGCGCCCGCCAACCGCAACCTGACAACCCACCGCTTCAAGTGTTAAACCCACCATACGCGTTAGTTTGCCCTCAACCACTAACTTCGGTGGTTCGCCTAACTTATCGCGATAAGTCTCAATTCGCTGCTTCCAGATATTACTACGGGGATGCATTAGCACCGTCCCCCTCTCGCTCACCACCCAACAATTCAGCAACAACAGCCGCCAGGCGTGTTTCGATTGAAGCGTCCAACTGCGCACTTTCAGTCACTAGACGACAGCCACCACGTGTCAACGCAGGATCATCCATCAACTCCCAGATCCCTTGCTCAGAGATCGACAGTGATTCTTTTAGTAATACCGTATCTTCTGGGTGCAAAAATATTTTAATCGTACGAGAGGTAGATGGTAATAAGGCGGCAGCTTCACGCACCACCGCAACAATTTCACCTGGATTCGTTTTAATTTCACGCCGCACCATGTGCCTGGCAATGGTCATCGCTAATGTGACCAGTTCATTAACCACCTCTTCGTCAAGTACAGCCAATGGCTTTGAGAGTTGTCCTGCTATCTGCGCAAGACTCTGCGCCTGCTGGTTCAAGTTGGCCTGCCCCGCAGTCATCCCATCCTGTTTACCTTTCGCAAAGCCCTCGTCATAACCTTGCTGACGACGCGTTTCAATTTCTTTATCTGTCGGCTCAAGTACCGCTTGTCGTGATGAAGCTGCAGTGCCGCCTACATCTGGTATTCTCCAACGCGAGCAATCCTCCGACTCTTCCGAAAGAATAATACGATTAGACATACTCTTCCGAGCTCTTACCACCCAGCTGGATATCACCCGACTCGGCCATTCGCCTTGCAATCGCAAGAATTTCTTTCTGTGCTGCTTCAACTTCACTCAATTTCACAGGGCCACGCGCTTCCAAATCATCTTTCAACATTTCACCCGCTCGTTTAGACATATTGTCAAATATCTTCAACTGCATTTCAGGCTCAGATCCTTTCAGAGCAAGCACCAGAGTCTCTGAAGAGACCTCTCTCAATAATGCTTGAATACCACGATCATCAATCTCGGAGAGATCTGCAAAAACAAACATAAGGTCCTGAATACTTTCACCCAGTTCATTATCAAACTCCGTGATCTGATCCATAATTAACCCTTCTTCCGCACTATCCATGAAGTTAAGGATATTGGCAGCCGTTTTAACCCCACCTACAGTCGCAGATTTAACTGCGGAATTACCGACAAACTGCTTCTCAATCACGTTGTTTAACTCTTCAAGTGCAGAAGGCTGAAGTCGGTCAAGCGTGGCGACTCTAAGCAATACATCTAACCTTACTTTCTCAGGTAAAAGACCTATTACTTCAGCAGCCTGCTCTGCATCAAGATAGGAGAGCACCACTGATATGATCTGAGGATGTTCAAGTCGAATCACCTCAACGACTGCACGTGGATCCATCCACTTAAGCTGCTCCAGACCAGATGAACTGGTTCCCATCAAAACGCGGTCAATCACGCTGCCCGCTTTATCTTCACCTAGCGCCTTGACCAGGACACTTTTCAGGTACTCATCAGAACCAACACCCAGTGTCGTTTCACTATCAGCAGTATCACAGAACTCACCTAAAACACCACCCGCCTGTTCCTGTGAAATATTTTTTAATGTTGCCATTGCAGCACTAACGCGGTGAACTTCTTTAGGGCCGATGTACTTTAAAACTTCAGCCGCCTCCTGTTCTCCAAGGCTCATCAATAAAATGGCAGCCCTGTCGACTCCAGTTAGATCATCTTTTTTATTATCCGCCATCAGTAGCTACCCAGTTATTAACAACTTGTGCGACTCTTTTAGGGTCTTGCGTAGCCAACGTTCGTGCAGTGTTCAAATTCGTTTCATAACTCTGTTGCTGAGGGCTCCCTTCACCACCAGACAGCGTCAATTGATCGTTTTGCATACCGGCAACAGGCTGTCCCTGAATCATCACCTGAGGAGGCATCGCCTCCCCTTTAGCTGCTAATTCCCGCAGCACCGGACGAAGCACACCGAACAATAAGAAGAGCACCACAGCACCGCCCAGAACCTGCTTGCCAGTATCCCAAAGCCCAGGGTTATCCATAAAAGATGGTTCTGGTAGTGGCTCAACCTCAGCAGGCAGTGTAAATGCAGAGTTAATGACATTAACACTATCACCACGCTGTCCATTAAAGCCAATCGCTTCTTTTACCAGACTGGTAATACGTAGCACTTCGTCATCGGTGAGTGGCTCACGTGTCACTTCACCATCTTCATTAATAGATTGCTTGTCATCCAGTACCACCGCGACCGAAAGGCGCTTAACATTTCCGCCACCGCTGCGAATATGGCTAATGGTTCGATCCAGCTCATAATTACGTGTTGCACGAATAGTCGAGCTAATTGGTGCACTTTTACCACCAGCTGATGCGATTGCATTATCTGGCGGTTGGTTAGAGAGGCTACCCGGTACACCACTTAATGTCTGCGATCCTGTACGACGCTCTTCAAGTGTTTGCTCGCTTCGAATGGCAGGCAGATCAGGGTTAAAGCTCTCCTGTGTCTGCTCAGTCACGGTAAAATCAATATCAGCCGAGACCTGCGCACGCACACCCGCCTCACCTACAATTGGGCTTAAAATACCTTCAATTCTTTTAATGTAGTAATCTTCCAGGCGCTTGCGATGATTAAACTGCGTCGAGCTAACACGCATGTCAGCAGATGAATCAGACGATGTAAGAAGACGCCCTTTTTGGTCAATCACAGTCACATCACTCACTTCAAGGCTTGGAATGCTCGCCGCGACCATATGACTAATCGCAGTGACCTGCTCCTCATCTAAAACACGCCCTGCAAACATATCAACCGTGACAGATGCCTTTGGTTTTTTACGTGCGCGTGCAAATGCGGTCTGCTTAGGAATAGCGAGATGAACGCGCGCACTACGCACTCGATTCAAGGAACCAATGGTACGTGCCAACTCACCTTCCAGCGCGCGCTGATAACGTGCCCCCTCCATAAATTGACTAACGCCAAACCCCTGGTCTTTATCAAGCATCTCAAAACCAACACCACCACCACGAGGCAAGCCTTGGGATGCTAACTTAAGGCGCGCTTCATGCACGCTTTTCCCACCCACCAGGATTGCACCTGTATTTGAATCCACCTTATAGGGGATTGCAGCCGATTGAAGTGAGTTTGCAATATCAGCAGAATCCTGCTCTGACAGATTGCTATAGAGCATGCGATAACCTGGATCTTGAGACCACTGAACGATGGCAAACCCTATCGCCACACTAGCAGCCAGACCAACCATTAACCCTAACTGACGCAGTAGCGATAAACCGTTAAACCCCCTTGAGGGGAGTACTACATCATCACTCTTTACTAGTGCCATAGTCTTCTCTTTTTTTAATCCATAAAAGCATCAATACCATCCAAATTAACTAGATAGGCATACTCATCACATCCTGATAGGCGGAAATAAGTTTATTACGCACCTGAACCATCGCTTGAAAAGAGACACTCGCCTTTTGAGATGCCACCATCACATCTACCAGATCAACATTCTTATCACCCATCGTGAAGTCATTTTTTAATTTCCCTGACTCTTTTTGCACTGAGTTCACCTGGTTAATGGCCTCTTTCAGCGACGCTGAAAAGTCCAGTCCCGTTGGGTTAGATGCTGCGCCAGCCGTGCGCTCAGCACCTTTAGCTTCTAGCGCACTGGTGCGCAGTTGTGATAGCAGGTAATTTACGTCAATTTCACTCATCACTTATCCTCCTGTCTTTAACCTTAAAGGATCTCGAACCCGCTTTGACCTGAACCCCGAACCAGCACTCCAGCATCTCTCATTTTTGCTAATTTATATCGTAGCGTTCTCTGACTAATACCTAACTTCTCTGCTGTCGACTTTCTATTACCACTCATCAGTCGCAGCGTTTCTAAAATCATATTCTGCTCATGAGATTTAAGGCTCTCTTTTGAAGTTGCTGCTTCTGATGGCACCGGCTGATGATCAATACCGCTTTGAACATGACTAACGACAGCACCGTTACTACTTGAATTATCAGTTTCAAACTGCAAATCACTCATTTCAATTGTCTGGCCAGATTTTAGAATCAGCGCACGCTGCATAATATTATCTAATTCACGTACGTTCCCAGGCCATGAGTGAGATAGCAGCTTATTTTTTGCTGCTGTAGAAAGCACTGGTGGAATCATTCCGTTAAGGCCACTGCTATTGCCAACCAAACGCTGAACCAGTGGTAAGATATCTGCAGGTCGGTCGCGTAATGGCGCTAAATACAGCGGAAAAACATTGAGGCGATAAAATAGATCTTCACGGAAACGCTGCGCGGAAACCTCCTCCATCATCCTCCTGTTCGATGTCGCCAACACTCTAACATCCAGTGAAATAGTTTTATGGCCACCTAGACGCTCAACTTCTCGCTCCTGTAATACACGCAACAATTTAGCTTGCAAACCTAAATCCATTTCAGAGATTTCATCTAATAAAAGAGTCCCGCCCTGCGCCTGCTCAAATTTTCCAGGTGATGCCTGATAAGCGCCAGTAAAAGCACCTTTTTCATAACCAAACAGCGTTGCTTCAAGCATATTCTCTGGAATTGCAGCGCAATTAATTGCGATAAAAGGCTTATCTTCACGACTTGAATGCTGATGTATATATCGTGCTAACACCTCTTTTCCAACCCCGCTTTCACCGGTAATCATCACAGTTGCATCACTCTTGGCCACTCGGCTTGCCATCTGTATTAACGCCAGGCTCTTTTCGTCCTCTGCAATAAACGCTTCTGAATCTGAATGCTCACTTGAAAAATAACGCGCTACCATTTTAATAAGTGCACTGGCATCAAATGGTTTTAGTAAATAGTCAGCCGCACCCTCTCTCATCGCTTCAACTGCATTTTGAACACTGCCGTGTGCAGTCATGAGTAAGACGGGTAGTTCTGGGTTGTTCGATTTAATTTTTTTAAGCAGTGCATTTCCATCCATTGGTTGCATCTGCACATCACTAATAACCAGCCCCACCTCTTGAGAAGAGAGAACATCGAGCGCGGCACTACCGTCCTCAGCGGTTGCTACATCATAGCCAGCTAAATCCAGGGTATCGCACAATGCTTCACGTAATGAAATATCGTCTTCAACTATAAGTACAGTGGCATAATTCATATAAACTCCTTCCTATAACACATCAATAGTGATGAGTAGCCTGTGGCTAGATCACTTAAATTATTTATCAGCGACGTCGTTAAGCAGTGGCAGACGTATCCCAAAGGTCGTGCCTCCAGGCTGTTTATCTGATGATGATTCAATCCAGATAGCACCATCATGTGCATGCACAACTGCCTGAACGACAGCCAGGCCCAACCCTGTTCCCTGAGGCTTGGTTGTGAAAAATGGTTCAAAGATTCTTTCTTGCATACTGACCGAAATGCCGTGACCGTTATCTGTAATAAAGATATCAATCGTCTCGGCTGTCACATTACGACACTCAACAATTACCCGTCCGCTAACCTGATCTTCAGCATCAGCACCGTTATCACAGGCCTGAATGGCATTTAAGACAAGATTTTGAAGTACGGCTGAAAGTGCCTCGTGATGACCAGCAACTTTAACCTCTTCACTCTTAATGATTTCAAGTTCACACTCTCTGCTTTCTAATTGAGGAGCCATCATCAACTGGAGTTCACTCAATAAGGTGGTGAGCTCGATTTGATCGGCACTAAAATTACCACCTCGTGCAAATACCAGCATGTCATCTACCAGATGCTCTAAATGCTTAAGACGGGAGACGATTTGCTCTGCGTATCGACTGCGACGACCTTGGTCTAGATCATTGCGTTTCAGGTGTGAGGCGTAAAGTAGGCCAGAAGCTAAAGGGGTGCGTATTTGATGTGCGATTGAAGCAACCATCTCACCCATCGCAGATAATCGCTGATGTCGACTCAAAAGCGCCTGCATCGCACGCGCTTCTGTCACATCAGTTAACAAGATAATTTGCCCTGGCGCATTGCAGGCTGGGCGAGTTGCTATATTGACAATGCGACCATCGATTAAAGGAACATCGTCACCACATGCTGTTGGTTGAAAAGCACGGGCAACGACATCACGCCACAACACACTTAAAAGAGGCTCACCTATCAGTTCAGTTGCAGCGCGGTTACACTGCTGCACGTAACCATCACCATCCAGCACAATCACCGCTGCGGGTAATGCATCCAGTAAACCTTCGAAACGACGAATGACCTGTTCGTTGTCGCTATCGCTTACGTAACGGCGACTGCGCTCGATCGCAAGCTCATCAGTCAATTGACCAACACGATCTTCCAGAGTACGGTAGCTATCTGCTAGTTGACCCGAGGCCTGATTAAAAAGACTAAATGCATCTCTTAACGCTCGCCTCTTGCTTAAATCCTGCTGACCCATACAAATACTACCCTCTTAAAATATCACGAAGAATTAGATTCCTCGCATTACCAAGAGCAATATCTGTGCCGAATTTACTAACTACATATTATTCAATCAGTTAAAAAACAAGCAACAAAGAAAGGTCAAAATTATGTCGCTTCGTCTTAGCGCTGCAAACCATACTTCCTCAACTTCTCAACCAGTGTTGTCCTACGCAGCCGTAAACGGTTAGCAGCATGAGCCACAACCCCGTCAGCATCGTCCAGTGCCTGTTTGATCAGGTTATATTCCAGGTTACTCAAGTGCTCTTTCAGGTCGATGCCATCCTGCGGTAACCGCGGGGTATCAAGCAGGTCTATCGATGCTGTTGCCGCACTTGGCGTATTATCGTAAATAGCATTTTCCTGGATCGCAGCGGTTAATGCAGTAGTGTCAGCACCGTTGTCTACCTGGAATTTTTGCGGTAGATCATGCGCGTCCACGACACCGTACGGGTGCATAATCACTAAACGTTCAATCATGTTTGCAAGCTCACGTACATTACCAGGCCAATGATACTGACAGAGTGCCAGTATTGCCGCCTGCGTCAGGCGCACTGAACCACGCTTCTCATGCTCAAGTCGTTTGACCAACTCATTAACCAACAATGGAATATCTTCGACACGCTCTCGCAACGGCGGCATATCAATGGGAAATACATTTAAGCGATAGAAAAGGTCTTCTCTAAACTTACTTTCAACAATCGCCTCGTCAAGGTTTCGATGAGTGGCGGCCACAATTCGCACGTTTGATTGAATTGTCTTGTTACTGCCCACTCGCTCAAACGTGCGCTCCTGTAGTACCCGCAGTAATTTAACCTGCATCTGCATGCTCATATCACCAATCTCATCCAGAAACAGTGTGCCGCCTTCAGCAAGTTCAAAGCGCCCCTGACGCGTACTGATCGCGCCAGTAAAAGCGCCCTTTTCGTGGCCGAAAAGCTCACTTTCTAACAATTCAGATGGAATTGCACCACAGTTAATCGGCACAAAAGGTTTACCACGGCGTTCTGAGTGATAGTGAACATTACGCGCAACAACCTCTTTACCCGTACCCGACTCACCTAAAATTAACACCGTCGCATCAGAACCTGCGACCTGTTCAATCTGCTTTCTAACCTCACGAATACCACGACTATTACCAACCAGACTGCGAAACAGCTCTGGGGAGTGTGCACCCTGACGCTTAGAGTGGCTTTCACGAAAAACCTCAGCCTGCTGGATGGCTGCGGTTAAGTCACGGTACTTCACCGGGTATTTAATTTTCCCAAGAATACCGGCTGCAAGATCAGTTGATAATTTAAAATTGTTATGGCTATCAATTAAAAGAAAAACAGGCACATGCTCTCCCCACGCCTTTACTGCCAGCAATAACTCAGGAAGTTTCTCACCAATGGATGCCGCCACAATAACTACACCAACGTCATCGGCTTTGCACGTCATCGGGGTCCACGTATCGCCAGTGGTTAGCGTCACATCAGTGCAATCAATAAACCCCAGGATCGCCTTTAAATCCTGATGAGTCCCCTCATTAAGATCTATAACCAAGACTGACTCCATTCCACGCTCTCCTTAAATCGTATCGCTCAGTGCAAGATGTCGACAAACTGGCCGCCTTGTGACGTCAAAAAACTGTCACAAGAAACATAGCATAGAGATTGCAACGGGTCAATAAACTACAACTTACTGATATACGAAGGCTTTCAATGCATTGGCTGGTCATCAACCATATAAAGTAGGGAACCCGTCCAATCGCTCAGCGCTTTAATTGTGAAGCCCGCCGAACCTGCGCAACACTGCGCCTGTGCTGACGGAAAATGAGCTTTTCTAATCCTGACTGTACAACAGCACTCATCGTTTCATAAGTCAGATGAATTGAAAATTGTCTCGCACTGCCCTCAACTGACACCACATCCGACACTTCACCAATCACCACCAGGGGCCGCGGATATTTATGATGCAAAAAAAGCGACAATTCCACCAATACGCCTTTTCGTGGGGGTGCAGCAGAGAGCCATTCAATACCTGTTGAACCCAATGTGATCGGAACAGCTTCAGGCATTGAGGTTTCGCGTTCTACAAGCTGGGTTACCATATCGAGCAGGAGGTTTAGCTTAAACTCAATTCTACTCAAATCCGAACCGCTACTGCTACCCAGTTCATCCTGATTATCAACGTGAAACTCATCCAGCGTCGTGATAAAGCGCAACACCTCTTCATTGGCATCTTGCATGGTAAGGTAGGAGAACGCTAGTTCGGCGCGGTCAATGTTTCGCCACCTAAGCGGCACGATGTCTTTGTATATAACACCGTCACCTAACTGCTCATTATGACTCTCTCTCATATTCATACTGACCAACGATACAGGTTTTTTAAGACGTAAAACAGGCGTTTCACCTACTTATTCGATGATGCAACGGCATAGGCAAGAGAAGCCTCTTTTCCTCTGTTTATTTTTTGAGAGTTCTGAAGAATATCTTTTTGCTCATTCGATCCAAGGGCAATAATCTCTCTATCTGCAGCCAGCACGCCACGTATAAAACCCGCGACATATTCAGCCTCAGCCAGCGACGGGGCTGTTTCAAAAAAAGCATAAATCAATGTGCTACGCTCTGCCTCAAGTTTACTGACCACTTCCCATTGCTGCTGCTTTGCATTCAACAGCATCTTTCCAGTCAGCGCATCGATCAAAGCCAGTTGAGCATAACGGCCATTCATATCGGGATGCTCAGCCTTGGCCTCCAAGGCTACCACCTGGCCTGAAAAAAATTAGCCACCATTAGAGACCGCTTGATCATCCGCCTTGGCCTTATTGGCGTGGTCCATAATCACATCCCCAGGAATCGCGTCCCAGGCACTTTTAATCTCTCTTAATAGATTTGAAACTTCATCCAGCTGCTCAATGTTATTATTCAAATTAGCCTCAACCAATACAAAGCCCATATATTCATAAAGTGCATCAAGATTCTCAGCAACCTCACCGCCCGCCGACTTATCAAGACTCACCCTAAGGCCGTCAATAATCGATAGTGCCGTGCTGATATTTTCACCTTTCGGCCCCACTTCATTTTTTTCAATATGAAATTTGGCTATTGCAATCTTATCAAGCGCCCCTTCCATCAACATCTGAATCAAACGATGCGGAGTAGCTTCCACCACTCCCGTGCCATTCTTTACTTTTGCATATTGATTCAAGGCACTGCGCGCGTCTATGTGTCTCATTTCAGCCTCCAACCTCTCTCTATTTTTTGTACATCAGTTTATTAACATTAACCGGAGACCGTCTATCTCATGAGCTCCATCTCAACCCAGGGTATATCTAATTTACTTATCGCACTCAACTCATTTATTCCCACCAATTTTAGGCAAGGATGCTAATTGATCGGTAAGAAAATTACTTGTTGATTGCAGTTGAGCCACCAATATATCCATTGCACCAAATTGCGAGCGCAATAAACTTTCTCTCGCCAACAATCGTTTTTCCAGTGTAATACGCTGCTCATCAAGGTCGGTAATTCTCGCTTCAATACCATTGGTCTTACCCTGAATACCGCCGCCTGTCGCCAGCATTTCATCGAGCATATTAAAAAGACGATCAGCATATCCACGGGAAACCGTTGTACTACCCACTGTTCCTGTTTCACTACCACTATATTCAATATTTAAACCGTTACTGGCAACACCATTAGATGTCAAAAACTGCCCCTTTCCTGTTGCAGGCTCACCATCAATAGTGCCACGGATATCAACGCCATCTGTGCTAACACCCCCGCTTAAACCCAAGCCTTCCGCCGAGACCATTTCAACCGTCGAAACACTCCCATAAACATCAGAGGAGATCACAAAACGATTGGCCTCAAATGCAACCGTTACAGCCGCACCAGCCCCTTTCAATGCCGAATCCGCGTTAATACTCGCCTGAATTTCTTTCGCTAGCGCTTCACCACTCGCGTAGGGCGCCGAATGGGAGAGTGTTATCAGGTCTGACTCCACACCGTCAATCTTAATGGTAAAACTGTCATTGCTCGCATTAACTGTAAAATCAGCGAGATCAGCACTGCTAATATACTGGCCTTCCGTCGCCAGTTGAGAGACATTTAAACGGAACTCTCCTTCACCAGTCCTTGCAGTACCATTAATATATTTAACACCATCACCGCTGGCATTACCATTCATCGCAAACAGGTTTGCCACCAGGTCAAGATCTGCTTCCGCAGCAGCCTCAAGTTTATTATTATCTATTTCTAGCGTGCCATCAGATTTTGTCGTGATCCCAACACCCGCAAGTGTAAGATTATCGTTAGCACCCACATTAACAGAACCAAACAGCTCATTTCGTAATAAACTTTCGATGTTTCGGGTAACGCTATCACCCTGTAATATCGCACCAACCCCCGTTTCAGGATTGTATTCAGTCAGTGAAGAGAGCGCCGATGCCAACTGGTTGTAACCCGCAACAAAATCATTAACCTTAGTCTTAATGGAAGCCAGACTTTTGGTAACGGTAACATCAGTCGCCACACCCGCTTCTGAAACAGTGCCCAAGTTAAGCGTGACACCTTTTATCAAGTCTGAAACAGTATTGCTGTCACGTGACACTGACAAGCCATTATATAAAATGGTCGCGTCCTGAGCCGCCAGGGTTTCACTCATGTTGGTATTGCCAACGCCATAGGCCAACTGAGAAAGGCCCGTTGTATCCACATTATCAGTTTCATTATCTGCCACAATAACTTCAAGGCTATTTTTCGCGCCCACATCATCAGCAGAAAAAAGTATTTTATAGCCCTCGAAACCCACATTTACCACGGAAGCAGTTACACCGATATCGGCAGCATTCACCGCATCACGTATCCCCTCCAAACTACCATCTTCAATCACAACATTATGCGTTGTCTTTTCGTCATTATTGGTAAAGCCATCCAGTACGCCGCCTTCATCATAAGATGCAGTGCCAAAGGAAAAACTCAAAGTGCCAGTACCCACCTCTGCATTGAGATCAGAAAAAGCAGACGATGCAATCGCATGCCCCTGAGCCAACGCCTGCACCTCAATACTATGACGCCCCTCCTCTGCCGTGAAAACAGTAGATGCCGTCAGTACACTTTGATCACTGACACGCGTGGAGAGCGCACTGGCGCTTGATGCCGTACGCATTCCTGATAAAGTATCTTTAAAACTGGACATAGCGCCCTGGAGTACACCAAAGGACGAAAGTTGCGCCTGAAGCTGTGCTTCGCGTGTATCGAGTCGCAGTTGAGGGAGTTCACGCTCCGCCGTGATAAGGCTTTCGACCAGGCCATTAACATCAATGCCCGAACCGATACCTAGTGATGTGATTGTCGCCATACTATCTCCAGCCTCAGCAATCCGCGAATTTCAATCAAACAAGTAATTCACACAACAATAAGCTTTTAAAACTAATCAGATTAAATCTGAGGCTGGCAATTAAAACAGACCTTTAATCGGGTACAGGATATTGCTAATGCCCTATGCTTTTTCCTGTAGTAAAAAACCCTCTGACTTTAGTGAGTCAGCCTCTAGGTTTTTATCATGCATGATTTGAGCCATCTTTATCGCCTGCTCTCCAGGAATCTGACGTACCAACTCTTCCGTCTCTGTATCATAGACACGAACGAGCACCTTACCAGTATCTTTTTCAACACTAAATTCCAGATTTCGTTGGATATTTTGAAAATGGTCGTTGATATAGGTCACCGCTTCATTAAGCTCGACCTGCTCAACCGCGTCAGTCTGCTGATCTGTAACAACCGCTGTTTCAGCGACTGTAGATGCGGCGACTTCTTGCCGTTCTGTAGCCGCCTGGGATGCAGAAACAGGTGCTACCGCTTCATTTGCTTTTGTCTCAACCGTCGCATTCGCTCCATGATTTACATTAACGGGTGTTGCCATCCTGACCAGATTAGAAATATCTGCCGCCATAACATTCACCTTTTTTCACCGTCTTACTATAGAACTTTAACCTAGATGGGAAAGCGGCCAGTAGCTAGCCAACCGCCGCCCCACCAAGGGCCTTACTTTACTGCAGTAGTGAAAGTGCTAGTTGAGGTAAGCTGTTCGCTTGCGCCAACATTGATACACCCGCCTGCTGTAGAATTTGCGATCTTGTCAATGCTGCTGTTTCGGCAGCAAAATCAGTATCCAGAATACGTGAACGCGCAGCGGTCAAGTTTTCTGAAGTGGCTTTCAAACTCGCGATAGTTGATTCAAAACGGGTCTGAATCGCACCAAGGTCTGCTCGAATGGTATCCACATCAGCCAAGGCACCATCCAGGATATCGATAGCATCATTCGCACCAGTTACCGTGCTAATATCAAGGGCATTAACCGTTGTGCGATTAGCCGCCTGAAGTTCACCAGCAGCCCCTGAAAACAGACCGCCAGCAGATGCTGCCACATCAGAACTAATGCTGAAGTAACCAGAGGTTGACTTGAATTCAACCGAACCACCAACGACTGTTGAATCACGAGTACCTGCATTTGCACCACCCATTTCGATACGACTTGATGGGCCAGTTGCCCCAGCCACATCTAGACTAACGATATTACCAGTAACGGTATCAACTGCGGCAGAACTATCGAAATTTTCAATAGAGATATTAGCACCAGTAGAATTAGTCAACTCCATTGACGCCTTATCTAGCGACAATGTAGCTCTAATACCGGTTGCACCACTTGAGTCATTAATAGCTTCAGACAATGTAGACATATTTGATGTCGTTACATTAGCAGAGATACTTTGCCCATTCAGGCTAAACGAAACTACACCATCATCGGTCAAACTGCTCAAAGTCACGCTATTGCTACCAGTCGCTGATACGCCCGTTGAGTCAGAGACAGCATTCACTGCTGCGACAATCGAATTAGCAGTATCATTTTCAGCAACATTCACATTTGATGATGCACTACCACTGATAGTTAAAATCTGAGCAGCCACATTGTTACCTGCATCGATATTAGCAATACCCGTGGTTGCCAATGCAGCTGCCTGGCCAGCCGTTGATATATTCAACAAACCGCCATTAGCACTAGTCAGCGATGATGTCATGCTAAAACCATCAGCGACGACCACATCCATGCTGGCACGTGCCACACCACTATCAGTACCCGCCTCAGTCATAGTCTGCCCTGCAAAAGTCATAGTTGACACCGCAGTATTGGCAGTAAACTGTTCGTCTTCAGCAGCAACCAACGTAAATGATGCATCACCCGTTGTGTTCGTAGCACCGCCACTTACGGCAATACTAAAGCTTGCACCACCATCATCAGCAGCGTTCTGTTGACCACTATCAAACTCAAGCACACCAAGACTACTCGTAGCGGTCAGGGTAACATTCGCACCTGTACCACCCACTGTGACATTAGTTATACTCAGGTCATCACGGAATGCCTGCGCAATATTCGCACTCGTTGTTTGTACTCCTTTCAGGTCAACCGTTTCAGTCGCACCTTCAATATCTAATGTAATGGTATTGGTTGCAGAAAGCGCATCTGTCGTATTAGTACCAGCTGTTTGAGTACCGGTACCACTATCAGACGGTGTTACACCACCATCCGCAACAGCAAAGGTCTCATTTGAACCACCACCTTGAAAGTTCGAGATAGTGATATTTGCAAAATCTGCTGAGCTTGCGGTTAATGTTAATGTACCAGCGCCGCCATCAACCGAGGTAATGTCGGTAAGAGCATTAACATTGGCCTGAAAGCTTGTGGCTACCTGTGCTGCTGATACTGTTGTATCGGCCTGAGCAACTGCACCACCAAAGACATTAGTATGACCAGCATCACCACCAGTCTGCTTAACTTCAACAGACTGCGCAATAGAACCACCAGTCAATACCAGCTTGTTACCACCTGTACCACCCATCGAGGCGTTTACTTGTCCAGCCGCACCACCAATAGCTGCATCCAGGGCACCATCGATAGCGGTTGCCAACGCAGCGCCACTCGCATAATTAGTACCACTGACATCAATGGCATAATCAGTGCCATTATATTCAACTGTAAAAGAGCCTGATCCAGCGGCAGTCAAATCGGGGCCAGCGCTAATATCCGCTGTCCCTTCAAGCTCAGCGACAGTACCTACAATGGTCGAACTGGCAATCGCAGTCCCGTTCACTTCAAAGGTAAATGCATCACCATGAGAATAGTTAGTATTAGTAAAGGTCAGATCAACATCATGGGTGACATCCATACCGCTAAAACCAGAGAGTGTCGCCGTATGAGCAGTAGAAATCGTATCAGCTACCGCAAAATTCTCCAGTGTAATATCCGCTGTACTGGTACCCGATAGCGTTACAACACTGCCACTAGCAGTTGCTGCAAATGTAGAATCTGCTGCTGTGATATTGGACATATCAGTATTAATTTCAAATGCAACCTGATCTGCAAGCGAGGCATACGCATTGGTATCACGTGTAATCGAGATTGCATCGCTCGCACCTGCGCCACCCAGTGAGAAGGACATCACCTCACCATTTTGCAATTCAGGAACCGATGAAAAGTCCATCGTCGTTGAGTTGGTATTCAAGGTTGCTGAGACAATTGGGCTTTCACCACCAACGGTCATACCAGCTAATGAGCTTGCTACTGTTGCAGAGGTTTCAGCTCCTGTTAAATTAAGTGTTTGATTTGAACCGTTTTCATCAGAAACAGTAATGGTCTGCGCGGATGAGGTAGCTGCGGCAACTGTTGCTCCCGTTGCAGCTATTCCTTCTGTTGTCAAACGCGGGCCACCACCATCGTTAGTAGCATTAGTAATACCCAACTGACTGTTATTTACTGTGAACTTGTTAACACCAATACTTTCACTAGTAGAACCAGCAACATTCACACCAATGGTCTGGTTTGCATCCGCGCCGACATGGAAAGACTGACCGGTAAAAGAACCGTCCAATAGTTTCAAACCATTAAATGTGGTGGTGTTCGCAACACGATCGATTTCTGAAACCAGCTGATTCACCTCAGACTGCAATGCTGATCTATCAGCCGCAGAGTTGGTGCTGTTAGCCGACTGAATCGCCAGCTCACGAATACGCTGTAGCGCATTGGTTGTTTCAGAAAGCGCGCCCTCAGCGGTTTGCGCTAGTGAGATACCATCATTGGCGTTACGAGCCGCCTGATCCAGACCGCGAATCTGAGTGGTAAATCGATTGGAAATAGCAAGGCCTGCCGCATCATCCTTCGCACTATTAATACGCAGACCTGATGAGAGGCGCTGTAGAGAGATACCTAATTGATCTTGAGATTTTGAGAGGTTACGTTGAGCGTTTAACGATGCAATATTGGTGTTAATCGATTGAGCCATAATTTACTTCTCCTTTTGACAGGTGCCCGCAGCGTTATTCATGCGCCACCTGATAAGGATTCATCTTTAGCGGATATACTTATAAAAAATATTTACCGCTCCCAGTTGTGTTATCGGAAAGTTATAGATAATCTTTAACCTAAATCACAAACCTGCCATCGATAGAGTGACGTTATTTATGCCATATAAAGCATTAAACACTGGACAATATCGCCCAATATAGACAATATGGGTGTAAGTTATTAATTTTAGTAAAGATACGGGATCAACCGAGTGGCTGGTAAAAAAAATCGCAAACAACAATTAGCCGCCGATAACGCTAAAAAAGCAAATGCCCCTGCCTCTCCTCCTATTACCTCCTCTGCACAAACGGCGCACTTACTTAAAAAAGCACTTAGCCTCCACAGAAAGCAAAACCTAAGCAAAGCGGCTAACAGCTATCGCATGATGCTTGCCAGTGAGCCCACTCATCCAGATGCACTCCATCTATTAGGGCTCACCTACGGGCAAAGCCACCACCATCAAAAAGCTATCGAGCTCTACAACCAGTCCATTAAATAATAAAACATACCAGAATATAAAAATTCAAATGAATACTACTGACGAAAAATCATTATTTGATCACGCGGTCGAACTACATAAAAGCCAGCGCTTTGACGAAGCCAGAAAAGCATATCAAGGCATTATTGATAATAATGAACAGCACCACCAGGCACTGCATTACTTAGGGGTGTTTTATGCCCAGCAAGGCAAGCAGCAAGAAGCCATTGACTGCTATAAAAAATCTATCGCGATTGAACCTAATATAGCCACCCCACATTGCCATCTTGGCACTGCCCTTAACAGCCTCCGGCAATATGGCGAAGCGCTGCCTGAATTTCAACATGCCATTGAGATAGCGCCAGACAATATAGATGCGCACCTGGGTCTGGCGAACACATTCAAGTATCTATCGCGTGAAAAAGAGGCGGAAGAATGTTTGTCTCACATTATTGAAATAACACCTGAACATAGCGAGGCACACTACCATTTAGGGGTTTTACTCAGTAAAAGAAAGATATTTGATAGAGCAGAACAACACTATTTAACTACTCTTAAATCCAACCCAAACCATTCCGGCGCTTTAAATAACCTGGGCAATATCTGCATGCTTGAAAAACGCCTTCAGGAATCATGCGGCTATTTTAGGCGAGTACTCGAAATCACACCCAACCATTCAAATGCAAGAAGTCTGCTCTTTAATAACTGATGTTACGCACTAGCGTTCTTGAGAACCTGTAATTCCTCAAATGCCAGCCTAATCGCTTTAATGTAAAGTTTGTTCTTCAACGCAAACGTATTCAACTTTTGCTTGATGCTGAGACTTTCT
>Ga0316203_1000395_pt1 | contig 56121 bp, 62 predicted proteins | sample 6monrhotite_MG_FD_204940 | JGI IMG/M metagenome (GOLD analysis project Ga0316203, IMG submission 204940) | Microbial mat bacterial communities from mineral coupon in-situ incubated in ocean water Damariscotta River, Maine, United States -... | ecosystem: Environmental > Aquatic > Marine >... | reverse complement strand
TCGAGAAGACTCGAACTTCCACGGGATTAACTCCCACAGCGACCTCAACGCTGCGCGTCTACCAGTTCCGCCACGACCGCAAAGTCAATTTGGTAGAAGCAACGCCTTAAACAACACGTTGCCTGCACGGGGAATAGCAAATACTGTCAATGCAAGCAAGCCTTCGTATTCACTACGTGAAAATAGTTGAAAAAATGTCAAAAACGCCTCCCCTGCCCCCGGTCGAATGGCACGTCGACACTGACCTCACCAGCTATCTTGACGCCCACGACCAAATGCAAGCCCGCGCCGCCGCCATTCGGGAAGGCACGGCTGCGGAACGGGTATGGTTGGTCGAACACCCACCGCTTTATACGTCCGGCACCAGCGCCCAAGAAGACGACTTAATTGACCCTGACCGCTTCCCGGTCTTTGAGGCCGGGCGCGGCGGTCAGTACACCTACCACGGCCCCGGCCAACGGGTCGCTTATGTAATGATGGATTTAAAGCTGCGCGGTTCTGACGTGCGAGCCTATGTCCAGGGTCTCGAAGAAGTGATGATCCGCACCCTTGCTAAACTGGATGTCATCGGCGAACGCCGCGAAGGTCGCATCGGCATCTGGGTTGAACGCTCTGACGGCACAGAAAACAAAATCGGCGCGATTGGCGTCAGAGTCAGAAAATGGGTCAGTTTTCATGGGCTAGCCCTGAATGTAGACCCCGACCTCAGCCACTTTTCTGGCATCATCCCCTGCGGCATAACGGATCACGGCGTGACGTCGCTGAAAGACTTAGGCGTTGAAACGACGATGGATGAAGTTGACTACCTGCTGCGGGAAACGTTTGAAGAGGTGTTTGGGCGGGAGACTATAGAGGTTTGAGGCCACTACGAACTCGCTGAAAAGCGATTTTTCAAGGCCCCGAAGAACATCCGTAAGCCCAACACCATCAACACCCCGGTTGAGACGAAGGCCAGTCCCTGCGGCACCATATGTTCATGACGGCCAAGCTGAACCGACATATTGATGTTAAGGAGGTCGGCGATGACATCGGTGAGCAGTCCAGCGGCAAGGGCCGAGCTGATAATGCCCAACAGATAAAGCCCAACGCCCAAGGTGCCCATTTCTTTGCGCACCACCCCAAGCGTCGCAACATTGGTTGCCGGTCCCGCCAACATAAACACCATGGCGGCACCGGGGGAAACCCCCGCCAACAGCAAACTGGCCGCAACGGGCGTCGAAGCCGTGGCACAGATGTACATGGGTATCCCCACCACAACCATCACCACCATGGCGAAGAAGCCGCTTCCATAGTTGGCCAGAGACTGGGGTGGCACCCACGTCAAAGTCACCGCCGCCAACACCAATCCCACCAACAACCACGGCGCAATGTCGTCAAAAACGTCAAACAAAGCGTAACGGAGGCCAGAGGTGGTGCGGGCCATAAACGTTGTCGGTTCAGGTTCATTGCGGTCAGAACAGCTGTCATCAGAACAACAGGTGTCGGGGACCGTGCGTTCAAAAGGAACGTCTTCCAAAGGCAAAAACTTCATCAAAAGCCCCGTCACAACAGCACTGATAATAGCAGCCAAGGGACGCGCCACCGCCATAAAGGGACCCAGCATAGCATATGACAGCGCCACCGAGTCTGCACCCGTTTCCGGGGTCGCGACCAAAAAGGATGTGGTGGCTTCCCGCGAAGCCCCGCTGCGGCGGAGGCTAATGGCAGCGGGCAAAACACCACACGAACAAATGGGCAAAGGCGCACCGATGATGGCCCCCATAAGAATGGAGCCAAGGCCACGTCCACCTAACAAGCGTGCCAAGCCATCGCTTGGCACCCACGCATGAATGAGCCCCGCAACGATGAGGCCAAACAAAAGCCACGGTGCCGCATCAAGGGTTAGCAACAGAAGGTTTGAAAAAAAGAGAGACCCAGTATCCACAACACCTCTCCAATAACGTCTAGGACAGAAGCTTGGCGATTAAAGAATTTTAATCCAAGCCCATCAGGTTACGCGCAAAGTCTTTGGCGTTGAACGCCCGCAAATCGTCGGCCCCTTCGCCGACGCCGATGGCGTGCACCGGCAAGCCAAATTTGTCGGCCAAAGCGACCACAACGCCCCCTTTGGCAGTGCCGTCTAGTTTGGTCATGACCAAACCGGAAACGTTGACCGATTTTTTAAAAATTTCAACCTGGGCATGGGCATTTTGTCCGACCGTGGCATCCAACACCAACACCACATCGTGCGGCGTGGTGTCGTCGATTTTTTTCAACACCCGAACCACTTTTTCCAACTCTTCCATCAAATGCGTTTTGTTTTGCAAACGGCCAGCGGTATCGACCAACAACACATCAACGCCTTGGCTGCGCGCTTCTTGTAACGCATCAAAAGCCAGCCCTGCTGAATCCGCACCAATTTCGCGGGCCATCACGGGGGCACCGACCCGTTCCCCCCACACCTGTAACTGTTCAATGGCGGCAGCGCGAAACGTATCACCAGCCGCCAACATGACGGATTTTCCAGCATCTGAATATTGTTTCGCCAACTTTCCGATGGTGGTGGTTTTGCCGGACCCATTGACCCCACAGACCAAAACCACATGGGGTTTTAGGATTGTATTGATTTCTAAAGGCTTAGCGACGTCTGCCAATATCTGTTCGATGTCTTGGGCAAAGGCAGACCGCACTTCGCCATCGTCAATTTCTTTATCAAACCGCGTTTTGGCCAGATTGGCGGTGAGCTTTGTCGCTGTACTGACCCCGATGTCGGCAGAGATCAGCACCTCTTCAAGCTGTTCCAAAACATCGTCATCTAAGCGGCGGCGCACGGTGAAAACTTGACCAATACCACTGGTCATGCGCGCGGACGATTTGCCCAGCCCGGTTTTCATTTTTTTCAGCCAGCCACCAGCCTTGTCACCTGAGGCGGTGGTGTAATCGCCCATCGGCGCGCCCAACAGTTCGCCACCCCGTTGGGCGGTCACGGCAACGTTAACCACTTGCCCCCGGCCAATCGGTTTGGCAAGGCGCACCGGAGCGAAACTTTCGGTGCGCCCAAAGTCTTCCGTTTCCATCAGCACCGCATGAACGCTGCCTGTCAGGCTTTGCAAATGGCGGTCCAGTGCGGTGGTACTTAAGCTTTGCAACGCCTGAGCGCGCTGTTTGATGTCATCGCCCGAAACCAAGGGCAAGATTGTCGCCGCAGGTGTTTTCAGGTTTGTGCTGTAGGGAAACACGTTCACGTAGGTGAGATTCCAGCGTTTGATAGCGCTAAGCCCGTGCGCAAACATATCTTCTGTTTCGCCAGGAAACCCTGCAATCAGATCGGCACCGAAAACGATGTTGGGCCGGGCGTTTCGGGCTTCTTTTAACACCGCGTCAATGTCGTCCACGCTGTGGCGGCGGTTGACGTTTTTTAACACCGCATCGTCACCAGCTTGCAGGCTGAGGTGCAGATGCCCCATCAACTTGGGCTCGCGTGCCAACAAATCAAAAAAGCCTTGGTCCAGGCGGACGGGATCAAGCACGCCAAGCCGCACCCGCAAAATATCCGGCACCGCCGCAAAAATGGCTTCTAAAACTTGCGTTAACCCCGTCCCCCGATCATCGCATAGACCTATGTCCGCGCCATAAGATGCGACATCGTCACCAATCAAAACCAGCTCTCGCAGACCCGCCGAGGTGAGGTCTTGAGCTTGTTTAACAATCGCATCTACAGCGACGGAACGGCTTGGGCCTTGGGTGGTTGGAATCAGGCAAAAACTGCACGCATGATCGCACCCATGCTGGATGTGCAAAAACCCACGCGCCGATGGATCATAGCCAGCACCAAGGGGGCCAGCTAGATTTTGCACCTGATGAGGATCTGTTAACACAAGGGTATCTTCGTGGGCGTCAGCGTGCCGGGCTTCGTCGTCAAGGTTTTTCATACTCAGCACAGACTCATCTTGAATTAAAGGTTTCAACACCTAAATAGGGATTAGGGTCTCATAATCTCTTGATCCCGTACAGTATCACAATTAGGTCGCTACATATCAATGACCGGATAAAAGATAAAGGATTTTCCAATAAAGGATGGTGAATTGAAAAACATGATCCCCGCCATTCAGTCGCAATCAGCTTAAACTATGCAACATTCATCTTATGAAATACAATATTCTCCTTAGTCTAAGTGCGGCACTTTAGCTCACCGTTTCCTATATCCTCTATAAGGTGTGAAACATGAAACCAATCATAATTAAAGACCGCAACAGGCTTTTAATGTTGGTGATAATCATGATCACCACAGCCACCGCGATGGCTGGTGTTTTGGGCTGGGGGCTGTATACGGCTGCTATTAAAGAGCAACGCCAATGGTTGCAGAGATTGGTGCAAAGCCAAGCGAACATCATCGAATCCTTCATGGCTGTTGAAGAACGGCACAATCAATTACATCCACCTGAAAACTTCCAAAGTGAGATCATCAAACAGGTTGCCGCGACTCATAATTCATTTTCATCGTTTGGAAAAACGGGCGAATTTGTCATTGGGCAGCGAGCAGGAAACACTATAGAGTTTCTTTTAGAGCATAAGGATAATGGACATCACACCAAGCATTTTGGGATTCCTGACCCGGTCCCTTTTGAATCAAAAATGTCGGAACCCATGCGTCTGGCCTTGTTGGGCAAGTCAGGAACGATTATTGGCTTGGATTACCACAATGTCACCGTGCTCGCCGCCTATGAGCCGCTCAAAAACTTAAACATTGGCCTTGTCGCCAAAATTGATCTGGCCGAAATCCGGGCCCCGTATATCAAAGTCGGCTTTTATGGTGGTTTAAGCACACTGTTCATTATCCTGTTCGGTGGGTTTATGACCCATCGTGTCAGCAGACCCCTGGTCGACCACCTTGAAGAAAGCATAACTGAACTCAAAACCAGCGAACAGCGCATGAGGGATTTTTCAGAATCCATTTCCGACTGGTTTTGGGAAACCGACAAAGACCACCGTTTTTCTCATATCTCTGGTGACGGGTTTCTGAAGGTGGATTTAGAGGTTGATCTCTTTCTTGGCAAAACCCGCCAAGAGTTGGCATCAGCCGAATCAGATAAACTACAACTTCAACGGCTAAGCGAGGACTTGGGGTTACGTAAGCCGTTTCGCGATTTCCGGTATGGACTCTTAAATAAGCACGGCGAACAGATTTGGATCAGTATCAGTGGTCGACCTGTATTTGATGACCATGGCGACTTTATGGGGTATCGGGGCACCGCCACAGATATCACAGAAATTAAACAGGCCGAAGATGCGCTCAAGGCAGCGGAGCTTAAGATTCGCGACAGAGAAGAGCGATACGCACTGATTATGAATGGCATGAAAGATGCCGTTTGGGATTGGAACATCATCGAAAATACGCTCTATACCTCAACAAAGTTTTTAGATTTGTTGGGTTATGAACCCGGTGAGTTGAACATTACAATTGATGGATGGCTTGGGCGCATCCACCCCGCCCATCACGAAAAACACGAGAGCCTCATGAGAGCCCACCTCAAAGGGGAAACCCCCTTTTATTCCTGCGAATATCAAGTTGCCAAAAAAAATGGCGACTACATTTGGGTCCTTGATCGGGCCAAGGCGTTGTGTGACGAAACCGGCCAAGCGTGCCGTATGGCCGGATCCATTTCCAACATCGACAAACGACGTCTGGCAGAAGACGGCCTCAGGCAATCGCAAAAACTTGCGGCCGTGGGGCAGTTCTCTAGCGGTATTGCTCACGAATTCAACAATGTTTTGGTCGGCATTCGGGGATTCACCGAAATGGCCATCATGGAAGCCGATAGCCCTGAGGCTGTGTGCAGCCATCTTAATGAAGTTCAAGGGGCAACGGACCGCGCCACAAAACTGACCAAAGACATGCTGGCCTTTAGTCGGGGACAGAACGTCAAAGTAACTCGGGTGACATTTGATCTCAACGATCTCATTGATGAATCTGCAGCCTTTGTCGAACCGATGCTGCCTGCGAACATTCATCTTCACACCGACTGCGCAACAAAAGACCTTATGATCAACGGAGACCCCCAACAAATTTCTCAGATTCTGCTCAATCTTTCCATCAATGCCCGGGATGCGATGCCAGATGGTGGGGATTTAACAATCTGCGCGCGGGCCATTGAGTTGCACACAGACCAAATTTACAAACATCCAGGCATCACGCCGGGGCCGTTTGCGCAGATCTTCATCCGCGATACCGGGACGGGGATCGACGATGCGGCTCTTGCTCGGTTATTTGAACCCTTTTTCACCACCAAAGAATTGGGCAAAGGTACCGGCCTTGGCTTGTCCGTTGTTTATGGATTCGTTGATCAAATGGATGGATTTATCGATGTCGAAAGCACGCTCGGACAAGGCACAACCTTTCTTGTGAACCTGCCCTGTATAAGTCGCAGCAAACAAAAAATGAAGATTGACCGATGAATGATAATGTCCCTGCAAACAATGTTGCTTATGACCGCTGTCGGGTTCTGGTCGTGGAAGACGACCCCATGGGCGCGAAATTAATTTCCATGGTGTTGCGTAAAATGGGATTTGCAGACATTGAGATGACCCAAAATGGAAAAGAAGCTTGGGCGTTAATTGAAAACGCTACGCAAGCTTTTGATTTGGTCATCAGTGACTGGAACATGCCTCAGATGACCGGGTATGACTTGTTGCAAAAGGTGCGCACAATAAACACTCGTCTGCCCTTCATCATGATCACCGGGCGCGGCATGTTGGAATCTGCCGTCGATGCCAAAGCACAAGGCGTGTCCCATTTCATCTACAAACCGTACACCCCTCAGCAATTGATCGAGAAAATAAACAAAACCTTTGAAAAAAATAAGGCTTAAGCAATTTGCAAGGTTTTACCGGATTGAAAGCGTACTTCATCCCTTTGAACAGCGACAACTCTATACCGCCGTGAGCTTTGGTCGGGTTCAACAAGACGCCCTTGACCGTTGCACGTTGGACAGGGAACAAGGCCATGAGCCTGACGATGAAGATGGCGATCTGGCAAATCATCCACATAGCGCCATCCCGTTGTGCAATCTGGACAATGTTTAATGGTCATGGCTATGACTCCTTTCTGGACTCAAAACCTCAAGCAATAAATGCTGCGTTCTCAGCACCGTCTTTTAATTCTATAAAGACCATTATAAAGGATCACAGAAACATTCATAAGTGTTTCGTTCGGGTACTTACTCACCCATCTCAACGCACAACAATCAGCTGCTTATTGGGAATCAGACATGTTGCGTTTGAGGCGGCTGTCACGATGGGCAGAGAGTTAGAGTTAGACTTTCCCCCGGCACTCGCTGCGAGGCACCCATAACGCAGCGCAAGTGTGTGCCGGGCCAATCTCTCGGTTTTAATATGATGGAGCAATGATCAAGGCAACGGGAATGGACCTTAAATTAAGTCCTGCCTGATAAGAACTCTTCTGAGGATCGCCTATTTTAAATATTTGCTCACCAGCTTTCCAGTACGCGAATGTTGCGCTGCCGCCGCCATCAAAGAGTATGACATTGTCATATTTTTTATCAAACATTGCCAAAGTTTCTGAAGCGGTCTTCATTAACCTATTATCAGCGGTGTATTTAGGTATCACAATAATTTTGAGTTCATCATCAGCAGAACTATAACCAAGGGCCGTGCGTCCAACTTTCTGGTCGGCCTTCGCATTTGTTGGCGTAGCTTGGGTGGTCGGGATATCGGTACCATTATGGCGGAGCAAAACACCAGAAGCGATAACGTGGCTATTTACTGGCTCTGGCACTGGAATATTGCCATTTCTATAAAAATGGAATGTGTTTTCCCTGCTGGTTTCATCCACCCGTATGGCTAAACTGTCATATACTCCCGTTTGATTGGTGCTTTCGGTTGCACCATCGCCTCTGTAGTAACCAAGAGGAGTGCCACAAGGTGGGGTATCCGTCATTTCCCAAAAATTGGTATTCACGACAATAAAGTCTTTGGCACCTGAATTATGGTCACGAAATAGATTCCCCCACTCTTGAACGTTCAATTTTGGAAAGTTCATTTGAACCTCCTCAGTATATAAGGGGGGAAGTTTCATACTTATGTTTAGGTCATTGGTTTTGTCACCACGACATCGATATGAAGCTTCCATTTTATTTTCAATCATATGGCATGCTGTAAGGAAAGAGGTCGTTACAAAAGGAGAATAAGGATCACCATTGTTGTGCCGATCTTTTTCTTGTTTACACATAGCAGTAATAATTTTTTTAGGTTTTTTTATAGTCGTCGGAACTGCACTGAATCTTTCTATTAGTTTTTTATTGGTTACGGCAGAATTACCCGTTCCCTGGAAAAAGGCCCGACTTGCATTGGAAACCAATACTTCTTTGGGTATCCACTTTTTACTTATATTTTCATAGCCTACCGACAAATTATTAATGGTCATTTTTGCTGGTGGTGGAGGTGGTGTAGTTGTCGCCATGCACCCCGTTCCGGCTGGTGATTTCGCATCTGTACCTGCGGAACATTTACAGATGCGATCGCGAATCAATTGATTACCGCTGCACTCATATGCGTATTCCAGACAGAAACCCCAAGGACTGCTCCGACAGACGGCTTTTGCCTTATACCCAGGCTGCCCGTCATTGCGTGAACTTTGCGTGGAAAACCCGCGATCGTTCCGGATGCCCCGCTCAGACTTTCTTTTTCCGGCAAAAATATTGATGTCTTCAATAGTGAAAGAATCGGTGAACAAGAACACCTCATCAACGGCCCCCACAAAAGAGGCATAGGGAGGGCTGCTTGTAGCGGGTATTCCACCGATTGTTGAACCAAATGGGTTAGCGATATCCGTTATGTTATTTTCCCTGGCAGCCACATGACCATTTATGAACAAAGTAACGTACAGGTCGTCCTTGGTTACATTCACATGCGTCCATTGACCGATATTGATGGCCGTCGCCGACGTTAATGAAACGACATTACTTCCATTTGATGCAGTCAGTTCATATTTTATTTTATTGGAATTGATATCAAAATAGAGCGGCCCCAGAATTGAGGCCTTGCCGTTGGTCGCCCCAACTTTCATTCCTGCGGTCGCCTTAACCCACAACGAAATCGAAAACTTGCTTAGCGAGCTGTTGTTATAGGGAGGAAATGTGACTTGCGCATTCGTTCCGGCAGGGAACCGAATTGCATTTCCCCTATATCCGTCCTGATACAGTGTTGCAAAATTTTGCGTACCGTTATTGCCACTATTGCTGTTATCATTGGCATTCACGTCAAAAGAATAATAGGCATGCAAATACTTAAGGGCATGTCTCGCGACAGAAGAGATGTGCTTTTCGTGAAGACTGACGCCGGTGGTGCTTTTGGTCTTCGGTGTCCCCGCGAAAAATACCGCGTCACCGGGTTTGAGATCTGACCCGGTATAATCGTCTCCGACCAAGTAGAATGACGAAATAACATCTCTTGAATCCGCATACGCCTGCGCCGTTTCAACGGCCATGTTGGGCCTGACTTCTAGTTTCCCCGACATATCTGAAGAAATCTGATAGACACCGCTTTGCGGGGATTCCCAGGCAATCCCGCCATTTTCTATGGGACAGCAAAGCACACCGCCTGCCCCTGCGGTTTTGGTGACGTTGTCGAATTCGGCCGCTCCATCCGTTCCACAGCTCCAACCTTGACCAGCAATTGCACGGCAAAGGTCTCCAGAGGTCTTGTTCAAGGGCGAACACTTTTTTGCCGGTTTATTGCCTGCATGACCACAACCGAAAAGATCGTTGGCCCCGGTAGATGTGCAAATGGCACCCCCATTGCTACTTTGATCAGCAGCAAAAAAACCTGGGGCTTTATTTGATATCCCTACGCACGTGGTAACCCGATCTTTTTTACAAACGCGGTAGCCTGGTCCGCAAAGATTTTCCGCAACAGAAGGTTGCTGGGCCGTTGCGACGGTTCGAATACCTGGAGCCGACCACGTTCCCGTGCACGCGGTTACGCGTCTGTCGATTGATTGCCAATTAGAACCTGCTAAAGACGTACAAGCGTCAGTTTGATGAACCACCGTCGGCACGGCATACTTAATATAAAAATTTCCCTGACCATTGGGATTGTAAAGACCAATATCCCAATAGCCGTCTCCGTTATAATCTGCGCTGAAGGCTGTACCTGCTGCGACCCAAGTATAGGCAGTTTGGCGTTTTTCTGTAGAAAATGCCCCCGCCCCATTTCCATACTGGATATAAAAAGCACCCCCATTATTGGGATTGAAGAGACTGATGTCTCCGTAGCCATTCCCATCAAAATCGCCGCTGATTATTTGCGTTTCTTTGATATTGGCCGTAGCCCAGGTATAGGAAGTTTGAGGATTCTCATTAAAATGAACCCCCGAACCGTTCCCGTACCTTATATAAAATGCATAACCGCCGTTGGGATTGTAGAGACCAATGTCGCCCCATCCATCGCCATTGAAATCCCCACTGAATACCTTGGTATTTTTGGGTTTTGCAGCTTTCCACGGATAAGAGGTTTGGACTTTAAAATTCCCTGCACCATCCCCGTACCTAAAATAGAAATTTCCCAGTCCATTGGGATTGTAGAGACCTATATCTGAGTATCCATCCCCATTGATATCCACACTGAATGGTTGCCCTGACCCAGAACCAAGCGCAGGCCAAGAAAAGCTGGTTTGAGTGTGATCACGGAACTGGCCTGTTCCGTCACCATATTTTATATATAAATGACTGCCATTGTTAGGATGACCTAGGCCGACGTCCCCGTAACCATCGCCATTAAAATCGCCACTGAATACTTTCGTTCTATCAGGATGTGCTGCAGGCCAAGGATAGGCCGTTTGATTGTTGAACTGACCCGAAAAGGTCTGTGCAATTGACGAATTGCCATTCATCAAAGAACCGATGGCGCATATGACGCCGATCACGAGGCGTCTCTGAAAGGGTCGTGTGACAATGACGGGAGCGGCTGGCTTTGGAAAAATGCTGCCGCAGTTTAGCCCGAGCTTATCAAACATTCCCATTTTTACATCCTTTTGCTTTATACGCCTGGCGTTCAATCCGGTTCGGAGGATGGTGGTTTTCGACTTCAAACTCAGGAAAATAGATTGCGAATTACAACCTGATACGTTTGACCTTATAAGGTGCTTAGCTTTTTAACACTTATACCGAGCGAGTCCATAAACTTATTGCCTTTGTGAGTTATTGCCAGCCACATAGAAACGTGCGCATGGCTATGGCCACTTGTGTTTAGAGGGGCCGTCAAATTTTTCTATTTGGAAAGCGCACCGCATTGAAACGCTCATTGGCCTGAATGCCAATTGAATTAAGGGATAGGTGTCCGCACACTAGCCAAAACTTCCTGTTTTGAGACGAAATATTGTTTATATCTTAACGCCAACTAGAGCGGCTTTATCTCAAGCACGTCTGAAATAGATTCAAGCAATTCAGGCACGTTAAAAGGCTTGGTCAAATAGGCAAGAAAACCCGCATCCAGGGCTTTCTGTATATCTTGTGGCATCGCCGCAGCCGAAATGGCAAGCACCGGAATATCCTTCGTTTCCTCATTCAGGCGTAATTGGGCTAAGGCTTCGATCCCACTCATACCCGGTAAATTAATGTCCATTAAAATAAGGTTTGGTTTGGTTTGCATGGCAATATCCAAGCCCAATTCAGCCGTATCCGCACTTTCAAATTCAAGACCCGTTATGCCTTCAAGAATCGTTTCCATCAAATCGACATTGGCTGGACTGTCTTCAATATATAGGATGCGACCAATGGCCTCATCGGCGACGGACACATCTGTTTTGTCCCTAACGGCGGCTCTTTCTGCGGCTTTGATTTGGTCTGGCGATGCCAACGGCAGGTCTAACCAAAACGTCGATCCTTGCCCTTCAACACTTTCAAACCCAATATCACCCTTCATAGCCTCAAGCAGATGCTTGGTAATGGTGAGGCCGATTCCCGACCCTTCAATATTGGAATTTTCGGCCCCCAAACGGGCAAACGGCTTAAACAGGTCAGCGTGTTTATTGGTCGCAATACCAATGCCCGTATCTGAGATGGAAATGCGTTGGCGCCCATCATCGGCAAGGCATTGGGTCACACTGACGTTGCCATCGACTTTGTTATATTTCACGGCATTGGACAGCAAATTAAACAACACCTGTTTGAACCGAACCCGGTCCGCAAGCACAAAGACCCCGGCGAAGTGATCCGTATCAACGTTGACATTTTGCGTATGCGTCAAAGGAAATACCATCGACAAACAGGTTTCAAGAACCTCTTGAACGTCTATCGGTTCAATCTCAAGTTCTAAGCCTCCGGCCTCAATGGCCGCCAGATTGAGCACTTCGTTGATCAAATCCAAAAGGTGTTCCCCGCCCTTGATGATCTGCTGCGCTTCGTCTTTGTGCTTGTCGGATATAGGATTCTGCGTATCCAGTGACAAAATTTGTGCAAAGCCCAAAATGGCATTTAACGGGGTGCGCAACTCATGGCTCATGGAAGATAAAAATTCGGACTTCGCTTTGTTGGCTTGTTCGGCCGCTAACATCGCTTGAAAGATAACGTCTTCATTTTGTTTACGGGTGAGTTCACTGCCCAACCAATCAGCAAAGAGTTGAACCAGACTATATTCCGCTTCGCTAAAGCCCGCCAAATGAGGTTCTGGATTTGAAAAATTCAGCGTGCCATACATTTTGCCCGCAACCACCACCTTGCAACCGATATAGGACTCAAGGCCAAAATTGACATAACAAGGATGGGTGGCGATCTCGCTTTGTCCGGCATTGGCAAACGCCGTTGGCGCGTTGGCATTCAGGGTATGAATACAATAGGTGTTGGCCAAGTCAAAGGTGGTGCCCGATGGCGGTGCCCAGTCGGGGCCCGTGACGTAACGCACCACATACGCCTCGCCTGTGATGTGGCTAATAATGCCCAACGGCATGTTGAAAATTTCGCATCCCAATTTCAGTAAGGCTTCAGCCTTTTCGTCAAAGTCTAAGTCCGTTGATGAGGTTAGCCCCTGTAGGCGCACCAAAGAGTGATGGTGAGCGGCCAAGGCTTTTTCGACTTTTTTCCGCTCTTTAATCTCCGTTTTCAACGATTGAGTTCTGGTTTCGACTTTGCGCCGCAACGAAAACGACCACGCCAAAGACAACACCATTAAAAACAGAAATCCACTCGCGCCCCAAGCAACGTAACGAACGATGGTCTCTGTTGACGGCCCCTTGGGATCAACAAGGCCAAACCATTTGTCATAAATTTCGTCAAAGCGTCCGTTCTCTTTGATAATCGCGAGACCTTGGTTGAATTGGGCCAACAGCGCCACGTCGCCATCTTTGACCGCAAAGCCAAACCCGCGCCCATAAACATCCAGATTGGGTCCGGTGACTTCGATATTGGACAGCCCTAAATTCTTCGCCGCAATTAAACCCACCAGGCGGGGGACCAAGGCGTAATCATGCTGACCAGACGCCAATAAGCGCAGTGCATCGGCCATGGTATTGGTTAATGTATAGGACTTAGAAATGTCATTTCTCATCAGCCAGTCATGGGTCCCATCAGAGCGCATGGTGATGATTGACGTGCCTCTTAAATCATCAAGGGAACCAATATCTGGGCTGTCTTTGCGTTTAAAAATCGCCGCATAAGACACCGTATGCGGGGTGGTGAAATCGAAAACCTTTTCGCGTTCGGCGGAATACGAAACCAACGGCAAAGCATCGACGTTGCCATCTTCCAGCGCCGTACGGACTTCATCCCATGGCCCAACCCGAAACCGAACATTGATCCCCATGACTTCGCAAACGGCCTTCATCAAATCAACACTAAAGCCATCGGCATGGCCGTCTTTGTCCACCAACGCATAAGGGGGGAAATCAAATTCGCTGCCGACCAAGATGTCGGTACGGCGGCCTTTGTCGGAATTTAACGCCGCCGCCTGGGTCGTGAAGGCCGTTAGAACAAAGGCAAAGCCAATGGCGGCCAGAACGAGGATTTTATCAATGCGCATTCTCTATATCCGTATGATTATCTTACGATTATAGACGCATACGAGCACAATAGCCTAGCCTCATCTACTGGCTGAGGTGCAGATTTTTAAGCTCTGCCCCAATGGATCGAAAGGCCTGTGACAAAATGAGTCGCCAAAAAAAGGTCGCGATTGCTTTCATTCAAGCTACACTCCCTGCGACATTTGGAATTGGTTTGCTATGTTCAAGACGATCACCCTAGCCGTGCTGCTGTGTGGATTGACCCTGCCCAGCTTTGCCCAAGTTGCTTCAAACAGCGCCACCGCGCAGCTGTTTGAAGCCGTTGGGGCGAATGACCTTGGCAAAGTTAAGGCCGCCCTTGAACAAGGGGCAGATGTTTTAAGCAAGAATGCCCACGACAACACCCCCGCCGACGTGGCCATCAACAAGGGCTTTTTCGACCTTGCCCATTTCCTGTTGGACCGCGCCGATCAGATTAAGGCCACACCAGCTCAACCGATTTCCAACGGGCCGCCGCCCCTAGAGATCGCCCCTCCAAAGGCGGTTCCGTCGACGCCCCAAGCCAGCCCCACCAAGCATCTCTTTGAGGCCGTATGGGAAAACGATCTTGGCAAAGTCCGGGCCAGCCTTGATCAGGGGGCCGACCTTTTCAGCACCAACCTTATCGGTCAAACACCAACCGATGTGGCCGTCGACAGAGGCTATTTCGACCTTGCCCATTACCTGATGGACCGCGCTCAACACTCAAAACGGCAACACGTTGCACGCATCGATCCTCCCGTCACATTGCCCGCAACAAACGTAGCCCCCCCTCAACACGCAGTCCCGCCCAGCACACCTAAAACGGAAGTCATTGACCCTCGTATTTTCAAGACAGACTTTGACCCTTTTGCCCCCAAGGCCCCGCCCAAAACAAATCTAACGGCCCCCAAACATCAGCCTAAGGCCGAGCCTGTGGTTGAAGCAAAAGTCGAGCCTGTGGTTGAAGCAAAAGTCGAGCCTGTTGTTGAAGCTAAGGCCGAGCCTGTGGTTGAGGCTAAGGCCGAGCCTGTGGTTGAGGCTAAGGCCGAGCCCGTGGTTGAGGCTAAGGCCGAGCCCGTGGTTGAGGCTAAGACCGAGCCTGTTGATGCCAAAACAAGCAACCGTGCCCCGGCACAAAAACCACGCCTGGTGGCCAAACCCGTGCCAGCGCCGTCCCCCACGCCAATCGCAGAACCTAAAGCAGCCCCCGGACCAATACCGCCCCCCGCTCAAATTGCCGCCCCGATCTTTATTGCCCCTTTCCAAGAAGTGGCCTCGATACCTGCACCTGCTGCACCCACGCCAGCCAAGAGCACCGAGCGTGTGATGCCTCATAAAGATTTGAATGGAGCGTTAAAGATAAGCCTTGGCAAAGCCCCCCCCGAACAGATGCCTAAGCAGCCAAAGCCATGCATGACCAAAGGTAAAATCGTCACCGTTTGCATCGAAACATCGGCGTGGTCAGGGGACACCTTAAAACACTTTAGCGACCTTGATATCAGCATTTACAAGCGATTTGGTCGAGGTGACCGGGCCGTTGTTGGATATCGAAAAAATATGGCTAGCTATATCAAGACCATTTTCCCAGCCACCGATTTCGACGCCGTGACCGCGCTTTTTGTCAATCGCTATGGCACCCCCGATCAGCGCGAAGACCGCATCGTCGCCCCCTTAGGCAAACCCCAACAAGTTAACCTGGTGCAGTCATGGTATGGTTTGGATGCGGCGTCGGGGCGTGAAACGGTGTTGCAAATTTTTCACTATGACGTCCCCAAAAATCGCTTTGCGACTTTGAAAGAAGGGGCCATCGTTTACAAATATGTAGATGAGCCATCCCTATTCAAATACATCAACCCCATTGAATTGGTACGTTTACCTTAGGACCCTAGCATTTTGGGGATCACCAAACGTTCCAACCAATTGCGAGGTTCGGTGTGGCGCACGGCGTCGTTCAACAAATCGGCTTCAACCCCCCACTGCCACGCCAAGGCTTTATCGTCTGGATTTTTGTGCAGCGTCTCAAAGCTTTCGACCATCGCCTCGGCATTTTCTTCGCTGCTAAAAAAGCCTTCTTTCAGCAGCGCCGCACGCCGCGCGGACATCAAACGCGCCATCTGATAAAGATCATATTCGGGGTGGTATTGCAGCCCCCAAAAGGTGCCTTTATCCTGGTGCACCGTTAAAGCTTGAACCCGCGTAAACGCATTTCCAGCCAAAACATCAGCCCCCGGCGGCACATGCGTCACTTCGTCAAAATGGCTAACATATCCGTCAAAGGTGGTGGGCTTGTTTTCATACAGCGGATGACCGCGTCCCGTGGCGTTTAAGGTGATTTTGCGCGCTATGCCCATTTCCCGCCCACCCGGGTTTGCCGCCACCGTGCCACCAGCGGCGACGGCGGCGATTTGAATGCCCCAACACGTGCCGTATTGCGGCACCCCAACCCGAAAAGCTTCGCGGGCCAATTCAATATGGCGCAACACACGTTTATCGGTAGCATCGTGAAGGGTCAGCGAACACCCGGTCCAGGCCACGCCGTCAAAATTTTCAAGCCCCGCCCCATCGGGAAGGTGGGTTCCAGGGTCAGAGGGAAAAACAATTTCAAAACTGGCGTTTGGACAAAGAGAGCTCAACATCTGGGCGTACAAATCCCCCGCCATATCCATACCGCACCCGGCTAAATTTTCGCGGTCGGACACGGGGTAGCCATCAACGATCAAAATGTGTGGGGCGTGAGGTGTCATGGTGTTCTCTCCCTTATGTGTAAAGGTAGGATATCTCGCCCCAATATTGATGTGCAACGACTTAATCAAAAACACAGATATCTGGCTAAATCTGACAGCCATTTATATGACTTATAAACATAACATTTGAGCTATTGCCAGGACTTACTGGCGGTTCTAAGCTTTATGGAGAAACTGGCAAAATGGGCCTCAAATTGTTTCAAAAGAGGCCCCATCATTGACGGTTAGAGCGCAGGAAATGCGGCAACCACAAGACTTGACCTTAAATTTAATTGAATTTCAGATAAACGGAGAAAGCAAACATGTTTAAGAGCAAAGGCAAACTATTTTCCAGCATCTTAATTGGTGCTGGCATGGTTATCGCGGCAAGCCAAGCAAACGCCGAAACGCTGCGTCTACTCACCTGGGGTGGTTATGCACCTGACAAAGTGGTCGAAATGTTTAAGGCCGAAACGGGTATTTCCGTTGAAGTGACCGCTTCCAACAACGAAGAAATGATCTCAAAATTGCGCGCCACCGGTGGGGCGGGCTTTGATCTGGCTCAGCCTTCGCAAGATCGCATCGCGGGTGCTCAGTCAGAATTCGACATTTATAAGCCCATTGATCTGTCAAAAATTGATGCCAGCCAAATCATCACGTCCATGTTAGAAGGCACCAAAAAGAACACCTCTGTTCATGGCAAAGTTTATGGTGTGCCGCATGTGTGGGGCACCAGCGCCCTCACGGTCGACACCTCTAAAGCCCCGGATATCAAAGATTACCTTGATCTTTGCAATCCTAAATATGCCGGCAAGGTTTCGTATCGCATGAAGCGCCCAACTTTGATCGCGTTTGCGTTCGCCCTGGGCATGGACCCATTTGCAGCCTATGGCGACAAGGCCGCTTACCAAAAAATTCTTGATAAGGTCGAAGCCAAACTGATCGATTGCAAATCGAACGTGAAAGTTTACTGGTCTGGAAGTGATGCGCTGATCAACTTGGTCCGTTCCGGTGAAGTCATCGCGGCGATGGCTTGGGATGGTTCGGGTTGGAAAATCAATGCCGAAATGCCAAACGTGAAGACGCTTGCGCCAACATCTGGAGCTTTGGGTTGGATCGATACCTTTGCTTTGCCAAAGAAAACCAAAGCCGAAGCGGCTGCGTATAAATGGATCAACTTCGTCATGCGTCCCGAAATCGCCAGCATGATTGCCAGCGCTGCGGGCAACTTCACCGCCGCCAAAAACGGTGATGTGAATGTCGAAGAAGGCAAAAAGAAGCTGTTCCAAGAATCCTTCCCAGCCGCTGCCATCGACAACATCAAATGGTACCCACCGGTCCCTGCTGGTCTTGAAGATATGGAAGGCAAGGTTATGGATCGCGTCCAAGCCGCCAAATAGTCTAACCAGGCTTATGAATTTGGGGCACAGGAGGATTTCCTTTTGTGCCCCAAATCATCTAAATTGAATTTAACAGCTCACGGGTGAACAACGCTATGACCGACACATCGGATGAGCCCGAAAACTTCGACCTTGAATGCCGCAATCTGGTGCGCAGCTATGGCCAATTTCTAGCCGTTGACGATGTATCATTTGGTGTTCCTGAAGGCGATTTCTTTTCCATCCTTGGCCCTTCTGGGTGCGGTAAAACGACCATATTGCGTATGATGGCTGGCTTTGATCGCCCGACTTCTGGCGATATTTTAATCAAAGGCGCGTCTGTGGTGGATATGCCCCCCAACAAACGCCCCGTGAATATGGTGTTCCAACATTTAGCCCTTTTCCCCATGATGACGGTGGCCGAAAACATCGCCTATGGGCTGGTGCGCAAAGGCTTGGGCAAAAGTGATATTGCCGACAAAGTTAAGTCCGCGTTGGATCGCATTGATCTCCCCACATCTGGCGACAAAAGCATTAAACAATTGTCTGGTGGGCAACAGCAACGAGTCGCCATTGCGCGCTGTTTGGTGTTGGAACCAACCGCATTGTTATTGGATGAACCGCTTGGTGCGTTGGACCTAAAATTGCGCGAACACATGAAGGTCGAACTGAAAAAAATGCAAGACAAGTTCGGCACCACCTTTGTCTACATCACCCACGATCAATCCGAAGCCTTGGTCATGTCAAACCACGTTGCGGTGATGAACAAAGGCAAATTTGAACAAATTGGCACCCCCCAAGACTTGTATTACCAGCCCGACACCGCCTTTGTTGCGGGGTTCGTTGGCGACACCAACCGTTGGCATGGGCGCGTTGAAGACATCGACAAGACGGGCATCAAAGTCACGTCCAACGATGGCGTTTCTTTGTTGGCGACCGCCGCTGGCTCTACGCCCCTTACCAAGGGTGCCGAGGTCAACATTTTCGTGCGCCCTGAATCGGTGGTGATTGCGACCGACGGCGAACGCATTGCCGGCATGGATAATTCCATCACAGGCGACTTGGTCAGTGTTCTGTTCAATGGGGCCAACAGTCGCGCCCTTATCCGCGACCGTCAAACGGGTGGCGAATTAGACGTCGCCTTGCCGCAAACGGGTGAGTTTTCACACTTAGCCCAAGGTCAAGAAGTTCACTTAGGCTGGGGCATGGCCCAGGCCAAAGCCTTTGTCGCGATGGCTGATGATGACTTGGAGGTCGCCCCATGAACATGCAAAGCGCCTCGCGCCTGAGTTTGTTGCTGTTGCTGGCACCGCTGGGCTTGTGGTTGTTTGTTCTGATTATATTGCCGCACATAGATATGTTTTTGATCTCGCTGCACGAAAAAGTCGCCCCCAGGGTTTATGAATACAGCACCGCAAATTACGCTCAGTTTTTCACCGAACCTTTGTATTGGCGAACCTTCACCCGCACCGCTGTGATGTCCATTATGGCAACCACCTTGACGTTGTTGATCGGTTTTCCGGTGTCTTATTACATCGCCAAAATGTTGCGCGGACGGCTTAAAAACTTTTTGTTCTTGCTGTGTCTGGTGCCGTTTTGGGTCAGCGAATTGGTGCGCACCTTTGGCTGGATGATCTTGCTGCGTGAAAGTGGTGTGTTTTCAGGCGTGCTGCAATGGGTGGGCATCGCGTCTGGCCCGGTTGAGATGTTGTACAACGATGCCACGGTCATGGTCGGGCTGGTCTACACCTCGATGTTGTTCATGGTGGTGCCGTTGGTCAGCACCCTAGATAGCCTGGACGACAGCTTGGTCGAAGCGGGTTACGATCTGGGTGGCAATGCCTTTACGGTGCTGCGAAAAATCATCATCCCCCATGCCATGCCGGGCATCGTGTCGGGCTGCATCGTGGTGTTCATGCTCACGCTGGGTAACTATTTAACACCCGTCTTGTTGGGCGGCAAAAACAGTTTGTGGTTCACCGAAATGATCTACACCCAATTCATCACGCGCTTTAATTGGGAACTTGGGGCCGCGTTTGGGTTTTTGTTATTGGCGTTGTCGTCGTTCATTGTCTGGTCCGGGTTAAAGCTATCGCGCCAGTCCTTATCTGAAACCATGGGATAGGGGCAAACGATGATTCCTTCCATTCCTCAGCCGCTTGGATTTCGCGCCGTGTATGGTGCGTACATTGTGTTGTTCTTTGCCTATCTGGTCATGCCGTTGATCGTTGTGGCGGTGTTCGCGTTCAATGATTCCATGTTTCCGTCGTTGCCGTGGGGTGGTTTTACCTTTGACTGGTTCTTTAACGATACCGAACCAAGATTGGGGCTGTTTCATGACAAGCGACTGATGGGCAGCATCTGGACGTCTTTTTACATTGCCTGTTGGGTCACGCTGTTGTCGGTCAGCGTTGGCCTCACCAATGCCTTTTTGTTCGAACGTCGCACCTTCCCGTTCAAGAACGTCCTGTATATGTTGATGTTGTTGCCCCTTGTCATTCCGGGGGTAATTCTCGGCATTTCTATTTTGCTGTTTTCCAGCACCATCGCCTCGTGGCTGGAAACCAACGTCGGTTTGGACTTCGAGTTTTTACGACCCAGTACGTTTTTGGTTGTGATGGGGCAGTTTTCGTTCATCGCCACCATCACCACCTTGATTATTGCCGCGCGCCTGCGAAAGTTCGACACCGCCTTAGAAGAAGCCGCGCAAAGCCTGGGGGCTTCAAAATTGGAAGCCGTCTGGACCATTACCATCCCCTACCTTAAACCAGCCTTGATCGGCGCCGCGATCGTATCGTTTTTGATGTCGTTTGAAAATTTCAACACCACCCTTATGTTGGCGGGGTCCGACCAACCGCTGACCATCGCCATGTATGGAAAATTGCGCGAAGGCTCGACACCCGAACTCAACGCTTTGTCGTTGTTATTGATGACGGTGTCGGGGGGATTGGCGCTGCTCAGCGTCTTTGTGCAACGAGATAAGGCTTAAACGATGCCCTACAACCATCCTGCCTTTATGCCAAAGATTATCGCCCACCGAGGCGCTTCGGGCCGTGCGCCTGAAAATACCTTGGCTTCGCTGGCCCGCGCGATTGAATTGGGGGCGAAAGCCGTCGAATTCGATGCCACCGTCAGCCGTGACGGGCAGGCTTTGGTGATGCATGATTTTAACGTCGATCGGTGCTCTGACGGTGAAGGACCAGTGGTTTTAAAGTCCTTTGATGACATTGCCAAGCTAGATGCGGGGTCTTGGTTCGATCCTAAATTTAAGGGCGAACGCATCCCCCTACTCCGTGATGCCCTGGCCTTAGTCACGTCCCATGACATCGCGCTGAACTTAGAAATCAAACCCACCTTGGGTTGGGAAGAACCCACGGCGCGGGCGGTGGCGGCCACGCTTAAAGAGGTTTGGCCCCAAGGTGCACGATTGCTGGTATCCTCCATGAACCCATTGGCATTAGACGTGTTTCACGAATTGATGCCCGACGTGACCTTAGGCCTGATCGTCTATGCGATCCCTGAAAACTGGAAACAGCGTTTGAACCGTCATCAGTGTTCAAGCCTGCATTGCTATCATGCCTTTGTCACGCCTGAGCTGACCGACGCCGTTCATGCTTCGGGTCACCGTTTGCATGTGTATACCGTCAACGACCCCGGGCTTGCCCAGACCTTGTTCGACATGGGCGTTGATGCCGTATTTACGGATTATCCGGATCGGCTCCCGCCATGAACCACAAACCCCAAGACACAGACCTGTTGGTCATCGGCGGCGGTATCAATGGGGTCGGCGTGGCTTGCGATGCGGCGGGACGCGGTTTGAAGGTGATGTTGTGCGAACAAAATGATCTGGCCAGCGCCACTTCGTCGGCCAGTTCCAAGCTGATCCACGGCGGTCTGCGTTACTTAGAACATTATGAATTTAGGCTGGTGCGGGAAGCTTTGTCTGAACGTAGCGCCTTGCTCGACAAAGCCCCCCATTTGGTGCACCCGATGCGGTTCGTGTTGCCCCACCATCCGTCCATGCGTCCGGCGTGGATGCTTTCGATGGGGCTGTTTCTTTATGATCACCTGGCTAAATTCGACCCCAGGCTGGCCCGCAGCCATCGGCTTAATTTAAAAACGGACTTAGAAGGCGAAGCGCTCAACGACACGGTCGATGCTGGGTTTATCTATTCCGATTGTTGGGTCGATGATTCCCGTTTGGTGGTCGCAAATGCCCGCGCGGCAGCGGATCACGGCGCGCACATTTACACCCGCACCCAGGTCACAAAGGCCGAACGGCGCGACGGGGCTTGGGATGTCACGCTGTTGGATAAAGCCAGCAACGAAACCCATACCGTCCGAGCCAAGGCCATCGTCAATGCAGCGGGGCCTTGGACTTTGGATGCGTTGAAAACCTGTCAGGGAAACGCCCAAGGTAAACAGCTGCGACTGGTCAAGGGCAGCCACATCGTGGTGGATCAATTATACCCAGGTAATCACGCCTACATTTTGCAAAATGACGATGGGCGGATTGTCTTTGTTATCCCCTACCACAAGGACTTCACCCTGATTGGCACCACCGAGGTGATGTTAGAAGCGCCGCCGAACAGTGATGAGCGTCTGGATAGTTCTGCTGAAGAAACCGCCTATCTGTGCCAGACCGTGAACGACTACTTCAAAAAATCTATCACCGCCAAAGACGCTGTGTGGTCATTTGCCGGGGTCCGCCCCTTGTTTGATGATGAGGCCGCGAAAGCCTCTCATGTGACGCGGGAATATGTTTTGGATTTGGACGGCGTCCGTGGCGAAGCGCCGTTGCTGTCCATCTTTGGCGGCAAATTGACCACGTATCGTCAACTATCCGAAAAAGTACTGAAACGCCTTAGCCCTTATTTTCCGCACATGAGCACCCCGTGGACAGCCAAAGTGGTGTTGCCGGGTGGTGGCCTTGGCGAAGCGTTGTTCGACCAATTTCACCACATGTACGGCGCTATAGACGACGATGTTTTGGGCGGCTTGGCCAACCGACACGGCGATTTAACGCCTGTGATTTTAAACGGGGCCGAGACCATGGCCGAGCTGGGGATACATTTTGGGGCGGGCCTTACCGCACGCGAGGTTGACTATATGATCGATCAAGAATGGGCGCGCACCGCCGAAGACGTTTTGTGGCGGCGCAGCAAATTGGGGCTTCGCCTAAACGCGGACCAACAGCAAGCGTTAGCAGATTACATACAGCAAGCCGTCACGTCTTCCCGCTAAGTTTACGCAACGCCTCGACGCCTTTTTTGCGGTGGGCTTGGTTGACTTTAAGCTTTTCCAAAAGAAGGGCGCGCTCCGCTTCGTCAGTGCTTTTTTCAAGCCTATTTTTAAGCTTACGTTCTTTCTTTTTCATTTTGTCGAGGATGTCTCTAAGCGCATCCTTCTTATGGGCGTCCCCCTTGTTCAGCGCTTTTTTAAGATACTTGATAATTTTGCTGGTTTTCATGCTCCCCCCTCTTTGCTCTCGTGCATTTCATTCACGTCTTGTTCGGTCAAAGAAAGCATTTCCTGTGCTTCTTTTGACGAGGCATCCCTGGCCCCAAACAACGCCTTCGCCACATCGGCAAGATGCCAAACCGCACCGCGCGTATAGACCAAATCATTCATCAACGAGGTCGCCATTTCGACCGTGATTTTCTTTTTACGGATCAAGGTGTCCATCTCGCCCGTGGCCATGATGTTGCCTTTTTCAATCGCCACCTTAAACTCATCTAAGGCTAAAATATCGCGATCGTCACGTTCTGTTTGTTCCAGCACATTTATTTCGCGCATCACCTCGGCAATCTGAATTCTCAGCTTATTATATTCGCGGCGAATATCTTCGTTATCGGATCGGATGTAGAGCGATATATTCTTGCGCAGATGTTTGATGTTTTTGACCGTTGTGACAATGCCCAGGCAAGCATCGCGCAATTCGAAAAGATGGCTTGCGTACTCGGCCGGAATCTGGCCTTGGGCCTTGCTGATAAACTCTAAAATATCGGCATACAACGGTTTCACCTTGGTGTTGTACGTTTGATCCAGATCGAACTCGATGCGGGCGCGGCTTAACGATGTGTGCTTCGCAAGGTCCGTATCCGAATGAATGATCGAGCGGTGAAGGTTTAAGCCGTGCGCCATAATTTCAAACGAATTGTCGTAAAGATGAATGGTTTCTTTGCGGATGGCTTCCACCAGGGTTTCGGGGAAATCAAAGGCAGAGGTGTTGATGTAGCGCGGTTCGACCAACCGTTCGCGGGGTTTTTTGATGGTGTTTTGCAAAAACGTCACCAGCCGAGGGATCATCGGGATCATCACCAGCACGCCTATGGTGTTAAATATGGTATGAAACACCGCAAGTTTCAGACTGTAATCATCGGCCCGAATACCAACTTTAATCGCAACATAGTCCACCAACCAAACGATCTGGGAAATGAAAACAATCGCAATGGCCCCGGTTGTGAGGTTGAAAATCAAATGCGCTAAGGCCAGCCTTTTGCCTTGGTAATTGGCGCTCAACGAGCCAATGATGGCCGTGATCGTGGTGCCCACATTGGCCCCAATCGCCAGGGCCAAGGCATTTTCATAGGTGATTTGCGATGCCGCCAAGGCCGTGATAATCAGCACCAAAGTGGCATGGCTCGATTGCATAATCACCGTGGCGGCCATGCCCAACAGGGTAAAAACGATCAAACCCAAAAACCCGGGCATGGCGTATTTGGCAAGATCAATGGTTTGGCTAAAGGTCTCGAAACCTTCTTTCATATAATGGATGCCCAGGAACAAAAATCCCAGCCCTGACAAAACGTAGCCCAGGCCTTTTAAGACCTTAGAATTTTGAAACACCAAAATAATGCCAAACGCCAACATCGGCATGGCATAGGCGGCAATGTTAACCTTTAGACCAAAGCCCGCAACCAACCACGCCCCCGTGGTGGTGCCGATGTTGGCGCCAAAAATAATACCGATCCCCGCCGACAACCAAATCAGGCCGGCGCTTAAAAACGAAATGGTGATGATCGACACCAGTGAGCTGGACTGCATAACGGTGGTCGAAACGATGCCAAAGGTAATGGCTTTCCACAGGCGGTTGGTGGTGTTTTTAAGGATCCGTTCCAAAAAGCCACCGGTAAAGGCGCGAAAGCCTTCTTCTAAAAACAACATGCCAAACAAGAAAATGGCAACCCCCGCCGAGATTTCTTTGACGTTGGGGTATAGCCAAAAGCCATAGGTCAGGATTGAAAAAACAGTGGGGAGCAGCAACCACTTAATCATGCATATTGCCTTCTTTGTTTACAGAGCAAGTCCCGCTTTTGGTCTTCTTATGGGTAAAATTGTACGCTTTCTTTCAACGTTTTACCAATAGTGAAACGTCCGCGCTGTACGGCGCTTTAAACGAACGCTGGGCCGTGCACCCACGCCACCAAAGAATGACGCAAGCCGCTGACCACGGGGGCCACCCGATGCAAGGTATTTGCGGCAAAGACCACCGCTGTTCCTTGAGCGCGTGGGGCCTGAAAGGGTCGGCCATCGGCGTTGAGTTCCAAGGCCCCACCAACGTAGTCTTCGGGCTTACTCAACTGCACCGAAACGGTGAGCTTGCGCCGCCCAGCGGTGTTGCCTTGGCCTTGGTCAATATGCCAGTCATAATAATGACCGGGGCCATAAGCCGCCATTTGCAATTGTTCTTCAAACCCCTCTAAGGCAAAGCCAAACAGTTGGCGGTTGGCGTCGGCGGTGAGCCGGGCCAGGCGCGTATCAACCCACGCCAAATCAACCCGTTCAGGCAGCCATACCAGAGAAGATTGACGGACCTTTTGATCAAAACGCCCCGCCACCAAGCCACCATCTGTGGCATCCAAGGCGGCAAAAACAGAGGTCAGCTGGGCGCATTCAGACGCACTAAAGGCGTTGGCAATAACGGTCCAATACTGTGGCGCAGAACCGCCACCCGGCCCCGAAGACCGCACCGATGTTGCCGACCCGAGACTCATGCTCGAAGATCCAATGCATAACGTGCACGCCTCGTGCACCCCGTGGCTATACGCTCATTGGCGGCTTTGGGACAGGACTAATGGTAAGTTGCGTAAAGAAACACCCCAGACCTCGTCATTCCCGCGAAGGCGGGAATCCATACAGCGTTGATTATGAGCACAATGATGACAGAACACACATCCTCCCCCATACTCAAGTCATGAAAAATCCGTGCGTATATATCCTTGCCAGCAAGCCAAACGGGACTCTTTACATCGGTGTCACCAGCGATGTCATGCGCCGGGTCTGGGAGCATAAAAACGATGTCGTTGAAGGGTTTACGAAGCAACACCAAGTCCATCAACTGGTTTATGCCGAATTTTTAGAAACCATGGACGCGGCGATTTTGCGTGAGAAGCAAATGAAAAGGTGGCGAAGGGCTTGGAAGATTAACCTCATTCAAGAGCAAAACCCAAGTTGGCGTGACCTGTATGAAGAGCTTTTAGTCTAGTACCGTGCTTTGCACTCTGGATTCCCGCCTACGCGGGAATGACGGTAGGCGTTGGCCCCTAAGCCGTAGCCCGTTTAAAAAACCCAGCTTCCTTTGGAGGCTCGGTCTCTTCGGTGTGGATATCATCCACCCGAGCCAGAACCGGGCCTTTTTGGGCTTTCGTCAGCATCGCATCGACCTTGTCCGCAGGGCCGCTGAAGACGGCTTCGACCGTGCCGTCTGAGCAATTCCTGACCCAGCCGTTCAACCCCAGCGCGGTGGCTTTTTCAGCGGTCCAGGCGCGGAACCAGACGCCTTGGACGCGGCCTTGGAAGGTGGCGTGGATGGATTTTGTTGGGTTATTCAAAGGTCACAATCACCTGATCAACGGCAAGGTTATCACCAGTTTGGGCTTTGACTTCGGCAACCGTTGCGTCTTGGGCGGCGCGCAGGACGTTTTCCATTTTCATGGCTTCGATTACGGCCAGTTCTTCGCCCGCTTTGACCTGTTGTCCTGGCTTCACCGACACCGACAACAACAGCCCCGGCATGGGTGACAGCAACAGTTTCGAGGTATCGGCCACGCGCTTTTTAGGCATCAACGCCATCAATTGAGCCGCGCGTGCGCCGACCACCCGGATATCGGCCTGGGTGCCCGCGTGCAGCACCCGATAGCCCACCGCCAAACGTTCGACTTGCAGGGTGGTTGCGGCACCGTTGACGGTGGCAACGAACATACATTCGCCCAGTTGCCAATCGGTGCGCACTTCAATCGGCGTCTTAACAAAACCCTTAGCGGTGATCGAAACGTCAAATCCACCCACCACGGTTTGCGCCACAACGGGAATGCATTTTTTGCCCATCACCACGGTCCAGGCGCCACAGACCTGGCGTTCGTGACCGCTGGCTTGGCCCGTGATTTCGGCGGCGCGGGCCTGATAGGCTTGATGGATTGAAGCGGCAACTGCGACCAAAACCGCAGGGTCATCATGGACCACATCATCAGCGTTGAAACCGTCGGGATATTCTTCGGCAATAAACCCGGTGGTGAGCCGGCCTTCGAGAAAGCGTTTGTGGTTCATCAAGGCCGACAAGAACGAGATGTTGTGTTGGACACCTTGAATGAAAAAGCCATCCAACGCGTGGCTCATGGTTTCAATCGCTTGCCCACGATCTGCTCCATAGGTGACCAATTTGGCGATCATGGGATCGTAATGCATGGAAATTTCGCCGCCTTCATAGACGCCGGAATCCACGCGCACGTCCGCGCCCGTTGGTTCAACATAACGGACCAAACGTCCAATGGAGGGCAGAAATCCGCGAAACGGGTCTTCGGCATAAACGCGGGCTTCCATGGCCCAACCGTCTAATTTCACGTCGTCTTGGGTAAAGGCTAGTTTTTGTCCGGCGGCGATGCGGATCATCTGTTCAACCAAGTCCAGCCCCGTGACGTATTCGGTCACCGGGTGTTCAACCTGTAAACGGGTGTTCATTTCCAGAAAATAGAAATTGCGATTTTCATCAACGATGAATTCCACCGTTCCGGCCGAAGCATAATTGACCGCCTTGGCCAGCTTGATCGCTTGGGCACCCATGGCCGCGCGAGTCTCTGCATCAATAAACGGGCTGGGGGCTTCTTCGATGACTTTTTGGTGACGGCGTTGGATGGAACATTCCCGTTCGCCCAAATGCACGGTGTTGCCATGGCTGTCGGCCAGCACTTGAATTTCAATGTGGCGCGGATTGACGATGAATTTTTCCAAAAACACCCGGTCATCGCCAAAACTTGACTTGGCTTCCCGCACCGCCGACACGAATGCTTCTTTCAAATCGGCTTCGTCGTCACAGACCCGCATGCCTTTGCCGCCGCCGCCTGCTGAGGCTTTTAACATCACCGGATAGCCGATGGTGGTGGCAACTTTTTTAGCCTCGGCAAAATCAACCAGCGCCTTGGCGTGGCCGGGCACCACGTTCACACCCGCCTTTTCCGCCAATTTTTTTGATTCGATCTTGTCGCCCATGGCTTTGATGGCCAGGTCACCCGGACCAATGAAAACCAATTCCGCTTTTTTCAACGCCCGCGTAAAGGCTGCATTTTCGCTTAAAAAACCATAGCCCGGATGAACCGCCTGGGCTTTGGTCTGTTTCATGGCGTCGATGATTTTGTCGATGCACAAATAGCTTTCAGATGACGCCGCCGGGCCAATGTTGACCGCTTCGTCGGCCTCAAGCACGTGCAAGGCATCTTGGTCGGCGTCGGAATACACAGCCACCGTTTTGATGCCCAAACGCTTGGCTGTGCGGATCACCCGACACGCAATTTCGCCTCGGTTGGCAATGAGAATTTTTTGAAACGGTTTTTTGGACGCGGCCACGATAGGCTCCGATTTCAATTAATATTATTTTGTATTGTCTTCAAACATTTTCATCAAACGCCGCGCACGGGGCACGACTTTGACCGAACCGATAATGATCACCGCCAAAAACCAGGGAACCCGGGGGGTATAGGTAAAGTTGACGTAAAAGGCGGCGCAGACAAGAACCAGAAAGCCCAACGCGACAGCCGCAAATTTCCCAAGTTCATCCAGATTTTTCTTATGTTGTTTTTCGTCTTTAAAGTTACTCATAACGATCCTTATAACGGAATATTGCCGTGCTTTTTCCACGGTCCTGTATAGGTTTTGTTTTTCAGCATACGTAGGCTTCTGCACAAGCGCATACGCGTGTTGTGCGGCATGATGACGTCGTCGATAAAGCCCCGGTGTCCGGCAATGAACGGATTGGCGAAACGTTTGCGGTATTCTTCGGTGCGCGCGGTGATTTTGTCTGGATCCTTCGCATCGGCGCGGAAGATGATTTCCACCGCCCCCTTAGGCCCCATCACGGCAATTTCGGCGGATGGCCAAGCGTAATTAACGTCACCGCGCAAATGTTTGGAACTCATCACATCATAAGCCCCGCCGTAAGCCTTGCGCGTGATCACCGTGACTTTCGGCACCGAGGCTTCGCCATACGCATACAGAAGCTTTGCGCCGTGTTTGATGATGCCACCCAATTCCTGAGCCGTGCCGGGTAAAAATCCGGGCACATCGATAAACGTCATAATGGGGATGTTGAAGGCATCGCAAAAGCGAATGAACCGCGCCGCCTTGATAGAGGCATTGATATCCAAGCACCCTGCCAAAACCATCGGCTGGTTGGCGACGATACCCACGGTGCTGCCTTCCATGCGGCCAAAGCCGATGATGATGTTGGCGGCATAATTGGGCTGAAGTTCAAAAAAGTCACCTTCGTCGACAACCTTTTTCACCAATTCATGCATGTCATAGGGCTGGTTAGGGTTGTTGGGGACCAAAGTGTCCAACGACATTTCCATGCGTTCGGGTCGATCCGGGGTCGGCCTAAGCGGCGGCTTTTCTGTGTTGTTGGCGGGTATAAAGTCGATAAAGCGGCGCAGATACAACAACGCTTCGACATCGTTGGCAAAGGCATGATCGGCGACGCCAGATTTTTGGGTGTGCGTGTGCGCGCCGCCCAATTCTTCATGGGTCACGGTTTCATGGGTCACGGTTTTAACCACATCGGGTCCGGTGACGAACATGTACGAGGTGTCTTCGACCATGAAAATAAAGTCGGTGATGGCGGGTGAATACACGGCCCCACCCGCGCACGGCCCCATGATCATAGAGATTTGCGGGATCACGCCCGACGCATCGATGTTACGCTGGAACACCTCGGCATAGCCCGCCAGCGAGGATACGCCTTCTTGAATGCGCGCGCCGCCGGAATCGTTCAAGCCGATCACAGGTGCCCCAACCTTGAGCGCCTGGTCCATGATTTTGCAAATTTTCTGGGCATGGGATTCCGAGAGAGAGCCGCCAAAGACGGTGAAATCTTGGCTGTAGACGAACACCAAACGACCATTGATGGTGCCGTATCCGGTCACCACGCCATCGCCCGGGATGGTTTGCTTTTCCATGCCAAAGTCGACACAGCGGTGTTCGACGAACATATCCCACTCTTCAAAAGAGCCGCTGTCTAGCAACAAATCAATACGTTCGCGCGCCGTCAGCTTACCTTTGGCATGCTGGGTATCGATGCGCTTTTGTCCCCCGCCCAAGCACGCTTTTTCGCGGCGGCGGTCCAATTCTTCAATAATTTCGTGCATCGGTTTTCCAATGTCTCCCTGTCATCAAAATAAATAGCACGGTTACCGTTTGATTACAGCCCAGAAAGCGCTATATATCCCTTATGAAACACGGATTAAAACTCTTACTTGAAGCCGGACCCCTGGTGGTCTTTTTCATCGTAAATGCGAAAATGGGCATTTTCACCGCCACCGGCGTTTTTATGGTGGTGACCGTTTTGGCGCTCTCCTTTTCGTATTGGAAACTGAAAAAACTGCCCACCATGCCCTTGATTGGCGGGGCCTTCATCATGGTCTTCGGCGGCCTGACGATCATTTTAGAAGATGACACCTTCATCAAATTAAAGCCCACCATCGTCAACATCTTGTTTTCGGCGACCTTGTTTACCGGGCTTTATTTGAAAAAGAGCTTCCTTAAAACCGTGTTGGAAAGCGCCCTTAGCCTTGACGACGAGGGCTGGCGCATAATGACGTGGCGTTGGGCATGGTTCTTTTTGTTTTTGGCCATCCTCAACGAAGCCGTATGGCGCACCCAAACCACCGATATGTGGGTGAGTTTCAAGGTCTTTGGCGTCATGCCCCTGACCTTGCTGTTCAGCTTTTCCCAAGTGCCGCTGATCATGCGCCACAACATTGAGACCGAAGATGATGATGGTGACACCCAAGATGGTGAACTCGCCAAGGTCGAGATTGAGCAGAAAAGCGTCTAAACGTTCCCCAGCTCGAAAAACCGATAGGCTGCCGTGACGTCTGTGGCGATATTTTTGCGCCGCTCGATGGCTTCAAAATCTTCGCCCCATTGCTCGTTTTGATGCGCTTCATCAATTTCACAGATGTGCAACGCTTGCTCGACGGTTAAACGGCCTTTGACCAACGCCAAGCCCACCACAAGAGAGCCGCTGATGCCGACCAATTCGCCCATGGCGGTGAGAGTCCAATTGTCGAATTCTTCCAACACCGCTTTTAAGGCCTTCAGTGCCTCGGGGTCTTGGTCAATGGCAACGATGCCATGGGTGGGTTTGAGACGTGCCCCTAATTCTTCGGCGGCCCAGTCCAACACCGGGTCCCAGGCGTCTTTTTGCCGTTGGATCAAATCTTTGGGACGTTCTGCGCGATAGCACAACAGATCGGTTTCCGCATATTTCAACAAGCCCTCGATCAAGCCGTCTCGGACTTCGGGAACGCGATCAATGGCGGTGCCGGCCATGGGCATCAGTTCCATAGATTTGGGATCAATCTCTTCGCCTTGGGCATCCCATTCGGCGGCGATGGCTTCGGCAAGGGCCTGGGTGGGCATGACCAAAGGCGTGCCTTGGGGGGTTTTAATGCCCCGTCCGTCCAGTTGAACCGCATAGCCTCCGTCCACTTTGGCGCAAGTGGCTGTGTCGTAAAATCTTTTTTTCATGGGTTATTTTCCGAACAAGCCTTGCAAGGCATTGCCTAAGTTTTGCACTGGATTTGCGGTTTGTGGTTGGGGTTTAGCTTGCGCTTTGGGTTGCGGAGAAGGTACGTTTGAAGTCTTCGCTGGTGTCTTACCCCCGCCAAGCATTTTTAGGCAAGGGTCCTGAGCATCTTTTTTGACAAGGGCCCCTAAAATATCGACCAACACCCCGACCGGAGCTTTGACGATGTTGCCAACCGTTCCGGCAATGGCTTCGGTGGCATCTAAGCCAACCACAGGTTCACGCAAGCTACCTTTGAGCCGCACCGGAACGGCAAAGCTGACAAGGCCCGTGGATTTGGCTTGAGGGATCACGGTTAAGTGCAAGCGTTCCCCTGGCAAATCTATATTTCCGGTCACGTGCGCGTCAAATTTGGGGGTGTCGAGCATAACCGCTTGGGCGATAACAGAGCCGTTTTTAATCGGCAAGCGGCCAACGAAACAACTGATTTCGGTGGCCCCTATTTCTTTAATGGTTGCAGCCTTAATCCGTCCGTCGCGTCCCGAAAGAGCAACGGTCCCGTTTAGGCTTTGCATCAAGGCCCGCGTCGAACCGCCGCTTGATTTAACATCAAGTTTGCCGTTGAGTTTGAGGCTCGCCAAATCGCCATACCCTAAACCCGCGATCACTTGACCAATATCGACGCCTTTGATGTTAAGCCCTGCCGTGACCTTGGGGGTTTTGCTGGCACTGTTCAGTTTGATCACACCGCTAAGACCACCGCCGCCAAGATTGAGATTCAAAGGCTTAATCTGCAAACGCCCGGCGTCCAACTTGACCTTGGTGTTGACATTTGACAGGTGAAGGCCTTCGAGTGAAACCTTCTTAGCCCCATACGTCACGTCTAAATCCACCCCTTGCAAGCCGGCTAAGGCCAAGGGATCGGTTGTAAAGACGGGCCCTGTGGTCGGGCTCGATTGCAGCGACTTTGGCACGTTGATAAGGTTTGAGGAGAGGCGGCCGCTCAATCGAGACCGTTTGTTCGTCACGTCTAGGTCTAAAGCACCCGTCACATCGCTACCGTCCGTCGTAACGGCAATGTCGGAAAAGGCATAATGGGTGCCCTGCCCGGTGACGGCAAAACGAGCCTGCAGCGCCTTGGCAAACGACAAATCTAAGTCCGCCAATTTTCCCAAAGTCTCCATATTGGTCACTTCAGACGTAACGTGTGCATTCACCGTCATACCCGCGCGGGGCTGTTCAACACTGCCCACCACATGAGCTTTGAGACCAGAAGCTTTAACCGTCAAGTCAACCGGGAACGCTTCGCCTTCGGCCCCAACAAACAAATGTAGCGAACCCAGATCTGCTTTGGCATCGAAATTCACGCCGTTATAAGCGGCTCTAATCACCGCTGACATGGGACTGTCAAAGGTGTCGGCCTGTATATCTGCGCTGGCTAAGCGCACCTTAAAAGTACCGCCCGTTGCCCCATCACTGTAGGTCAGGTCAACATTGTTCAGGCGCACGTCGCGCACCCTCGGCGTAAATGATAACCCTGACGACGTTGGTTGTTGTGCCACATCACCCTCAGGCAACTCAAATTCCCAATTCGCCAAGCCCTTGCCATCTGTTTGCAAGTTTAAAATCAAGCCATCGACCACGAAATAATCAACATCGACTTGTCCTGTCAGCAAGGACATCAGATCAACTTTGGCTTTGAGGTTCTTCAACACCACCAGGGGCTGGTCTTCGCCCCACGCCGCATTGCCGATGGTGACGTCCGACACGTTTAAGGACGGGGAAATGGAAATATCTAAATTCAGATCGCCGTGGATGGTCACAGTGCGGCCCGTGGCCTGGACTGCATAGGCCTCAATGGTCGTTTTAAAATCGTTGAAATCCATGGACTTTAGCACGGAGATCGCGGCCACGGTGGCAGCCACCAGCAACACGCAGACAGCGCCAAAAACTTTGATCCAAAGCTTCATCTTCACGAACAGTCCTCCCTCAAAGCCACACTGAGTTGGTCTGCTGTGTGTACAACTTGAAAGGCCCCGGCGTCCATCAGTTCTTCAACCTCATGGTAGCCCCACGCCACGCCGATAACCTTCACACCAGCATTGTTCGCCATTTCCACGTCAAAGGTGGTGTCGCCAATCATCACCGTATGCTCAGGCTCCGCACCCGTGGCCGCCATGGCCTTGAGCAACATATCTGGGTGCGGCTTGCCAAACGCACTGTCTGCGGTTTGATGGGTCACGAAACGTTCCATCAAGTTGTGATGTTCCAGTGTCCGTTTAAGACCGCGCAACGATTTACCCGTCGCAATGCCCATCAGCCAGTGCTGGTCGTCCAGGCCGTCTAAGACTTGAGCCACGCCGGCGAACATCGGCTCCAAGACGCCCCCTTTCGCCCGCAGGTCACAAAACGCCTCTTTATATGTCTCACTGATTTCCAGGGCAAAGGCCTCATTAACCCCGTTGACCACGCGACCAATGGCAACATCCAAAGGCAGCCCCACCACGCGCCGTACGGCGCTCTCTGTCGGGCGCACAAGTTCATGATGGTCACACGCCGCAAACATGGCGCCAATGATAGATTCTTGAGAATCCACCAAAGTGCCATCGCAATCAAACACCGCTAGGCGTAATGGGCTGGTCTTTATGTTCATGCCTATAAAGTCGACTACCTAGCTCACAAAGGCAAGCCTCTCGCGACACATAAAAGAATAACCGGAGTGTGGGGTTACCACGCTCCGGTTTTCTTTTTTATTATTGAGGGGGGAGGGTCTGCCAATTAAATGGCTTTAAGAAACCCAGGTCGTTAACCACATTTTATGGTCGCATCGTATTTAAAGTCTCGCTGATACCATTGCGGTTCAATCCACACGGCCACGGGGTGGCCGTTGGAAACCGTATCTTTAACGACAAAAGACACCTTTTGTCCGGCGGCTAAACGTAACTTGCGTTCACCAAGAACCGATTTATCATTTGCCGTATAAAGCCGCAAAACACCTGTTTGCGGCCATTTTTCGCCATGATTGACGATTTTTATAACCGTCCCTTTTTCGGTACAGGACGTTGTAAACTCGAGTTGCAAAAAGATCGGAGGAAGGGCTCCAACTTGAACCGAATCCTGATCTGCCGCGTCAGCCGAAAATGAGAGGGCTAAAGACCCTGCAACCGCCACAGCAGCAAATAATCGTTTCGTCGTTTTTGTCATTAAAGAGTCTCTTATTTCTATGGAGTTCTCAACCATTCCTCTGTGAGATGTCTCAATTGAGACGCTCACAATGCGAGCCGTGTAAGATGCGATTTGTTGATTTTGATTCCGCAAATATCTTGTCCCAGAGAATACAAATGTAACCTGACGATAACCTGACAGAATCTAATGTTATTCAGTTTATCCACAAAAAAATTGTATAAACAGTGGACTAGCGCTGCATTTATATTGAATTTTATTTTAGGGAGGGGGAAATAGAGCCACTTAAGGCTCGTAAAATGACTTTTTTAGCCTGCCGTCAGCAAATAGCCGATTCCCCGCAGGGTGTTGATCTTCACCGAAGCCTTGGTTTGGCTCAAGCGTTTGCGCAACCGAGAGACATTGGCTTCGAGCGAGTTATGCGAAACCTCATCATCATAGCCATAGAGCTTCATTTCCAGAGCGTCTTTGGCGACAACATGCTCAAAACGCCGCATCAGTTGTTCTAACACGCCCATTTCGCGTCGGGAGATTTTGATCACCTCATCGTCGACCCGCACTTCTCGGGTATTGGAATCGAACGTAACGTTTCCCGCCGTCAAAGTGCTCGCCAACACGCTCTCTGGGCGACGCAACAAGGCCCGCAAGCGTGCTTTGAGCTCTTCCAAGGCAAACGGTTTGGTCAGGTAGTCATCGGCCCCACTATTGAGCCCCATAACCCGTTGATCAAGTTCATCACGCCCGGTTAAGACCAACACAGGCACCGCGTTCCCAGCGGCCCGCAGCGTTTTCAAAAGATCTAAGCCATCTCCATCGGGTAGGGTTAAATCTAAAATAACAATATCAAAAATGGTGGTTTTTAACGCCGCTTCCCCATCGCTAAGGGTGCCAACAGAATCAACGATGTAGGCCTCATCCTTGAGACACACACAAACGTATTCAACAATACTCTCACTGTCTTCAACCAGCAAAATACGCATAGCAACCTGCGACCAATTAATGGCCTCTCCTTAGAAAGAAAGCATTTTGACCGAATTTTTACATTCATTCAATGTTGTATTCATAACACGCATTCAAACATCATCACTAAAGGCTTCGGGAGCCAGGCGCTCATCTAGACCCAAATATTCCCATGTGTCTTTCATGTGCTGCGGCAAGGGGGCGGTGATTTCGAAATTTCCGCCTGCGGGATGGGCGAATCGAACGGCGCGTGCATGCAAATGTAACTGGCTGGCAATTTGAGCCCCCGTTAGGAAGGCTTCGCTGCCGCCGTATTTACCATCCCCCATAATCGGCGTTTCAATCGCCTTCATATGCACGCGCAATTGGTGGGTCCGTCCGGTGATGGGTTCCATTTCCAGCCAGGCCACACGGCGACCGACTTTTTCAATCACTTTAAATTCGGTTACGGCGCGCTTGCCTTCAACGTCGTCCACCACCACGCGTTCCCCATTTGGTGATGGCAGCTTCAATAACGGCAACTCGATACGACCTTCATCTTGTTCAGGAATGCCGATCACGATCGCCCAATAGGCTTTGCGTACGTCTTTGTCGCGAAAGGCGGCGGTGAGAAAGCGAGCGACTTTTTGGCTGCGGGCGAGAACCAAAATGCCTGAGGTGTCTTTATCAATACGGTGGACCAAGCGCGGACGTTCGCCGGTATCGAATTTCAACGCCCCCAACATGCCATCCACATGGCGCGTCGTGTTGCTGCCGCCCTGCACCGCTAATCCTGCGGGTTTGTTTAAGATGATCACGTAATCGTCTTTGTGCAGCACACAGGCTTGGATCATGTCTGCGTCTTCAGCGCTCACACGATCCCGATCGATTTGTGGCTTGGAATGCGTTTTTTCTTTATCCAACGGTGGAATGCGCAACGCATGGCCGGGTTTAAGAATAAACTTCGCATCCTTGACGCGCTTCCCATCCACCCGCACTTCGCCTTTGCGCAACAGCTTTTGCAGCCGCCCAAAGGTCAGGCCCGGATATTTGGCGAGAAACCATTTATCAAGACGTATTTCTTCGGCTTTTGGGCCGATGGTAATGGTGGTTACACCGCTCATGATAAAATCATCCTCAACAGGCTCATACCGGCCCAAAACGCGACTAAACACACAACCACACTGCCCGTCGCGTAAAGCACAGCATTAACGATAGCCCCGCGATCCAGCAGGTAATACAAATCCATAGAAAACGTAGAAAAGGTCGTAAACGCCCCCAGCACGCCGACCACCACCATCGCCCGGATTTCCGGTGACGGCGACCACGCCAAAGCCGAAAGCTCCAACACAGCCCCCAACACTAAAGCCCCCACCACGTTGACGGTCAATGTGCTCCACGGAAAGCCCGAATGAGTCACGTGGCCCACCGCGCTCATGACGACAAAACGTCCCATCGCACCGATGGCCCCGCCCAGCCCGACAAACATCAACAGTTGCGGATTCATTGGTTTTCGCTTTCCTTGCTTCGTCTCAGCTTGTCCCAATAGGCCAAACGCTTGGCAATGTCACGCTCGAAGCCTATTTCTTTGGGATTATAATAACGTTCCCGCTTCATATCATCGGGAAAGTAGTTCTGCCCGGAAAAGCCATCCTGGGCATCATGGTCGTAGTTATAGCCCTTACCATAGCCCAAGTCCTTCATCATGGACGTAGGCGCGTTGAGGATGTGTTTGGGGGGCGCGACAGAGCCATTGTCGCGGGCCGCTCGCTTGGCCGCTTTTTCCGCTTTGTAGGCGGCATTGGATTTGGGCGCGGTGCCCAGATAGATCACCAACTGCACCAACGCCAGTTCTCCTTCGGGTGAGCCTAAACGTTCATAGGCCTGCCACGCGGCAAGGGCTTGGGGTAATGCATTCGGATCGGCCAGTCCGATGTCTTCCGAAGCAAAGCGGGTGAGGCGCCGCGCAATAAAGTGCGGGTCTTCGCCGCCATCCAACATGCGGGCAAACCAGTACAGTGCCGCATCGGTATCGGACCCGCGCAAGGATTTGTGCAGGGCTGAGACCAAATTGTAATGACCTTCTTGAGATTTGTCATAAAGCGGCACCCGCTTTTGCACCACACGCGCTAAGTCCTGTGTCCCCAACAGTTCACCGTCCTGGGTCAACGCAAACAATTCTTCGGCCATGTTGAGCAAATAGCGCCCGTCACCATCGGCCATGGCACGCAAGGCGGCCCGGGCATCCAGTTCCAAGGCCAAGGCCTTGCCCGTTTCATCTTCGGCGCGGCTTAGAAGTTGTTCTAAGGCGTGATCGTCCAAGCGGTTCAAAACCAGCACTTGGCACCGTGACAACAACGCTGCGTTCAGTTCGAACGATGGGTTTTCCGTGGTGGCACCGACCAAGATCACCGTGCCGTCTTCGACATAAGGTAAAAATCCGTCTTGTTGCGCACGGTTAAAGCGGTGGATTTCATCAATAAACAACAACGTCCCCTGCCCCGCTTCGCGGCGTTCACGGGCGCGGGCAAACACCTTTTTAAGATCCGCAACACCGGAAAATACCGCTGACAAGGGCTCGAAGTATAATTTCGTGTGTTGGGCCAGCAACCGGGCAATGGTGGTCTTGCCGGTCCCAGGTGGCCCCCACAGAATTTGACTGGATAGCCGTTCGGCCTTGACCATACGCCCCAGCGGGCCTTGTTCAGCCAACAAATGCCCTTGCCCGACGACTTGTTCCAAGGTTTCGGGACGCAATCGGTCCGCCAACGGACGGGGGGCTTGGTCTTCGAACAAGGTGGCCATCAGTTGATCACCTAACCACCAGCTTAATTTCACGCCCGCCACGGCTCATAACAAGCAGCCAGCCCTGTGCTGTATTTTTCAAAATGTTAACAAGTTGGCGCACGCTGGTGATTTTCTGACCATTCACTTTACGAACGATATCACCGGGCTTTAAGCCAAGGCGCGCGGCATTTTGTCTTTGGTCCATCTTTAAGATGATAACGCCCGTGGCGTCTTGATCCAGGCCCAGTTGATCCGTCACGGCAGGTGACAAGTTTATCACCACGGAACCGCTAAACGGATGAGGGCCTTGCAAAATGGTTTCGTTCTTCTTAGGCACTTCGGGAGGCGCTTCTAAGACCATGTCTAAGGTCACCTCTCCGTCGGGGCGCATCACTTTCACTTTTGCCGTTTCTCCGACAAAATGGGTGGCAATGCGAAACCGCAAATCTTGTACGTCCATCAAGGCGTGGCCGTTGATTGCCAACAACACATCACCAACCTTAATGCCCGCTCGTTTGGCGGTGCCCAAGTCATGAACAGAGACAACCATGATGCCGACGGGACGTTTCATCCCTAAGGCTTGGGCGATGTCCGAGGTTACATTCTGACCACTGGCCCCCAACCAAGGCCGCACCACTTCGCCGGACGACAGCAAGCTTTTCACGACGTGGGCAACCATGTTCACAGGGATCGCAAAACCGATGCCATGAGAACCACCGGATTTGGTGAAAATAGCCGTATTGACCCCCACCAGGCCACCGTGCATATCAATCAAAGCCCCACCAGAATTACCGGGATTGATGGCAGCATCCGTTTGAATAAACGAATTGAGGTCTGACACCCCAACGTTATTGCGGGCCATGGCCGACACGATGCCACTGGTGACGGTTTGCCCGACGCCAAAGGGGTTGCCAATGGCCAAAACGATGTCGCCAATTTCCAAGGCATCAGGATCGCTTAGCTTCAAAAACGGTAGAATCTCATCCCCCGTATCGATTTTCAAAACAGCGATATCTGTTCGTTTATCGGTGCCAATCAAGGTTGCCGCATATTCCCGGCGATCACTCAACACCACTTTAATTTCTTCGGCCCCTTCAATGACGTGATTGTTGGTGACGATGATGCCATGACCGTCGATGAGAACCCCCGACCCTAACGCATTTTGCACTTTGCGCTTTGGCCCCGGCTGCCCTTGCTGTAACTGGCCACCAAAAAAGCGTTGAAAGAAAGGATCATTAAACAGCGGCGAAACTTGGCGAGACTGAACCGTTTTTGCGGTAAAGACGTTGACGACGGCGGGTGCCGTTTTTTTCACCAAAGGCGCATAGGAGAGCTGTACCTGAGACTGGTTTTCGGGAACCGTCTTGTTTTGCGCCTGAGCCGATACGCTTGCTCCGACCATCAAGGCCGTGCTCAAAAGAATACGAAGTGCCGTTTTAATCATTTTGGTCCTGTACGTTTAAATTTTCAAAACTGGCCACAAGGTAGTCTTGATTGAAGGCAAAAAAAAGGTGCTGCTGTGGGGGGCACAGCTCTGCACAAAAGGCGAAAAACAATCCTTCAGATTTCCGTAAATAGTTTATAGGCGTTTTTCCCAGACTTTTTGGCAACATACATGGCAGCATCCGCATCTTGAAGAAGCTTTTTAACATCATCTGCATCCTGGGGATAAGTTGAAATGCCTACACTTGCGCCAACTTTGGCGACACCTTCTTCAAGTTCAAACGGTAAAGAAATAGAGGAAATAATTTTTGAGGCGATGAGGCTAGCATCATTTGCATTGCATTGGCCTCCCAAATAAATTGCAAACTCATCCCCCCCGATACGCGCGACAATATCGGAATCCCGCACACACTCTTCTAATCGCCTTGCGATCGAAATAAGCAAGGAATCGCCAGCCGTGTGTCCGAGCGTATCATTGATGCTTTTAAAACCGTCAATATCCACAAACAGCAAGGCTTGTTCAGATTTATTTCTTTTTGCGCTCTTTAAAGCGACGTCACCGAGTTCTTCAAAAAGGCGTCTATTGGGTAAATCTGTTAACGCATCATGCTGGGCAAGGTATTTCAATTTATTTTCAGCTTCTATGCGTATAGATATTTCTTCCGTAAGCTGTTCTTCAAGCTGAATGCGGAAGGAGATTTCCCGCCTTAATTCTAATACGCTTGTGCTCGAAACATTCATCATGGAACTCATAACCTTGGCAATGGTTCCTTTGGGCCCTTGCATATGTTTTTTAGCATTTTTCACCGCGTCTTCTGGATTGATGCCCTTTTCCAAATCCGCAATGATCAAACACATACTCATGTCATCTTCGAGAATATGGTGCGTTAACCAAATAACGAGTGTCGTTAAAATTTCTTCTAGGTTTGCATCCTTGTTAACGTCGCTGTCGTACTTACTTTTCAATTCAAGAATTTGCACAATCAAAGCGCTATGATTGCTTTTGTGAGATGTAAAGAGATCGTTCGGAAGACCCTTTTCTTCGTAATATTCCTCTTCCCAGGCAAAATGGTATTCTGAATAATCAATAAGCTTTTTAAACAAGTCTTTGATTGTTTCGTCATAGTTTTTTGTCGACAAGGCACAGAAACAAATTTCATTTATGATTTGCACGAGTTTTTTGTGTTGGGCGTCCGTTTTATCGACACCCACTTCAAAATATTTGTTCCAAGGGAATATTTCGACTTCACTCATTTTGATCTCTAATCTTTCAGGCCCTGATTTAAAAAAACCTGATTATCGGAATTTAAAACTATTCAGTGATTTTAGAGCATGAATCCTTAATTTCAAACCTGTGATTAAGAGGAAATCTAAAACCTGAAATCTATCAAAAAATAACAGGTCTTTGAAAATCGACAAAAAAATATGGCCGACATTTCTGTCGGCCATATTTAAAGCGGATCGAAGCGGCAAGGCCGCTTTATAATTTAAGACGCGTTTGCGCTACTCTTCTGCTGCAAGAGCTTCAGCGGCGGCGCGGGCCTTATCTTCGGCACCCTTAGCAGCTGGATCGCGGTCCATCAATTCCAAGAAGGCCATAGGAGCAGCATCACCATAACGGAAGCCTGCTTTAAGAACGCGGGTGTAACCACCGGGACGTTCTTTGTAGCGTTCTCCCAATACGGAAAACAATTTTGCGACCGCAGCATCATCGCGCAGGAAAGCAAAAGCTTGGCGACGCGCGTGCAAATCACCACGTTTTGCCAACGTGATCATTTTGTCGGCGATGCGGCGGACTTCCTTCGCTTTTGGCAAGGTTGTCTTGATCTGTTCGTGGATCAAGACGGACACCACCATGTTTGAAAACATAGCCTTACGGTGGCTTGTGGTGCGGTTCAGTTTACGTAGGCCATTTCCATGACGCATGATGATCTCTCCTATCTATAGCCTGCCCTTAAATTTTGGGACAGATTGCAAAACCCACCGCCTCGTTTTTCAAAGGAAAAACGGGTACGGCGGGCTGGGCCACACGGCCCGTATTTTACAAGAATTGCCTTCTAGTAAGGCTCTTCTAGGCGTTTTGCCAAGTCTTCGATGTTTTCAGGTGGCCAATACGGAATTTCCATTCCTAAGTGAAGGCCCATCTGAGACAGCACTTCTTTGATTTCGTTCAAAGATTTGCGACCAAAGTTTGGAGTCCGCAACATATCGGCTTCGCTCTTTTGTACGAGATCGCCAATGTAAATGATGTTGTCGTTCTTGAGGCAATTTGCGGACCGAACGGAAAGTTCCAATTCGTCTACTTTGCGCAACAAGTTTTTGTTGAACGGCAACTCGTCTTGAACTTCTTCAACAGCTGCTGCTGCTTCGGGTTCATCAAAGTTCACGAACAAACGCAATTGTTCTTGAAGAATACGCGCTGCCAAAGCAACAGCATCTTCAGGCGTAATTGAACCGTTGGTATGAACTTCCAAGGCCAACTTGTCCAAATCCGTTTCTTGACCGACACGGGTGTTATCAACCTTGTAGCTAACTTTGCGCACAGGGGAGAACACGGAATCGATCGGCACCAAGCCAATCGGTGGGTCTTCAGGACGGTTCGCAGCTGCGGTCACATAGCCTTTACCTGTATCGACGGTAAATTCAATGTTGACCTTCTTGCCTTCGTCCAAGTGGAACAGAACCAAATCAGGATCCATCACTTCGATTTCAGCACCAGCATCAATCATGCCAGCGGTAATCGGGCCCGCTTTGTTCACGGACAAAGTCATTTTCTTCTTACCTTCGCTATGAACCTTAAGGCCCAAAGACTTGATATTCAGAATAATGTCTGTGACATCTTCACGAACGCCGGGAATGGACGAAAACTCGTGCAGCACGCCATCAACGTGAATAGCGGTAACGGCACCACCACGTAAAGACGACAGCAAAATGCGACGCAACGCATTGCCCAAGGTTAAGCCAAAACCACGTTCGAGTGGTTCAGCGATTACGACGGCAGAACGCAAAGGGTCATGACCCGGAATTACGTCTAGTTTCGTCGGTTTGATAAAATCTTGCCAATTTTTTTGAATCACGGGTGTGACCTCGCAGTGGGCAGGTTATCAATACAGGGACGACCCTAAGTACAGGTCAGTCCCAACACATTGTTCCGGCGGGGATGCCGGGAATTTACAGTCCGATCTAAAGAACGGACCGTTCACTTAAACGCGACGGCGTTTGCGCGGACGGCAACCGTTGTGCGGGATCGGTGTAACATCGCGAATAGACGTGATGTTTAAACCAACAGCCTGCAAAGCACGCAGAGCCGACTCACGTCCTGACCCAGGGCCTTTGACCTCAACTTCTAAGGTCTGAACGCCATGTTCTTTCGCCTTGTTGCCAGCATCTTCAGCAGCCATCTGAGCCGCATAAGGAGTCGATTTGCGCGATCCTTTAAAGCCCTGAGCGCCAGCTGAAGACCAGGAAATGGTATTTCCCTGAGCATCGGAGATGGTGATCATCGTGTTGTTAAAGGTCGCATTCACATGAGCAACGCCAGAGGCGATGTTTTTGCGTTCGCGACGACGGGGACGCGTAGTAGCCTTAGCCATAAAAGTCAGCCTCTATTTCTTTTTGCCGGCAATGGCCTTTGCGGGGCCTTTGCGCGTGCGAGCGTTGGTGCTGGTACGTTGACCACGGACGGGAAGTCCACGGCGATGACGGAGGCCGCGATAGCAACCTAAATCCATCAAACGTTTAATGTTCATCGCGATTTCGCGACGCAGGTCACCTTCGACCTGGTAATCAGTATCAATCGCTTCGCGGATGCGGACAACTTCATCATCCGTAAGTTGATTGACGCGACGTTCGAGGGGGATATCGACTTTTGCACAGATTTCCTGTGCCTTAGAATTGCCGATTCCGTGAATATATGTAAGCGCGATTACGACCCTTTTCGAGGTCGGAATGTTTACGCCAGCGATTCGTGCCAAAGCTATAACTCCTTAGCCTTTGGATTCAAAGGCTTCGTATTAAAAATAAGACTGAAGAGGCGCGATTATAAGAAGAAACCTGCCTAAGTCAATACGAAGTCTCTCAACTCACAATGTTCTCGAGCTGTTGGGTGACAACTTCAATGGCTGCCATCCCGTCAACTTGCTTCAATATCCCAATTTCCGCGTAGAATGAGGAAATGGGCGCGGTTTGTTCGTGGTAAGCTTTTAGCCGTGCACGCACGGTTTCTGCGTTGTCATCAGCACGCCGGGTGAACTCAGTTCCGCCGCACGTATCACAAACGCCATCTTTAGCAGGTTTTTGAAACGATTCGTGGTAGCCAGCTCCACATTTGGAACAGGTGTAACGACCACAGATACGTTCCACCATAGATTCATCGTCGACCGTCAACTCGAGTACGTAATCAAGGGTCAGTGACTTTTCAGCCAACATCTCACCTAAGGCTTCGGCCTGAGGTACGGTTCTAGGAAACCCATCCAGGATAAAGCCATTGGCACAATCTTCGGCATCAACACGATTTGAAATCATGCCGATGATCATTTCATCAGGGACCAACCCGCCCACATCCATAACGGCCTTGGCTTGTTTGCCAAGTTCGCTGCCGGAAGAGACTTCGGCTCGCAACATTTCCCCGGTCGACAACTGGATGACATTGAGTTTGTCTTCCAATTTTTTAGACTGGGTGCCTTTGCCGGCGCCTGGAGGACCTAAGATGATCAAGTTTGTCATTTGCGTTTGCCCCGCAATTTAGATTTTTTGATCAGACCTTCATATTGATGGGCCATCAAATGCGATTGGACTTGGGTCACGGTATCCATGGTCACCGTCACAACAATCAACAATGACGTTCCGCCAAAATAAAATGGCACAGAATACTTAGACATCAAAAGTTCCGGTAGCAAACAGATCGCCGACAGATAGGCCGCACCGAGAACGGTCAAGCGCGACAAAACTTTATCAAGATAATCAGATGTGTTCTTGCCAGGACGAATGCCGGGAACAAAGCCACCATATTTTTTTAAGTTTTCAGCCGTGTCTTGGGGATTGAAAACAACAGCCGTGTAGAAAAATGAGAAAAAGACAATCATCACGACAAACGTAATCAAGTACGCGGGTTGGCCTCGGCCCATCCACGCCATCATCGTTGTCACCCATTCCGGTCCCTGCCCTGCGGCGCTAAGCCCCAATATGGTCACGGGCAGGCCTAAGATAGACCCGGCAAAGATAGGCGGGATGACGCCTGCGGTGTTGATTTTCAAAGGCAAGTGCGTGTTTTCGCCGCCGGTCATACGACCGCCTTGTTGGCGTTTTGGGTACTGCACCATAATGCGGCGCTGGGCCCGTTCAACAAACACAATGGTGAAGATCACAACCATCACCAAGACCACAAGTCCAATGATGAAAATGGTGCTAAGCGCGCCTGTGCGGCCCAATTCCAAGGTCCCGGCAACCGCCTGCGGCAAGTTAGCGACAATACCAGCAAAGATAATCAACGAAATGCCATTCCCAATGCCGCGTTGGGTGATTTGTTCGCCCAACCACATCAAAAACATGGTCCCGCCCGTCAACGTCACAACGGTGGTGAAGCGGAAGAACCAGCCACCTTCCATAACAACGCCACCAGCCATGCTTTCCAAGCCCACAGAAATGCCATAAGCCTGCATCACGGTAATCAGCACCGTAAGATAGCGGGTGTATTGGTTGATCCGTTTAGAGCCGTTTGCGCCTTCTTTTTTCATTTGCTCTAAAGACGGCGAAATCGTCGTCATCAGTTGCATAATGATAGAAGCCGAAATGTACGGCATGATGTTCAAGGCAAAGATGGTCATGCGCGACAGAGCACCCCCGGTGAACATGTCAAACATGCCAAGGATACCGCCAGAATTCTGGCTAAAAAGGTCCTTAAGCGCAGCCGAATCTATACCCGGAAGAGGAATATACGTTCCCAACCGATATACAATCAGTGCACCCAATGCGAACCAAATTCGCTTCTGAAGGTCCGTTGCTTTTGAAAAAGCACCGAACCTCAGTTTTTCGGTCATGCGCTCGCCCGTCGATGCCATAAACAATCGTCTCCGCTTGGTGGTATTTAGCTGTCGTCAGACTTTGCAGCAGGTGCTGCGGACTTGGCTTCAGCAATGGTGATTTTACCACCTGCTTTTTCGATGGCTTCAACAGCTGCCTTAGAGGCGCCAGCCGCTTCAATGGTCAACTTGGCTTTGACTTCGCCGCGCGCCAAGATACGCACGCCGTCATAACGGCCTTTCAACAATCCAGCTTCACGCAAGACCGCTTCGTTGATCACCTTTTTCGCATCAAGTTTTTTATCGTCAACCGCCTTTTGCAGGTCCATAAGATTGAACACGGCAAAGGTTTTGGCGAAGATGTTGTTAAAACCACGCTTTGGTAGGCGACGATACAAAGGCATTTGACCGCCTTCAAAGCCCAACAAGGACACGCCCGAGCGTGATTTTTGGCCTTTTACGCCACGACCACCGGTTTTACCAGTGCCCGAGCCAATGCCACGGCCGATACGCTTGCGGTTTTTCGTCGAACCAGCGTTATCACGGATTTCATTAAGGTTCATAGTCTTATCCCTTTTGGATAAAGTGGCTTTAGCCAGCTTCCTCAACACGAACAAGGTGAGCCACTTTATTAATCATCCCGCGGACGGATGGAGTGTCTTCAAGTTCACGTGTACGGTTCATTTTATTCAGACCAAGACCTTTAAGAGTCTCGCGCTGATCCTTTGGGCGACCGATGGGACTTCCCGTCTGGGTCACTTTTACAGTTTTTTTCTGAGCGGCCATGGCGTTATTCCTTGACTTCTTTGTCACCGCGGCGAGAGACAATGTCGCTCACCTTAAGTCCACGGCGAGCAGCCACAGAACGCGGAGATGTAAGACGGGAAAGCGCATTAAAGGTCGCCTTCAGCATGTTGTGCGGGTTTTGCGAACCATTGGACTTGGTCACCACGTCCTGGACGCCCATGCTTTCAAACACAGCGCGCATTGGACCACCGGCAATCACGCCCGTACCAGCAGGTGCGCTACGCAGCAACACGTTACCAGCACCGAAACGACCTTCGATGTCATGATGGAGAGTCCGGCCTTCGCGAAGCGGGACACGGATCATTGCTTTTTTAGCATTGTCCGTTGCTTTGCGAATGGCTTCAGGGACTTCGCGAGCCTTACCGGTACCGAAACCGACACGACCTTTTCCGTCGCCAACAACAACCAGAGCAGCGAACGAGAAGTTACGTCCACCTTTCACAGTTTTTGCGACACGGTTAATACCGACGAGACGTTCGATCAGTTCGGGCGTTTCGTCACGAGCTGGACGACCACCGCCTTGACGGTCTCGTTTTGGAGCGGGTTTATTCATTTACTCTTCTCCTTAGAACGTCAAGCCGCTTTCGCGGGCTGCGTCTGCCAGGGCTTTAACCCGACCGTGATACCGATAACCACCGCGGTCGAAGACCACGTTTGTTACACCTGCCTTGAGGGCGCGTTCAGCAACCATTTTGCCAACGGCTTGCGCCGCTTCGGCATTGCCGGTTGACTTGATTTTAGACCTAACGGCTGTTTCAAGGCTTGATGCTGCAGCCACAGTGTGGCCTTGGCTATCATCAATAATCTGAGCGTAAATATAACGCCCGGAACGGAACACTGAAAGACGCGGATTACCCACGGATTTCTTTGCGATCTGAGCGCGCGTACGTTGTTTACGCCGCTCGAATAATGCTTTCGCGTTTGCCATGATCCTGCCTTACTTCTTCTTGCCTTCTTTGCGGACGATATATTCACCTGCATAACGAACACCTTTGCCTTTGTAAGGCTCTGGTGGACGGAAGCTGCGAATTTCGGCTGCAATTTGGCCAACTTTTTGTTTATCAGCACCCGAGATATTGATGGTGGTCTGATCTGGACATTCGATTTTAATTCCCTTGGGAACCGGAACCACGACTTCATGACTGAAGCCGAGTTGCATGACAAGATCGGACCCCTTCATTGCGGCACGATAACCAACACCCGTGATCTGCAATTGTTTGGTGAAGCCTTGTGAGACCCCTTCAACCAAATTGCTGATGACGGAGCGTGTCATACCCCACATGGAGCGTGCACGAGCGGCACCTTCACGGGGAGCGACGGTAACGACGTTGCCGTCAAGGGTAATGATCACATCGTCCGTAAACGATGCTGACAGTTCCCCCAATTTACCTTTCGCAGACACGTCTTGACCCGTAACCACGACGCTAACGCCATCGGGGATTTGAACGGGATTTTTACCAATACGAGACATTTATCATTCTCTCCTGATCAAAAGACTTGGCAAAGCACTTCGCCGCCCACGTTGGCCTCACGGGCCTCAGCGTCAGACATGACGCCACGGGGAGTTGAAATGATTGAAATACCAAGGCCGTTATAGACGTTGGAGAGATTTTTAATCTTCGAGTACACACGACGGCCCGGTTTGGACACCCGTGAAATTTCTTGAATAGCCGGTTGGCCTTCAAAGTACTTGAGTTCGATTTTGATCTCACTAATTCCTGCACTCTTCTCGACTTGTTCAAAGCCGCGAATAAAGCCTTCGCGTTTAAGAACATCAAGCACGTTTGCACGCAACTTGGACGCCGGAGCATGGACAGAGGACTTTTTCGCCATCTGGCCGTTACGAATGCGGGTCAGCATATCACCCAAAGGATCTGACATGGACATGTGTCTATCTCCTTACCAGCTCGATTTGACGACACCGGGGATCATCCCCATGGACGCCAGATCACGCAGTGCGATGCGCGAGAGCTTGAATTTACGATAATTACCACGAGGACGACCAGACAGGCCGCAACGTAGACGAATACGAATTTCCGCAGAGTTGCGTGGAAGCTCGGACAGCTTCAAACGGGCCTCAAAGCGTTCTTCCATGGACAAACTATCGTCCTTGGCTAGAGCTTTCAGTTTCGTCCGCTTTTTAGCGAACTTTGCAGCCAGACGCTCACGCTTCAGATTGCGTTCAATAGCACTTTTCTTTGCCATTAGGAATTGCCTCCATGTTCGCCGGTGAACGGCATATTCAAAGCCCGCAACAGTGCTTTACCTTCTGCGTCGGTTTTGGCAGTGGTGCAGATCACGATATCCATACCCCGAACTTTGTCGACTTTATCGTAGTCAACTTCCGGGAAGATAATCTGTTCCTTTAGGCCCATGGCGAAGTTGCCATTGCCGTCGAAGCCATTACCGTTGACGCCGTGAAAATCACGAACGCGAGGTAACGCAATGTTCACAAGACGGTCGAGAAATTCGTACATCTTGTCTTTGCGCAACGTGACCTTACAACCAATAACCATTTGTTCGCGCAATTTGAAACCCGCAATGGATTTCTTAGCGCTTGTGGTTACAGGCTTTTGGCCCGAAATTGCCGTCATGTCAGAAAGAGGTCCTTCGATTTTTTTCTTATCTTGGGACGCTTCGCCGACACCCATATTAATGACGATCTTATCAAGTTTCGGAATTTCCATAGGATTCGTATAGCTGAACTCTTCCTTAAGGGCCGGAACGATTTGATCGTTATACACTTGTTTTAAACGTGACATCGTATCAACCCTTCCTAATCCAGAGACTCGCCGGAACGTGCCGAAACACGAACCTTGCGACCATCGATTTCTTTAAAACTCACACGCGTAGGCTTATCGTCTTTTGGATCGATATGCGCAATGTTGGAAAGATGGATCAAAGCCTCTTTCTCAATAATGCCGCCTTCGGTGTTTTGAGTCGGGCGGGTATGGCGCTTGACCATATTCACACCCGATACGAGAGCGAGATTCTCTGCCGGAATGACCTTGAGAACTTCGCCGCTGACGCCCTTGGAGCGGCCTGTTAGGACCACGACCTTGTCGCCTTTTTTGATTTTACTAGCCATCAAAGTACCTCTGGAGCTAGAGAAATGATTTTCATGTATTTTTTGGCACGCAGCTCACGAGTCACGGGGCCGAAGATACGGGTCCCAATAGGCTCGCCATTCTTGTTGATCAAGACGGCTGCATTTTTGTCAAAACGGATGGTTTGGCCATCAGAACGTTGAATGTCCTTAGCCGTGCGCACCACAACAGCGCGATGCACGTCACCCTTTTTTACACGTCCGCGCGGAATTGCTTCCTTTACGGAGACGACAATGACGTCGCCAACAGAAGCATACCGACGCTTCGAGCCACCCAAAACCTTGATGCATTGCACCCGGCGAGCACCCGAATTATCGGCAACCTCCATGTTTGATTCGACCTGAATCATGGTTTTATCCTTTTTATCGTGTCACGGTCTCTGCTTAAAACAAAATGTCTTAGGCAGACTCAGTGACAACTTCCCAAGATTTGCGTTTTGAAATTGGACGGCATTCACGGATGCGAATGATCTCCCCTTCCTTAACACTGTTGGTTTCGTCATGCGCAGCATACTTCTTAGATTTGCGCACGTATTTCTTATAAATCGGGTGCATAACGCGGCGTTCGACTAGGACAGTAACCGTTTTGTCCATTTTGTCGCTCACGACGAGCCCCTGAAGAACACGTTTAGGCATTCTCTTCTCCTTACGACGCGACGGCGCTGGAAACGCGCTCGCCGAGTATCGTCTTAATACGCGCAATATCCTTACGGATTGAATTCTTGCGTGCGGTGTTGTCGAGTTGACCACTGGCGGCCTGAAAACGCAGATTGAAAGATTCCTTACGAATATCCAACAACTGCTGTTTCAACTCATCATCGCTCTTTGTGCGAAGATCTGTCGTTTTCATTACATTAATCCTCTTCACCGAAGCGGGTCACAAACTTGGTTTGGATGGGGAGCTTTGCAGCCGCCAATTCAAAACCACGTTTTGCAACGTCTCTTGATACACCGTCTACTTCAAACATGATCCGGCCGGGTTTAACGCGGCAAGCCCAATAGTCCGTAGACCCCTTACCTTTACCCTGACGAACTTCGGCAGGTTTCGAGGTAACAGGAACATCTGGAAAGATACGGATCCAGACACGGCCAGCACGCTTCATGTGACGTGTCAGAGCCCGACGAGCGGCCTCAATTTGACGCGCCGTGATGCGATCTGGTTCCATGGCTTTAAGACCAAAAGATCCGAAGTTCAGTGTAAATCCACCCTTAGCCTTACCATGGATACGGCCTTTGAATGCTTTACGAAATTTAGTACGCTTGGGGCTCAGCATTTTATGCTTACCTTACCTTCAAGTTATTTGTTCAGCGAGCCGGCTGTTGGGCTTGCGCCCGCTTTTCGGTTGCCATCGGATCGTGAGCAAGAATTTCGCCCTTATAAATCCAAACTTTAATGCCGCACACGCCATACGTGGTGTGTGCTGACGCGACTGCATAATCGATGTCCGCACGGAGCGTGTGCAACGGCACACGACCTTCGCGATACCAAACGGTCCGAGCAATTTCAGCACCGCCCAAACGACCTGCACAGTTAATACGGATACCTTCGGCACCCATGCGCATGGCACTTTGAACAGCCCGTTTAAGAGCCCGACGTGTGGAAACACGGCGTTCGAGTTGCTGGCCAATGTTGTCTGCGACCAACTGAGCGTCAATTTCCGGCTTGCGGATTTCAACGATGTTGAGGCTGACTTCAGAGCCGGTAATTTTTGCAACGTCCTGACGCAATTTTTCGATGTCCGAGCCTTTTTTGCCGATCACCACACCCGGACGTGCCGAGTAAATGGTGATACGTGCTTTTTTGGCAGGACGTTCGATAATGATCTTGGAAACGCTAGCAGCCTTAAGCTTATTGCTCAGGAACTCACGAATCTTGAGATCTTCATGCAACAGATCGGCGTAGTTTCCATCAGCATACCAACGGGAATCCCACGTACGGTTAATGCCAAGGCGGAAACCGATCGGATTGATCTTATGTCCCATTATGCGATCTCCTCACGTTCCCGAACAATCAAACGAAGGTTCGAAAACGGTTTTTGAATTTTACCAACGCGACCGCGGGCACGGGCTCTCCAACGCTTCATAACCATGGCGCGACCGACCGTGGCTTCCGCCACATAGAGACGGTCAACGTCCAATTGATGGTTATTTTCTGCGTTAGCGATAGCCGATTCCAGTAGCTTTTTCACATCTTGTGCGATGCGACGTTTCGAAAAAGCCAACTGACCCAGCGCGCTCTCGCAGCTTTTACCGCGTATTGAGCCACAAACCAAGTTAAGTTTTTGCGGACTGGTACGAATCATTTTGCCAAAGGCAAAAGCTTCGTTATCTGCAAAAGGACGATCTAAGCTTTTTTTACCCATAACTAAGCCCTCTTGCCCTTTTTATCAGCCGTGTGACCCGTGTAAGTACGGGTCGGTGAAAATTCACCGAACTTGTGACCGATCATATCGTCAGACACATTTACGGGAATAAATTTTTTGCCGTTGTAGACCCCGAAGGTCAGACCAACAAACTGCGGTAAAATGGTGCTGCGACGCGACCAGGTCTTAATGACTTGGTTACGCCCGGCATCACGGGCAGTTTCGGCCTTCTTCAGAAGATAGCCGTCAACAAACGGACCTTTCCAGACGGAACGTGGCACGGTTCTCTCCTACTTCTTATTACGACGGCGCATAATTAAGCTATCCGTCTTTTTGTTTGAACGGGTGCGCTTGCCTTTAGTAGGCTTGCCCCACGGTGAAACCGGATGACGACCACCAGAGGTGCGGCCTTCGCCGCCGCCATGTGGGTGATCGACCGGGTTCATAGCGACGCCACGTACACTCGGACGCTTGCCAAGCCAGCGCTTACGCCCAGCCTTACCAAGCTTGATGTTCTTTTGATCCGGGTTTGACACCGCACCAATCGTCGCCATGCATTCACTGCGGATCAAACGCAACTCACCGCTCATCAAGCGAAGCTGCGCATAACCTTGATCCTTGCCAACCAATTGCACGTATGAGCCTGCGCTCCGAGCAATCTGACCACCCTTGCCAACCTTCATTTCCACATTGTGGACGATGGTACCAACGGGGATGTTAGCCAGTGGCAACGCGTTACCAGGTTTGATGTCTACATTTTTACCGGAAACGATTTGATCGCCTTCGGCCAAACGTTGCGGAGCGATGATGTACGCCCGTTCACCGTCTGAGTAAGCCACCAACGCGATAAACGCGGTGCGGTTTGGATCGTATTCCAAACGTTCAACAGTTCCGACAACGTCGAATTTGTTGCGTTTGAAATCAATCGTACGATAGCGACGCTTATGTCCACCACCGATCCGGCGCGCCGTGATGCGACCGGTATTGTTACGACCACCATTTTTACGAAGACCTTCGGTCAACGCTTTTTCAGGTGATCCTTTATAGATACCTGCACGATCTACGAGAACGAGGCCACGCCGTCCCGGAGTCGTCGGTTTGTACTGTTTTAAAGCCATGATACAGCTAACCTCTTCCTAGACGCCTGTGGTTACGTCGATCGAATCGCCGTCAGCTAATGTAACGACAGCTTTTTTCTTGTCGTCACGTTTGCCCTTACGGCCGCGAAATATTTTTGCCTTACCCTTTTGAACCAGGGTATTGACACCTGTCACCTTAACCTTGAACAAACCTTCAACAGCAGCGCGGATTTCCGGCTTTGTTGCGTTCATGGCAACTTCAAAAGCGACTTGATTGTGTTCGGACATCAAAGTCGTTTTTTCGGTAATCAAAGGACGACGGATGACTTCAAACATGCGTTCTTTACTAATGCTCATTTGAGGCGCTCCTGTAGTTTTGCTACGCCTTCTTGCGTCAACACCAAAGTGTCGTGCCGCAAAATGTCGTAAACGTTTGCACCTTGGCTTGGCAGAATGTCGATACCGATTAAGTTGCTGGCGGCCAGAGCGAAGTTTTCGCTAACCTGTGCACCATCAATAACCAATGTCGAACCCCAGCCCAACTTCGCCAACTTTTTGGAAAGTTCAGCGGTCTTGGGTGCCTTCATATCGGCGGTATCCAAAACAACCAATTTACCTTCAGCTTGCTTAGCGGACAGAGCCGTCATCAAGGCCAACTTGCGGACCTTTTTGGTCAAGCTGTGCCCATGAGAGCGCGGCTGAGGACCAAAAACAATACCACCACCACGCATCTGAGGCGCACGGATCGTACCTTGACGAGCACTACCAGTGCCCTTTTGATTGAAAGGTTTCTTACCACCACCGGACACTTCAGAGCGGCCAATCGTAGCGTGAGTGCCTGCGCGACGTTTGGCGAGCTGCCAATTTACGGCGCGAGCAAGAAGATCGCCACGAACCGGAGCACCAAAAATGGTATCATCCAAATCCACGGAACCAGACTTCTTGTTGTCGAGGCTAATTACATCGAGTTTCATCGAATTATTCCTTCTCGCCAGCGTCAGCGTCAGCAGCAGGTGCTTCTTCGGCTGGGGCAGGTGCGGGAGCAGCACCAGCTTTTATTGCGGCGGGAAATGGCAGACCTTCAGGAGCCGCGCGTTTAACAGCGTCACGGATCAAAACCCAGCCACCTTTGGAACCAGGGACAGAGCCCTTAACCAAAATCAGGCCACGTTCAGCATCGGTCGAAACCACTTCAATATTCAGCGTAGTCACACGTTCAGCGCCCATGTGTCCGGCCATTTTCTTGCCTTTGAACACTTTACCAGGATCTTGACATTGACCCGTAGAACCATGTGAACGGTGAGAAATTGAGACGCCGTGAGAAGCCCGCAGGCCCCCAAAGTTGTGACGTTTCATGGCGCCGGCAAAGCCTTTACCAATTGACGTACCTGTCACATCAACGAACTGACCACCAACAAAGTGGCCTGCCGTAATTTCTGCGCCAACGTCTACCATTGCATCGCCATCAACGCGAAATTCAACGAGTTTTTTCTTTGGCTCGACTTTCGCCTTGGCGAAGTGACCGCGTTGGGCCTTCGTTTGACGGCTGACTTTAGCAGCGCCAACACCGAGCTGGAGGGCTGTGTAGCCATCCTTTTCTGCGGTTTTGTGCGCCACGACTTGGCAATTGTCCACACTCAACACGGTTACGGGAACGTGAGTTCCGTCTTCCTTGAAGATGCGGGACATACCAACCTTTTGGGCTATTATTCCGGTACGCATAGGTCCCTTTCCCAAGCCATTTCTCTAAGGCTTGTGGTTTAAAAGTTAAAGTTTAATTTCAACGTCCACACCAGCAGCCAAGTCGAGCTTCATCAGCGCGTCTACGGTTTGTGGTGTAGGGTCAACGATGTCCAACACGCGCTTGTGCGTGCGAATTTCAAACTGTTCACGAGACTTTTTATCAACGTGTGGGCCGCGCAAAACAGTAAATTTTTCAATTCGGGTCGGCAGCGGGATAGGGCCACGGACTTCTGCGCCCGTGCGCTTAGCTGTGCTGACAATTTCGTCCGCGGACTGATCGAGTACACGGTGGTCAAAAGCCTTCAGCCGAATACGAATATTTTGGTGTTCCATAATATAACCTATCAATAGGTCACCCCCGCTCGAAAGCGGGGGGTTCCATTAGTTTTAAGCAGTAACCTTAGAAACAACGCCAGCACCAACGGTGCGACCGCCTTCACGGATCGCGAAACGAAGGCCGTCATCCATAGCGATTGGCGCGATCAATTCGACTTCCATCTGAATGTTATCGCCCGGCATCA
>Ga0316203_1000393_pt1 | contig 56396 bp, 51 predicted proteins | sample 6monrhotite_MG_FD_204940 | JGI IMG/M metagenome (GOLD analysis project Ga0316203, IMG submission 204940) | Microbial mat bacterial communities from mineral coupon in-situ incubated in ocean water Damariscotta River, Maine, United States -... | ecosystem: Environmental > Aquatic > Marine >... | reverse complement strand
CGGCGTCGGGCGACGGCTACGACATCGTCGCGGAACTCACGGGGATAGGGCTTGGGCATGATGACATCCTCCCAGCGGCACCTTCCGGCACCACAGATCAGGTGTCACCTAACCGTGCAGCAGCCCCTAGTGCCCAGGCAGGTTGTTTAGCCGGCTGATGGGTGGGACCTTGCCGATGGCGGTGTGGGGCCGGTGGTGATTGTAGTGATGCAGCCACGCCGGGAGGGCTGCTCGGCGGGCTGACTCGGAGTTGTAGTGCTTCGTGAATGCCCACCCGTCGGCCATGGTGCGATGGAACCGTTCGATCTTGCCGTTGGTCTGCGGCCGGTAGGGGCGCGTCCGCTTCGGCTTGATATCGAGTTCGACGCAGGCGTCTCTCCAGGCGTGGGATCGGTAGGCGGGGCCGTTGTCGGAGAGCACCCGTTCGACGGTGACGCCGCGATCGGCGAACCAGGACGTTGCGCGGCGCAGCACCCCGATCGCGGTGGCCGCGGTCTCGTCGTCGTGGATCTCGGCGTAGGCCACGCGGGAGTTGTCATCGATGACGGTGTGAACGAAAGCGTGTCGCATCAGGACACCTCGATGCTTGCTGCGAGCCTTGCCCGGAGTCATCGCTCGGTTCTGCCAGCCCTGTTCGCGTCCCACGAACCGCCAACCACCACCGTCGGGAATGTTGCCCAGCTTCTTCACGTCGACGTGGATCATCGCCCCGGGCTTGTCGTGTTCGTAGCGGCGTGCTGGCTCGCCGGTTTTCACGTCCACGTGGGAGAGACGGTTGAGTTTGCAGCGCACCAGCACCGCGTGCACGGTCGAGGAGGGCAGGCTGAGCCTGCCGGCGATCTGAACCGGGCCCAGGCGCTTCTTGATCCGCAGGTGCACGATCTTCTTCACCACTGGTTGGGGCGTGCGGTTGGGATGCGTGTGGGGTCGGCTGGAGCGATCGGCCATGCCTTCAGGGCCGAGCTCGAGATACCGTTTGGCCCATTTCGCCGCTGTTGGATAGGACACGCGAAAGTAGTCGGCCGCGGCCGAGATCGACCAACCGTCATCGACGACCTGCCGGGCAAGGCGAAGCCGTTGGCGTGGGGTGAGGGCGGCATTACCGTGGGACACGAGAACCTCCTTGGTTCAGAGCGGATGCAGTGAGCAGCTCCACTCTGCCTCGGAGGTTCTCGCCCTGTCAGGACGTCCAGATCAAACAACGTCCCTGGGCACTACAACTAGGCACTCCGCCAAGGCCCCCCAAAGGCGCTCAGGCGTCACCGAGTGCGCGACTACTCGGGGCGGAAGGCGTCCGCGATCGTCGGGCCCGAGTCGGGCACGCTCAGCACCGTGATCGGGTCGCCGGCGCGCACGACGCCCGTGCGTACGACGCGCGCGTATGCCCCGAGCCGCCGTGAGTCGGCGAAGCGCTTGACCCAGCCCCGAGCATCCTCACCGCCGACCCAGCGGGCGAAAGTATGGCACGGCGTGCGCGGCATCGTCAGCTCGACTTCCACCGCGTCGGCGCCCTCCCCGATGCGCCACCGCTCCCCCACGCGCGCGGCGTTCACGTCGAGACCGTCGACGCGCAGGTTCTCGCCGAACCAGCCGGGGTGCAGCTCGCGGCCCAACTGCGCCTCCCAGAAATCAGCGTCGACCTGGCCGTAGAGGTAGACGGCCTTCTCCAGTCCGCCGTGGTGCTTTCGACTCACCTGCACGTCGCCCCGCAGCCCGTACGGGCCGACCTTCACCGGCTCCGAGGTCGCGCGCTTGTCGATCGCCGTCACCCCGTCGGCGCCGCCGGGGTCGGGGATGAGCTGGTGCACAACGCACACGGCCGAGACGACGGGAACAGCAGGAGGGGGCATGCCGCCAGCCTAAGCGTGAAGCGCGCTGACCAGGCAAGCTGCTGAGCGCTTCCTCCTTTCGCTCGCCCGCGGCCCGAGACGGGCGCGGCGTGTGCGAGGCAGAGGCCAGAAATGGCCTCTGCAGGAAGCGCCTAGCGCTTCCTCTTCTCTCGCACACGCATATTGACCTGGATGGGGGTGCCCTCGAAACCCCACACCTCGCGCAGCCGGCGCGTGATGAAGCGGCGGTACTGCGGGTCGAGGAACCCGGTCGTGAACAGCACGAACGTCGGCGGGCGCGTCGACGCCTGCGTTGCGAAGAGGATGCGCGGCTGCTTGCCCCCGCGCACCGGGTGAGGATGCTCCGCCGTGAGCTCGCTGATGAACGCGTTGAGCTTGCCGGTCGGAATGCGCATATCCCACGACTCGAGCGCGAGCTCCAGACCGGGTACGAGCTTCTCCAAGTGGCGGCCCGTGCGCGCCGACATGTTGATGCGCGGCGCCCACGCGACGTGCGCGAGATCCTGCTCGATCTCGCGCTCCAGGTAGCGGCGGCGCTCGTCGTCGAGCAGATCCCACTTGTTGAACGCGAGCACGAGGGCGCGCCCCGACTCGAGCACGAGGTCGATGATGCGCACATCCTGCTCGCTCAGCGGCTCCGTGACGTCGAGCAGCACGACCGCGACCTCCGCCTTCTCGAGCGCGGCGGCCGTGCGCAATGACGCGTAGAAGTCGGCACCCTGCTGCAAGTGCACGCGGCGGCGGATGCCGGCCGTGTCGACGAAGCGCCAGATGCGCCCGCCCAGCTCCACCTGCTCGTCGATCGGGTCGCGCGTCGTGCCCGCGAGCTCATTGACGACGACGCGCTCCTCGCGCGCCGCCTTGTTGAGCAGGCTCGACTTGCCCACGTTGGGGCGGCCCAGCAGCGCCACGCGGCGGGGCCCGCCGTACTCCTCCTTCGCGACCGCCGACACGCTCGGCAGCACGGTGAGGATGTGGTCGAGCAGGTCGGCGACACCGCGGCCGTGCAGGGCCGAGACGGGCCACGGCTCGCCGAGACCGAGGTTCCACAGCGCGGCGGCCTCCGGCTCCTGGCGCGCATCGTCGACCTTGTTCGCGGCGAGGATGACGGGCTTGTTCGAGCGGCGCAGCATCTTCACGACGAACTCATCGGTCGCGGTGGCACCCGTGATGGCGTCGACGACGAAGAGCACAGCATCCGCCAGATCGACGGCGACCTCAGCCTGCGCCGCGACCGACGCGTTGATGCCCGAGGCGTCGGGCTCCCACCCGCCCGTGTCGACGAGCGTAAAGCGCCGCGTGTTCCACTCCGCCTTGTAGGTCACGCGGTCGCGCGTGACACCCGGAGTGTCCTCCACGACCGCCTCGCGACGGCCGAGGATGCGGTTGACGAGCGCGCTCTTGCCCACGTTGGGGCGTCCGACGATCGCGAGCACCGGCAGGGCCGGCATCGTGATGATGCCGTCCTCGCCGACCGTCGCGCCCTCGAGCAGGTCGAGGTCGTCGTCGTCGAGGTCGTAGTCGGCGAGGCCGGCGCGCAGAGCATCCGCGCGCTTCGCCGCGAGATCCTCATCGAGGTCGGCCAGGCGCGCGGCGACCTCGCCGGCCGCGTCGGGGGCGAGCTCGGGGTAGTCGGTGGCGTCGTCGTCGCCGGGCGAGCCGGAGGTGGTGTCAGTCATGGGGTCCTTGCATGCACGATGTCGAGGAGCGCCAGCACCGTCTGCTCGAAGTCGAGGTCGGTGGAGTCGAGAGTGGTGACGCCCTCAGCGGCATTCATGAAATCCACCACGCGGGAATCCTGGGCATCCCGCGAGGCCAGCTGCTGCGCGGTCGCCTCGGCCGACACGGCGCTCAGCTCCGCCGACCTTCTCGCCATTCTAGCCTCCGCACTGGCTGTCAGAAGAACCCGTACCGGTGCATCGGGCGCGACGACCGTCGTGATGTCGCGGCCCTCGACGATCACGCCATCCTTCGGGTTCTCCGCCATGAGCCGACGGAACAGGTCGTTGAGCCCGACGCGCACCTCGGGCACGCGCGCGATGTGGCTCACGACGGCGCTCACGCGCGGCTCGCGGATGTCGCGCGTGATCTCCTCTCCGCCCACGCGCACGAAGTAGTGCTGCGGGTCCATGCCGATGGAGTAGTCGAAGTCGGCGAGGCGGGCGACCACGGCATCAGCATCCTCGGTATCGACGCCCTCATCGAGGCAGTGCCAGGCGAGCGCGCGGTAGGCGGCACCGGTGTCGAGGTACGCCCAGCCGAGGCGCAGGGCGGCCTCCTTGCTCACACTCGACTTGCCGCTGCCGGCGGGGCCGTCGACGGCCACGATGATGTCGCTCATGGGGTTCCTCTCGTCGGATTCGTGGCGAGGCGCGCCCGCGCAGGAATGGTCGGGTCAGCTCAGCTCGCGCCGGCAATGCGCCAGCCGCGCGCCTCGAGCTCGGCGATGAGGCGCGCTTCGGCCTCGGGCACGATGGAGATCTCGGCGAAGCCGATGGGCGCGCCGGGCGAGTGCTCGAGCCGCAGGTCTTCCATGTTGACGTCGAGCTCGCCGATCTCGGTGAGCAGCCGCGCCAACTGGCCGGGAGTGTCGTCGACCATGACGACGAGCTGCGCGTAGCGGCGGTCCTCGCCGTGCTTGCCGGGAATGCGCGCGACGCCCGCGTTGCCCGCGCCGAGCAGGTCGGCGAGCGCGCGGCGGGCTCCCTGCGCCTCCGGCTCGCGCAGGGCGGCGATCGCGGCGTCGAGGTCGTCGCGCAGCTCGCTCAGGATGCCCGCCACGGGCCCCGCGTTCGCCCCGAGTATCTGCACCCACAGTCCGGGGTCGCTCGAGGCGATGCGCGTCACGTCGCGCACGCCCTGGCCCGCGAGGTCGACGGCGGCATTGCTCGCGCCGCGCAGCCGCGCCGCCATCGCGGTCGCCACGAGCTGCGGCACGTGGCTGATGAGCGCGACGGCGCGATCGTGCTCCTCGACGCTGAGCTCGATCGGCACGGCGCCCACGTCGAGGATGAGGTCCTCGATCGCTCCGGCGGCGCGGTAGCTGATGCCGTCGTGGCCCGCGAGCACCCACGGCCGCCCCACGAAGAGGTCGGCGCGCGCCGAGATGGGCCCGCCGCGCTCACGCCCCGCCATGGGGTGCGTGCCGAGGTAGCGGCTCACGTCGGCGCCGAGCGCCCGCAGCTCGGCGAGCACGCTGCCCTTGACGCTCGCGACGTCGGTCACGAGGGCATCCGGATGCGCGCTCAGCTCTTCCGCCACCGTCGTCGCGGTGACGTCGGGCGGCACGGCGACGATGACGAGCGCGGGGCGGTCGCCCGCCGCCGCGGGGCGGCCGGCGCCGTAGTCGACCGCGAGGCGCACGGCCGTCGGCGACAGGTCGGCGAGGGCGACGTCCACGCCCTTCGCGGTGAGCGCGAGCCCGATGCTCGTGCCGAGTAGTCCTGCGCCGACGATGCGCACGTCGCCCTGCAGGCGGCGGTCGTGCGCGCCGGGCTGCCGCGGGCGTGGCTCGGTCATCGGGGGGCTCCGGGGTTCGTGTCGAGAGTGTCGGGGTCGTCGACGGTCGCGCGAGCTTCGGCGCCGGCGGCATCCGTCGCATCCGACCCGCCGCGCGCGGCACGGCCGAGGGTCAGCAGCGCGCCGCGCTCCACCTTAGTGAGGTCGCGCACCTCCCCCGCGGCGAGCGTGCCGAGGTGCAGGGGGCCGAAGGAGCGGCGCACGAGCTCGACGACGGGGTGGTCGACGGCGGCGAGCATGCGGCGCACGATGCGGTTGCGGCCGGAGTGCAGCGTGAGCTCGACCATGCTGTACCCGCCCACGGGGTTGCCGAGCATCCTCGCCGCGTCGGCCGCGATGGGGCCGTCGTCGAGCTCGATGCCCTCCTTGAGGCGACGCAGCACGGGCGCGGTGACGCTGCCGCGCACCTTGGCGATGTACGTCTTCTCGACGCCGAAGCGCGGGTGGGCGAGCACGTTGGCGAGCTCGCCGTCGTTCGTGAGCAGCAGCAGTCCGCTCGTCTCGGCGTCGAGCCGGCCCACGTTGTAGAGGCGCTCGTCGAAGCGGTCGGTGTAGCGGCGTAGGTCGGGGCGGCCGCTCTCGTCCTTCATGGTGCTCACGACGCCCGTCGGCTTGTTGAGCATGACGTACCGCTTCGTGGTGTCGAGCTGAATGGCAACGCCGTCGAGCGCGACCTCGTCGGTAGACGGGTCGACGCGGCGCCCCGGCTCGACGACGGGCTCGCCGTTGACGGTCACCCGGCCCTGCGCGATGTAGTCCTCGCACACCCGGCGGGAGGCGACACCGGCGGCCGCCATGACCTTCTGCAGGCGCTCCCCCGCAGGCGCATCCGGAGTCGTCGCGTCGGCGCCGGTCGACTCAGCGGACATCGTCGAACCCCGCGCTCCCGTCGTCGAGCAGCGGCGATATCTGGGGCAGCTCGTCGAGCGAGTTGATGCCGAGCTGCGTGAGCAGCAGGTCGGTCGTCGCGTAGTGGATGGCGCCCGTCTCGCTGTCCGTGAAGGCTTCCGTGATGAGCCCGCGCCCGAGGAGCGTGCGCACGACCGAGTCGACGTTGACGGCGCGGATCGACGCGATCGCCCCGCGGCTGATGGGCTGCTTGTAGGCGATGACGGCGAGCGTCTCGAGGGCGGCCTGCGAGAGCTTGGACGGGTTCTGCGTCTGCACGTAGTCGCGCACGACGTCGTCGTACTCGCCGCGCACGTAGATGCGCCAGCCGCCGCCGACCTCGCGCAGCTCGAAGCCGCGCCGCGTGCCCGGCGTGCCGTCCTCGCTCGCCTCGCCGTCATAGTCGGCGACGAGCGCGGCGATCGCGGCCCGCACGACGCCGACGGGCCGGCCGAGGGCGCTCGCGAGGCCGACGAGGCTCTGCGGCTCGTCGACGATCATGAGGATCGCCTCGAGGGCGCGCTCCACTTCGATGTGGTCCGGGATGCCCGGGGCCGGGGTCTCGTCAGGCGCCGTCTCCTCGGCGCCGTCCAGCGCGCTCGCGGTGGCCGCCTCCTCCGTCACGTCAGCGTCACTGGCCATAGTCGGCCCCCAGGTTCACGAGGTTCTCGTCGCTCCAGTTCTCGGCCGTCCACCGCACGGTGAGTTCGCCGAGCGGCTCGAGCTGCTCGAAGCCGACGGCGGAGTGCCGGTACAGCTCGAGCAGGGCGAGGAAGCGCGCGACGATGACGCCCTTGCCCTCGGCGCCCGCGATGAGCTGGCGGAACGACACGGGGTCGCCGCGCCGCAGGAGGGCGACGACGTGCGCCGCCTGCTCGCGCACGGAGATGAGCGGAGCGTGCAGGTGGTCGAGGCCGACGAGGGGGATCTCGCGCGGCGTGAGGGCGAGCAGCGCGAGCGCCGCGAAGTCGTCGAGGCTGAGCGTCCACTGCAGCTCGGGCGTGCGCTGCCGGTACTGGTCCTCGAGCCGCACGGAGCGCACGTGGCGGCGGCTCTCCGCCTCGAACCGCTCGGCGAACCACGCGCTCGCCTCCTTGAACGCCCGGTACTGCAGCAGTCGTGCGAAGAGCAGATCGCGCGCTTCGAGCAGCGCGACGTCCTCCGCGTCGACGAGCTCGCCCTGCGGCAGCAGGCTCGCGATCTTGAGGTCGAGCAGCGTCACGGCGATGACGAGGAACTCGCTCGCCTCGTCGAGGTGGTCCTCCGCCTCGAGGGCGCGCAAGTAGGCGAGAAACTCGTCCGTCACGGCGCTGAGGCTCAGCTCGGTGATGTCGCGCTCGCGCTTGGTGATGAGGCTCAGCAGCAGGTCGAACGGGCCGTCGAAGTCGTCGAGCGTGACGCGGAACCCGCGCGGAGCATCCTCGACAGAAGCCTCTGCTGTCGCGACAGCGCCCTCCGCGACCGTCGGCTCAGGCGACCTGGCCACGGGCGATCAGCTCTCGAGCCAGCTGGCGGTAGGCGGCGGCGGCCGGGTGGTCGGGGGCGAAGCTCGTGATGGGGGCGCCGGCGACGGTCGCGTCGGGGAACTTCACGGTGCGGCCGATGACGGTCTCGAGCACCTTCTCGCCGAACACTTCGACGACGCGCTCGAGCACTTCGCGGCTGTGCAGCGTGCGCGCGTCGTACATGGTGGCGAGGATGCCGTCGAGCTGCACGGCCGGGTTGAGGCGGTCGCGCACCTTGTCGATCGTCTCGACGAGCAGGGCGACGCCGCGCAGGGCGAAGTACTCACACTCGAGCGGGATGAGCACGCCGTGCGCCGCCGTGAGGGCGTTGACGGTGAGCAGGCCGAGGCTCGGCTGGCAGTCGATGAGGATGACGTCGTAGTCGTCGACGACGGGGGCGAGCACGCGGGCGAGGATCTGCTCACGCGCGACCTCGTTGACGAGGTGCACTTCGGCAGCGCTCAGGTCGATGTTCGCCGGGATGAGGTCGAGGCCCTTGGTCTTGGTCGCCTGGACTGCCTTGCGGGCGTCCTTCTCCTTGCCGAGCAGCAGGTCGTAGATGGTAACGACGTCGTGGCTGGGCATGCCGAGGCCCGCCGAGAGGGCGCCCTGCGGGTCGAAGTCGATGACGAGCGTGCGGCGGCCGTAGTCGGCGAGCGCCGCGCCGAGGCTGATCGTGGTCGTCGTCTTGCCGACGCCGCCCTTCTGGTTGCACAGGGCGATGATGCGCGCCGGGCCGTGGCCGCTGAGCGGCGGGGGCTCGGGCCACTCGCGCAGAGCGCGGCCGGTCGGGCCCTGCACCATGTCGTCGAAGCCCGGCAGTGCCGACTCGTCTGACCTCTCCCCACTCATAGCGCCCCAGTCTAGTGACCGCGGGCGGTGCTGCTGGGCGGCGCTCCGCGCGCCCGTGGTTGACTGCTCGACATGGATGGGGAGCCCGCGGCGCTGAGCGACCGCTACCTCGAGCGGCTCGCCTCTGGACTCCTCCGCTGACGGGCGAGGGGGCCTAGCGGGTCGGCACCGGACGGGCGTTTACTGGTGGGGTGCCGCACGAGCCGTACGACCCGCAGCGCGAGGACGCGCAACGCCGATCGGTGCCGCGCGACGACGAGCTCGACCACGTGGTGAGGAACCTCTTCGACGTCGAGCTCGAGCAGCTCGCCTTCGCCCGGCCCCGCACTGCGGAGGACGAGCGGAAGGCGGATGCGGCGGCCCGCGAGCTCGCCCGTCGAGTCGCGCACCATGCGAGCCGAATGGGGGACGACACGGCGGTCGGCACGGGGGCCGCCACGGCGGTCGGCACGGGGGCCGCCACGGCGGTCGGCACGGGGGCCGCCACGGCGGCCGCCGCCGAGTCTGGGGCCCGCTCCGCACCGGGCCGCGTCGATACCCCGGCTGCGCCGCGACCGGTGGCGGTGCGCGACCCCGACGACCGGCCCTGGTGGACTCGCACGGCCGCGATCGTCGCGGCGGGCATCCTCGTCGTGGTCGGGGCGACCACCATCGGGCCGTTGCTGCCGACGAATCCCGGGTCCGTCTCGTCCCTCGACGTCTTTCAGCGCAGCGCGACCACCGAGGAGCGAGACCTGCAGTCCGACCTGCTGCGGGACGGCCTGCGGGTCAGCTCCACCCCGCGCATCATCGCCGAGGAGCCGGATGCTCTGTTCGTCGCCTACCGCGTCGTCGTCACCTCCACGGTGGAGCGAGCGAGGAGCGAGATCTGCGTGCTGCTCGCCGAGGCCCAGGGCCTGGGGTGGCCCTCCTGCACGGATCGCGCGGAGTTCGAACGCAGCGGCCTGCAGACCACGCTCACGGGGCAGTCGACCCGCTACATCCTCCAGTGGGGGCCGCTGGGGCCCCCGAGAGTGACCGTGCTCTCCGACGCCGGCGCTACCCCCGGGACGCCGCAGTCGGCGGCGGCCGAGCGCTTCTTCGCCGAGCCGCCGCAGCAGGACGAGGCGGCGTACGCCGGACTGCTGCGATCGATGTATCCGGATGACCGGTTGCTCGTGCGTGTGCTCGACACGACGGAGGGGTGGGAGGTCGTCGGCGCCCTCGTCGCCTCGGCCGACACCGAGCTCTGGTCGTACTGCGTGCACCTGTTCAAGGACGATGTCGAGCGTCGTGCGCAGCTCGGGGCGAGCGTCACGTGCGCCGGTCTCGAGGCGTTCGAGCGCGAGGGCCTCGTCGCGCAGGCGAGCGCACCCGACTCGACACTGCGGCTCGAGTGGCAGCCCGATGGCACGGTGCGCACGGAGGAGCTCGCGCACGACGGCGGCGGCTCGGGCTCGGGCTCGGGCTCGGGCTCGGGTGATCCTGCCCGTGATTGACTGATCGTCATGGAGGCAGAGTTCGCGGCGCTGAGCGACGGCGAGCTCCAGCGGATCGCGTACGGGCGCGCGGAGGGTATCGAGGGTCGAGCGCGGGCCGCCGCTGCGGGCGAAGAACTCGCCCGGCGCGCCGAGGCCGCCGAAGCCGAGCGTCGCGCGGCAGAGCCGACGGATGAGGCGGGGCAGACCGGTCAGGCGGTCGACCGCGAGGCGGAGCATCCCGAATCATCACCGGACGACGCGCACCACCGCCGGATGCGCGCCGTCGGTCTTGCTGGCGCACTCGCGGCGGCCCTCGCTATCCCCACCCTCGCCTGGGCCCTCACTCTGCCGAACCCGGATCCGCTCGCGATCTTCGACGGGCAGCAGGACCCGGCCGATGTCGCGCTCCTGACCGAGCTCATCGGGCCGGACGCGATCGCGGCGATCACGTCGGGGCCGCAGCTCGCGAGATTCGACGACGACATTATCGCGATCGCTTTCCGCGCCTCGACGGTGCCGGACGGCCGCAGCACCGACTGGGACGCCTACTGCCTCCTCACCACGCGCGACCCGGAGGCCGGCCCCGAGGAGGGGGATGCCTGGCAGTACGGGGGAAACTGCGTCACACCGGAGCGCTTCGAGGCCCAGGGCATCGAGGCGGCACGGCGTGCGATCCCCGGCTCCGACGGGGTCGACTTCGACTGGGTCGTGTGGGGGCCTGAGGGTGCACCTCAGATCACGAGGAACCGATCGGCAGACGCACAAGAGTGGGGCGGCAGTGTGACCGACGCGCTCGCCTACGGCGGCCTCCAGTCGGCAGGGGGCGCCGCGACTCCCGACATCGACGGCGCCGAGCGCCTCGTCATGGGCCCGGCCCAGATCGCCTCGTCGAGCACGCGCGACGGCAGCGCCCTCACCGTGAGCGCCTACCTGATCGACAGCGCCGTCGAGGGCACCCAGGGTCTCGCGCCGCAGTACTGCCTGCTCGTGACCACCGACGGCAACGAGCCCTCCACCGAGTGCGCAGCGCTACCGCTCGTGGAACGGGAGGGCTTGAGTGTGCAGTCCAGCAGCTCCGGCGAGAACTGGCTCGTGGAGGTCGGCCCCGACGGCTCCATCCGCTTCGACGGGTTCTAGGAGCGGGCCGGGTTCTCGGCGCAGGCCGGGCGCGCCCTACAGCGCGCGCGGGTGCGCCGTCGCCCACGCCTCGCGCACGGCATCCGCCGTCACGAGCGTGTAGAGCTGCGTCGTCGCGACGGAGGCGTGCCCGAGCAGCTCCTGCACGACGCGCACGTCGGCGCCGCCCTCCAGCAGGTGGGTCGCGAAGGAGTGCCGCAGGGTGTGCGGCGACAATTCGGCAGTCAGGGATGCCCGTGCCGCAGCATCCCGGATCACCAACCACACGCTCTGCCGCGACAGCGCCGCCCCGCGCGCCCCCAGGAACAGCGCCGGCGTCGAGCCGCCCTGCCGCGCGAGCAGCGGCCGCGCGCGCACGAGGTACGCCTCGAGGGCCTCGCGCGCGTAGCGACCCAGAGGCACGAGGCGCTGCTTGCGGCCCTTGCCGAACAGCCGCACGGCCTCCGCCACGGCTCCGTCGTCGCCGAGCACGTCGTCCACCGCGAGGTCGACCGCCTCGCTCACGCGGGCCCCTGTGGCGTACAGCAGCTCGAGCAGGGCGCGGTCGCGCAGCCGCAGCGGGTCGTCGCCCGCGCACGCCTCCAGCAGGCGTTCCACCTCGTCGATGCTGATCGCCTTCGGCAGGCGGCGCGGCTGCTTCGGCGGGCGCTGCTCAGCCGACACGTCGCGGTCGGCAAGACCCTCCTCGACGAGGAAGCGGTGCCAGCCGCGCACGCTCGACAGCATGCGCGCCGCCGTCGACGGCGCCACCCCCGGCGAACCATCGGCCGGCGCTCGGACGGCCGCGACGAACGCCGACACGTCGGCCTCGCCGATGCTCCCCGGCTCGTCGATCCCTCGCGCGCGCAGGTGCTCGGCGTAGCGCGCCAGATCGCGCCGGTACGCCGAGACCGTGTGTGGCGAGCGGCCGCGCTCGAGCGCGACGTGCCGCACGTACCGCTCGACGGCTCGCTCGACCGCCGAGGGTGTTCGCTCATTCGGGCTCGCGGCTGTGGAACCCGGCGTTTCGCTGCTCGCGCGCGGCGTGTCGCGCTCCCCGCCCGCACGAGCGATCATGGTCAGCCCCGGCTGCGGCGCGCGTGCTCGGCGAGGATCGCCGCGAGGAAGATGCCGTTGTGCACGCGTCCGGCGAGCGCCGCATCGACCGCTTCGGCGAGCGGCACCCAGCGCGGCACGATGTCGGCCTCCTCCGCCTCGCGCTCGAAGACCTCGTCCGTCGCCGAGAGCTCCGTCGCACGGAACACGTGGATGACCTCGTCCGACCCGCCCGGCGAGGTGTGCAGAGTGATGAGCGGCTCCCACGAGGCGGCCACGAGATCGGCCTCCTCGGCGAGCTCGCGCTGCGCCGCCTCGAGCGGCGGCTCCCCTTCGACGTCGAGCAGCCCCGCCGGCAGCTCCCAATTGCGCATCTGGATGGGGTGCCGGTACTGCTGGATGGTGAGAACGCGGTCCGACTCGTCGATCACGAGCACGGCGACCGCTCCGGGATGCTCCATGAACTCCCGCGTGAGGGTCACGTCTCCGTACGCGAAGTCCTCGCGACGGATGTCCCACACGACGCCGTCGAAGGCGACATCGCTGCGCAGCACCTCGACGCTGCGCGCCTCGTCTCGGAGCTCCCGGGCATCCTCACCCCGAGCATCCACGACCGCCGCATCGTCACCCGCAGCGTCGGCGCTCACGCGGCCGAACCCGCCTCGTCGTCGAACAGGCGCGAGGCCTTCTGGCGCGCGATCGCCGCGTCGATGAGGCCACGGAACAGCGGGTGCGCCGCTGTCGGCCGCGACCGCAGCTCGGGGTGCGCCTGCGTGGCCACGTAGAACGGATGCACCTCGCGCGGCAGCTCCACGTACTCGACGAGGGAGCCGTCGGGGCTCGTGCCCGAGAAGGTCAGACCCGCCGCCGCGATCTGCTCGCGGTAGGCGTTGTTGACCTCGTAGCGGTGGCGGTGGCGTTCGTGCGAGACGTGCGAGCCGTACAGCTCGGCGACGATCGAGCCGGGGGCGAGCGCCGCCTCGTACAGGCCGAGGCGCATCGTGCCTCCCATGTCGCCTGCCGCGATGATGTCGACCTGCTCGGCCATCGTCGCGATCACCGGGTACTCGGTGTCGGGGTCGAACTCGCTGCTGGATGCGCCCGGCAGGCCCGCGACGTTGCGCGCGTACTCGACGACCATGCACTGCAGGCCCAGGCACAGACCGAGCACGGGAATCTCGTTCTCGCGCGCGAACCGCAGGGCGCCGAGCTTGCCCTCGATGCCGCGCACGCCGAAGCCGCCGGGAACGCACATGCCGTCGAGCTCCGACAGGTGGCGGGCGGCGCCCTCGGGCGACTCGCACTCGTCGGAGGGGATCCAGCGGATCGCGACCTTCGCCTGGTGCGCGAAGCCGCCGGCCCGCAGCGCCTCGGTGACGGAGAGGTAGGCGTCGGGCAGGTCGATGTACTTGCCGACGAGGCCGATCGTGACCTCGCGCTTGGGCTCGTGCACCGCCGTGAGCAGATCCTTCCACCCGTCCCACACGACGTCGCCGGCGACGAGGTCGAGCTGGTCCATGATGTAGGCGTCGAGCCCCTGGCTGTGCAGCATCGACGGGATGTCGTAGATGGAGGGCACGTCGACGGCGTTGACGACCGCGGCCTCCTCCACGTCGCACATGAGGGCGATCTTGCGGCGGTTGCCGCTCGACACGGGCCGGTCGCTGCGCAGCACGAGCGCGTCAGGCTGGATGCCGATCGAGCGCAGCATCGCGACGGAGTGCTGCGTGGGCTTCGTCTTCTGCTCGCCGCTCGCGTTCATGAACGGCACGAGCGAGACGTGCACGAAGAAGACGTTCTTGCGGCCGAGCTCGTGGCGCACCTGGCGCGCGGACTCGATGAACGGCTGCGACTCGATGTCGCCGACCGTGCCGCCGATCTCGGTGATGATGACGTCGGGCTTCGGGTCGTCCTGCGCCTGCAGGCGCATGCGGCGCTTGATCTCGTCGGTGATGTGCGGAATGACCTGCACGGTGTCGCCGAGGTACTCGCCACGCCGCTCCTTCGCGATGACCTCCGAGTAGATCTGCCCGGTCGTGACGTTCGCCGCCTGGCTGAGGTTGAGGTCGAGGAACCGCTCGTAGTGGCCGATGTCGAGGTCGGTCTCCGCCCCGTCGTCGGTCACGAAGACCTCGCCGTGCTGGAAGGGGTTCATCGTGCCGGGGTCGACGTTGAGGTACGGGTCGAGCTTCTGCATGACGACGCGCAGGCCGCGCGCGGTGAGCAGGTTGCCGAGACTCGCGGCGGTGAGGCCCTTGCCCAGGGAGGAGACGACACCCCCGGTCACGAAGATGTGCTTGGTGACGTGCTCGAAGTCTCGCCCGTCAGAACCTGTCTCAGAAGTGTCCGCCACGGGGTTTCATCGTATCCGACTTGCGGGCCGACGGCTCCCGACGCGCGCACCGCTCCCGTCGGCACCCTCCCGGGCCCTCCCCCGGAGAGGGGATTCTGCGCTCGGGATCGGTGAGGCATCATCGAGGGTGAGTCTGGTGCTGCGGTCTCGGAGACCTGCCTGCCCTCGTCACTCGACGCACCACCAGGAGGGAGCCACGTGATACTCGCCCACGCCACCGCTCCGCGCACCGCCCAGCGGTCGCGGCCATCCGTGCCGACCCCCGATGGTGGCTTCACGCTCATCGAGCTCCTCGTCGTCGTGATCATCGTCGGCATCCTCGCCGCCGTCGCCGTGCCGATCTTCATCGGCCAGCAGAATCAGGCGCACAATGCGGTCGCGACGAGCGACCTGGTGAACATTCGCACGGCCCTCGTCGCCTACTCGGTGGAGCACGAGGGCAGCTACACGAGCGACGCCAACGATCTCGCCGACTACGGCTTCGCCACCTCGACGACCGCCGCGCCCGTCATCACGATCGCCGCCGGTCGCTTCTGCATCGACGCGACGTCTGACTCGTCGGCGACGTTCTTCGTCACCGACGACGCCACCGTCCAGTCGGGCACGTGCGCGACGAGCGGAGACCCCGACTTCACGTCGTGATGCAGAGTGAGAGCGGGCGTACGCTGGGCGCATGATGCGCAGGCACTCGCTCACCGCCTCCGCGACACTGCTGGGGGTGCTGCTGATGGCGGGATGCGCGGGCTCGGGCGGCACGCCCACCTCCGTCGCTCTCTCCGACGAGCAGGGCATACCGTCCGACGCCCCGGTGAGCGAGCCGTGGAACGACTCCGACTGGCGCGGCGAACCGCTCGCGTGGGTCTCCGACGGCGGCGACACCCTCACGGTCGTCACCTTCGGCAGCTCGTCCTGCCCCTACATCGCCGTGCGCATCGAGATGCTCACCGCGAGGCAGCTCGCGATCGACTTCGAGAAGGCGCGCGCCGAGGCCTGCACCGACGATCTGGCGCCCCGCACGCACGTGTTCGCCGTACCGGAGGGTGTCGACGCCGCCTCGGCAGGCCTCGAGGTGGAGATCTCGCTCGCCGATACCGCATTCGGGCCGGCCGAGCCCACGGTGGTGAGTGTGCCGGTCCTGCCGCTGGGGAGCGCGGCTCCTGAGGACCCGGCCGAGGAGCCCGTCGACTCGATCGCCCTCGAGGTCATCCGCGGCACTCCCGCCGGCATCGAGCTCGACGAGGCCGACCTCGAGCGCGGTGAGCCGCTCGCGTTCTGGGGCGAGGCCCGCGAGACGATCCACGTCGTGACGTGGGGCAGTTCGGGCTGCCCGCCGATCGCCCGCAGCCTCCAGCCTGCGGAGCCGGGCATCCTCGTGCTCGACTTCGCGCCGAACCCCGCCGAGTTCTGCACGGCCGACTTCGCGCCCACGACGCACGTGCTCGCCACGCCCGAGGGAATCACCACGGACGGCATCGACACTGACGACCTCGCCCTCGCAGTCACGATCGAGGAGCGCGACGGAACGGTGGCCGAGTTCCGCGTACCGGTGCGCGGCTGAGCGCGCGCGGGCGGGGCGGCAGTAGAGCGGCAGCGGTGCCGGGCCGCGGCTAGCTGCCGACGAGCTCGCGCGCCGTCTCGAGCAGCTCGCGCGCGTGCGTGAGACCCGTCTCGCTGTCGGGCAGGCCGCTCAGCAGTCGCGCCATCTCGGCGACGCGCTCCTCGCCGCCGAGCTGCTGCACGCTCGACGCCGTGACGGTGCCCGCGCTGTCTTTGACGACGCGCAGGTGGTTGGTGGCGAAGGCCGCCACTTGCGCAAGGTGGGTGACGACGATGACCTGCGAGCTCTGCGCGAGGCGTGCGAGGCGCCGCCCGATCTCGATCGCGCTCGCGCCGCCGACGCCCGCGTCGACCTCGTCGAAGATGAACGTCGGCACGGGGTCGGTCGCGGCGATGACGACCTCGAGCGCGAGCATGACGCGCGACAGCTCTCCCCCGGAGGCACCGCGCCCGAGGGGTCGCGGTTCGGCTCCGGGATGCGGCTGCAGCAGGATCGCGACCTGGTCGCGCCCGCTCAGCGTGTGCTCCTCGCGCGTGGTGACGTCGACCGTGATGCGGGCTCCGCTCATCGCGAGGGCCGCGAGCTCGCCCGTCACGCGCTCGGAGAGCCGGATGCCGGCCGTGCGGCGCAGGTCGCTGAGTCGATCGGCGAGCTCGCTCACGCGCGCGCGGTCGGCGTCGACCTCGCGCCGCAGGGCGTCGATGCGATCGCTGTCCTGGTCGAGTTCGAGCAGGCGGCTACTGCCCGAGTCGAGGTAGTCGATGACCTCGTCGAGGCTCGGCCCGTACTTGCGCATGAGGGCGGCGAGCTCGGCGCGGCGCTCCTGCACCGTCTCGAGCTCGCGCCCGCCGTCGGTGTCGAGCGAGGCGAGGTAGCTCGCGAGCTGCGTCGCGAGCTCGCCGACGACGAAGCCCGCGTTGGCGATCGACTCGGCGATGGGCTCGAGTGCCGGGTCATGCCCCGAGACGCGGTCGATCGTGCGGCGAGCCGTCTCGAGCAGGGCGACGGCGTCTCGTGCCTCGTCGAGGCTCTCCGAGGAGATGAGCTCGTGCGCCTGCGCAGCGGCGAGCCGCAGGTCCTCCACGTTGGTGAGGCGCTCGGCGCGAGCGGTGAGCTCGTCGTCCTCGCCGCGGCGCGGCGCAGCCTCCTCGATCTCCGTCATCGCGGCGCGCAGATCCTCCGCCTCACGAGCGCGGCGGTCGCGGTCGGCGACGAGCACGTCGAGCTCGGACTGCGCGTCCATCCAGCGGCGGAATACCTCCTGGTAGTCGCCGAGCACGTGCGCGAGCTCGGGCCCGGCGAAGCGGTCGAGAGCCTCGCGCTGCGCCGTCGACGACTTGAGCCGCACCTGGTCGCTCTGCCCGTGCACGACGACGAGCTGCTGCCCGATCTCGTTGAGCACGCCCACGGGGGTCGAGCGCCCGCCGACCACGGCGCGCGAGCGGCCCTCCTGCGAGATCGAGCGGCTGAGGATGAGCGCACCCTCGTCGAGGTCTCCCCCGGCATCCCGCACGCGGTCGGCGACAGCGCCGCGCTCGTCGATGCTCCAGTGCCCTTCGACGAGGGCCTGACCGCTGCCCGAGCGGATCGCGCCCGTGTCGGCGCGGTCGCCGAGCAGGAGGCCGAGGGCGGTGACGACCATGGTCTTGCCGGCGCCCGTCTCGCCCGTGAGCGCCGTGAAGCCGGGCCCGAGGGGAAGCCGTGCCTCGCCGATGACGCCGAGGTGGCGGATGGAGATCTCTTCGATCACGAGTCGCGGGCCTCCTCATCGATGGGGCCCCGCCAGCCGGTGGTCGGCAGGGCGAACTTGTTGACGAGCCGGTCGGTGAACGGGCCCGTGTGCAGGCGCGCGAGGCGCACCGGCGTGGGTGAGCGGCGCGAGATCACGCGCGCCCCCGTGGGCAGCTCAAAGGCGCGGCGGCCGTCGCACCACAGCACTCCCGTGCCCTGCGTGCGATCGAGCACCTCGACCGCGAGAGAGGAGTCGGGCCCCACGACGATGGGCCGCGCGAACAGCGCGTGCGCGCTGAGCGGCACGAGCAGCATCGCGTCCAGGCTCGGCCACACGATGGGGCCGCCGGCGGAGAACGCGTATGCGGTCGAGCCGGTCGGCGTCGACATGACGACGCCGTCGCAGCCGAAGCTCGAGAGCGGACGACCATCGACCTCGATGACCACCTCGAGCATCCGCTCGCGGCTCGCCTTCTCGACCGTCGCCTCGTTGAGCGCCCACGTCTCGTAGATGACCTCGCCACCGAGCTTGACGCGCACGGCGAGCGTCATGCGCTCCTCGACGAGGTAGTCGCGGTCGAGCGCGCGGTCGAGGGCGGCCGTGAGGTCGTCGCGCTCGCTCTCGGCGAGGAAGCCGACGTGCCCGAGATTGACGCCGAGGAGGGGCGCCGAGCCTCCGCGGGCGAGCTCCGCGGCGCGCAGGATCGTGCCGTCGCCGCCGAGCACGATGACGAGCTCGAGCTCGCCGACGGCGACGTCGCGCCCGAGGACGCGCACGTCGTCGACCTCGGCGGCGACCCGCAGCTCCTCCGCCGAGTCTTCGGCGACGACGGCGACGAAGCCGGCATCGCGAATGTGGTGCACGGCGCGCACGGCGGCCGCGAGCGACTCGGCGCGGCCGGTGTGGGCGACGACGAGAAGGTGGCGGTCGGCGGTCACGAGGACTCCTGGGTGCTGCGGTCTGCGGTGCTGCGGTCAGGGGTGGTGCTGCTGTCGGGGGTGGTGCTGCTCTCAGACCCCGCGGGCGTGCGCGAGAGCATCCACGTGCTCCGTCCATTGTGTCGGACTCCGACCGACAGTCGGCCGGAAGACCGCGAGAAACTCCAGATTGCCGTGCACACCCGCCAGTGGGGAGGGGGCGATCGTGTCGGCGGCGAGTCCGACGTCGTGCGCCGCCCACAGCACGCTCATGATCGCCTCCGCGCGCTCGTCGGCATCACGCACGACCCCTTCGCGGATGCCCTGCCGACCCACCTCGAACTGCGGCTTGATCAGCAGGACGAGCGGCACCGAGGTGCCGACGGTGGCGACGATCGCCGGCAGCACGAGCGTGAGGGAGATGAAGCTCAGGTCGCCCACGACGAGGTCGGGCCGCTCGGCGACGCCGCTCACGGCGGCGAGCCGCTCGGCCGTGAGGGCGCGCGCGTTCTCCCCCTCGACGACGACGACGCGCGCGTCGGCACGCAGCAGCGGGTCGAGCTGACCGTGCCCCACGTCGAGCGCGATCACGCGCCGCGCGCCGCGCTCGAGCAGCACCTGCGTGAATCCCCCGGTCGAGGCGCCGAGGTCGAGCGCGAGGGCTCCCTCGATCTCGAGCGGCCGGCCCTCGCGCGCAGTCGCGTCGAGGGCGGCGACGAGCTTGTGCGCGGCGCGGCTGACGTACCCGTCGTCGGCGTCGATCGTGAGCGCAGCATCCGCCGAGACGGGATGCGCGGGCTTGACCACCGCGCGCCCGTCGACCCGCACGCGACCCTCCTCGATCGCCCCGCGGGCAACGGTGCGGGAGCGCGCGAGCCCGCGCGTCACGAGTGCGACGTCGAGTCGGGAGCTCACGCCGGGCGCATCGGGTCGGCGGCCGGGCCGTCGGTCGCCTCGAGCTCCGTCCTCAGCTCGTCGTGCAGCTGCCGGAACACCGCCGCACGGTCCGCGAGAGGCCGCTCCTCGATGAGGGCGAGGCGCGAGAGAAGGGCCTCGTCAGCCTCCACCACCTGGCTCGACTCATCTGACGTCGAGCCGCCCGAGGTCGGAGCCTCGACGTGTGCCGAGGTCGTCGCCTCCCCCGCAGTCGCGTCGCCGTCGCCGTCCATGGCTACGAGCGTACCGCCAGGTCGCGCAACTGCTCATCGACGTCCAGGGCGAAGATCTGCAGCCCCGAGGAGTGGATCACGGCGGCGCCCGCGCGCAGCAGATCGAGCGGATCACCCGCCCGGGCGACGCGCACCACGTGCTGCTTCATGCGCACGACAGCCTTGCCGACCTCGACCGTGCGCACGCCGTCCTCGACGCTCTCCCGCACGTCGGGATACGCCTCGAAGAGCTGCCGCAGGTCGGTGAGGATGTAGTCGGGATGCTGACCGGCGGGCGCCGCGAGCACCCGCTTGGCGCGGTCGATGCCCGTGAGCACGAGCGCGGTCGCCATGCCGGCGCGGTTGCCGCCGAGGATGTCGGTGTCGAGGCGGTCCCCCACGACGAGGGCGTTGCGAGCCCCGAACCGCTCGGCTGCGACGTCGAAGATGGGCTTTTCGGGCTTGCCGGCGAAGACGGGCAGGCGGCCGACGGCGAGGTGCACGGCCGAGACGAGGGTGCCGTTGCCGGGCGCGATGCCGCGCGCAACGGGGATGGTCCAGTCGGTGTTCGTCGCCACCCACGGAATGCCGGTGTGCAGGGCGAACGACGCCTCGGCCAGGTGCTCCCAACCGACGTGCGGCGCGAACCCTTGAATGACGGCCGCGGGGTCGTCCTCCGCCGAGCGCGTCACCGTGAACCCCGCGTTCTCGACCTCGCTCACGAGGCCGTCGCCTCCGACGACGAGGATGCGCGAGCCGGGCTCCACGAGATCTGCGAGCACGCGCACCGCGGCCTGCGGGCTCGTCACGACATCGCTCGCGGCGACGGAGAGCCCGAGCTCACTCAAGTGCTCGGCGACGGCCTCGTCAGTGCGAGAGGCGTTGTTGGTGATGTAGCCGACGCGCACGCTCTCCGCAGCACGCGTGATGCTCTCGACCGCGTGCGGGATCGCCCCCGGCCCCGTGTAGACGACGCCGTCGAGGTCGAGGAGCAGAGCATCCCGCTCGGTGAGCGGGGTGTGCCGACGCTTACCGAGCGGCATCGTCGCCCTCCGCGACGTCGACCTCCGACTCGGGCTGGCGTGCCTCCGCAGCGCCAGCCTCCCCTTCCTCTTCGACGATCTCGATGGTGTCATCGGCGGGCGTCTCGCCGTCAGCCGCAGCAATGGCCGCGGCGGCGACGTCGGCTCGACGCGCCCACTCGTCGGCCTCCTCCTCGCGCCCGAGCTCGGCGAGCACGACAGCGTAGGAGTCGAAGAGAGCGGGGCTGTAGCGGTAGGCGGTCGTGGGGTCGACCTGGGGGATCTCGAGCTCGAGCAGTGCCTGCTCGGTCTGATCGAGGTCGAGGCGCGCGCCCGACATCGCGATCGCGAGCTCGACCCGCGCGGCTTCCGTCAGTGTTGCGCGGTCGACCGAGCGCGCGAGCTCGAGCGCCTTCTCGGGACGCCCCAGACCCCGCTCGCAGTCGACCATGAGCGGCAGCTGCTCGTTCGAGCCGGAGATGCGACGGTAGGTGCGCAGCTCGCGCAGCGCGAGCGCGAAGTCGCCGTTCGCGTAGGCCGTGATGGCGTACGTCTCACGCGCCACCGCGATGCGACCCGCGCGACGAGCGGCAGCCGCCGCGTGCCGATGCGCGAGCGCGGGGTCGTCGTCGATGAGCTCGGCGGCCATGACGAGGTGCTGCGCCACGCGGTCGGCGTTCTCCTTCGCGAGAGTGCGCAGCTCGTTGCGCGCGTGGCGGTCGAGCTCTTTGCCGGTGACGTGCTCGGGAATCGGCGGGTCGTCGTGCCGCGGGCGGTCGTTGTCGCCTTCCGGCCGACGCGGGCGATCCGGTCGGGATGCGCCCGCCGGCCGCGGGCCGCGGTAGCCCGCGCCATCGCGCCGCGGCGCACCGTCGCGCTGAGGTGCCCCGCTGCGTCGAGCCGCTCCGTCACGGGTGGGCGCACCGTCTCGGCGAGGGGCACCATCGCGCTTCGGAGCACCGTCGCGACGGGGTGCGCCGTCGCGCTGTGGGGCACCATCGCGACGGGGTGCGCCGTCGCGCTTCGGCCGGTCGTCGCGCCGTGGACGATCGGGGCGTTCAGCCATGGGTGACTCCCTGGGTTCGAGACTGGCCGACCTCGCGGTGAGGTCGACCAGCGTGCTGGTGCGTTAACGCAAAATGGCCACCCATCACTGGGTGGCCATCTCACAAAGAAGTCCGGCGGTGTCCTACTCTCCCACGAGGTCCCCCTCGCAGTACCATCGGCGCAGAAGGTCTTAGCTTCCGGGTTCGGAATGTAACCGGGCGTTTCCCCTTCGCTATGGCCGCCGAAACACTATTGATTTATCAATCGTTTACGGACAGACATGCAGAGCACTGTTCGCACAGTGATCCTGTCTGAGCGTAGTTCTCGACCGTAAATCGAGAACCACAAAGTGGACGCGAGCAACAAACTGATTCCCCTCACAAGGAGGGAGGTTGTTGTCAAGTTATCGGCTTATTAGTACGGGTCAGCTGCGAGGGTCTTTAGTCCCCTCTTCCACATCCCGCCTATCAACCCAGTCGTCTGGCTGGGAGCCTCTCACCATAAATGGTATGGAAGTCTCATCTTGAGGCCGGCTTCCCGCTTAGATGCTTTCAGCGGTTATCCATCCCGAACGTAGCTAATCAGCGGTGCTCCTGGCGGAACAACTGACACACCAGAGGTTCGTCCAACCCGGTCCTCTCGTACTAGGGTCAGATCCTCTCAAACTTCCTGCGCGCGCAGCGGATAGGGACCGAACTGTCTCACGACGTTCTAAACCCAGCTCGCGTACCGCTTTAATGGGCGAACAGCCCAACCCTTGGGACCTACTCCAGCCCCAGGATGCGACGAGCCGACATCGAGGTGCCAAACCATGCCGTCGATATGGACTCTTGGGCAAGATCAGCCTGTTATCCCCGAGGTACCTTTTATCCGTTGAGCGACAGCGCTTCCACAAGCCACTGCCGGATCACTAGTCCCGACTTTCGTCCCTGCTCGACCTGTCAGTCTCACAGTCAAGCTCCCTTGTGCACTTACACTCGACACCTGATTGCCAACCAGGTTGAGGGAACCTTTGGGCGCCTCCGTTACTTTTTGGGAGGCAACCGCCCCAGTTAAACTACCCACCAGGCACTGTCCCTGAACCGGATTACGGTTCGAAGTTAGATATCCAGAGTGACCAGAGTGGTATTTCAACAATGACTCCACGAACACTAGCGTGCCCGCTTCACAGTCTCCCACCTATCCTACACAAGCCACACCGAACACCAATACCAAGCTGTAGTAAAGGTCACGGGGTCTTTCCGTCCTGCTGCGCGTAACGAGCATCTTTACTCGTAGTGCAATTTCGCCGAGTTCGCGGTTGAGACAGCTGGGAAGTCGTTACGCCATTCGTGCAGGTCGGAACTTACCCGACAAGGAATTTCGCTACCTTAGGATGGTTATAGTTACCACCGCCGTTTACTGGGGCTTAAATTCAGAGCTTCGCTTGCGCTAACCCTTCCTCTTAACCTTCCAGCACCGGGCAGGCGTCAGTCCGTATACATCGTCTTGCGACTTAGCACGGACCTGTGTTTTTAGTAAACAGTCGCTTCCCACTGGTCTCTGCGGCCTTCAACGCTCCGGGAGTAAATCCCTTCACGAATCCGGCCCCCCTTCTCCCGAAGTTACGGGGGCATTTTGCCGAGTTCCTTAACCACGATTCTCTCGATCTCCTTGGTATTCTCTACCTGACCACCTGAGTCGGTTTGGGGTACGGGTGACTAGAACCTCGCGTCGATGCTTTTCTCGGCAGCATAGGATCACTGATTTCCCCCGTGAGGGGTACGCATCGGATCTCAGGCTATGTGAACCACGGATTTGCCTATCGTTCGCCCTACATCCTTACACCGGGACAACCATCGCCCGGCTCAGCTACCTTCCTGCGTCACACCTGTTAATACGCTAGCCGCACCAGCGTAGGGTCGAGTGCTAGCCCCGGCGCTCCTCCCCGAAGGGATCGGTCACCGGTATTCGGACTCTTAGCATTACTGGATTAGCTTGGGCGGTTCTTCGTCAGTACGGGAATATCAACCCGTTATCCATCGACTACGCCTGTCGGCCTCGCCTTAGGTCCCGACTTACCCAGGGCGGATTAACCTGGCCCTGGAACCCTTGGTCTTTCGGAGGACGGGTTTCTCACCCGTCTTTCGCTACTCATGCCTGCATTCTCACTCGTGTGGCCTCCACGGCTGGTTCACACCGCCGCTTCTCTGGCCACACGACGCTCTCCTACCGATCCGCACGGCTGGACCACGAAGGCCTACCTATTATGCGAATGCTACGACTTCGGTGGTGTGCTTGAGCCCCGTTACATTGTCGGCGCGGAATCACTTGACCAGTGAGCTATTACGCACTCTTTCAAGGGTGGCTGCTTCTAAGCCAACCTCCTGGTTGTCTATGCAACTCCACATCCTTTCCCACTTAGCACACGCTTAGGGACCTTAGTCGGTAGTCTGGGTTGTTTCCCTCTCGACAATGAAGCTTATCCCCCACTGTCTCACTGCTGCGCTCTCACTTACCGGCATTCGGAGTTTGGCTGACGTCAGTAACCTTTTGGGGCCCATCGGCCATCCAGTAGCTCTACCTCCGGCAAGAAACACGCAACGCTGCACCTAAATGCATTTCGGAGAGAACCAGCTATCACGAAGTTTGATTGGCCTTTCACCCCTATCCACAGCTCATCCCCTCAGTTTTCAACCTAAGTGGGTTCGGTCCTCCACGACGTCTTACCGTCGCTTCAACCTGGCCATGGATAGATCACTTCGCTTCGGGTCTAGGACATGCGACTGAATCGCCCTATTCAGACTCGCTTTCGCTACGGCTACCCCTCTCGGGTTAACCTCGCCACATATCGCTAACTCGCAGGCTCATTCTTCAAAAGGCACGCCGTCACAGCTACTAGGGCTGCTCCGACGGTTTGTAAGCAAACGGTTTCAGGTACTATTTCACTCCCCTCCCGGGGTACTTTTCACCTTTCCCTCACGGTACTTGTCCGCTATCGGTCATCTGGGAGTATTTAGGCTTATCAGGTGGTCCTGACAGATTCACACGGGATTTCTCGGGCCCCGTGCTACTTGGGATACTCTCCGGGCCATTACGACATTTCAACTACGGGGCTGGCACCCTCTGTGGCTGGCCTTTCAAGACCATTCGTCTATATCGCGCTGTAACCCTTACTGCTCGGCAGAGCAGCAGGAAAGTCCCGCAACCCCGACCATGCAACGCCTGCCGGCTATCACACATGATCGGTTTAGCCTGATCCGCGTTCGCTCGCCACTACTGACGGAATCACTGTTGTTTTCTCTTCCTGTGGGTACTGAGATGTTTCACTTCCCCACGTTCCCTCTACCCGCCCTATATATTCAGGCGGGAGTCACTGGGTCGCACAAGTACGCCCAGCGGGGTTTCCCCATTCGGAAATCCTCGGCTCAAAGCTCGCTTATCAGCTCCCCGAGGCTTATCGCAGATTGCTACGTCCTTCTTCGGCTCCAGATGCCAAGGCATCCACCGTTTGCTCTTAGAAACTTGACTACATGAGTTTGAATCGATCGTGCATCTCGCACCCGAAGGTGTTCGACGCAGACCAATGATCTATATCTCTTTCGAGATGTTTGATCGTAGATCCGAGGTCTCGCGACCTCAGTTCTAAGATGCTCGCGTCCACTGTGTAGTTCTCAACATACGGTCGGTACCGCTCCTGCCGACGGCTCCTGCCCTGTTTCCAGAGAGAGCACCTTCTAGTCGGTCAGACCGCGGTCCGAGGAATCGTGTCTCGAGGTCACCCTCGAGGCCCGGTCCCTCAGGACCCAACAGCGTGCATGTGGCCGGTTCCTGCCAGCTGCCGTTCCAGCACCCCGAAGGATGCGTACTGAGCTGCCGGCTCTCGCCGACCACCAAAGTCAATGTTCCACCCATGAGCTACCGGCTGAGAACGAACGTCTCAGATCCGGCTTCTGGCTGCACTCGCCTAAGCGAGACAGCAGATGCTCCTTAGAAAGGAGGTGATCCAGCCGCACCTTCCGGTACGGCTACCTTGTTACGACTTAGTCCTAATCACCGATCCCACCTTCGACAGCTCCCTCCTTGCGGTTGGGCCACTGGCTTCGGGTGTTACCGACTTTCATGACTTGACGGGCGGTGTGTACAAGGCCCGGGAACGTATTCACCGTGGCGTTGCTGATCCACGATTACTAGCGACTCCAACTTCATGAGGTCGAGTTGCAGACCTCAATCCGAACTGAGACCGGCTTTTTGGGATTCGCTCCACCTTGCGGTATTGCAGCCCTTTGTACCGGCCATTGTAGCATGCGTGAAGCCCAAGACATAAGGGGCATGATGATTTGACGTCATCCCCACCTTCCTCCGAGTTGACCCCGGCAGTCTCCCATGAGTTCCCACCATTACGTGCTGGCAACATAGGACGAGGGTTGCGCTCGTTGCGGGACTTAACCCAACATCTCACGACACGAGCTGACGACAACCATGCACCACCTGTTTACGAGTGTCCAAAGAGTTGACTATTTCTAGCCCGTTCTCGTATATGTCAAGCCTTGGTAAGGTTCTTCGCGTTGCATCGAATTAATCCGCATGCTCCGCCGCTTGTGCGGGCCCCCGTCAATTCCTTTGAGTTTTAGTCTTGCGACCGTACTCCCCAGGCGGGGAACTTAATGCGTTAGCTGCGACACAGAAACCGTGGAATGGTCCCTACATCTAGTTCCCAACGTTTACGGCATGGACTACCAGGGTATCTAATCCTGTTCGCTCCCCATGCTTTCGCTCCTCAGCGTCAGTTACGGCCCAGAGATCTGCCTTCGCCATCGGTGTTCCTCCTGATATCTGCGCATTCCACCGCTACACCAGGAATTCCAATCTCCCCTACCGCACTCTAGCTTGCCCGTACCCACTGCAGGCGCGAGGTTGAGCCTCGCGTTTTCACAGCAGACGCGACAAACCGCCTACGAGCTCTTTACGCCCAATAATTCCGGACAACGCTTGCACCCTACGTATTACCGCGGCTGCTGGCACGTAGTTAGCCGGTGCTTTTTCTGCAGGTACCGTCACTTTCGCTTCTTCCCTGCTAAAAGAGGTTTACAACCCGAAGGCCGTCGTCCCTCACGCGGCGTTGCTGCATCAGGCTTGCGCCCATTGTGCAATATTCCCCACTGCTGCCTCCCGTAGGAGTCTGGGCCGTGTCTCAGTCCCAGTGTGGCCGGTCACCCTCTCAGGCCGGCTACCCGTCGTCGCCTTGGTGGGCCGTTACCTCACCAACTAGCTGATAGGCCGCGAGTCCATCCCAGACCGAAGTTCTTTCCAGCTACTGATCATGCGATCGCAGCTCGTATCCGGTATTAGACGTCGTTTCCAACGCTTATCCCAGAGTCTGGGGCAGGTTACTCACGTGTTACTCACCCGTTCGCCACTAATCCACCAGAGCAAGCTCCGGCTTCATCGTTCGACTTGCATGTGTTAAGCACGCCGCCAGCGTTCGTCCTGAGCCAGGATCAAACTCTCCGTAAATGTTTGATTGCCGAGCAACCCGAAGGCCACTGGCACATCTAGTGCTCCAGCCGCCACCGAAGTGGTGAGCTGGCGCGAGTTTGTCTGACTGAAGTTCGAATATCTACTGACATTCTTGTTTCAATCCAAAGGAATCTCATTCGACTGACCGAGGTCAGCCGACGAGGTTATTTGGCATTGACTTAGTGCACGCTGTTGAGTTCTCAAGGATCGGACGCTCCAGACCTTCGGCTTCTCAGCCGTCGCAACTGGGCAACTTCCCTAACATATCCGCCCGAGAGATCCGATGCAAATCGGTGATCCCGGTGGCCAGATGACCTGGCCGACTGATCCCGATCGATAGAATCGATCTGTGGAGGCGGACTTCCCATCCTACTTGGCGATGAGCGCACCAGCAACTGGCTGCTCTGTCTTGGAGGATGTGTCCCGCTTGAGGCCGACCTGCTGTTCCGCTGGCCGCACCTTTGGGGTGACAAGAGGAAACATTACGGGCGCGTGACGTCCTGGACAAATCTCGGCGCATCCCGGGCGTGTCGCGCTCCGGTGGCCGAGCCCGCGCCGCCCCGGCGACCGCTCAGGAGCCGCCGAGGTACAGGCCTGCGAGGGTCTTCTTGCCCCGTCGCAGCACCGCTGCACCGCCCGCGAGGGCGGCCCCCGCGAGAGTCTGGTCCTCCCCCGACACCTTGGCGTTGTTGAGCGAGACCCCACCCTGCGCTATCGCGCGCCGGGCCTCCCCCGCGCTCGAGCACAGGCCCGTCGCCACGAGCGCGTGCACGACGGTGTCGTGCTCCTCGACGCGCGCCGAGGGCAGCTCCGCGACCGCCGCGGCGAGGGTTGCGACGTCGAGCTCGGCGAGGTCGCCCTGGCCGAACAGGGCTGCCGAGGCGGCAATGGCTGCGGCCGCGGCATCCTCACCGTGCACGAGTGCCGTGACCTCGAGAGCGAGCCGGCGCTGCGATTCTCGCCGGAACGGCTCCTCGGCCACCTTCGTTCCGTACTCCTCAATTTCCGCGCGCGTCAGGAAGGTGAAGACCTTGAGCCGGTCGATGACGTCCGCATCGTCGGTGTTGAGCCAGAACTGGTACATCGCGTAGGGGCTGCACATGACCGGATCGAGCCAGATCGCGTTGCCCTCGCTCTTGCCGAACTTCGTGCCATCGCTGTTCGTGATGAGCGGCGTGCCGATCGCGTGCACGCTGCGCCCCTCCGCGCGATGGATGAGGTCGGTGCCGCTCGTGAGATTGCCCCACTGGTCGCTGCCGCCCGTCTGCAGCACGCAGCCGTACTGGCGGTGCAGCTCGAGGTAGTCGTAGCCCTGCAGGATCTGGTAGCTGAACTCGGTGTAGCTGATGCCGGCGTCGGAGTTCAGCCGCGCCGCGACCGCATCCTTCTTGAGCATCGTGCCGACGCGGTAGTACTTGCCGACGTCGCGCAGGAAGTCGATGGCGCTCAGGCCCGCCGTCCAGTCGAGATTGTTGACCAGACGGACGCCGGTCTCACCCTCGCTCGGCAAGAACCGGCCGACCTGAGTCTGCAGGTAGCCCACCCATTCGGCGACCGTCTCCCGCGTGTTGAGCTGACGCTCGGCCGTCGGGCGCGGGTCGCCGATGAGGCCCGTCGACCCGCCCACGAGAGCCAGCGGACGGTGGCCCGCCAGCTGCAGGCGGCGCATGAGCAGCAGCTGCACGAGATTGCCCAGGTGCAGGCTCGGCGCCGTCGGGTCGAACCCGCAGTAGTAGGTGATCGGCGGGCCGGCGAGCAGCTCGCGCAGGGCATCCGCATCGGTGGAGACGTGCACGAGACCGCGCCACACGATCTCCTCCCACACCGTCTCGAAACTCGAATCGTTCTGCGGGGGCGCGAGGGTCACGGGTGCGGCGGTCACCGCGTCAGAGTATCAGCGGCGCATCGTCGTCGAGCCGCGCGCGGGCGGACGTCGACACGCGCTCTGCGGCCGCCCGGCGCGGCCGACAGCACGGGGAAATCCACCCCCTAAGGTTGATCGCGAGGAGGGCCGATGTTCGTCGTGATCGCCGCTCCGCTCGCGCAGGCTGACCCCGCGGCAGCCGCGCGCGCCCTGCTCGACCTGCGAACCCGCTTCGACGGGGACTACCCGCTCGCACCCGACACCGCCGACAGCGGCAACGTGCGCGCCCTCACCCCGAGCCCGCGCGCCGCGCTCGAGACCGTGCTGCACCTCTCCCGTGCCCGGCAGTGGCGGGTCGGTCTCGGCATCGGCGCCGTGCGCACGCCCCTGCCCGCCACCATGCGCGACGCCTCGGGGCCCGGCGTCGTGGCCGCGCACGACGCCCTGGGCGCGGCGGCTCGGCGCGCCAGTCGCTGCGCGATCCGCGGGGAGGGCACGTCTCCCGTCGAGCCGCTCGAGCCGCTGCTCGACCTCCTCCTGGCCCACCGCGAACGCTGGAGCGAGCAGGGCTGGCAGCTGCACGACCTCCTGGAGGCCGGCGGAACGCAGGCTGGCGGCACGCAGGCTGGCGGCACGCAGGCTGACGCAGCGCAGGCGCTCGGCATCACACCGCAGGCCGTGAGCAAGCGCGCCCGCGCGGCCGGGCTACGCGTCGACACGGAGGCCCGCACCGCCCTCACCCAGCTGCTCAGCGCGGCCCTGAACTCTGCGGCCCTGAACTCTGCGACCCGGAGCTCTGCGACCCGGAGCTCTGCGGCCCTGCGCCCCTCCGCCTGACTGCCGCGCGGTACACCGACACGGTCGGCTCGCCCTCGAGCCAGAACCGCCACGGATACTCGGCACCGCCACCCGGGCCGGCCACCCCCACCCGCGGGCCGCGAGCGATGAGCGCGGGCGCAGCGGCCGGCCGCAGTTCGAGGCGCAGGCCGTCGGCCTCGACGTCGTCGACCGGGGCGAGCAGGCTTCCCGAATCGGCGAGCGTGACGCCGAGCGCTTGCGCGAGCCGCGCCGGCCCCCGCGCGAGATCGCGATGAGGGATGCTGCGCTCGGGCCGCCCGCCGCGCCGACGCTCGAGGGCCGCCTCGGCACCCGCGACGACCTCGCCCGCGCGCAGCAGCAGCGCCCCGGCCCGACCGGCGGGGCCGCACACGAGGTTGACGCACGTGTGCATGCCGTACGTGAAGTACGCGTAGACGTGCCCCGCCCCCGCGAACATGGGGCGCGTGCGCGGCGTCTCGCCCCGGAAAGCGTGCGACCCGGGGTCGTCCTCCCCCCGGTACGCCTCGACCTCCGTGAGCCGCACCATCACTCCGCGGCAGTGCACGAGCGCTCCGAGCACGCGCGGCGCAACGTCGAGCGGGTCGCCCTGCAGGAGCTCGAGCTCGCCGTGCACGCGGGTCAGTCGGGCAGGGCGGCGAGGCGCTCGTCGAGGTGGGCGCGCTGCGCTGCGACGGCACTCGGAGCAGTACCGCCCGCACCCGAGCGCGAGGCGATCGACCCCTCGACCGTCAGCACCGCCCTCACCTCGGGCGTGAGACGGGCGTCGATCGCGGCGTACTCGTCGTCGCTCGGCTCGTGCAGCTCGAGTCCGTGCCGCTCGCAGTGCGCGACGAGCGCGCCGGAGACCTCGTGCGCCTCGCGGAACGGCACACCCTGCCGTACGAGCCAGTCGGCGACGTCGGTGGCCAGGGAGAAGCCGGCCGGGGCGAGCTGGGCCATCCGCTCGGTATCGAAGCGCAGGGTCGCGACCATGCCCGTGAAGGCCGGCAGCAGCACCTCGAGCGTCTCGACGGCGTCGAAGACGGGCTCCTTGTCCTCCTGCAGGTCGCGGTTGTAGGCGAGCGGGAGGCCCTTGAGGGTCGTGAGCAGGCCCGTGAGGTCGCCGATGAGTCGCCCCGACTTGCCGCGCGCGAGCTCGGCGATGTCGGGGTTCTTCTTCTGCGGCATGATCGACGACCCCGTCGAGTAGCCGTCGTGCAGCGTCACGAAGCCGACCTCGTGCGTGTTCCAGAAGATGATCTCCTCGGACAAGCGCGAGAGGTCGACGCCGAGCTGGGCCGCGATGTACAGGAACTCGGCGACGAGGTCGCGCGCCGCCGTCGCGTCGATCGAGTTCTCGGCCGGGCCGGCGAAGCCCAGGTCGGCGGCGACGAGCGCCGGGTCGAGCCCGAGCGAGGAGCCCGCGAGCGCGCCGGCTCCGTAGGGCGAGCGGTTCGCGCGCGCCCACCAGTCGCGCAGGCGCTCGAGGTCGCGCACGAGCGGCCAGGCGTGAGCGAGCAGGTGGTGCGCGAGCAGGATCGGCTGCGCGTGCTGCAGGTGGGTGCGGCCGGGCATGACGGCATCGGGATGCGCGTCCGCCTGCCCGGCGAGCGCCTCGATGAGCGCTCGCACGTCGCGGGCGATGACGCGCCCGTGATCCCGCAGGAACATGCGGATGAGCGTGGCGATCTGATCGTTGCGGCTGCGCCCGGCGCGCAGCGAGCCGCCGAGCTCGGGCCCGACCTCCTCGACGAGCGCAGTCTCGAGCGCGCCGTGCACGTCCTCATCCTCGGGGCGCGGCTGCAGGCTGCCGTCAGCCCAGCGCTCCTCGAGGCGGTCGAGACCCGCGAGCATGCGGGTCAGCGCGTCCTCGGTCAGGTACCCGGCCGCCGCCAGGGCGCGAGCGTGCGCGCGCGAGCCTGCGAGGTCGTAGGGGGCGAGCTGCCAGTCGAAGTGCGTCGAGCGGCTCAAGCGCACGAGCTCCGGCGAGGGGCCGTCGCTGAAGCGGCCGCCCCACAGCGAGCCCTCGTTCGTCGCGCGCGCCACGTCAGGCCTCCCGACCCTGGGCGCGCTCGAGCAGCCACACGAGGAGCGCCTTCTGCGCGTGCAGCCGGTTCTCGCTCTCGTCCCAGATGACGCTCTGCGGCCCGTCGATGACGTCGGCGGTGACCTCGTAGCCCCGGTCGGCGGGAAGGCAGTGCAGGAAGATCGCGTCGGGCTTCGCCAGCGCCATGAGCTCGGCGTCGACCTTGTAGGGGCTCAGGGCGGCGACGCGCGCGACCTTCTCCTCCTCCTTGCCCATCGACACCCAGGTGTCGGTGACGACGACGTCGGCGCCCGTGACGGCCTCGACCTGGTCGGTGAGGATCGCGATCGAGCCGCCCGTCGCGCGCGCGATCTCGGTCGCGTCGGCGACGACCTGCGCGTTCGGCAGGTAGTCGGCGGGGCAGCCGACGCGCACGTGCATGCCCGCCGTCGCGCCCGCGAGCAGGTAGGAGTGCACCATGTTGTCGGCGCCGTCGCCCAGGAAGGCGACCGTGAGCCCGGCCAGGTGGCCCTTGTGCTCGCGGATCGTCAGCAGGTCGGCGAGCAGTTGGCAGGGGTGGAAGTCGTCGCTCAGGGCGTTGATGACGGGCACGGTCGTGCCCTTCGCCATCTCCTCGAGCCCCGCCTGCCCGTAGGTGCGCCACGCGATCGCCGCGACCATGCGCTCGAGCACGCGCGCGGTGTCGCTCGGGGTCTCCTTACCGCCGAGCTGGCTGTTCGCGGTGGAGATGATGAGCGGCTGCCCGCCGAGGTCGGCGATGCCGACGGCGAAGGAGACGCGCGTGCGGGTCGACGACTTGTCGAAGATGACGGCGACCGTCTGCGGGCCCTCGAGCGGGCGGGTCGCCCAGCGGTCGCGCTTGAGGGTCACCGCGAGGTCGAGAATCTCGGCCTGCTCGGCGGGCGAGAGGTCGTCATCGCGCAGGAAGTGGCGCGTGAGCGGAGCGGGTGCGGTCATGGGCGGGCGGCCTCCAGGCTCGCGGCGAAGACGGTGAGGAACCGGTCGATCTCAGCATCGCCGATGATGAGCGGCGGTGCCAGGCGCACGGTCGTGGGGCCTGTCGCGTTGACGATGAGCCCGCGCTGCAGCGCGTGGCCGACGATCGCGGGCGCGATCGGCTCGGCGACCTCGATTCCGAGCAGGAGCCCGCGTCCGCGCACCTCCACAATCAGATCGCTACCGAGAGCGAGGATGCCCGACCGCAGCTGCTCGCCGCGCCTGGCGGCATTCGCCACGAGGTCGGCGCGCTCGATCTCTGCGAGCACGGCATCGGCCACGCCCGTCGCGAGCGGGTTGCCGCCGAACGTGGAGCCGTGCTGGCCGAGCGTGAAGAGCTCGCTCGCCGCGCCCGTCGTCACGAGAGCGCCGATGGGCACTCCCCCGCCGATGCCCTTGGCGAGCGCGATGGCGTCGGGCAGCACGCCCTCCGGCAGCTCGCCGGCGTGCTGGAAGGCGAACCAGTCGCCCGTGCGCCCCGCGCCGGTCTGGATCTCGTCGAGGATCAGCAGCGCGCCATGCGCCGTCGTGAGCTCGCGGGCGGCCGCGAGGAAGCCGGGAGGGAGCGGCACGACGCCGGCCTCGCCCTTGATGGGCTCGAGGATGACGGCGGCGACATCCGGCCCCATGGCCGCCTCGAGGGCGTCGAGCTCGGTCGGCAGGTGCTCGACACCGGGCACGAGCGGCTCGAACGGCTCGCGCAGCGCGGCCTTGCCGGTGAGCGCGAGCGAGCCCATCGTGCGGCCGTGGAAGCCCGACTCGAAGGCGAGGATGCGCGGCCGACCGGTGCGGCGCGCGAGCTTGATCGCGGCCTCGTTGGCCTCCGCACCCGAGTTGGCGACGTAGACGCGGCCCGATTCGCCCATGCCTGTCACTCGCACGAGGCGCTCGGCGAAGGCGATCGCCTGCGGAGTCGTGAAGTAGTTGCTCACGTGGACCGCGCGGGCGGCCTGCGCGCTGACGGCCTCGACGACCGCGGGGTGCGCGTGGCCGAGGGCGTTCACGGCGATGCCGGCGAGGAAGTCGAGGTACTCGGCCCCGTCGACATCCCACACGAGTGCGCCGCGGCCGTGGTCGAGCACGGCCATCGGCGTCGGAGAGGAGGCCATGGCGACCTGTGCGAAGCGCGCGCGCATCGCCTCGGTTTTCGGGCCGGTCACCGGGTCAGGTGCGCTGTGCTTTTTGGTCGCGCCGTCAGGGGCACTCATGGCACCACCTCCGTGCCGATGCCCTTCTGGGTGAACATCTCGAGCAGGATCGAGTGCGGGATGCGGCCGTCGATGATCGCGGACTTCGCGACCCCGCCCTCGACTGCTTCGAGGCACGCCGCCATCTTGGGGATCATGCCGGCCTGGAGGCTCGGCAGCAGCTCCCGCAGCTCGGGCACGGCAATCGTCGAGACGAGCGAGTCGCGATCGGGCCAGTCGCGGTAGAGGCCCGCGACGTCGGTGAGGATCACGAGCTTCTCGGCCTTCAGTGCCACGGCGAGCGCCGAGGCGGCCGAGTCGGCGTTGACGTTGAGCGACTGCCCGGGAGTGTCGATATCAGGAGCGATCGAGGAGACGACCGGGATGCGATCGGCGTCGAGCTGGGCGATGACTGGCTCGGGGTTCACGCCCACGACGTCGCCGACGAGACCCAGGTCGACCTCCTCGCCGGCGACCATCGCGCCGCGCTTGCGCCCGCGGAAGAGCCCGGCGTCCTCCCCCGAGATCGCGGCCGCGAGAGGCCCGTGCTCGTTGATGTGGTTGACGATGGCGGGGCTGACCTGCCCCGTGAGCACCATGCGCACAACATCCATCGCCTCGGGGCTCGTGTAGCGGTACCCGCCCCGGAAGTCGCTCTCGATCTTGAAGCGATCGAGCATGGAGGAGATCTGGGGGCCGCCCCCGTGCACGATCACGGGGCGCACGCCCGCCGTGCGCATGAAGACGATGTCTTCGGCGAAGGTGCGCTGCAGCTCGGGGGTGACCATGGCGTTGCCGCCGAACTTGATGACCACGATGCGGTCGCGGTAGGTCTGCAGCCACGGGAGCGCGTCGATGAGGGTGGCCGCCTTCTCGGCGGCAAGGGCGAAGTCGTCGGAGTCGTGTGTCGTGGTCATCAGCTGGAGTATGCGCTGTTCTCGTGGACGTAGTCGTGGGTGAGGTCGTTGGTGAGGATCATCGCGGCCGCGTCGCCGACACCGAGCTCGATGAGCACGCTCACGACCCGGTCGCTCAAGTCGACCTCCTCGCGCGGTCGGTCCGGCCCGCCCGCGTGGCAGACGCGCACGCCGTTCATGGTCACGTCGACCGCGTAGGGGTCGAACTCGGCGCTCGTCGTGCCGATAGCGGCGAGCACGCGCCCCCAGTTGGGGTCGTTGCCGAAGATCGCCGCCTTGAAGAGGTTGTTGCGCGCGACGGAGCGGCCCACCTCGACGGCGTCGTCCTCGCTCACGGCACCGTGCACGTGGATCTGGATGTCGTGGCTCGCGCCCTCCGCATCGGCCTGCAGCTGCAGCACGAGCGAGGAGCACGCGTCGACGAGGAGGAGCGTGAACTCCTCGGTGCTGGGGGTGACGCCGGATGCTCCGCTCGCCATGAGCGTCACCTGATCGTTGGTCGACATGCAGCCGTCCGAGTCGAGCCGGTCGAAGGTCAGGCGGGTGGCCTCACGCAGCGCGCGGTCGAGCTCGTCGGCCGGCAGGTCGGCGTCGGTCGTGATGACCGAGAGCATCGTCGCGAGCCCGGGGGCGAGCATCCCGGCCCCTTTCGCCATGCCGCCGATCGTGTAGCCGGGGCCTTCGACGGTGACCGTCTTGGGTACCGAGTCTGTCGTCATGATGGCGCGCGCGGCATCCTCACCGCCGTCGGTCGAGAGCGAACCCGCGGCGGCGGCCACCCCGGTCAGTAGCTTCTCGCGGTCGAGCTGCTCGCCGATGAGGCCCGTCGAGCACACGAGCACGTCGCCCGCGTCGACGCCGAGGTGCTCGGCGACCGCCTCGGCCGTCGCGTGGGTGGTCTGGAAGCCCTGGGCCCCCGTGAAGCAGTTGGCGCCACCGGAGTTGAGCACGATCGCGCGCACGTCGCCGTCGGCGATGACCTGCTGCGACCAGATGATGGGGTTCGCCTTCGCGCGGTTGCTCGTGAACACGGCGGCGCCGGCCGAGCTCGGCCCGCGGTTGACGAGGAGGGCGAGGTCGAGGGCGCCCGTCGACTTGAGGCCGGCGGCGACGCTCGCCGCCTCGAATCCGGCTGCGGCGGTGACGGTCATGGTGCGACTCCGTTCCGGGGCAGGCCGAGGTCTTCGGGCAGGCCCAGTGCGAGGTTGAGGGACTGCACGGCAGCGCCGGCAGTGCCCTTGACGAGGTTGTCGAGTGCGACGACGACGACGACGCGACCGGCGTCCTCATCGACGGCGAGGCCGATGAGGGCGGTGTTGGCGCCCACGACGTCGGCGGTCTTCGGGAAGTGGCCTTCGGGCAGCACGTGCACGAACGGCTCGGAGGAGTACGCCGACTCCCACGCCGAGCGCACGCTCGAGGCGTCGGCGCCCGGTTCGAGGCGCGCCGTGATCGTGGCGAGGATGCCGCGGCTCATCGGCACGAGCACGGGGGTGAACGAGATGCTCGGGTGGGCGGCGCCGGCGACGCGGAGGTTCTGCAGGATCTCGGGGATGTGCCGGTGGGTGCCGCCGACCGCGTAGGGAGAGGCCGAGCCCATGAGCTCGCTACCGAGCAGCATGGTCTTGAGCGCGCGGCCGGCCCCCGAGGGGCCTACGGCGAGCGCGGCGGTGAGGTCGGCGGGCTCGATGACCTCGCTGCGGATGCCCGGGGCCAGGCCGAGCGTCACGGCGGTCACGTTGCACCCCGGTACGGCGATGCGCCGCGCGCCGCTGAGGTGCTCGCGGTGGCGCGTGCCGTCGGCGTGCAGCAGCTCGGGCAGTCCGTAGGTCCACGCACCGTGGTACTCGCCGCCGTAGAAGCGCTCCCAGTCGGCCTCGCTCGTGAGGCGGTGGTCGGCGCCGCAGTCAAGCACGAGCGTGCTGTCGGGCAGCGACGCGGCGACGGCGCCGGAGGCGCCGTGCGGCAGGGCCAGCACGACGGCGTCGTGCCCCGCGAGTACCTCGGGCGTCGTCTCGGCGAAGGTCAGGTGGTCGAGGGAGCGCAGGTGCGGCTGCACGTCGATGAGGCGCTGGCCCGCGTTGCTGTGCGCCGTGACGGTCGTCACCTCGACACCGGGGTGGTCGGCGAGCAGGCGCAGCACCTCCCCGCCGGCGTATCCGCTGGCTCCTGCGACGGCGATCGAGACAGTCATGTTCTCCAGCTTTCCAGGTTTTGCGCCCGCCGGGGTGCGGTCGGGCGCTGTGCCGGTCCTCGGCGACGGGCCGCGGCGGCGGTCAGGCGCGCAGCTGCGCGCCGAATCGCTCGGTCGCGACGGCGAGCCCGGCGGTCTTCGCCTCGGTCGCCTCCGCCGCCGTGAGCGTGCGGTCGGTCGCGCGGAACCGCAGCGAGAACGTGATCGATTTCGTGCCCGGCTCGAGACCCTCACCGCGGTAGTCGTCGACGAGAACTGCCTCTTCGAGCAGCTCACCCGCGCCGTCGAGCAGGGCGGTGCGCACGGCCCCCGCGGGCGTCGCGATGGCCACCACGACCGAGAGATCCTGCGTCGCGGCCGGGTAGCCCGCGATCGTGCCCGCGGTCACCTCGCCCGAACTCAGTTCGAGCAGGCGATCGAGGTCGAGCTCGAGCACACCCACCTGGCGAGGCAGATCGCGCTCGAGGGCGACGGCGGGCAGCAGCTCCCCGGCGATGCCGACGCGGTCGTCCCCGACGAGCAGCAGCGCGGTGCGGCCGGGGTGCAGGGCGGGGTTGCTGCTCGTCTCGACCGTGAGCGTCACACCGAGCACGGCGGCGACGCGGTGCGCCGCGTCGAGAGCGTCGGCGAAGCCCGACTGCTCGGGGCTCTGACCGACACCGCGGGGGCGGCGGTGGCCGAGCACGAGCGCGGAGACGTACCAGGGCTGGTGCGGGATGCTCTGCTCGAGCTCGCGCAGCACGGTGGGTTGCGGCCGGGCCGTGCCGAGGGGCACCTCGCTCACGCCGTAGTCGACGCCGCGCTCCGGCAGGAACACCGTGCCGATCTCGAAGATCGCGAGGTCGGTGAGGCCGCGCGAGACGTTGCGGTGGGCGATCTGCATGAGCCCCGGCAGGAGGGTCGCCCGCAAGCGGGCGTTCTCGGCATCGAGAGCGTTCGCGAGCCGCATCTGCGGGTAGTCCTCGCCCTCGAAGAGGGCGTTGTCAGACTCGGCCACGAAGGGATACGCGAGAACTTCGGTGAGCCCCGCGGCCGCGAGTGCGTTAGCCACCGCACGGCGGACGCGCTGCCCGCGCGAGATCCCACGACCGGGCGGGGCGACGGGCAGCTGTGCGGGAATCCGGTCGTAACCGACGATGCGGGCGACCTCCTCGGCGAGCGAGGGAGCGTCGATGAGGTCGGGGCGCCAGCTCGGCGGCGTCACGCGCCAGCCGTCCTCCCCCGGCGTCACGGCGCATCCCACCGCGACGAGGGAGTCGGTGATCTCGTCGAGCGAGAAGTCGACGCCGACGAGTGCGTCGACGTACCCCTCCGCAAGATCGATCGTCGCCGGGCGGAGGGCCTCGATCCAGGCCGACCCCAGGTCGACGATCGTGCCGCCGGCGAGCTCGACGAGCAGATCGATCACACGCTGCGCCGCCGCCTCGGCCACGAGCGGATCCACCCCGCGCGCGAAGCGCTTGGAGGCCTCGCTCGGCAGCTTGTGGCGTCGGGCCGAGCGCGCGATCGACACGGGCTCGAAGTTCGCCGCCTCGATGAGCACATCAGTGGTGTCGGCACTCACCTCGGTGCTCGCCCCACCCATGACGCCCGCGATGCCGATGGGGCCCGAGTCGTCGGTGATGAGCAGGTCTTCGACATCGAGCGTGCGGGTCTGATCGTCCAGCGTCACGAGCGTCTCGCCGGCGCGAGCGCGGCGCACGGTGATGCCGCCGTTCAGCCGTGCGAGGTCGTAGGCGTGGATCGGCTGACCGAGCTCGAGCATGACGTAGTTCGTGATGTCGACCGCGAGCGAGATCGACCGGATGCCCGCGAGGGTCAGGCGCGCGACCATCCAGGGCGGGCTCGGCCGCGTCGGGTCGATGCCGCGTACGGCACGCGTGACGAAGACGTCGCAGCCGCGTCGGCCGCGCACGGGCGCCTGGTCGTCGATCGTGACCGAGAAGCCCTCGCCGACGCCGATCTCGAGGCTCGAGGCCGGGTCGCGGAAGGCCGCACCCGTGGAGTTCGCGTACTCGCGCGCGATGCCGCGCAACGAGAGCGTGTAGCCGCGGTCGGGCGTGACGTTGACCTCGACGGCGACATCGTCGAGGCCGAGCAGTGCGATCGCGTCGGTGCCGACCTCGGGGTCGAGCTCGAGTTCAGCCAGACGCAGGATGCCGTCGTGCTCCTCTCCCAGGCCCAGCTCGCGGGCCGAGGCGATCATGCCGTCGGAGACGTGACCGTAGGTCTTGCGGGCAGAGATGGGGAACGGCCCGGGCAGCACCGAGCCGGGCAAGGAGACGACGACCTTGTCGCCGACGTGGAAGTTGGGGGCCCCGCACACGATGCCGTGCACCTCGGGCTCGCCGTCGGGCAGCGTGCCCGTGCGCACCTGGCACCAGCGGATGGTCTTGCCGTTCGACTGCGGCTCCTCGACGAATTCGAGCACTTCACCCACGACGATCGGCCCCGTGAGGGGAACGCCGTGGACGTCCTCCTCCTCCAGCCCGACGCGCACGAGGGCAGCGTGCACGTGCGCGGCATCCTCCATCGGGTCGCCGGAGGCAGGGACCTCGACGAACTCGCGCAACCAGCTGAGCGGAACGCGCATCAGACCACCATCCCGAACTGCTGCGAGAAGCGAATATCGCCCTCGACCATGTCGCGCATGTCTTTCACGTCGTTGCGGAACATGAGCGTGCGCTCGATGCCCATGCCGAAGGCGAAGCCCTGATACTCGTCGGGGTCGATGCCGGCGGCGCGCAGCACGTTGGGGTTGACCATGCCGCAGCCGCCCCACTCGATCCAGCGCGCGCCGTCCTTGAAGGTCGGGTGCCACACGTCGAGCTCGGCGCTCGGCTCGGTGAAGGGGAAGTAGCTCGGGCGCAGGCGAATGCGTGCACCCTCACCGAAGAGCGCTCGGGCGAGGTGCTCGAGCGTGCCGCGCAGGTGGGCCATCGTGAGCCCCTTGTCGATCGCGATGCCCTCCATTTGGTGGAAGACGGGCGTGTGAGTCGCGTCGAGCTCGTCGGTGCGGAACACGCGCCCCGGCGCGACGACATACAGCGGAACCCCGCGGTCGAGCAGCGAGCGCACCTGCACGGGGCTCGTGTGGGTGCGCAGCACGAGGTGGCGCTCGACGGGGTCGATGAAGAACGTGTCCTGCATCGCCCGCGCCGGGTGGTCGGGGTCAAAGTTGAGGGCGTCAAAGTTGAACCACTCGTTCTCGAGCTCGGGCCCTTCGGCGACCTCCCACCCCATGCCGATGAAGATGTCGCTCATCTGCTCCATGAGGGCGGTGAGGGGATGGCGGGCGCCGCGCGCCCGCAGGGCGGGAACCGCCGTGACGTCCACGGTCTCGGCCGCGAGCCGCGCCTGCTCTTCGGCGACGGCGAGCTCGCCCTCGCGCGCGCTGATCGCCTGGGCGACGCGCCCGCGGGCCTGGCCGACGAGCTTGCCGAGCTCGGCCTTCTGCTCGGCGGGCACCTCGCGCAGTCGGCCGTTGAGCTGGGCGAGCGGCGAGGCCTCCCCCGCGTGGGCCGACTTGGCCGCCTTGAGCGCTGCGGTGTCGTCGGCGGCGGCGACGGCGGCGAGCGCCGCCTCGACAGCCGCCTCGACCGCGGGGGCGGTGATGGCCTCGGAAGGGGGGTTCGCAGAGCTGTCAGGCACGAGGCAACAGTCTAGTCAGCCGACCGGGCGGCCTCCGCGCGCAGGGCGAAGGCGCTCTCGTAGAGGCACACGGCGGCGGCCGTGGCGAGGTTGAGCGACTCGGCGTGCCCGTAGATGGGCACGATGACGGCCCGGTCGGCAAGCTCGAGCTGCTCGGAGGTCAGCCCGCGTGCCTCGTTGCCGAACAGCCACGCGGTCGGCCCGTCGAGGTGACCGTCGGAGCGCACGTCGAGCAGGTCGTCGCCGGAGACGTCCGCGGCGAGCACGCGCATCCCCCGCTCCCGCAATCGGCTGAGCGTCGACTCGAGCGGCACGCCGACGACGACGGGAAGGTGGAAGAGGGAACCGGTCGTCGCGCGCACAGCCTTCGGGTTGAAGACGTCGACGCTGGTTCCGGTGAGAATGACGGCGTCGGCCCCCGTGGCATCCGCGACCCGGATGATCGTTCCCGCGTTGCCGGGGTCTCGCACCTCATCGAGCACGGCGACGAGGCGCAACTCGCGCTGCAGCAGCTCGTCGAGTGCGAGGGGGAACTGCGCGCACACGGCCACGACCCCCTGCGGAGTGACGGTGTCGGCGATCGCGTCGAGGACGGCCTCGCTCACGGCCTCGACCTCGACACCCGCGGCCACGGCGGTGCGCGCGAGGGTGGAGTGGCGGTCGATCGCCGCTGTCGTCATGAAGAGATCGCGGATGAGCTCGGGGTGGAAGCGCAGGGCCTCCGCGACGGCCTGCGGGCCCTCGAGCAGGAACAGCCCGGTCTCGGCGCGCTGGTTCTTCTTGGCCAGCTTGGCCGCGGCGCGCACGCGCGGAGAGCGCGGGTTGTCGATCATGAGCGCCATGCTAGCCACGCGCGAGTGAACGGCCGGTGAAGAGGGCCGTGAACACGACGACGGCGCGCCCCCAGTGCTGGGGGCGCGCCGTCGGTGCGGTGCGTGCGGGCCTGGCTCAGGCCGCGAGGCACACGTGCCTGACGCTCAGGCCGCGGGGCACACGTGCCTGACGCTCAGGCCGCGGGGCTCTTCGGTGCCGAGGTGTCGGCCGGGAGCGCCTGACGCGCAGTCTCGACGAGCGAGGCGAACGCGGTGGGCTCGTTGACCGCGAGCTCGGCGAGCATGCGACGGTCGACCTCGACCCCGGCGAGGCCGAGACCCTGGATGAGCCGGTTGTAGGTCATGCCGTTCTGGCGGGCAGCGGCGTTGATGCGCTGGATCCAGAGGCGACGGAACTCGCCCTTCTTGGCGCGACGGTCACGGTACGCGTAGACGAGGGAGTGGGTGACCTGCTCCTTCGCCTTGCGGTACAGGCGCGACCGCTGACCGCGGTAGCCCTCGGCGCGCTCAAGGATGACCCGACGCTTCTTGTGGGCGTTGACAGCCCGCTTGACTCTTGCCATTTCTTCAGTCCTTCGGTTTCGTCTCGGGTCTTACTTCTTCTTGCCGATGAGCTTCTTGATGACCTTGGCGTCGGCCGGCGCGAGGACGACCTCGCGGTTGAGGCGACGCGTCACCTCGCTCGACTTCTTCTCCAGGTTGTGGCGCATACCGGCGCCCTGCTTCATGACCTTGCCGGAGCCGGTCAGCTTGAAGCGCTTCTTGGCACCGGAGTGCGTCTTCTGCTTGGGCATGGGTGTTTCCTCTTCTTCCGTGTCGCGCAGCGCTCTGCTGCGCTCAGTCTTCCGTGGTTGTCGTGGGGTCGGCGGCGGCGGACTTCTCCTGGGCCGCCGCCTTGGCCGGAGCCTTGGCGGCTGTCGCCTCCGCCTTGCGCGCGGCGCGGGTCGCGTTGGCCTCGGCCTTCGCGTCTGACTTGTTCTTGAGCGGTCCGATGATCATGACCATGTTGCGACCGTCGATCGTGGGGGTGTTCTCCACGACGCCGTACTCGGCGACGTCCTCGGCGAATCGCTGGAGCAGGCGCACACCCTGCTCGGGGCGGGACTGCTCGCGGCCGCGGAACAGGATCATGGCCTTGACCTTGTCGCCGGCCTTGAGGAAGCCCTCGGCGCGCTTGCGCTTCGTCTCGTAGTCGTGCGAGTCGATCTTGAGGCGGAAGCGAACCTCCTTGAGGATCGTGTTCGCCTGGTTGCGACGCGCTTCCTTCGCCTTCTGAGCGGCCTCGTACTTGAACTTGCCGTAGTCCATGATCTTGACGACGGGCGGCTTCGAGTTGGGCGCGACCTCGACGAGGTCGAGGTCGGCCTCCTGCGCCAAGCGCAAGGCCACCTCCATCTTGACGACGCCGACCTGCTCGCCTCCCGGCCCGACGAGTCGGACCTCGGGGACGCGGATGCGGTCATTCGTTCTCGGTTCGCTGATGCGATTCTCCTCTTCGTGACAATGGGTGGCGACCGGCGGGCGCCTGGCCCGGCCGTTCCGAGAGAGGAGAGCTTCCGTGGCGCACAGCCACTACCACCCGCGGTCCTCGCGCGGCCTTGCTGATGCCGTCGAGCGGGGTGATGCAACCCGGTAACCTAATGAAGCGGTCAAGCGCGGGTGGGAGATTCTCCACTTTCGTACCGGGGTTCAGGCCCCGGAGCCCGCATCAGACTACCAGCACCCCGCCCCGTTCGTCACCGTCCGGTTGCGCGGGGTCGTTTCGAGAGGTTCCATGAGCGACTCATCCCCCCTGCCTGTTGACCCGACCGTGATGGCCGACCCGTCGCGCGACATCGCCGACGTTCCCGCCGTCGAGATCATCAACACGGTGAGCGTGCACCTCCTGAGCGCCGCCGCCGTCAAGTGCGGGCTCTCCGAGAACGGCGAGGCCGAGCGCGACCTCGCCGAAGCTCGCAAACTGATCACCGCCCTGGCCGGCCTCATCACGGCCGCGGCTCCCGAGCTCGGCGACCACCACGCACGCGTGCTGCGCGACGGCCTGCGCTCGGTGCAGCTCGCCTTCCGCGAGGCCTCCCCGTTCCCCGACGCCCCCGGGCAGGGGCCGGGCGAGAAGTACACGGGCGCCGTCAGCTAGCGCGAGCGGCGATCGGCTGCACCGAGAGCGAGTCGATGCGCTCGGCGACGGTCGCATCCGCCGCCCAGGCCGCACTGAGCGCGCCCACGATGTCGCGCAGGCGCTCGGGGGCAAGCCCCGGCTCGATCGCGAGGCGCACGATGACCTCCGGCTCGGTGCCGCGGCCGAGCGGGTCACCGGCGATGAGGCTCGCGGCCCACACCTCGGGGTGTGCTTCGGCCGGGCGGGCGATCGCCTCGAGCACGGCGTCGTCCTCGACGGCGGGCACCCACGGCGCCTGCTGCGCGATCGCCCACACGGCGGGGCGCGGCAGCACGAGCTCGGTCTCGCCGCGGGCATCGATGACGATGCGGTCGGTGTTCTCGGAGGCGGCGGCGAGGGCGACGCGCACCGCGTCGGCCGGCACCGGCCGGGCATCCGGCCGCCAGTGGGTCATGGCTGCGACCGAGGAGAACACGGGCAGGATCGCGCGGCCGTCCGGCCCGCTCACGGTGATGATCGAGAGCTCTTGAGACTTGTCGATCGTTCGGCCGGTCTCGCTGCGCCCCGTCTCTCCCGCCACGGCGACGAGCGGGATGAGGAATCGGCACTCGCGCACGACGTCGACGACCTCGCGCAGACTCGCGCGGCCCTCGCGCAGGTCGGCGACGATCTCGAGGAACTCGGGCGGTGCGCTGCCGTCGTCCTGCGCGTTCGGGTTCGGCTCGAAGTGCCGCCCCTCCCAGGGCTGGCCGGCCGAATCGTGCTGCGAGGGCGACACGGGATGCTCGGCTCTAGCGACCCGCGACGTCGAGTGCTTCGGGCAGGGTGAACGCGCCCGCGTACAGCGCCTTGCCCACGATCGTGCCCTCGAGGCCGAGCGGCACGAGCTCGCGCAGCGCGGCGATGTCGTCGAGGCTCGAGACGCCGCCCGAGGCGATGACGGGTCGGTGCGTGTGCTCCATGACGGAGCGCAGCAGGTCGAGGTTCGGGCCCTTGAGCGTGCCGTCCTTCGTCACGTCGGTGACGACGTAGCGGGCGCAGCCGGCTAGCTCGAGGCGCTCGAGCACGGCCCACAGGTCGCCGCCCTCCTCCGTCCAGCCGCGCGCCGCGAGCGTCGTGCCGCGCACGTCGAGGCCGACCGCGATGGCCTCGCCGTACTCGGCGATGACGTGCGCCGCCCACTCGGGGTTCTCGAGAGCCGCGGTGCCGAGGTTGATGCGCTTCGCGCCCGTCGCGAGCGCCGCCTCGAGGCTCGCGTCGTCGCGGATGCCACCGGAGAGCTCGATGTTGACGCGCTTGGGCGTGGTCTTGACGACCTTCTTGATGATCGCGCGATTGTTGCCGCGACCGAAAGCCGCGTCGAGGTCGACGAGGTGGATCCACTCCGCACCCTGGTCGGCCCACTCGTGCGCGGCGTCGATCGGGTCGCCGTAGTTCGTCTCGGTGCCCGCCTCACCCTGGGTGAGTCGCACAGCCTTGCCTCCGGAGACGTCCACCGCGGGCAGCAGCGTCAGGGCAGGGACGGTGGAGAACTCGCTCATGGATCACTCTCGGTTCGAATCGACGGTCGCAGGGTCTGGGCGCACGGATGCCGGCACCCGAGATCCGGGCGCAGACACAAACACCACATCGTACTCCGCACGACGAGCCCCGCAGGACAGCCCCGTGCGGTCTACAGCGTGCGCAGCCAGTTGCCCAGGAGCGCGAGGCCCGCACTGCCCGACTTCTCGGGGTGGAACTGCGTCGAGGTGAGCGGCCCGTTCTCGACCGCCGCCACGAAGCGCTCGCCGTGCTCGCTCCACGTCACGCGCGGCGCGCGAATCTTCGGATTCGTCACCTCGAGGGTCCAGTCGTGGGCCGCGTAGGAGTGCACGAAGTAGAAGCGCTCGTCGTGGAGCCCCTCGAAGAGGGCCGAGTCCTCGGGCGCCTGCACGGTGTTCCAGCCCATGTGGGGGACGGTCGGGGCGCGCAGCGCCGTCACCGCTCCCGGCCACTCGCCGAGGCCCTCGCACACGTCGCCGTGCTCCTCACCGCGCTCGAACATGATCTGCTGGCCGACGCAGATGCCCATGACCGCGCGGCCCCCCGCGAGGCGCCGGTCGACGAGCTCGTCGCCGCGGACCGCGCGCAGAGCGTCCATGACCGCCCGGAAGGCTCCCACGCCGGGAACCAGGAGGCCGTCGGCGGCCATGACGCGTGCACGGTCAGCGGAGAGCTCGACGCGCGCGCCGGCGGCCTCGACGGCCTTGACCGCCGAGTGCACATTGCCCGAGCCGTAGTCGAGCACGACCACGAGGGGGGAGGTCACGGCTAGAGCGCTCCCTTGGTGGAGGGCACGCCGCGCACGCGGTCGTCGCGCTGCACCGCCTGGCGCAGAGCGCGTGCGAACGCCTTGAACTCGGCCTCGGCGATGTGGTGCGGGTCACGACCGGCGAGCACCGTGAGGTGCACGGTGAGGCCCGCGTGCATCGTGATCGCCTCGAAGACGTGGCGCACCATGGAGCCCGTGAAGTGGCCGCCGATGAGGTGGTGCTCGAAGCCCGCGGGCTCGCCCGAGTGCACGAGGTAGGGGCGACCGCTCACGTCGACGACGGCCTGCGCGAGCGCCTCGTCGAGCGGCACGAGGGCGTCGCCGAAGCGCGCGATGCCGGCCTTGTCGCCGAGCGCCTGGCCGATCGCCGTGCCGAGAACGATGCCCGTGTCCTCCACCGTGTGGTGCACGTCGATGTCGGTGTCGCCGTGGGCGGTGACATCGAGATCGATGAGGGAGTGCTTGGCGAGAGCCGTGAGCATGTGGTCGAAGAAGGGCACGGTCGTCGAGATCGACGAACGGCCGGTGCCGTCGAGGTCGACGCGCAGCTCGATGCTCGACTCGCTCGTCTCACGACGCAGCTCGGCGACGCGCGAGGGGTGCGCGGATGTGGTGCCTGAAGTGCTCACCGGTTCATCCTACCGAGCACCTCGAGGAACTCGGTCGTCTCCTCGGGCGTGCCCGCCGTCACCCGGAGGTGGCCGGGCAGACCCACGTCGCGGATGAGGATGTCGTGCTCGAGCAGGTACTGGAACGTCGCCTGCGGGTCGTCGACTCCCCCGAACAGCACGAAGTTCGCGCCGCTCGCGTGAGGCGAGTAGCCGAGCGCGGCGAGCTCGACGACGAGCCGGTCGCGCTGGGCCCGGATCGCGTCCACGGTCTCGAGCATGAGCGGTGCGTGCTGCAGCGCCGCCACTGCGGCCGCCTGCGTGAGCGCGGAGAGGTGGTACGGCAGGCGGACGAGGCGCAGAGCATCCACGACGGCGGGATCGGCGGCGAGGTAGCCCAGGCGGGCGCCCGCGAAGGCGAACGCCTTGCTCATGGTGCGGGAGACGACGAGGCGCGGGCGGCCCGGCAGCAGGCTCAGCGCGCTCGGCTCGCCCTCGGGCAGGAACTCGGCGTAGGCCTCGTCGACGATCACGATGCCGCGCGCGACCTCGCAGACCGCCTCGATCGTGTCGAGGCCGATGGGCGTGCCCGTCGGGTTGTTGGGGGTGCAGAGGAAGACGATGTCGGGGTCGAGCCGTTCGACGGCCGCGACGGCGGTGGCGGGGCTCAGGCGGAACTCGTCGTCGCGCTCCGCCGTGACCCACTCGGTGCCCGTGCTCGAGGCGATGATCGAGTGCATCGAGTAGGTGGGCGGGAAGCCGAGCACGCGGCGTCCCGGACCGCCGAAGGCCTGCAGGAGCTGCTGGATGACCTCGTTGGAGCCGTTCGCGGCCCACACCTGCTCGCGCTCGACTCCCTCGCCCAGGTAGGCGGCGAGGTGCTCGCGCAGCGTCGTGAACTCGCGGTCGGGGTACCGGTTGACGGTGCGCAGCGCGTGCTCGACCGCGGCGGTCACGTGCGCGACGACGACCTCGGGAATCGGGTGCGTGTTCTCATTGACGTTGAGAGCGATGCGCACGGGCTTCTGCGGGGCTCCGTAGGGGGACTGCCCGCGCAGGTCGTCGCGGATCGGAAGGTCGTCGAGGCTCGTCACTCGCCCATCGTAGACGGGCGTGAGCGGGGCTCGGCCCGCGGTCGGAGCCTCAGCCCGCGTAGCGCTCGGGAACGATGAGCACCTGGCCGGGCTGGACGCTCGCGGAGTCGAGGCCGTTGATCGCGAGGATGTCGGCGACGACGTCGGCAGGGTTCGCCTCGGGGGCGAGAGTGCCGGCGAGAGACCACAGCGACTGGCCCGCCTGGACGGTCACCGTCGTCGACTGCTCGAGCCCTGAGGTCGCCGTCGCTCCCCCACCGTTGAGGGCGAGCATGACGAGCGCGATGACGAGAGGCAGCGAGACGAGCACGGCGATGACCGCGCGGCCGCGGCGCGTGAGACGCAGGCGGGTGCGCGCAACCGGGAGCGCGAAGCCACCGTCGTAGGTGCCGGTGCCGTAAGTGATGGAGCTCATCGCCGTTCTCCTTCTGACAAGTGGGCCTGGCTGACAACTGGGCCTGGTGGGGGGTGCAGGTGCCCCGGCAGCGGGGGAGCTGCCGGGGCAGGTACCCGATCTCGGCCGGGAGACGCGGGTACGAACCTGTGTTCCGAACATACCTTCGATCGAACACACTTTCAAGCCCCCGGCCCTTTTTCTCCACGAATCGGGCGACACACTCGAACAGATGTTTGAGTTGCACCCCACTCGTGGATAGAGTTTCGAGGGTTCGAGTGCAGTCAACGGCAGACCACCGACATTGGTCACACCGGCAGTGACGGCGGGCACTCGACACGAGACGAGGGAGAACCCCATGGCCGACGAGACCGTCGACATCAGCACGGCACCGAGCGCCGCCGCGCCCAGCACGCGCCGCCGCACGACGCTGAGCGACAAGCAGCGCGCCATCCTCGGGTTCATCCAGTCCTCGGTCGCGAGCCGGGGCTACCCGCCGAGCATGCGCGAGATCGGCGAGGCCGTCGGGCTCTCCTCGCTCTCGAGCGTCGCCCACCAGCTCGGCCAACTCGAGCTCAGCGGCTACCTGCGCCGCGACCCGAACCGGCCGCGCGCCCTCGAAGTGCTCATCGACCTCGAGCCCGACACGACCATCACGATCGACACCCCGGTCTCGACGAGCCCCTCCGTCGGCGACGCCGCCATGGTGCCCCTCGTCGGGCGCATCGCCGCGGGCATCCCGATCACCGCCGATCAGATGGTGGAGGAGGTCGTGCCGCTCCCCCGCCAGCTCGTCGGCAAGGGCGAGCTCTTCATGCTCACCGTCGTCGGCGACTCGATGATCGACGCCGCCATCTGCGACGGCGACTGGGTCGTCGTGCGCCAGCAGAACACCGCCGAGAACGGCGAGATCGTCGCCGCCATGCTCGACAACGAGGCGACCGTGAAGGTCTTCAAGCAGCGCGACGGCCACACCTGGTTGCTGCCCCGCAACTCGGCCTTCGAGCCGATCCTCGGCGACCACGCGACGATCCTCGGCAAGGTCGTCAGCGTCATGCGCAAGGTCTAGCGGGCTCCCGCCGTCGCGGTCGGTACCGCGGTTGTCGTGAACGGCTCGAGCTGCGCCGCCAGACCCGAGTTCACGAGGGCGTGCACGCGCGTGCCCTCCTCCTCGTAGGAAGTCTCGAGCACACGGCCGCGCTCGTGCACGAGCGAGACGAGGTCGCCCCGGTCGTACGGCACGACCGCGGTCACCTCGACCTCGGGGTCGGGCAGGGTCTCGGCGATGCGCGCGCGCAGCTCGTCGACCCCCTCCCCCGTCTTGGCGGAGACGAAGACCGCGCCGGGCACGAGGCCGCGCAGCAGGAGGCGCGCGTCGTCGTCCAGGAGGTCGCTCTTGTTGATGGCGACGATCTCGGGAAGATGGCGCGCATCCACCTCACCGATGACGTCCCGTACAGTCGCGAGCTGCGCAGCGGGGTCTGGGTGGGCGCCGTCGATGACGTGCACGATGACGTCGCTGTCGGCGACCTCCTCGAGCGTCGAGCGGAAGGCCTCGACGAGCTGGTGCGGCAGGTTGCGCACGAAGCCGACCGTGTCGGCGAGCGTGTAGGGCCGGCCCTCGGGCGTCGTCGTCTTGCGCACGGTCGGGTCGAGGGTGGCGAAGAGCGCGTTCTCGACGAGCACGCCCGCGCGCGTGAGGCGGTTGAGCAGGCTCGACTTGCCGGCGTTCGTGTACCCGGCGATCGCGACGCTCGGCACCGCGAAGCGGTCGCGGTTGGCGCGCTTGGCGGCACGAGCGGGCGCGAAGCCCTTGATCTGGCGGCGCAGCTTCGACATGCGGGTGTGGATGCGGCGGCGGTCGAGCTCGATCTTCGTCTCACCCGGGCCACGGCTACCCATGCCGGCCCCGGCGCCGCCGACCTGGCCACCGGCCTGGCGCGACATCGACTCGCCCCAGCCGCGCAGGCGCGGCAGCAGGTACTCGAGCTGCGCGAGCTCGACCTGCGCCTTGCCCTCGCGGCTCTTGGCGTGCTGGCTGAAGATGTCGAGGATGACGGCGGTGCGGTCGATGACCTTGACCTTCACGACGTCTTCGAGGGCGCGCCGCTGACTGGGGGCGAGCTCGGTGTCGGCGATGACGGTGTCGGCGCCGAGCTCCTTGACGATGAGGCCGAGCTCGGCGGCCTTGCCCTTGCCGAGGTAGGTGCTCGGGTCGGGGTTCGGTCGGCGCTGCAGCAGGCCGTCGAGCACGACGGCGCCCGCGGTCTCGGCGAGGGCGGCGAGCTCGCGCAACGAGTTCTCGGCCTCGTCGAGGGCGCCCTGCGCGTAGATGCCGATGAGGATGACGTTCTCGAGCCGCAGCTGCCGGTACTCGACCTCGGTGACGTCTTCGAGCTCGGTGGAGAGGCCGCCGACGCGGCGCAGGGCCGCACGATCCTCGCGGTCGAACTGGTCGCCGTCGCGGTCGTGCGCGTAGTCGTTGTCGACCTGCAGGGCGGCGGCACGGCCGCCGTGCAGCGTCACCGAGCGGGCGTGCGAGTCGGCGTTCGCCAGGACGCGCGCCACAGCATCCGCCCCCGCATCGCGCGGCGCGGAAGTATCGCCGGCCTCGGAAGCCGGGTTCTGCGGGTCTGTCTCGGTCATCATCGCTCACTGTACTCGCGTTACTTCGGTAGATTCTGGTGTCATGGCGGCCGACCACTACTTCAGCGATCAGCCGCGCGGCGAACTCGTGCTCTCTCCGCTCAGCGTCACGCTCGCCGACCGCGAGGTCGAGGTGGTCACGGCCGGCGGCGTCTTCAGCCCGCGCGCTCTCGATGCGGGCACCCGCGTGCTGCTCACCTCCGTGCCTCCCCCGCCCACGACCGGCCACGTGCTCGACCTCGGGTGCGGCTGGGGGCCGATCGCCCTGAGCCTCGCCCTGCGCTCCCCCGAGGCGACGGTGTGGGCGGTCGACGTCAACGAGCGCTCCCTCGACCTCACACGCCGCAACGCCGCCCGGCTCGGCCTCACGAACATCACGCCAGTGCGGCCCGAGCAGGTGCCCGATGACGTGCGCTTCTCGTGCATCTGGTCGAACCCGCCCATCCGCGTCGGCAAGAACGAATTGCACGGGATGCTCGAGCACTGGGTTCCCCGCCTCGACGACGATGCCTCCGCCTGGCTCGTCGTCGCCCGCAACCTCGGGTCGGACTCGCTGCAGCGCTGGCTCGAGGAGTCGTTCGGCGCGTGGTCGACCGTCAGCCGTGCGGCGACCCAGAAGGGCTACCGCGTGCTGCGGGTGCGTCGCACGAACTCTGCCGCCGAGTAGCGGTGCGCGTCCCTCGACGAGCGAGTTTCTAGACCAGGAGCGTGCCGTCGAACACGAGCTCGGCGGGCCCACTGAGGGCCGCGTGCTCGCCGTCCTCCGCCGCGAAGACGCGCACGCCCAGCACGCCGCCGGGAACCTCGACGCGCCACTCCGTCGGGGCCGAGGGGCCCGCCCAGTGCCGCACGGCGAGAGCGGCCGCCACGGCGCCCGTGCCGCAGGAGAGCGTCTCACCGCTGCCGCGCTCGTGCACGCGCATGCGGATGCGCCCCACGCCGTCGACGACGAGGGGGTCGGCGGGCACGACGAACTCGACGTTCGCGCCGGCCTCGGGCGCGGGGTCGAGCACAGGCGCCTCGCTCAGGTCGACCGACTCGAGCTCGGCCTCGCTCGCGAGCGCGACGACGACGTGCGGGTTGCCGACGGAGATGCCGAGGCCGGGGCGCGGCACGGGCAGCGCACGCGCGGTCACGGTCGGCTCGCCGCCGTGGAGCGACCAGCGGCCGAGGTCGGCGGCGAAGCCGTCGGCGAGGCGGTGCACGTCGCGCACTCCCGACCGCGTCCCGATCGGCAGCGACTGCCCCTCCTCGAGGGTCGCGAGCCCGTTCTCGAGGAGGTACCGCACGAAGACGCGGATGCCGTTACCGCACATCTCGGAGGGGCTGCCGTCGGCGTTCGTGTAGTCCATGAACCACTCCGCGTCCGGGTCCTCCGCGAGCGCGGCGGCACCCTCGGGAAGGTTCGCCGACCGCACGGCGCGGATGACGCCGTCGCCGCCGACGCCGAAATGCCGGTCGGCGAGGGCCGCGCGCTGCGGCGCCGTCAGCGGCCGGTCGCCCGCCGGGTCGGAGTACAGGACGAAGTCGTTGCCGGTGCCGTGGCCCTTCGTGAAGCGCAGGAGCGAGGTCATCTCTCCATCGTATCGACGCCGCCACCGCCGCTGTCCTCAGCCAGGGCCCGCTCGGCCTGCTGCAGGCGGTCCTCCGCGGAGGCGTCGACCCACTGCACGGTGTCGTCGCGGCGGAACCAGCTCACCTGGCGTCGCGCGTAGCGACGCGTGAGGGCCTGCGTCTCGCCGATGGCCTCACGCTCGGCGAGTCGACCCGCGAGCTGGCCGATCGCCTGCGCGTAGCCGATCGCGCGGCTCGCCGTCACCCCGCGCTCAAGGCCCCGCGGTAGCAGGCCGCGCACCTCGTCGAGCAGCCCGGCACGCCACATGCCCTCGACGCGCGCGTCGAGGCGCGGCACGAGCGCCGAGCGCTCGAGGTGCAGGCCCACCTGCCGGTAGGGGCGCCACGGGCGCTCGCGCGCAGCGAGCCCGGCGCTGAAGGGCTCGCCGGTGAGGTCGCCGACCTCGAGGGCGCGCACGATGCGGCGGCCGTTGTGCGGCCCGATCGCCTCGGCGGCGACGGGGTCGCGCTGCCGCAGCTCCTCGTGCAGGGCGGCAAGCCCGCGCTCGGCGAGCACGCCCTCCCAGTGCGCGCGGCGCTCGGGGTCGGTGCCCGGAAACCGGAAGTCGGTGAGCACGGCCGCGACGTAGAGGCCTGAGCCGCCCACGAGCAGCGGTGTGGCCTCGCGCTCGGTGATCGCGTCGATCGTGCGCCGGGCATCCTCTTGATAGCGCGCGACTGATGCCTCCTCGGTGACGTCGAGGACGTCGAGGAGGTGGTGCGGGATGCCCTCGCGATCGCTCGGGGGCAGTTTCGCGGTGCCGATGTTCATGCCGCGGTAGAGCTGCATGGCGTCGGCGTTGACGATCTCCACCGGGCGGCCGGCGTCGGTCCAGCGTCGCGCGAGCGCGAGGGCGAGGTCGCTCTTGCCGGTGCCCGTGGCGCCGACGACGGCGAGGATCACGACCGCGCGCGCAGCCCCGGCAGCCCGAGGGAGACCCGCGCGCCCGCCACCGGCGCACCCGGCGCGGGAACGGCGCACGACTCGGCCTGGGCGCGATCCCACGCGTCGCCGGAGCGCGTGCGGCGGATGCGCAGCGGGCCTGGCTCGTCGGCGAGGAGGTGGAAGGGCGCGGCGCGCGTGATGACCGCGGTCACGATGTCGCCGGGGCGAGGCCGCTCGCCCTCGTGCGGCAGGGCGACGTGCACGAGTCGGCCGTCTTCGGCGCGGCCGGTCAGGCGCTCGCTCTCGGCGTCCTTGCGCCCCTCGGCGCTCGAGACGAGCACGTGCACCTCGCGGCCCACCTGGTTCTGGTTCTCCTCGAGGCTGATGCGCTCCTGCAGGGCGACGAGGCGCTCGTAACGCTCCTGCACGACGGCCTTGGGCACCTGGTCGTCCATCGTCGCGGCGGGCGTGCCGGGGCGGATGGAGTATTGGAAGGTGAAGGCGCTCGCGAACCGGGACTGCTCGACGACGCGAAGGGTCTCGGCGAAGTCCTCTTCGGTCTCGCCGGGGAAGCCGACGATGATGTCGGTCGTGATCGCGGCGTGCGGGATGCGCGTGCGCACCCTCTCGAGGATCCCCAGGAACTTCTCGCTGCGGTAAGAGCGCCGCATGGCCTTGAGGATGCGGTCGGAGCCGGACTGCAGGGGCATGTGCAGCTGGGGCATGACGGCGGGCGTCTCGGCCATGGCGTCGATGACGTCGTCGGTGAAGGCGGCGGGGTGGGGACTCGTGAAGCGCAGCCTCTCGAGGCCGTCGATCTGCCCGGCGGCGCGCAGGAGCTTGCCGAAGGCAAGGCGGTCGCCGAACTCGACGCCGTAGGAGTTGACGTTCTGCCCGAGCAGCGTGACCTCGATGGCGCCATCGTCGACGAGGGCCTGCAGTTCGGCGAGGATGTCGCCGGGTCGGCGATCCTTCTCCTTGCCGCGCAGGGCGGGCACGATGCAGAAGGTGCAGGTGTTGTTGCAGCCGACGGAGATGCTCACCCAGCCGCTGTGGGTGGACTCGCGGCGCGTGGGCAGCGTGGAGGGGAAGGTCTCGAGGGATTCGAGGATCTCGAGCTGCGCCTCGCCGTTGTGCCGGGCCCGTTCGAGGAGGGCGGGAAGGGACCCCATGTTGTGGGTGCCGAAGACGACGTCGACGTAGGGCGCCTTCTCGAGGATGACGCTCTTGTCCTTCTGGGCGAGGCACCCGCCGACGGCGATCTGCATGTCGCCGCCGCGCTCGCGCTTGACGCTCGCGAGCATGCCGAGGTTGCCGTAGAGCTTGTTGTCGGCGTTCTCGCGCACGGCGCACGTGTTGATGACGACGACGTCGGCGTCGCCGTCCTCGGCCCGCACGTAGCCCGCGGCCTCCAGCGATCCGCTCAGCCGCTCGGAGTCGTGCACGTTCATCTGGCAGCCGAACGTGCGCACCTGGTAGGTGCGCGTGCGCTCGAGGATGGGCGCGGACATGCTGCCAGTTTACGCGCGCTCTGCGCCTCGCACCGCGACCCTGCTGCCGCGCTTCCTGCGTCACCGACTCGTGCAGCAGACCCGTGAGACTCACGCAGTGGCTGGCGGCTACCACTCACCCAACTCCCGGAGCCGCTCCTCAGCCGCACCATCGCCTAGAGAGGCCGCGGCGCGCAGACTCGCTAAACCTTCGCTCGTTCGTTGGTCACGCAATTGAAGTTGACCGAGGTTGTACCAGCAGTGTGCGTCGCCAGCCTTGGCGCCTTGTTCATATGCTGCCTCGGCGCGGGCAACGTCCCCAGACACGTCCCAAAGAAAGTTGCCCAACGTGATCGCTGCCTCGGCATCGCCTTCTGTCGAAAGCTCATGGAGGATCTTCACGGCCTCGTCCTCACCGTTCGAGACTAAGAGAAGCTTCGCAAGTTGGAGTCGGAGGAACGGTCTCCTCTTGGCGCCAGGCCGAAGTTTCTGGATGGCGTCGATATTGTCCACACTGAAGCCGTCTTCCAGTCGTGCGCTCATCAGCAAAGAAGTCGCTTCATCAGCCATGCCACCTGAGGCATCTGCGAGTCCGGTCAAGATCTCGAACGCTTCTCGCCGCTCACCCAGCCACATGAGACACTCGGCGTAGTCGAGAATCGCCTGCTCCTGCCCGAGTTCGCTCGCTGCCCAATACAGTTCGAGTGCCACGTGTTCGTGGCCTTGAAGAGCCCAGACTTGCGCGGCCAAGAGATACACCGACTCACTAAGCGTGTCGGCGCGGATAACTGCACTCCAGTCAACTTCGTCTCCGTACAGAAAACTAGAGCCGAATAGCTCTTCTCCCACACCGACATCGCCCACCGAAAGTTCGCGCGCATCGCTGAGGGCCTGCACAAGCCTTGCCGCCTTGCGACGAGGTGTTGCCCGTTCGTGCACCGGGATCGACCTCCTATATGGCCGTAAATTGATTCGGTCGACGCTTGTTCGGGTTCGGCGGCGTATTTGGCTTCGGCTTGCCGCCATGACCCTGTGCGTTCTGATGTTTGTCTGGCGCCTGGCCAGACTTGTTCGACCGGGGCTGCTGCACGGTTAGGTGACACCTGATCTGTGGTGCCGGAAGGTGCCGCTGGGAGGATGTCATCATGCCCAAGCCCTATCCCCGTGAGTTCCGCGACGATGTCGTAGCCGTCGCCCGACGCCG